>Ga0335079_10001872_pt1 | contig 24078 bp, 24 predicted proteins | sample Lox_Sample_33_FD_206719 | JGI IMG/M metagenome (GOLD analysis project Ga0335079, IMG submission 206719) | Soil microbial communities from Loxahatchee National Wildlife Refuge, Florida, United States - Lox_Sample_3.3 | ecosystem: Environmental > Terrestrial > Soil > Wetlands | place: USA...
TGAGTTGGGATTGCGTGGGCAAGTCGAGGGCGGCCAGCGGTTCATCCAGCAACAGCACCTGCGGCTCGATAACCAGCGACCGCGCCAGGGCGACACGCTGGCGCTCTCCGCCGGAGAGTTCCGCCGGTCGGCGGCGCGCGACGTGGGCGATGCGGAACTGCTGCAAAATTGCTTGTACACGCTGCTGGCGTGTGCTTCCCGCCAGGCGGCCCAGGCCGTAGGCGATGTTCTGCTCTGCCGTCAGGTGCGGAAACAAGGCCAGATCCTGAAACACGTATCCCACCTGGCGCCGCACTGCCGGAACACTGAATTTTCGCTCCGCGTCGAACAGGATCCGGTCGCCGACCCGGATCCGCCCGGCATCAGGCAGGAGCAATCCAGCGACGCAGTTCAGCACCGTCGTCTTCCCGGAGCCGGAGCGGCCGAACAGGACGGTGATGCCGGCAGGAGCCTCGAAATCCGTCACCAGCCCGAATCCGCCGGCAAAGCGTTTCTGTATGTGCACCGAGAGTGCGCATCTGCCCGCGGGCGCCTCCGCCGCGCCCGCCTCGCCCATCGTCACAGGGCCCACACCTTGCGGTTGACGGCGTACACCACCGATAGAGTCAGAAATGACGCCAGCAGCAGCACCAGGGCCGTCTGATTGGCGACGCTATAGTTCAACGACTGGACCTGATCGTAGATGTCAATGGAAACGGTGCGGGTCACCCCGGGAATGTTTCCTCCGACCATCAGCACCACTCCGAACTCGCCCAAAGTGTGGGCGAAGCTGAGCACCATGCCGGTGATGATGCCGGCATACGACAGGGGCACAATGACGCGCGCGAAGGTTCGCAGGCGCGCAACGCCGAGGGTCGCGGAGGCTTGCACGAGTTGCTGGTCCACGGAGCGGAAGGCAGCGGCAAACGGCTGGACCGTAAACGGCAGGCTGTAGATGATCGACGCCACTACCAGTCCTTCAAAGGTGAACGACAAGCTGTGCCCGAAGGCGCGCAGCCAGAGCCGCCCCAGCGGGCTGCGCGGGCCCATGGCGACCAGCAGATAGAACCCCAGTACCGTGGGAGGCAGCACCAGCGGCAGAGCCACCACGGATTCGACCAGGAACTTCCACCGCCAGCGCGAATAGGCGGTCCAGTAGGCGATGGGCATGCCGATGACGAAAAGCACTACGGAGACGATCACAGCCAGCTTGACGGAGAGCACCAATGCCTGCCAGCTCATGGCTTCTCCGGCGGTGCTTGAAAACCGTAATCGCGCAGGATGGCCTGCGCCTCGGGCGTCCGCAGATACTCAAGAAACGCGCGGGCGACTTGTTGATCCCGGGCCGCGGTGGGGATTACCGCCGCCTGCTCGATTCTCGGATAGGAATCGATCGGAATCTCCCAATACCTCCCCTTGTCCTTCAGCGTGGGAGCACGGGCGAGGGAAAGGGCAAGGATGCCGATCTGCGCGTTTCCCGACTCGACGAACTGCGCTGTTTGAGAGATGTTCTCACCGAGCACGAGCTTGCTGTGCACCTGGTCGTACAGCTTGAGGTTCTCGAGCGCGGCTTTGGCGGCGCGTCCGTAGGGCGCGTGCGCCGGATTGGCGATGGCGATCTTCTCGACCGAAGGATCGAGCAGCGCCTTCATGCCCATTTTGCCGACATCGAGCGGAGAGCCGGCCGGCGCCCACAGCACTATGCGTCCAACGCCATAGAGCTGAAGCGTTGACCCAATGGCTAGCCCGCCGGCGACGAGCTTCCGCGGGTACTCCACGTCGGCGGAGAAAAAGATGTCGAACCTTGCCCCGTTCTGGATCTGGGCAAAGAAATTCCCAGAGGAGCCAAAGGAGAGCCGCACCTTGTTGCCGGTCGTCTTCTCGAAACGCTGCGCGATTTCGGTAAGAGCGAAGGTGAGATCGGAGGCAGCGGCCACGGTGATCTCCCCGGCCTGCGCGCTCCGGGCCACGAGCGCGATCAGGACCAACACGCAAGGACGCAGGATTTTCATGGCGCGTACCTCCGCATCACACGCGGACGATCATTACCTCGGTGGACTTGATGAGGGCAGCGGCGGTGTCGCCGCGTTTCAGACGCAGCTCGCGCACCGCGTCGGCGGTGATAATGGAGTTAATGATCTGGCCGCCGATGGAGAGTTTCACCTGCGCCATCAAGCCGCTGGTCCGGACTTCGAGCACGCGCCCGACGAGCTGGTTGCGCCCGCTGATGCGGCGGAAATTGCGCCGCCGCTCCGGGCCGGGCTTCTCACGCAAACGGTGCAGGTAGCGGTCGAGTTCGCTCTGTGGGATGCGATGATGGCCGCCGGCGGTCTTCACCGTCCGCAGCTTGCCTTTATAGATCCACTGCTTCACCGTGGGATAGCTGATTCCCAGCACGGTGGCGGCGTCACGCGGGCGAAGGAGATCCATAGGGTATGCAGTTTAATACGATATGATTCGTGGATTCAATACTGTCTTGAGGGGCCCGCCGCTCCCGTCTCGCTTTGCTCGACGGAAGAATGCCCACGTGAATGGCCACACAATGGCAATAGCTCCCCGCGCGAAACTTTTCGCCGTTTCACGAGTCTGATTGAATGTACGCAATCCGCAGGCATTGGGGATACGTACTAATATTGGGGGGGAACATGCTGATCAAGAAGCCTGCCGACGTAGCCTCGTCCGAGATCACGCCCAATCGCGCCTATCTGAGCCGGCGCACGTTCATGACGGGAGCGGCAGCGGCCGGCGCTTCCCTGCTCGCGGGACGGCGGCTGCTGGAGATGGCGTCTCCAGCCCAAGTAGCACAGGCGGGCGCCAAGCTGAGCACGGTCAAAGGCCCGTTCGCCACCGACGAGAAGCTCACGCCCTACAAGGACATCACCACCTATAACAACTTCTACGAGTTCTCCACCGACAAGGAAGGACCGTCACAACTGGCCAAGGATTTCCGCACGCGCCCCTGGCAGGTCAAGGTCGAGGGCCACGTACAGAAGCCGCGCACCTTTGACATTGACGACATCCTGAAGCTGGCCCCGCTCGAAGACCGCATCTACCGCCTTCGCTGCGTGGAGGGCTGGTCGATGGTGATCCCCTGGGTCGGCTATCCGCTGAGCGTGCTGCTCACTCAGGTGCAGCCGCTGGGCAAGGCAAAATACGTGGAGTTCACCACTATCCTCGACCCTAAGCAGATGCCGGGGGAGCGAACTGGCGTCCTGAACTGGCCTTACCTCGAAGGTCTGCGGCTGGATGAAGCCATGCACCCGCTGGCGATCCTGTGCGTGGGTCTCTACGGCGAAGCCTTGCCTAATCAGGATGGCGCGCCGGTGCGCATCGTGGTGCCATGGAAGTATGGCTTCAAGAGCGCCAAGTCGATCGTAAAGATACGGCTGGTGGAGAAGCAGCCCATCAACACCTGGAACCAGGCTGCTCCCACCGAATATGGCTTTTATTCCAACGTTAATCCGGAGGTGGACCATCCGCGCTGGAGCCAGAAAATGGAGCGGCGTATCGATGGCAGCGGCTTCTTCGCCTCGATCCGGAAGATTCCGACGCGGCCGTTCAACGGCTACGGTGACCAAGTGGCGCAACTTTACGCCGGCATGGACCTGCGAAAATACTATTAGATGACCCGCGTTGGCTGGCTCAAAGTCGTAATTTTCCCGGTTTGCCTCGTGCCGCTGGCGCGTCTGGTGTGGAACGCCACACAGGCCAACCTCGGCGCCAATCCCATCGAGGCCATCACCCACTCCACCGGCGACTGGACGCTGCGATTGCTGCTGGTCACGCTTGCTATCACACCGCTGCGCAAGCTTACGGGCCAGCTCTGGCTCATCGGGCTGCGTCGTATGTTCGGGCTGTTCGCTTATTTTTACGGCTGCCTGCACTTTCTCACCTATATCTGGCTGGACCAGGGATTCAACGTCCACAGCATGGCCAAGGACGTATACAAGCGCCCGTTCATCACCATGGGCTTTACCGCGTTCGTGCTGCTGGCGCCGCTGGCCGTCACCTCGACCCGCAAGATGATTCAGCGCCTGGGCGGGCGGCGCTGGCAGTGGCTGCATCGGTTGATCTACGTCAGCGCGGCTGTGGCCATCGTGCACTTCACCTGGGCGATGAAGAAGGACCATCACCGGCCCATCGAGTACGGGATCGTGCTCGCCTTGTTGCTGGGATATCGAGTCGTGGTGTGGGCTGTGCCCGCACTGGCCGGCAAGAGGAAACGTGCTGCCGCTATGGCGGATGCGACCGGCAACTAGGCGCCGGCCGACTCAGCTCTGATCTCAAACTCTCCCCGAGCCGCTTTTCGGCAAATGGCTGCGAGCAGGCCAAGCAGAGCGGCAATGGCCGCCATCCAGAGAACCGTCGTGCTCCTGACCACCCATATTGGCGCCGCGCCTGACCGCTTGAGCACGAACGGAAGAAAGTTCCAGGTGGTGATGCGGATGTAGTCCCATTCGTCCCACTTCATGGCGTAATTCACGAGACCCCACGCCTGCATCTTTCCCAGGGCGAAGGCGGCAATGTTTTTGAAGCGCAGCGCGATGACAAACGTGGGATGGCCGCGGGTTTCCATCTGATAGATCTCCAGCGGCACCCAGAATGCCAGTGACGCAAGCTGGATCGCGGCGCTCACAGCCACCACAGCCATCCCCAGCGCCCGTACGAACCGGCCCAAATGTTCGCGGTAACGCATCAGGAGCGGCACGGAGATGAATGCGACCAGTTCCGCCGTAGTTGAAACGTAGCGATCGCCCCAGGCGAAGTCGCCGCTCCACACCGTGTAGCTGGCGTAAAAGCTGATGTAGCCGAACAGCAGCAGCACAAACGCGCCGATATAGGCCTTGATCTCGGGCCGAAATCGCTTCCAGAGAAGAACGGCGATGATGGCCGTCAGAATTAAAAGCGGATCGAATAGAAAGATGGATTTCTCCGGCGTGAACAGGGCGCCGAAGAAACCGACGCGGAAGGGCGTCTCGAACGGAAAGTTCGGCGGCAGCTCGGGGTTAAGCATCTTCTGCTCGCGCCCAAAAACACTGATGTAGGTATTGAAGAGCGATCCGAAACGATAGAACTGGTAGATTCGGTCGAGAAGGATAAACACCGCACATACCGGTGCAGCCACTCGCAGATAAGAGAGAACCCGCTGCAGCAGGGCCTTCCCGCGTACCCCGGTCAACCAGGAAAACAGCAGCAGAAAGATGCCGACCGCAACCAGGTCCATCCCGGTGGTCAAGCGGGTCAAAAGATTTAGGCCCAGGGCAGCGGAACCGATGAGCAGGGCGCGACGATTCCCGGTGCGCAGCCACTCGTACTGGTACGTCAGGCCGGCCAGCGTCAGCAGCATGATGTAGTTGTTTTCCATCATGTTCTGGGTGTAATGCAGGTGGGTAGTGCAGATGAGCAGCGCCATCACGCCCGCCATCGCCTGATTCACGGTGAAGTTGAACCAGCGCAGGAGGCGAAGGCACACCAGCACGGTCAAAACCGACACCAGTGCGTTTACCGAGTAAGCGACGACGATGTTGCGAATGCCGGGATCCTCGCTGTAATGCGAGAAAATCGGCAGACGCTCCAGGCCGGTGCCAACCACGTCGAAGGGCAGCATCAGCAGGGATTGGCCGATGCCGTACCAGCCGTAGAGCTTGCCACCGCGGCCGTGCAGGCCGAATTCCGGGTACTCATTGGGAAAAACCGGGGGCTGAGAGGTCCAGAAGGAATGCGCCGCCTGCAGGCGGTGCGCAGTGTCGCTGGAGCCGAGGTCACCCGATTGCACTACCAGCGCGGTGAGGAACGCCACCAGGCCAAGCAGGAAGACAGGCCGTCTGAGAAGCACGTGGAGGGGAGTCGGCATCCGCAGGCGATGTTATCGCACAGGCGGAAGTGGTTCAGCCAAAATAAGAGCGCCCTGGACCCGTTTAGATCCAGGACGCCGATGGCAGCCCTCCCCCAGAACTGCCTTACAACGAGTCCACAATAACTCCGCGCGCAGCGCTCGTAAACGTCACGTCGGTAATGGTCTCGTGGTTACGGCAGTTTCTTGCCGACTCACTAAAGCTCTGCCACAATCTGCGCATGCAATCACACAAGACTTCATCCAGCCTCATCCGGCGCGACGAAACGCGCAATCGGGCCACGCGGCGGGCTTTTGAAGCAGTGAGAATCTCCAGCGGCCTGATCGCTTTTTATCCACAGGCCATTCACCGGCCCCAGCCCTACGTCATCCTGCTTGACCCGGTCAGCGGTATTCTCAAGCGCCTGGAGCTTCCGGCGGAAAAATAACGGCTGGACGTTTGATTTGATGGGAAGACCCCAGCGAGGTGCGCCGCCTGCTCCGGTGAGCGCCGGATAGGGTAGCGAGCGGCCCCCTGGCAAGACGGCGGACGTTCGTCAGCTCCAGAAAGCCGCTCCGCAGCGCCGCTCCGATGAAACGCTGCCCCCACGCACAGAGGCCCAAGCTTGGCCCCCTGCACGACCCCTCAAACCTGCGAGGCTGTCCCTAAATAGCGGACCCACTTTGCGGTAGAGCCGGCTTCATGCAGCGCCAGCGAGCGCCACTTCCCACGGAGCCGGCTCCCAATGCGTCCGATGCCCCTCATTGCAGGACGCAAACCGTTGCCCGGAACGCTTCAAATGCACCCACCCCCATCGGCTGCCCCGAGCGTTTTCATATCCAACGTTGCAGCGAGAGTACTGGCGGGTGATGTCAGAGTCCAACTCATAGTTTTGTTGCGTGAAATCGGAATCTTTCCCAAAACTTTGTTTTATGCGCGCGATAAGGAAAGTTTTTGCTCAGCGGGCAGCGGCGTAGCTTCCCGTGTGGCATACTGCTGCTCCGCAAGCGAGGACAGGAGAGTGCAATGCACACACGCGAGACGCAGCGCGCCTTTCGCATCGGGATAGCGGGGCCGGTGGGCTCGGGAAAAACCGCGCTGGTAGACCGCCTTAGCCAGAAGCTGTGGCCCAGATATAGTTTGGCGGTGGTAACCAACGACATCTATACGAAGGAGGACGCGGAATTTCTATTGCGCCAGGGAACGCTCCCCGCCGAGCGCATCCGCGGGGTGGAGACCGGCGCGTGTCCGCACTCCGCCATCCGCGAGGACGCTTCCATGAACCTGCAGGCCATCGCCGAACTGGAAGACGCGCTGCCTGGCCTGGAGTTGGTGTTCGTGGAGAGTGGCGGTGACAATCTCGGCGCCGCCTTCAGTCCGGAACTGGTGGACGTGTGGATCTACGTCATCGATGTCGCCGAGGGCGACAAGATTCCGCGCAAGGGCGGCCCCGGCATCACGCGCTCGGACCTGCTCGTGATTAACAAGATCGATCTCGCGCCTTATGTCGGCGCGTCGCTCGAGGTGATGGAGCGCGATTCCCGCAAACAGCGCGGCGACCGGCCGTTCCTGTTCACCAATCTGCGGGATCAAGTCGGGCTGGACGCGGTGGTCGACTGGGTAGAGGAAAGGCTCTGCCTGCCCGCCGAAACGCGGCATTCCGTGATCGATGCGCACGCTCCGCTAGCCGCGGCACCTTCTAACGAACACGGCCACCATCATCATGAGCACCAACACTGAACAACCGCCGGGCAGCGACCTCGCATATCTTCGCCTGCTGCATTTGGCCGACAGCGCGCTGCCCATCGGGGCTCTGGCGCACTCGTTCGGCCTGGAGTCTGTTGCCGCATGCGGCCTGCTGACGCCCACCGGCGTGCCTGGCTTCCTGCGCGGATACGTAGAAGAGGCGGGCGTGATGGAGGCAGTGTTTTGCCGCGAAGGATTTCGTCTGGCCGAAAAGAATGCGTTCGACCGCAATCGCTGGGTCGAGATCAACCAGCGCTTGAGCGCGCTCAAGCCTGCGCGAGAGAGCCGCGCCGGCAGCGCGGCGCTGGGCCAGCATTTTCTGTCGGCCGTCCTCGGGCTCGGGGAGTTCCCGCTCCTCAGGCAAGCGGCCGCGTGCCAGGCGCAATGCGTGATGCACCACGCTCCGGCATTCGGACTGGTTGCGGGCGCGCTGGGCCTCGATGAAGAGCGTGCGGTGCTCGCGTACTTGCATCAGTCGCTCGCCAGTCTGGCATCAGTTTGTCAGCGGTTGATGCCCATCGGGCAGAGCGAAGCCACCCGCATTCTGTGGAACCTGAAGCCCGGGCTGATCAATGCGGCTGCGCGCAGCCGCGCTTGTTCGGTCGATGATGTCTCGTGTTTCACGCCGCTGCTGGACTGGGGCGCGATGGAGCATCCGGCGCTCACCACCCGGCTATTCATCAGTTAAGACCATGGCTTGGACGGAACAGGTCGACATCGGGTTGGAACCGACCGCGGTTACGGCGAGCCCGGCCGAGGCTTCACTTGAACTCGATTTCGAGTTCGACCCAGCTGCAGGCCGCACCGTGCTTGCCGCCAGCCGGCAGCAAGCGCCGCTGAAAGTCGTGCGCGCTTTCTCGCTCGAAGATGGCAGTGCTCTGGCGCACCTGCACAATGTTTCCGGCGGCCTGCTGGGCGGAGATCGCCTCGCGCTGCGAACGCAAGTCGGCGCAGGAGCGAGTGCGCAGTTGACGACGACGGGCGCCACTCGTATTTATCGCGCACGCGAGCGAGCGCCCGACGCCGTGCAGCAAAACCAAATCAGTGTGGGCGAGAATGCGTTGCTGGAATATCTGCCTGATCCGATCATTCCCTATGCTGGCGCGCGCTTTTGCCAGCAGACTTCCATTCGTCTGGCACAAGGAGCAGGCTTGTTCTGGTGGGAGATTCTTGCGCCCGGCCGCGAAGCATGCGGCGAGATGTTTGCATACGAGCGTATCCGGCTCGACCTGGGCATTCGGACACCGCGGCAACTGATCGCCTTGGAGCGTGCGTGCCTGGAGCCAAAGACCAGTCCGCTGTCTTCCCTGGCACGTTCGGGCGATTATGGGTATTGGGCCAGCTTTTACATATGCCGCGTGGGCACTGATCCCAAAGTCTGGCTCTCCGCGGAGCAGGGTCTCCGTGAAGTTGCCTCGAAGCTGGCCAGAGATGCGCGTTGGGGCGTCAGCACGCTGGCCGCCGATGGGCTGGCCGTCCGCTGCCTTGCCCGGCAAGGCCGATGGGTGCTGCCGGGACTGCGAGAAATTTGGAGTGCGGCGAAGTTGCTTCTCTACGGACGGGAAGCAATCCCACCGCGCAAGGTGAACTAGGGCGCTGCGCGCAAGTTGAACTGGAGGACATCTTGCACCTGACCCCGCGTGAACAAGAGAAGCTGCTGATCGTGGTGGCAGCGGATGTGGCGCGGCGCCGCGCAGCGCGCGGCTTGAAGCTCAATTATCCAGAAGCGGTCGCCGTGCTCACCGCCGAGGTGATGGAAGCCGCACGCGACGGCAAGAGCGTCGCCGACATCATGAGCTTTGGCGCAACCATCCTCAAGCGCGAGCAGGTGATGGAGGGCGTGCCGGAGATGATCCACGAAGTTCAGGTTGAAGCCACGTTTCCCGACGGCACGAAGCTCGTCACCATTCACGACCCGATTAAATAGGAGGCGCGCGGATGAAACCCGGAGAATATTTTCTGGAGAGCGGCGCGATCATTGCCAATGCCGGTCGCCGCGTCGCGCGGGTCCTGGTGAAGAACACCGGCGACCGGCCCATCCAGGTCGGCAGCCACTACCATTTCTTCGAGGTCAACACCGGATTGAAGTTCGACCGCAGCGCCGCCTATGGCATGCGCCTCAACATCGCCGCCGGCACCGCCGTCCGCTTCGAGGCGGGTGAGGAAAAGGAAGTCGAACTCACGGAGTTCGGCGGCGCGCGCGTGATCCAGGGATTCCTCGGCGCGGTTGGAGGGCCGCTCGGTGCCTCGGGCGCCCGCGAGCGAGCACTCCAGCGGATAGGCTGGGAGCACGACCGATGAGCTTGAACATTCCCCGCCGCGTTTATGCGGACCTCTATGGTCCCACCATCGGCGATCGCATTCGCCTCGCCGACACCGAGCTGATCATCGAGATCGAGAAGGATTTCACCCACTACGGCGACGAGATCACCTTCGGCGGCGGCAAGGTGATCCGCGACGGCATGGGCCAGAGCAGCAGCGCGGTGCGCGAGACCAACAACGGCGCGCTCGACCTGGTGATCACCAACGCCGTGGTGCTCGATCATTGGGGCATCGTGAAGGGCGACATCGGAGTGAAAGATGGCCGCATCGTGAAGGTCGGCAAGGCCGGCAATCCGGACACTATGGAGGGCGTCGATCCCGAGCTTGTAGTCGGCGCAGCGACGGAAGTCGTGGCAGGCGAAAACCTCATCGTCACCGCCGGCGGCGTGGACAGCCACATCCATTTCATCTCTCCGCAACAGATTTACGAGGCGATCTCGAACGGAATTACAACCATGGTCGGCGGCGGCACCGGCCCAGCCACCGGCACAGCCGCCACTACCTGCACGCCGGGGACATGGAATCTCGCGCGGATGCTGCAGGCCGCCGAAGCCTGGCCGATGAACTTCGGCTTTCTCGGCAAAGGAAACGCCGCCACCCGGGCACCGCTGGCCGAGCAGATCGAAGCCGGCGCTTGCGGTCTGAAGCTGCACGAGGATTGGGGAACCACGCCGGCGGCCATCGACGAGTGTCTCAAGGTCGCCGACGAATACGACGTTCAGGTCGCCATCCACACCGACACGATCAACGAATCCGGCTTCCTGGAAACCACGGTGGAGGCCATCGCCGGCCGCGCCATCCACACTTATCACACCGAAGGCGCGGGTGGAGGCCACGCCCCGGACATCATCCGCATCGCGTCATCCCCGCACGTCATGCCCTCGTCGACCAATCCCACACGTCCGTACACGGTGAACACCATCGCGGAACACCTCGACATGCTGATGGTGTGCCACCACCTGAACCCGCAAGTGCCCGAGGACGTGGCCTTCGCCGAGAGCCGCATCCGGCCGGAGACCATCGCGGCCGAGGACATTCTGCACGATATGGGCGTGCTCAGCATGCTATCGAGCGATTCGCAGGCCATGGGCCGCATCGGCGAGGTGGTGACGCGCACCTGGCAAACCGCCCACAAGATGAAGACACAGCGCGGGCTGCTGCCCGAGGATTCCGCGCGCAACGACAATCACCGCGCCAAGCGTTACGTTGCCAAGTACACGATCAATCCGGCGATCGTGCATGGGATGGCCGGCGAGATCGGCTCCATCGAGCCGGGCAAACTCGCCGACCTGGTGCTGTGGAAGCCCGCATTCTTCGGCGCCAAGCCGGAGATCGTGATTAAAGGTGGGTTCATCGCCTGGTGCGCGATGGGCGATCCCAATGCGTCCATCCCCACGCCGCAGCCAGTTCTCTACCGGCCGATGTTCGGCAGCTTCGGCGGCGCGATCGCGGCCACCAGCATCACGTTCATGTCACAGGCAGCGTTCGCGGCCGGCGTGCCGAAGAAACTGGGCCTGAAGCGGATGGTGACGCCCGTCCGCAATTGCCGCCGCATCGGCAAGAAAGACATGGTCCACAACAACGCCACGCCAGACATCAAAGTAGACCCTGAGACCTACGAAGTTCGCGTGGACGGCAAGCTGATCACGTGCGAACCGGCGCGCGTGCTGCCCCTGGCGCAGCGGTATTTCCTGTTCTGACTCGCCGATTGACTCATCCCGACGCGGAAATGTATGTTGGCGGCCCATGATCCTTGTCCCCGTAAAGCACCTGGAAACCTCGAAACAGCGCCTGTCGCCGCTGCTCAGCCCTGCCGAGCGCTTCGCCCTGGCAGAGGCCATGTTGCAGGACGTGCTGGCCGCGCTGGATGTATGCAGTCATCGCGAGCACGTTGCGCTGGTCTCCGGCGACGCGCGGGCGCACCGCCAGGCGCTGCAGTACGAGTTCAGGATCATTCACGATGCGGACGATCCCGGCGAAACCGGCGCCATCGAAATGGCGACGCGGGCTGCGATTGACCGTGGCGCTGAGTTCACGCTCGTCTTGCCGGCGGACATCCCGCTGATCACCGCGTCCGAAGTGGACCAGATTTTCGCTGCCGCGCCGCCCGAAGGGACAGTGCTGGCCCCTTCCGCCAGCGGCCGCGGCACGAACGCCGTCCTGCAACGGCCCCCCGGCTTGTTCCCGCTGCGCTTTGGCGATGACAGTTTCCTACCACACCTGGCGGCGGCGCGGGCCACGGGCAAACCGGTCGAGGTGCTGCGACTGCCTGGAATCGGCGTGGACATCGATGAACCTGCGGATCTAGCTGACCTGCTGGCTGCACGGGGCGACACCAGAGCTCAGCGCCTGCTCGGCGAGTGGCAGATCTCCGAGCGTTTGGCCGCGATGAGACTGGACGAGGAGCGCGCGTCGTGAACGGTCCGGTCGCGGTCGCGGGCGGAACCGGCCCGGAAGGACGCGGCCTGGCGCTGCGCTGGGCGCGCGCCGGCGTGCACATCATCATCGGCTCGCGCGACGAGCAACGCGCACGCCAGGCAGCAGCGGAAATCCAGACCCGATGCGGCGGCAATGCTCGTGTCGAAGGTGCGGAGAATTCCGCCGCTGTCGCGCAGGCGGACGTGGTCATGCTCACCGTGCCGTTCGCCGGACAAGCCGAGTTGCTCAAGAAACTGAAGCCTGCGTTCCGTCCCAATGCTGTGCTCATCGACGCCACGGTTCCACTGGCGGCCGAAGTCGGCGGTCGCGCCACGCGCACCCTCGGCGTGTGGCAGGGCTCGGCGGCGCAGCAAACAGCGGAACTCGTCCCGCCGGGAGTGTCCGTAGTGGCTGCCTTCCACAACGTGTCGCACACGCTGCTCGAGGGTGATGGACCGGTGGACTGCGATGTGATCGTCTGCACCGATCATGAGCCGGCGCGCGTTGTGGCCTTCGAGCTGGCCCGGAAGATTCCCGGCGCGCGTCCGGTGGATGGCGGCAAGCTGGAGAACGCGCGCATCGTCGAGCAAATCACCGCGTTACTCATCGCCATCAATATTCGCGCGAAGAAGCACTCGGCGGGGATTCGGATCACGGGGCTGGAGGCGGGCGGCGGGGGCTAGCAACTTTTCGGCACGGTAGGGGTCCCTCGACTCGCGCTCAGTCGCAAAGGTCCTTCGCGCTTCGCTCGGGATGACAACTCAGTTTGCGGCGCGGCTGAAGCCGCACCCCTTCAAAGCATTCTCAGTACGAGAACGGATACAGCCGCCAATACGTCTTAATCTTCCGCCAGCGTTCGGCCATGCCGTCGGGCTCGAAGACCAGGAACAGCACAATCGCCAGCCCGAACACTCCCAGTTTCAGCGACGAGAACAATCCGACCAGCGAGGGGAACGTCCCGCTCAGCGAAGAAGCTCCCAGACGTAACAGCTCCGGCAGACAAGTGATAAAGATGGCGCCGAGGATGGAGCCGAGGATGCTCCCCAGCCCGCCGATGATGATCATGCCGAGGTAATCAATCGCCAGCGTGATGGGAAAATTCTCCGGGCTGATGTACTTGGCCTGATAGGCGAGGAGCGAACCGGCCACGCCGACGTAGAACGAGCTGATGCCGAACGACATCAGTTTGTACTTGAAGATGTTTACGCCCATCACTTCCGCCGAAATGTCCTGGTCGCGGATGGCGACGAACGCCTTGCCCACCTTGGTGCGGAACAGGTTCTTGGCAAAAAATACGAGGAAGAACACCAGGCTGAAAATCAGGTAAAAGAGCTTCCTGTCGTTATCGAGCGAATAGCTGAACAATGATGCCGACGCGACGCTTACGCCGGCGACGCCGCCGGTGACGTCGTTCCAATGAGTGGCAACGAACTCGATGATGAAGTGCGCCGCCAGCGTCGCCATTGCCAGGTAGAGTCCCTTCAAGCGCAGCGAGGGAACGCCGAAGATCATGCCCACCACCGCCGCAATCAGTCCGGAAAACAAAATCACGGCGAGAAACGGCATCTTCGGCAGGTGTCCACCAAGATAGGCCGTCGTGTATGCTCCCACGGCCAGGAAGGCGGCATTGCCCAGTGAGATCTGGCCGGTGAAGCCGGTAAGGATGTTGAGCCCGACGGCGCCGATAATGGCGATGCCGACGCGGTTGATCACGTCCATCCAATAACTGGAGGCGTACAGCGGCACGCTCAACAGCGCCAGCAGAAACAGGGCGAGCGACCAGCGCGCGAAGGCGGAGTCGAAGATTGCCATGTCCTTCGCGTAGGAGGTCTTGAAATCGCCGCAGCTGATCGTCGCCATGCTCTGTTACACCCTCTCGATGTGCACCTTGCCGAACAACCCATAGGGCTTGATCATCAGAATCGCGACCAGAATCACAAACGGCGCCACTTCCTTCACCCCCCCGCCGAACATGGTGTCCAAGTAGCCGCCGGCGAGGTTCTCCAGGACGCCGATCAAGAGGCCGCCGATGATGGCGCCAGGAATGCTGTCCAGGCCGCCGAGAATGACCACCGGAATCGCTTTCAAACCAATGAGCGCGAGGGATTGGTCAACGCCCGTCCGCATGGCGCCCAGCAGAATCCCGCCGATCGCCGACACCACTGCCGCGATTGCCCAGGCCAGCGCGAACATCAAGCGCACCGAAATCCCCATCGAAAGCGCTACCTGCTGCGAAAACGCCGTGGCGCGCATGGCCACCCCAAAGCGCGAGTATTTGAAAAACAGGGTGAACAGTATGAGCAACAGGACGACGCTTCCCATGCTCCACAAGTAAGCGCGGGAAACCGGCACCGGACCTAGCATCACCGGCTGCGAAGGAAATATCTCGGGATAGGGCTGGGTGTCCGTGCCCCAGATGCCCTGCACGATGGCGCGCAGGATGCTGGACAGTCCCAGCGTCACCATGATCACCGAGATCACCGGCTCCCCAATCATCGGGCGCAAGATCAGCCGCTCGATCAGCAGGCCGAGCACGATAGCGAACACCAGCGTGATCAGGATCGTTACGTAGAACGGGATCTTGTAGCGAACCAGAAGCACCAGGCTGATGTAGGCGCCGATGAGGAGAAATTCTCCCTGAGCAAAGTTCAGGACGCTGGTGGACTTGAAGATGATGACAAAGCCCATGGCCACCAGCGCGTAAATGCTGCCCACCACGATGCCGTTGATCACGAGTTGCAGGAAGAAATCCATGCTGTTCCTATCCTGTTTCAGCTCCGCGATTCGGTGTGCTTCCGTTTTGTATCAGGGCACGACTTCAGTCGTGCCGAACGCGTCCTAACGAGATTGTCATCCTGAGCGACGCCCGGCCTGAGCTTGCGAAGGGAGGGCCAGCGAAGGATCTTGGTGTTGTCTTAAATCGCCCGCGCGGTCGAGGAAAAACAGATCCCTCGACTCGCGCTCCCTCCCGTTCGGTCGGTCACACTTCGCTCGGGATAACCTCTCAAAACAAGCCTTAACGGCACGACTAAAGTCGTGCCCTGATACGAAGCCGGCACAACAACCCGAGGACTGCCTTATGCCACGCTCAACTCGCGCACCAGGAGCGTGGTCTGGATGCGCGTGGTCTTGCCGTCCTGGAACTTGATCACGGTGTCGATCGGCACCTGCTGCGACTCGCCGTACAAGGCGGTGATCACTTCCCTGTAGCGCTCCTCCACGAAAACGCGCCGCACCTTGCGGGTGCGGGTGAGTTCCTCGTCGTCGGCGTCCAGCTCCTTGTAGAGCAGCACAAATTTCTTGATCTTGGCCGCGGAAGGCAGGGTCTGGTTGACCTGCTCTACCTCTTTATGGACCAGGTCGTAGACCTCGGGCTTCGCAGAGAGGTCGGTGTAGGTGGTGTAGGGAATCTTGTGGCCTTCCGCCCACTTGCCGACCACGCCCATGTCGATGCAGAGCATGGCGGTGAGATACGGACGGCTGTTGCCAATGACCACCGCCTCTTTGACATACGGCGAAAACTTCAAGCGATTCTCGATGAACTGGGGCGAGTACTGCGTGCCGTCGGCCAGTTGCATCACGTCCTTGATGCGGTCGATGACGATCAGGTGACCGTCTTCGGTGAGATAGCCGGCGTCGCCCGAGTGCAGCCAGCCCTCGGAGAGCGTGTCCTGGGTAGCGGCCTCGTTCTTGTAGTAGCCGACGAACACGGACGAGCTGCGAGAGAGAATCTCGCCGCTCTTTGAAATCTTAAGCTCGGTGCCGGGGATGGGCTTGCCCACGGTGTGGAACTGTATGTCGTCGTCAGTATGAATGCAGGAAATGCCGCTAATCTCCGTCTGCCCGTAAATCTGCTTGAGCGGCAGGCCCAGCGCGTGGAAAAAGCGGAACACGTCTGGCCCCAGCGCCGCGCCCCCGGTGGAGCAGGTGCGGATGTGGGTAAGGCCCAGTCTGTCTTTCAGCGCGCGGAAGGTGGTCCAGTAGGCCAGTGTGTAAGCGATCTTCCAAAAGAGGGTGATCGGCTGCTTCTTGAAGCGGAGGTCGGCAATCATCCGCCCTACGGGCATCGACAGGTTGTAGAGCCAGCGCTTGAGGCGCGTCGTGTCCATGATCTTCACCTGCACGGTGGAGGTAATGTTCTCCCACACGCGCGGGGGAGCGAACATGATGTGCGGGCCGATCTCGCGGATGTCCTCCATTACTGTGGATGGCTCTTCGGGGAAGTTGATGGTGAAGCCGATGGTCAGCCCGCTCGACATGCACATCATCTGCTCGCCGATCCATGCCAGCGGCAGGAAGGAGACGAATTCGTCTCCGGGCAGCTTGGCGTCCACCCGGTTGAGGCTGGCGGCCATGGTGAGCAGGTTGCGGAAGCTGAGCATCGCGCCCTTGGGAAAGCCGGTGGTGCCGGAGGTGTAGCAGATGATGGCTACGTCGTCGGCGCTGCCGGCGTTGACGTTCTCCATCCACAAGCTCGGCCGCTGGCGGGCGAGTTCACGTCCCTTCTCCTCGACCGCGGAGAAGCTGATCAGCGCCGGATGCTTGTAGCTGCGCATGCCGCGCGGGTCGGTGTAGATGATGTTCCTCACCTTGGGCAGCTTCTCGATCATGTCGAGAATCTTGTCCACCTGCTCCTGGTCTTCGGCCACCACGAAGACGGCCTCGGAGTGGTCAATGACGTAGACGACCTCGTTCAGCGTGGAATCCTGATAGATGCCGACCGAGACGCCGCCCGCGCCCTGGACGGCGAGCTCACCGTAAACCCACTCCGGGCGGTTGTTGCCGATGATGGCTACTTTGTCGCCGCGCTCCAGACCCAGGCTGATGAGTCCCAGCGAGAAGTCGCGGACATGATCGTGATATTGCTGCCAAGTTGTGCTCTGCCAGATGCCGAACTCCTTCTCACGCAGCGCGGTCTTGGGGCCGAGCTCGGCAGCCTTGCGCACCAGCAGCTTGGGGAAGGTGTCGGCCGCCTCTTCGAGATGGACCAGCGGGTCGAGATGGTTGGTGGCGGACAATCTATTCACCATGGAGCGGGACTTCACCTGGATTCTCCACTACAAGTGTGAAGGCGGGAGGGCACGGCTTCAGCCGTGCCGCCTAGCGCCCCCTTCATATGCGGCTTCAGCCGCTGGGGCTCTGGTGCAACGCAGCAACCCCGGGAACAGTGGAAGACGCGTTGCCCTCGCGCAACAAATCGGCCCCTCAGGGGCTAAAGCCCACACTCACCGAATTCCGAACGGCACGGCTGAAGCCGTGCCCTCCCGCTCTCCTCATGCACAATCCCGCTGAAGCCCTGCTCCACCCAAAGTCATTCGACCTCACTTATGCCTCCGCCACGGCGATCTCGGCATCTTCCTGCCCGAGGTAGGCCTTCTGCACGTGGGGATTGCGCTGTACTTCGAGCGGCGTACCGTCGGCGATCTTGACCCCGAAGTTGAGCACCACGACGCGGCTGGAGATGTCCATGACCACGCCCATGTCGTGCTCGATCATCAGCACCGTGGTGCCGCGGTCCTGATTGGTGTCGATGATGAAGCGCGCCATGTCTTCTTTTTCTTCTGCGTTCATCCCGGCCATGGGCTCATCGAGCAGCAGCAGTTTGGGCTCAAGAGCCAGCGCCCGGGCCAGCTCCACACGCTTCTGCAGCCCGTAGGCGAGCGTGCCGACGATCTTCTTGCGGATGTGCTGGATCTCGAGGAAGTCGATGATGTCCTCCACCACCATGCGCTGCGCCACCTCTTCCCGTTCCCCCGGGCCGTAGTAGAAACCGCCTTTGAGGATGCCGCAATGTTCGTGCGTGTGCCGGCCGATGAGCAGGTTGTCGAGCACGGTCATGCCCTTGAACAGGGCGATGTTCTGGAAGGTGCGCGCCAGGCCGCGGCTGGTGCGCTGGTAGGGTCGCAGGCGCGTGATGTCCTGGCCGTCGAAGATGATCTTCCCCCGCTGCGGGCGGTACACACCGCTGATGGCGTTGAGCATGCTGGTCTTGCCCGCGCCATTGGGGCCGATGATGGCGTGGATGGAGCCCGGTTCGACGGCGAAGCTCACGTCCTTGATCGCAGTGACGCCGCCGAAGCGCAGCGTCACGCCGCGGACTTCCAGTTGCTCAGCGCTCATGGGCTACTTCCACACTCGCTTGTCGTCGATCTTCTTCGCTCCTGCAGGAATAGTTCCCGGCGGCACCAGTTCGACTTCGCCGCGAACGTGCAGCAACTCACGCAGGGCTTCGGCGATGCGGTCCTTCAAGCCGTCTTGCGCGGCATCGGAGTTTAACTCAACGATATAACGCAAACGGTCCTGGTGCGCCTCGCGCGTGACCACCGCCTGGAACTTCCCCACCTCAGGAAAACGTTTAAGAACCTCCTCCATCTGGCTGCCGCGCACGAACATGCCTTTGACCTTGACCGCGTCGCCCACCCGGCCGAGGATCCCGGCGAGTTTAGGGGCAGTACGGCCGCAGATGCAGGGGGCGTCCTCGAGGAAAGAACTTAGATCGCCGGTGGCGAAGCGGATCAACGGGCAGGTCTCGTCGAAGATAGTGGCCACAACAAGCCCGGGATGCCCCGGGGTGGCAGACACCTGCGTCTCCAGGTCCAATACTTCAACGATTACTTCAGGATGCAAATGCATACCATTCTTTTCAAGGCACTCGTAGGCCAGCATGCCGAGGTCGGCGGTACCGTAGCCTTGCAGCACGCGAATGCCGAAATCGGTTTCCAGCTCATGGCGCAGCGAGTCGGGCAACATCTCTGCCGTAACCCATGCGACCTCAAGTTGCAGCGGCGAGCGCAACTCGGCCGCCTTCTTCAAGATGGTGTAAAGAAAACTGGGCGTCCCTACGTAGCCAGCGGCACCCAGGTCCGAGGCAATGCGAACCTGCGTCTCGGTGTTGCCGGGACCGCTGGGCACGACAACGCATCCCAGGGCGCGCAGCGCGCCATCGAGCATAAAGCCTGCCGGAGTCAGGTTGTAAGCAAACGTATTGAGGACGATGTCGCCGGCGCGGAACCCAGCCGCAGCCAGCGCCGGGCGAAACCGCCAGAAATCCGGGCCCTGTCCCTGAAGATCGTAGATGTTGCCCGGCGACACGAAAATGCGCTTCAGGCTGCGGGCGGGAACCGCGGCCAGACCGCCGAAGGGCAGGTCTTCGGCTTGGATCGCGCGCAGGTCGTCTTTGCGAGTGATGGGGACCTTAGGGAGGTCCGAGAGGCGCTGCACGTCGCGCGGATTGACGCCGGCTGTATCCATGGCAACGCGGAAACGCGGTGCGTTCATATAAGCGTGGGCGATGGTCTGACGCAGGCGATTCTCCAGAAAGGCGACGCGGTCGGCCGGCGGACGCGCTTCCACCTCCGGGTTGAGGATGCTACTGGCTCGCAAAGGCGACATGGGTGGCTCACCTTCCCAACAATGAGAGCTGTCATCCTGAGCGACCGAGGGCTCCCGCCCGTTTTCTCCAGGGCGGGAAACGGTCGCGAAGGATCTTGGTTTTCTTAATTCCCGCCTAACCCTCAGGGGCTAAAGCCCGGATTCGAGCGACTCTGTGCGGCACGCCTGAAAGGCGTGCCCCTTCACCTTCCTTGCGCCCTGACAACATAATCTTCCGCGGAAAATCTACGACAGCCACCGCTTCCTGCGCTTGTAGAACTTCAGATCGCGATAGCTCTTGCGCTCGCCATCGGCGCCGCCGCCCAAATAGAAGCGCTTCACGTCCTCGTTGGCCTTGAGCTTGTCGGACTCGCCATCCAGCACGATGCGGCCGTTCTCCATGATGTAGCCGAAATCTGCGATCGCGAGCGCCATGTTGGCGTTCTGCTCCACCAGCAGGATCGTGGTCTTCTCCTCCTGATTGATCTTGCGGATGATAGTGAAGATCTCCTTCACCAACATGGGGGCAAGGCCGAGCGAGGGCTCATCGAGCAGCATGATTTTGGGCCGGGCCATCAAACCGCGACTGATGGCCAGCATCTGCTGCTCGCCGCCGGAGAGATATCCCGCCAACTGGCTGCGCCGCTCTTTCAGGCGGGGGAAGTAATCGAATGCCAAGCCGTGATCGCGCTTGACGCCGGCCGCGTCCTTGCGGGTATAGGCACCCATAAGGATGTTCTCGTCCACGGTGAGGTCTTCAAAGACGCGGCGGCCTTCCATTACCTGGAAGATGCCGCGGCGCACGATATCCTCCGGCTCCAGGCGGTCGATCCGCGTGCCCAGCAGCCGTATGTCGCCATCGGTAACTTCACCCTCCTCCGATTTCAGCAGGCCCGAGATGGCTTTGAGCGTGGTGCTCTTGCCCGCGCCATTCGGGCCCAGCAGGGCAACGATCTGCCCTTCCCGCACCCGCAGCGACATGCCCTTGAGCACGAGAATGGCATCGTTATAGATGACTTCGATGTTGTGGACTTGCAGCACACCGTCCGCCCGCTGACTACATGCCCAGCCACTCCGGCTTCCGGCCCACATCGTAGTCCTTGACCTTGACCAGCGTGCCGTTCTTGATCTCGTAAATCGGCGTGGTGGTGCAAGGCCGGTGGTCACTCGCGGTGTAGGTCACGTTGCAAGCCAACCCGCCCATATCGAAGTTGCTGAGCGTCTCGAATGCCTTCTTGATGCCCTCGCCGTTGAGCTGTCCGGCCTTGTCGGCGCGCTTGAGGGCTTCCGTGATCACCAGCATCGAAGCCCATCCGCGGACGTACACGGCATCCCGCGGCGGTGAAGAGATGTCCTTGCCTTTGTTGAAGTCGAGGATCTTCTTCATGCCCGGGACGTTGGTGCCGTAGGGCGGGTTCGGCATCACGCCGGTCGCGCCGTTGGCGTTGTCCTTGGCCACCAGGGCCAGGGCCTCGCTGTAGCCATAAGGATTGGAACCGAATTTGGTCTTGAGGCCGAGCTTCCGCGCGTCCTTGAGAATGATGGAAACCCCAGTGGTGCTCACGTTGATGTAGGCATAATCGGCGCCCGCCTTCTGCATGGTGAGCAACTGACTGGTGGCATCCTGAAAGGCGCCGGGCAGCACGCCGTCATAGACCCAATCGATGCCGATCTCCTTGGCGAAGTCCTTCCCAGCAGCCATGGGTGCGCGGCCATAGGCGTTGTCGCCGAACAGGGCCGCCACCTTGGGATTGCGTGATTTGTCTTTCCAGTCGTCCTTCACCCATCTCAGCCATGCGCGCAGCTCGTCCGAATAGGTAGGCGCGACGAAGAAGTTGTAGGGGTTCTTGGTGGGATCGGAGACAGGCGCGGCAAACGAGGCGGAGACGTAGGGAATCTTGTCCGCGGCGGCTTGCCCGCGCAGGGCTTCGGTGTCGCCCGTGCCCCAGCCGGCGATCATCACCACTTTGTCGTCGTTGACCATGCGCTTGTAGGCGGCGACCGCTTCGGGGATCTTGTAGCCGTAGTCCACGTCCACCAGCTTGATGCGCTTGCCGTTCACGCCGCCGTGCGCATTCACCCATTCGACCGCGTCGCGCACACCCTGGGCGTAGGACTTACCCACGTCGGAGGTGATGCCCGTCAGGTCGAAGATGCCTCCCACCTTGATCTCCGGGCCGGTGGCTTGCTGAGCGTTCGAAATGGAAGCCAGAAGCAGCAGGCAGCTTACAAGGACAATCCACTTGCGGAGGGAAATGCCGTACACCATAGGATTTCTCCCTTATCTTGAAAGTTATCGGGGTCTTGTTATCAGAGGCGGGGAGTGTACCAATTGACAAACCGGGGCGCAAGGACATGCGACGGATTGAGTCATTCAGCCATTGGGTCACTGGGCCATTGAGAAGCCGCAGGACCCAACAGCAATGGCTCAATGGCCCAATCGCCCAATGACTCAATTGATGGAGCCGCTAACTTCGCTTGTTTTCCTCTTGCAGGTCCCGCTCCGCCAGCATCTTCATCAGGTCCTGATACGACTTGGGCATGGTCACGGTCTCGCGCATGGCGACAGTGATTGGGTAACGGGTGCCACCCTTGTGCGTGCCCTCCAGGCCCTCGATGATCTCGTGCGCATACCCCCAGGGGAAGGCGAAGGCCATTTCGTTGTCTTGCGCCATGCCGAAGACGCGATCGCCCGTGCAAGGGAGAATGACCTTGGGTTCGTTGGTGGTGAGGGTCTGGATGACGATCTCGGCGCAATCGAGGCGACCGCCCGAGGTCGAGACTACGCGTCCGCCGCGTTTGTAGAGCGAAGCATGGACCAGCCGCAGTACCTGCGCGCTGTTGGCGTAGAGGGCAACGACGTGCGGTTCGAAGCTGGCCCGGTTCAGCGGGGCGACGCATACGTAGTCGTAGGTGCCCGGTTCGAAGCGCCAAGTGCTGGCTTCCAGGCTGGCAGCGGCTTCCTCGTCCTTGCAGTACATGCCGACGGAAGCGAAGCCCTTCTGGTATTCGTCATTGGGCCGGTGGAAGCCGAAGGCGATGGCGGCCAATGGGCAAATAACGTCGTCCCGACCCACGGCGATGCTCCAGCCGTAGCGGCGGGCCACGCCGATTGACTGGCACACGATCCATTGCTCGCCCATGGTCTTGCTTGGCACTTTTACCCCGTCGGGAAGCGCTTCCCCCGGCTTGAGCATGCGGATGGCGAGGGGAAAAGTGTCCGGACGCACATAGCGCGCCAAGGCCTCGTCGAGTACGCGCACGGTTGCGACGAAATCTTCGGTCATAGGAAAAACTCCTGCCCGGCCATGTTCGCGCGGGCCCGATGAACGCAATAGCCTAGCAGAACAGCGACGGCGTCAGAGCCCGATCACTCCGTAGCGGATCACCAAGAAGGACGTAACGGCTACCACCATCCACAGCAGCACACCTTGCAGCAGCGGACGCGCTCCGACCGTCTTCAGTGTGTCGCGTGAAACACCGCTGCCGATCAGGTAGAGCGTCGCGGTCAGACCCGCGATCCCGAGGCGGTACAAGCGATGAAACATCGCTGCTTCGGCGGGCAGAAAAGAGTTCGCCACCGCCGCCAGCACAAACAGCCCGATGAACCACGGCCAATGGATGTGCGCCCGGCTGCGCTTCACGGCCGCGGTGGCCACGCACATCGGGACGATCCAGAGCGCCCGCGCCAGCTTCACGGTGGTGCCCACAGCCAGGGCCAGGGCTCCATACTTGGCCGCCGCACCCACTACCGAGCTAGTGTCATGAATAGCAAGCGCCGCCCACAGCCCGAACTGCGTTTGCGAAAGATGCAGCGCGGCGCCGATACCCGGAAAAGTCAGCAGCGCCACGGAATTGAGGATGAATACCGTGCCCAGCGCCACTGACATCTCTTCTTCATTGGCGCCGGCCACCGGCCCGACCGCGGCGATGGCGCTGCCGCCGCAGATGGCGGTGCCGGTCGCGATCAGGAATCCCGCTGTCGGTTTCACTTTGAGCGCGCGCGTCAGCATCATTCCCAGGCCCAGGGCAAAGCAGATGCCGAGCGCGGTGTAAACGAATCCACTGCGTCCGGCCTTGAGGACCTGATTAAGATTCATTCCGAATCCCAGGCCGACGACCGAGGCCTGCAACAGCATCGTGGTTATGCGCTTGGTTGCGTGGTGAAACGGATTGCCGATGGTGAGCCCGAGTACTAGCCCGATCGCCAGGGCCAGTGGCGGCGACGCCCATGGACTCAGCGAGAAGAGCAGCCCGGCAAGGAACAGGATTTTTGCGGATGCTCGTTTTTCAGCGGAAAAAACCGTAGAAGACATTCGATTTATAAGCCATTAGAAAAGCAACTTATAAGTGTACACACACGTGGATGTGCCTACATGACTGAATTCTCAAGCAGCGGCCGCTGGGG
>Ga0335079_10001874_pt1 | contig 24066 bp, 17 predicted proteins | sample Lox_Sample_33_FD_206719 | JGI IMG/M metagenome (GOLD analysis project Ga0335079, IMG submission 206719) | Soil microbial communities from Loxahatchee National Wildlife Refuge, Florida, United States - Lox_Sample_3.3 | ecosystem: Environmental > Terrestrial > Soil > Wetlands | place: USA...
GTTTGCGGGCCTCAATCAGGCGGACTCGCTGTCGCTCGACCCTCACAAATGGCTCTACCAGCCGCTCGATTGCGGATGCCTGCTGTATAAAGATTCCGGCATCGCCCGCCAGACCTTCGCTTACACGGGCGATTACGCCAAGACCTTGAGCACCGATCCGGTCGAGAGTTTCGCATTTTTTGAAGAGAGCATGGAACTCTCCCGACGCTTCCGGGCCCTGAAGCTGTGGCTTTCGCTTCGCTATCACGGCCTGGCCGCTTTTCGCGTAGCCATTCGGAAGGATCTCGATCTCGCGCAGCGCCTCGCCGCAAGTATCAGGAAAGAACCGCAGATGGAACTGATGGCGCCGGTGGAGCTGAGCGCTGTCTGTTTTCGTTATCGAGGAGTAAAGCCGGCCTCTGACGGGGAATTGAATCGCTGGAATGCCGGGATTTTGAAGCAAGTCGTGAGACACGGCCGCGTATACCTCTCCAATGCGACCCTGCGCGGCAAGTTTTGTTTGCGCGCCTGCATCGTCAACTGCCGGACAAAACCGTCCGATATAGACGAAATCGTTTCCGAGGTGTTGACCGCGACGCGCGCATTAGGATACTAAGCGGGGCTATTGCAGCCCGAAGTATTCCGCCGAGAAGCGCCGCACGTGCTGGGCGCCTTCGTGCTCGGTGTTGGGCTTGGGCGCGGCCGCCACCGACATCATGCCCGCGCGCCCGCTGGCGGCAATGGCGCTCGCCAGTTCCACCAGGCTGTTTTGATATTCATTGAGCGGCACGTTAGATTGCTCTCCCGCTGCGATTCCTTCCTGCATCTGCATAGGGGTAAATAGAAATGGCAGCCGCGCGGCCCGAGCCGCAATCCGCGCCGCCAGGGCCGGTCGATCCAGCATCGCCGGCGTGTCCTGCCGGGGCTGGCCGAGAGAAGTTATGTCCTCAAACGTCTTTGCCGCCGCATCACGGTTGGTCAGAAAATCAGGCAGCCCAAGTATTTTCTTGACTGTCGCGGGCACGGACGCGTGTTCATACTGCGTGGAATCCACCGCACCTTTGGGAATATATGGTGAGACAAACACCGCGGGCACGCGAATCCCCAGCCGCTGGAAATCGAACGGCGGATCGGCACAATTCTTGCCATCGGGATTGGCCACGCCGTGATCCGGCGGATACACGTGGTCGTAGATACCGCCGTGCTCGTCCCACGCAATGACCAGCAGCGTGTGCTCCCACAGCGGCGAATTCCGCACCGCTTCATAAACGTCCGCGATCAGCACATCGCCGAGGCTCACGTCGTGATTGGGATGCTGATCGTTGGCATGCTTGAATAGAAAATTGTAATAACGCGGCTCGATGAAGCTATAGGCGGGCAGGTCCCCCTTCTTGGCATCTTCGAGAAATTCCGAAAACAATTGGAAGCGATCGCGGAACAAATCCACCCGCAGCCGGGTCAAGGCCAGCGCCTGGGGAATGTCGTGAAAATAAATCTTCCAAGTCCGGTAGGCATCTTCGAGGCTGTGATAGATAGTCGAGATATCGTAAGCGTGAAGTTTATTGTCCAGGTTGCCGTCCGAGGTTGCCGCATGCACAAACATCCGGTTCGGCCAGGTTTGCCCGGGAACGGAAGAGTGCCACTTATCGCAGACCGCGAACTCCTGTGCCAGCGTCCACAAAGCTGGGAGTTTCTGCGCAGCAAACAGGCGCATGATCTTCTGCGGGTCGCGAATTGCTCCCGTAAACTTCCCCGCGTAATTCTGAATGAAACCCAAATTCGTCCCGATAGGCGGCACGGTCGCATTCGGTCCGGAGTAGACCTGTTCGGTCACGTCCGGCGTCGAATGCCCGGGATCGGGATCCAAATCCAGATACCCAGCCGTGTTCGACACACTGACGTGCGCCGGGGGATTCAGCGACGCATCCGGATTCCACTCGTTGCCAGTGACTCCATTGATCGCGGGATTCACCGCTTTCAAATACCCGAGCATGTGGTCGAAGGAGCGGTTTTCCATCATCAGGACGACGATGTGTTCGACAGGACTGGCGGACATACTGCACCTCAGGGAGAATGGTCTGTGAGTTTATCAGTGGAGAGTGATCTCCAGCCAGCGCCGCGATGGCTTTGTTCGGAATTCGTAACAGGATTTTCGGAAAACCAGTCCCGCCGCCGTGATACAAAATCTGCATGCGAGTAATCAGCGCGCCTGCCATTGTCACGCAGGCTCCCTGTCGGGCCGACCTGGCCGGCGGCACCATCGACCTCTGGCCGCTGTATCTGTTCCACCCCGGGGCCCTGACCCTCAACTTCGCGGTGAACATTCTCACCATGTGCCGGATCACACCGCTGAAGGGGAAATGCATCCAGTTGCGTTCCCTTGACACCCACCGAGAGGAAGAGTTCTCCAGCCTCAACGCACTGCGCAGCGCCCGTGGCTATCGCCACTCCCTGGCCGCGCACCTGGTCCGGTTTTTCGCTCCGAAAGAAGGCTTGCGGGTAGAAACGAATTCCGAGTCGCCCGCGGGCGCGGGCATCTCCGGCTCATCGGCTCTGATGATCGCCACCACCGCCGCGCTCGCCCGTTTCACCGACCGCAACCTCACGCTCGAGCAGATGCGCGTCATCGCCCAGAATGTCGAAGCGCAGATTATCCGGGTTCCTACCGGCTGTCAGGACTACTATCCCGCGCTCTATGGCGGGGTCAGTGCCATCCATCTGGATGCCGACGGCATTCATCGCGAGGCGGTGACCGTGGCTCGGGAAGAGATTGAATCCCGCTTTGTGCTTGCCTATACCGGGAAGCCCCGTCAGTCGGGCATCAACAATTGGGAGGTTTTCAAGGCTCACATCAATGGCGACAAACGCGTGTTTCGCAACTTCGAACGCATCGCGCATATCGCCCGCGACATGCATCAGGCGCTGGTGCGCGCCAATTGGAAGGAAGTCGCCCGGCTGCTGCGCGAGGAATGGAAACTCCGGCGCGCCAATGCCCCCGGCATCACCACGCCGCTGATTGACCGATTGGTGGCCGTCGCGGCCCGCCATGGAGGTCTCGCCGCCAAGGCCTGCGGAGCCGGAGGGGGCGGCTGCGTTGTCTTCATGGTGGAGCAAGGCGCCGCCAGCCGCGTGGCGACCGCCATCGGCGACAACGGCGGCCGGGTGTTGCCGCTGCAGGTCGCCCGGGACGGTCTAAGGACCATGTTTCCATGACCCAGACGTGCCGACAGCCTTCTCCAACCCGATCTGAGGCTTGCATTGGGGGATATAATGGGTGTAATCGCGCCTTGGGGATTCCCGATGAGTCCACGCCGCATTCCGGCCCTCTTGCTTGTCTTGCTGCTTACCGTGGCTGCGGCGATCGCCGACGGCGAAAAGCCCTCGACCTCCGCCCCTCCGCCCCGCATGTCCAAGCAAACTCGCATGGATCTGGAACGTGCCTTCAATGCCGAGTTGGTTTACATTCGCTCCCCATTTCCCATGGGCAAGAAAGGCTTGACCCTCAAGAATGGAAAAATCACTCCTGGCCCGCAGGAACTGAATCAGATGCTCGCCATCTGGGGACCGGCCGCCAAGCCCGGCGATCAGGCGCGGATCAGCGATATTGTGGTCAAGGATGACCGCATTCACTTCGAAATCAACGGCGGCCCGATAAAGAAGCAGAAGTGGTATCAGCGTATCCAGATTGCAGGATCGGGCGGCGCTACGCCGATTGCCCCAAGTGATTCCAACGCCAACCCACGGGGATCCTACGTAGATCTGATGTTTGACCATTATGTTCCCGAGTTGACGCCGCGCGAGCTCAAAGATCTGCTTCGCCCGGTTTTCGATTTTGACGCCAAGTCGCCGGTCGAAGCTTATCTGGAGACCGTTCCTCCCAAAGTCAAAGAAGCCATCAAGAACCACCAGGTTCTAGTGGGCATGAATCGCGACATGGTGATCTACGCCAAGGGTCGCCCGCCCAGGAAAATCCGCGAGAAGGACGGCGATACGGAGTACGAAGAGTGGATCTACGGTGAGCCGCCGCAGACCGTGGATTTCGTCCGCCTGGTGGGCGACGAGGTGATTCGCGTAGAAACCATGAAGGTGGACGGCGAGAAAGTAGTTCGCACCGAAAAGGAAATTGACCTGCAGCCGCAGCCCAGCGTGGCCCAGCAGCAATCCACTGAGCCTCGCCCAGCCAACGCTCCCAGCCTGCGCCGCGCCGGCGAAGACCTGCCCAACGATTCGCCGCAAAAAGTCAACGCGCCGGTTCCGCCGATGGCGCCTCCGCCCACCGACAACCCCGATCCAAATGCTTCCACGCCGCACTTTGCCCGCGCCGGCATGTACTGAACGCTGCGTGCCAGGCCCTGCACTTGGCGTGCGGACCTCACCGTTCTAAACTGGATGAGTGAAGATCGCGCTGGGGCAGATCAATCCCACCATAGGGGACTTCTCAGGCAATTCCGCCAAAATTGTGGAGTTCGCTCGCCGCGCCCAAGCCGCCGGCGCCGGCCTGATCCTGTTTCCCGAGCTTTCCATTTGCGGCTATCCGCCGCGTGACCTGGTCGAACGTCCGTCCTTCGTGGCTCGCAACCGGGAAGCCGCGGAGTGCATTGCATCCCAAGCCCCGGACATTGCCATCATTTGCGGCTTGGTCACGCCCGCCGAGGCCGAGACCGGCAAGTCGGTCATGAATTCCGCTGCCTTGCTCAGAGATGGCCAGATCGCGTTTCTGCAGTCCAAGATGCTGCTGCCGACCTATGATGTCTTCGACGAAGCCCGTAATTTTGCCCCTGCGAAATCGCAGAGTCTTTTTCCGTTCTGCGGCAAGCAGATGGCGCTGACGATCTGTGAAGACGCGTGGAATGACAAGCACTTCTGGGACAAACGGCTCTACACCTTCGACCCCGTGGAATCCCTGATGCACGCGGGCGGAAACGTCCTCCTGAACATCTCGGCTTCGCCCTTCTGGGTAGGCAAACGCGAATTCCGTCATCAGATGCTCGCTAGCATAGCTCGAAATCACAAGGTTCCGGTGGCCATGGTCAACCAGGTCGGAGGCAATGACAGCCTGGTGTTTGATGGCTCAAGCCTGGTGCTCGACGCCACCGGCAAAATCATTGCTCAAGGCAAGTCGTTCGAAGAGGACATCGTCTGCTTTGATTCCGATCGCCTCAGTGGGGAAATCCATGACCAGATCCAGGGCGAAGAGGCGAGCGCTTATCATGCGTTGGTTCTGGGCACGCGCGACTATGTTCGCAAGTGCGGTTTTCGCAAGGTCATCATCGGTCTGAGCGGCGGCATCGATTCGGCGCTCACCGCCGCCATCGCAGCCGACGCGGTGGGCCCCGAGAACGTCATTGGGGTTGGCATGCCTGGGCCGTTTTCCTCTCAGGGATCGATCGACGACGCGCTGTCCCTGGCCAGGAATCTCGGCATTCGCTTCGAGTCGCTGCCGATTACTGATATCGTCGCCAGCTACCGGAAAACCCTGCAACCGGTTTTTTCCGGGCTCTCTGAGGACGTCACCGAAGAGAATATCCAGTCCCGGGCACGCGGCACTCTGCTGATGTCGCTCTCGAACAAGTTCGGCGCCATCGTACTTTCCACCGGAAACAAGAGCGAACTTGGTGTGGGCTATTGCACTTTGTACGGCGATATGGTCGGCGGCTTGGCCGTGATCTCCGATGTGCCCAAAACCATGGTTTATGGCATCAGCCGCTACTTGAACTCTCTGCGCCCGGTGATTCCTCAGCCGACGATCGACAAGCCTCCATCGGCAGAGTTGCGTCCCAATCAGCAGGATAGCGACACCCTTCCGCCCTACGAAGTGCTGGATGCCATTCTGGAGGACTACATCGAGGAGTCCCACTCCGCCGAACAAATCGCCCGTGAGCGGGGTTTCGCTACAGACCTGGTTCGCGGGGTGATTCGCATGGTCGACCGGAGCGAATACAAGCGGCAGCAGGCGGCTCCCGGTCTCAAGATTTCCGGCAAAGCCTTCGGCTACGGACGCCGCTTTCCGATTGCCGCAAAGACGCAGACCTGAGCAGCGGTTGCGCACCGGCCACACCCCTCATTTGGGCGGCGCGCGAAGCCTATTCAGCACCGCGCTCCGGCAGATTTGTCGGCAGCCGGAGAATCAGTTAAATTCTTAAACGTGGCGCGTCGTCCTGGCGGTGGTCCGGAGAGTGTTGGGGAGTGCCGAATACCTGCGGGCAGCCAACCAGACACCGCATGGCATCGTCATTCCGGGGGCGCCATTAGATCCTGGAATCTGCCGGTTGCCTCGCACGCCAAATGAGCGTCCTGCAAACTGCTCCCAGGTTGCAGGCGGCATCGTAGCGCGTATCTTCTCTTGCAGAAAGGAAAGTATGTTCCATCAAGCGACTCGTGTGGTTGTCCTGATCCTTGTTCTCACTGGATTGGCACTCGGCCAAGCCGCAACGCCTGCCGGCCCAGCGAAGGAGGCGAAGAGCGCCTCGGCCACGAGCCCGGGAATGCCCAGCAAAGAAACCGTCGATGCCTTCATGCAGCAAATGTTCGGGTACGATCCTTCGGTGAGCTGGACCGTGGGCACAGTCCGCCCTTCTCAGGCCAAAGGCCTGGCGGAAGTGCTGATCCTGATCATGACGCAGCAGGGTCCACAGCGCACCACCTTTTACGTCTCCGAGGACGGCAAATATATGATCGCGGGTGATCTGCTCCCGTTCGGCGCCAAGCCCTTTGCGCCGGTTCGCGAGCAGTTGGAGAAAGGCGTCACAGGGCCGGCTCAGGGTCCGGCCGACGCCCCCGTGACCATCGTGGAGTTCAGTGATCTACAGTGTCCTCATTGCAAGGATGCTCAGCCTACCCTGGAGAAACTGCTCAGCGAAGAGAAGAATGTCCGGCTCGTTTTCCAGAATTTTCCGCTGCCCTCGCATGATTGGTCGGCCAAGGGCGCAGCGTATGCGGATTGCGTCGGACGCGCTTCCAACGATGCTTTCTGGAAGTTCATCCATTCCACGTTCGAGGCCCAGGCCGACATCACCGACGCCAACGCCGATGAAAAGCTTACCGCGCTCGCAGACGGCGCAGGCGTCAAGGGCGCCGATATCGCGGCCTGCGCGGCCCAACCAGAGACTGCCGGAAGAGTGGAGAAATCACAAGCCTTCGGCCGTGAACTCGACGTAAACTCCACCCCTACCATATTCCTGAATGGCCGGAGGATGACAAACTTTGCGGCTCTGCCTTACGATGGTCTGAAAAACATGGTGAATTTCTACAGCAAGCAACCTAAGTGAGGAATTCTGCTCGGCTGTTTAATTGGACGACATCCAGATTTCGGAGCCTGGATTGATGTCCTGATTGATCACGTGGGGAGTGATCACCACCAGCAATTCATCCTGGTCGTTTTCCAGGCTATTGCTGGTCATGGCCTGGTTGATTCCTGGAATGCCGCCCAGGCCCGGGATGCCGTTCAAGCTGCGTTGCTCAGAGTAAGTGAGCGAACCGGCTACCACTGCCGGTTCTCCGTCCTTGACCACGATCTGCCCCTTGTATTCCCGGTTGGAAATGATGGGCACGCCATTCAAGCTCTGCCCCTGCAGCGATCGAATGTCCATTTCCAGATCTAGCGCCACGTCCGAGTTGCCGGAAACCAGCGGCTTCGCCTTGATCTTCACGCCCAGGTCCTCGTAGTTGAACGAGGGAAACGGAACCTGGAAGCTGTTGTTCTGGATCACCTGAGAAATTTGCGGTGTGTTGAAAATTGGCGCGAAACTGGCGTTCAGAATGGGGTAGCGTTCCCCCACCAGCAGGCTGCTATCCTTGCCTTGCGAAGCCCGCATCGTGGCATGCTCCAGCGACTTGGCCGTACTCTCGTTCAGCTGCAACTGGGCGCTGGCCGTATCCAAACTCAATCCAAACAGCGTCAGGCCGCCGCCGAACGTGGCCAGTGGTTGGCTAAAAACCGAATTCTGCTGGTTCTGCAGCTGGGCCAGCAACGCCGAAAGCGATTGCGAGTTCGCCTGGTTGATTCCGCCGCCAGAGATCAACTGGTTGATCAGATTCTGAATGTTTTGCCCGCCCAGAGCGGTCAATGCCGCCGCCGGAATGTTGAATAACTGAAACTGGTTGGGAATGTGTAATCCGAGATTCCGCAGCAAGGTCTGGTTGATCTCGTACACGTGTACATCCAGCATGACCTCGGGCTTTTCGTCTCCCAAATTCTCGATAAACTCCGTTACCGCGTCCAGCGTCGCCTGCGGCGCGCGAATCATGATGGTGTCGGTATGGGTCTGCGGCGTCAGGAAACGCACATCAAACACCGTACGCAACGCATTGACGACTTCGGTAAGTTCCTGCGGCACTGTCGCCGGTATGTAGAACGTGCGGATCGCCATCTGGTCAAACAGGCGATGGTTCTCATTGGTGTCGGCGGCCACCAGGAGTTGCTTCTCTTCCAACGGGGACCAGAAACTGTGGGTGACGTCGCACGCCAGGCGCATCGCGGCGTAGAAATCCACGTTGTCGACGTTGAAGCGCACCGGCCGGCTGAGCACGGAATCATCGATCGAGGCAACCACTCCAAATGTGTTCGCAATCTGGGTGATCAGGCCTCTGGAGTCGCCGCGGTAATGGAAATCGTGCCGCCCTTCTTGCGGAACGACGCTGATCTCTCCAGCGGAAGCGACTACCAGGGGAGGAGCGGCAACCTTCGGAATCCATTCCGCAGCCGCGTCGCGCAGGCGCTGCTGAGCAAATTCGTTCTCCGGATCCAGATGCAAGGCGGCACGATACTCGGCCAGCCCTTCTACCTGCCGCGCCTTGCTCATGTAATCGTTGCCCCGCTGCAGGTGTTCGAAGACCAATTGCTGACGAGTCATTTCCCTCGCGGTGACAAAATCGACCGCGCGCGGATTCAAGTCGGCGGCCGACTCAAACTCCACAAAAGCATCGTCCATTTTCCCGGCCTTCTCGTATTTCAGGCCGCGCTTGAACGCCGCTTCCGCCTGCTTTTGATCTTTCCTGGAAACCTGACAGCTGGAATTCCCTGCGGCCTGGTCGCCACAAGGAAGCACCATGGCATTCGGCAACTCAGCCGCCCAAACTGCTGCCGCCAGGCTCAACACTGCTGGAATCGAAAGTCCCCACCGCATTTCAATCCATTGTACCCCGGCAAGCCGATTCCGGGAGGGTGCCGAAAGGGTAGTACTGTACCTTTGGATTACCGGGATAAGCTAGGCGACCATGAGCCGCTCAATACTCTTGGCCCGCCCCGTGGCTCCGTCGCAGTCTATGACCACTGCGCATAAGCGCACATCGCCGCTGGCAGCCTCGAACCGCATGGGTAAGTTGGTCAGAAAGCGCTCAATAATCAGCTCTTTCTTGACTCCAATGACGCTGTCATAAGGCCCGGTCATGCCAACGTCGGTAATGTAGGCCGTGCCGTTGGGAAGAACCCGCTCGTCGGCGGTCGGAATGTGGGTATGGGTGCCCACGACCGCGGTTACCCGTCCATCCAGATACCAGCCCATGGAGGCCTTCTCGGACGTGGCTTCCGCATGGATATCTACGAACACGACTTTGGCTTGAATCCGCTTTAACAGTTCATCGGCCACCCGGAAGGGATCGTCATTCGCCGTCATGAACACTCGCCCCTGGAGATTCATCACTGCGTAATCGACCTTTCCCTTGCGGCCTTCGTACAGCCCCCAGCCCGGCATTCCCGCGGGATAGTTTGCCGGACGCAGCACCCGCCTCGCTGGGCTGTGAGGATTGCCGTCGGCCATCTTGAAAAACTCGAGAATCTCACGCTTATCCCAGACGTGGTTTCCGGTGGTGATGACGTCAATACCCAGGTCAAACAGCTCATCCACCAGGGGCGGCGTGATGCCGAAACCTGCAGCGGCGTTCTCCCCGTTGGCAATGACCAGATCGATCGCGTGTTCGTCGATAAGCTGCCGCAGACGATCTTTCACGATGGTCCGCCCGGGCCGCCCAAAAATGTCTCCAATGAAAAGAATGCGCATGAGATTAGTTTTAAGTCCTAGCGCGAATCAACTCCCGCGCAAACTGAGAACCGGGAACCGCCAACTGATATCGGGTTTTGTCCTCGCATCCGACGCTGGTCTCGAAGCCTCGATGGTAACACGCTGAAACAGTGGCAAGTCCGGACGGGTGGGATGCCTTCCTCCTTCCGGTCAGGGCCTCAACTCAACCGTCTTGAGGAAGTCGTAATTGCCGGAGGGGTTCAATGTCAGGCCGTGCACCCGCCGGGAATGTACCACCACGTTGTCGATGTACCAGAGATTGACATAGGGCTCGTCTTCGGCCAGTACGCGCTGGATTTCCGCGTAAATCTGCTTGCGGACATCCTGATCCGTTTCCTTTCGCCCCTGGTCCACCAGTGCATCCAGGCGCGGATTGGAATAGAAGCTGCGGTTTGCGCCGTGGGGAGGGAACTTGTCGGAGTGAAAGGCATACTCGAAAATGTCCGGATCTTCGTTGCCGCCAATCCAGCGCAGGGCATACATCTGGAACTCGCCCTTAGTGACGTCGGAGAAGAACGTAGCGAACTCGAAGCTGCGGATATCGAGCGCAATTCCCACCTCCCGTAACTGTTGTTGCAGAACCGCTGCGAGCAGACGCGGACTCTCGTCGGTGGAAATCTTCATGGTCAGATGAAACCGCACTCCGTTCACCGGCCGGTAGCCAGCTTGGTCGAGCAGTTGCCTTGCCCGTTCCGGGTCGTGGTCGTAGCGAGGTACGTCGGCGCTGTACGCCCAGCTCTCGGGAGGCAGAACACTGTAAGCCGGGCGCACAAAACCGCGTTGCAAGTACTGGATCATCGGCTGGCGATCGATGGCGTACGCCAAGGCCTGCCGCACGCGCACATCTTTGAGAATGGGATCGCGAACGTTCAATGCGATGTAGGTGAGCACGGTGCCGGGGCCGCGCAGGATCTCGAGCTGAGGATCCTTCTGTAGAGCGAGTACCATGTCGAACGTTAAAGCATTACTTGCAATATCCGCGCTGCCTTTCTGCAACTCGAGGGCACGCGTGGTCGAGTCGGGCACCACCAGAAAGCGCACCCGCGGAATGCGCGTCTTCTCGCCCCAGTAGGCATCATTTCGCTCGAGCACGACTTCCTTGTCGAGTTGTGCCGCGACAAAGCGAAAGGGCCCCGAACCAATCGGGTGCTCGCTCATCTCCTGGCCGCTGCCATAGGGCACGATTCCCATGGCGCCGTCAGAGAGGTTCCATAGCAGCGCCGCGAAAGGCTCCTTGAGGTGAAAGACGACGGTCAAGCCATCCGGAGCATCGATGTGATCGACGAACCGGTAAGCCGCCGCCCGGGTGCTGCGAAGCTTGCCTTGCAGCAGCGAATCGAAGGTCCACTTCACATCGCGCGAGGTTAGCGGGCGGCCATCCTGAAACTTCACGCCCTGACGCAAGTGGAAGACATAAGTTAAAGGATCTGGAATCTCCCAGCGCTCGGCCAGCATAGGTTTCACATTCAGATGCTCGTCGCGGTCCAGCAAATCGTCGTAGATCAGAGCGTCAATCCGCTCCGATTGCGCGTCGATCCCGACTCGCGGATCGAGATTGGTGGGACTGCTCTCGATGATCATCACCAGGGTGTTGGGATCGGGAGCGGGGGAACAAGAAAGCAGCGATGCGATCCCTATCAGAGCAACAATGGCCAGGTAGGGCCGGGTTGGAGCCTGTCCTGAGCGAAGTCGAAGGAACCCAGCCATGCGGCCCCAAAGGGCGCTCTGGTGACTGGCACCTGAGAAGCGATAGAGGAAAGCCTGCCGAGCTTTGCTCGGCCTGACCGGGATTAAAACCCGGTCCCACACGGTTCTCGGTGATTCAGGCATACGAGATTTTTCCTAGAACCGCTGACCGCTTAGCTCCCGTCGCTGAGAGTACGTTCGACGGTCGGCCACTCCAGGTTTCGTACGCCATCAAGGCGAACGCTACCGCTTCTTTGGCCGACGAGGGAATCCCGAACTCGTCGGATGAGCGAATCTTCAATCCCCAATCCGCCAGTTCCGCTGCCAGCATCTTCATCAGCGTCGGATTCTGTGTTCCTCCGCCCGAGACCACGAATTCACGGAACTTACCTTGCCTCGATGGGAACCGCCGCACCGCTTCGGCAATGGACCCGGCGGTGAGCGCGGTGGCCGTCGCCACCACATCAACCTTGCGGGCGTTTCCGCACCGGCAGATAAACTCGTCGGCAAATTCGCGCCCAAACTCTTCGCGGCCCGCGGTCTTCGGTGGCTTACGCCGGAAGAATGGCATGCGCAATACGTCTTTAACGACGCGGCCCAGTACTCTTCCCGAGGCCGCGATCCTGCCGCCTTTGTCGTAGGCCTTGCCGAAAAGCCGGTCAGTTACGGCGTCGATCACCATGTTGCCCGGACCAGTGTCGAATGCGATTAGCTTGTCCGGACTTGCGCCCGCCGGAATCGCCGTCAGATTGGCGATGCCGCCGATGTTCTGGACAATCCGTCCGACACGCGCGTCACGATAGATCATGTAATCGAGGAAGGGAACCAGCGGCGCGCCCTTGCCGCCGGCCGCCATGTCGGCAGGCCGGAAGTCGGAAACCACCGTCGCGCCCACACGTGCAGCGATCGCCGCGGCTTCTCCGGTCTGCCAGGTGGCGGCAATTTTGCGTCCCAGAAATCGAGCAGGCTCGCCCTGGTGATAGAGCGTCTGCCCATGACAACCGATGAGAGCCGTCTTAAGACGAAACTTGGCTTGAGCCTTGAGAATCGCCTCCGCGTAGAGTTCGCCCAGCAGAAAATTCAGGCGTGCAAGGTTCGCCACGCTCGCGCGCTCTGCATTCATCGACGCCAGAATGGCTCGCCGGACATCTCTGGGATAAGGATATTCAGCGTGACCCAGCAAATCGATCGTCTGGCCCTTCGGTCCGGGCGGCCCGATCTCGACCAGTGCCACGTTAATCCCGTCGGCCGAGGTGCCGCTCATCACGCCGGCGACGATCACAGGCTCTCCAGCCGGATTTGTTCGGCGAATTCCCATAGTTGACGCGAAAGTTTGGCGATCCGTTCGGTTGTCGGCGCAGGCACCTGGCGTCCCAATTCTCTATGCCGCTTCTTAAATGCAACTATCCGCGCCGCCGACTCTCTCGTGCGACGTGCGAACTGACGGTCCTGCTCGGCTTCCGAGATCATCGCCTCGTATGCCCGGATGATGAACTCCTGCTGATGACAAATCAGGCACAAGTCTCCGCCTGCGCGGATGTGTCCAATGGCTGCCTGTTCGATCGGCCCAGCCGCCAGCACGCCGCCCATCTCGAGATCATCGGAGACGATCAGCCCACGATAGCCAATCTTCCGGCGAAGCACCTCGGTAATCCACTTCTTCGAGAGCGAGGCCGGTGTCTTATCGGGCGTGACCGCAGCGTACGCCGCATGCCCCACCATCACGAAAGGCAGTTCCCGCCGCAGCGCCAGATAAGGCTGAATATCTTCCTGCCAAAGTCTCTTCCAGGATTTATTCACCGAGGGAAGTTCGTGATGCGTGTCCAAGGCGGCCTCACCTAACCCGGGGAAATGCTTCCCAGCGCCCAGCACGCGTGCCGACCTCAATCCCGCCAGAAATTCGCGGGCGTAGGCAACCACCTTCGCTGGATCGGCTGACACGGCGCGCGATCCCATCACGGAGCGCGAAGCCTCGAACGCCAGGTCCAGAGCGGGAGCGAAGTCCGTATTGAATCCCAGCAGGCGGCAGGAGTCGCCGATCACCTTACCGTGCTTGCGAAACAGGAGTCGGTTCCCTGAGGCGAAAACATCCGCGGGCGCGGGCGCCGGCGCAATGACAGTCTTCAGGCGGTCGACCCTGCCACCTTCCATATCCACGCATCGAAACATGGGCGCTGACACGCAGGCCTGGCAGTCCTTGAGAAGCCGATGAGTTTGCTCAGCTCCGGTGATATTGCGGGCAAACAGAATGATTCCAGCGGGCTGCAAACGCGTGAGCAGGGAACGCAAGCCGGGAGTGACTTCGATGCCCTCGAAACCGACAATCAGCAACTGACCGATGTCGAGAGGCAGTGAGCGATTTCGCTTGAGTCCAGGCAAAGTCCTACGTGTCCTCTGCGGTCAAATTTGTTTTTTCAATTCCGCCAGAAGGTTGAGCGCCTCGATCGGCGTGAGTCGATTCAAATCTACTTCGCGGAGTTTTTCCAGCACGGGCTGCGAGAGTGGAGTAAAGATAGTCAACTGGGCCGGCAAGGGCTCTGCGCCCGGGGAGAGATGCTGGGTGGCCTGCAACTCCGCATTTTCATGTTCCGCGAGCACTTCGCGGGCCCGCTCGATCACTTCGTGCGGCAGGCCTGCAAGCTTGGCGACCTCGATACCATAACTGCGATCGGCAGCCCCGGGCTCAACCTTCCGCAGGAAAACAATTCCGCCGCCGGTTTCCTTCACCGACACGTGGTAGTTCTTCACGCCCGAAAGCGTATCGGCAAGTTCGGTGAGCTCAAAGTAATGGGTGGCAAAGAGCGTCTTGGCGCGGGTGCGGGCGTGAATGTATTCGACGGCGGCCCAGGCAATGGCCAGCCCATCGTAGGTCGCGGTGCCGCGGCCGACTTCATCCAGCAGAATCAGCGAGCGCGGCGTTGCGGTGTGGAGAATTGCGGCCGTCTCCGTCATCTCTACCATGAAGGTGGAGCGGCCACGCGCCAGGTTGTCACTCGCCCCAATGCGTGTGAATACGCGATCCACCATGCCCAGCCTTGCCGAGCGCGCCGGAACAAACGATCCCATCTGCGCCAAAATCACGATCAATGCCGCCTGCCGCAGGTAGGTTGACTTGCCGCCCATGTTCGGCCCGGTCAGTACCAGAACCGTGTGCGTGGTTGAGTTGAGATACAGGTCATTGGGCACGAACCGGTCCGTACCCGAAAGTTCCTGCTGCTCAATGACCGGATGGCGGCCCTCGACGATCTCGATGTCGCTCGATGCATCGAGCGCAGGACGGCAATAGTTGCGCAGCGCCGCAATGTGCGCGAAGCAGGCCAGCACATCCACCTCGGCCAGCGCCAGGGCGGTCTGGCGAATGCGCCGGGCCTCGCTGGCGATACCCGCGCGAAGCGCGGCAAACAGGCGCCGCTCGATCGCGACGATTTTCTCCTGCGCATCCAGAATCTTCGATTCGTATTCCTTCAGCTCCGGCGTGGTGAAGCGCTCGGCATGTACCAGCGTCTGCTTGCGCTCGTAGTCGGCGGGCACCAGGTGCAGGTTTGGTTTTGAAACCTCCAGGTAGTAGCCGAATATCGAATTGAACTTTACCTTCAGCGAACCGATACCGGTGCGCTGCCGCTCCCGCTGCTCGATCTGCGCCAGGTATTGCTTGCTGTTGCGGCTGAGGTCGCGCAAGCCATCGAGTTCCGCATCGACGCCGCCGGCAATCACTCCGCCATCGCTGAGCGAAATCGGGGGCTCGGGCACGATGGTTTTCGCGATGCGCTCCTGCAAATCGGTTAGTTCGTCGATCAATCCATGGAGCGTGCGCAGACGCTGGGCAGTAAGCCGCGCCAGGGCTGCGCGAAGCGCCGGAACCTTCGCCAGGGAAGCCGCCAGGGCCAGCACGTCGCGCGGATTCGCCGTCTCGAGCGTCACCCGGCTCAGCAGACGTTCGAGATCAAGAATCCCATCCAGAGCGCGGCGCAGTTCCTCCCGCGCGACTATGTTCTTGGCTTGAGCTTCGACCGCATCCAGCCGGGCGTGGATTTCCGCAAGATCGATGGACGGCCGCAGCATCCAGGAGCGCAGCAGGCGCTTGCCCATGGGGGTAACCGTGGTGTCAAGCGAGCGAAACAGCGTGACGCCGGGATCGGTGCCGGCAAACAGCGGCTCGATCAGCTCCAGATTGCGCACCGTGACCGCGTCCAGCACCAGGCAGTTCTGGCGCTCGTAGAATCCGATGCGGTCCACGTGATCCAGCTTCCCGCGCTGGGTGGTGCGAACGTAGTGGAGAATCGCGCCGGCGGAAGATGCTGCGGCCGGCTTGCCCGCCAGCCCAAAGCCTTCCAGAGATAGGACGCCGAAATGATTCTCCAGAAGTGGAATCGCGTGATCGGGGGCGAAGACCCAGTCGTCCAGCGGAGTCTCAGCCCAGGCTGTGCGGGACCGGGCCAGCGGACGGTCAAGCCGCTCCGCAGATTCAAACAAAGGCGCCGACGAGGCAAATAACATTTCCTTGGGTCGCAATTGCTCCAGCTCTTCTTCAATCCTACGCGCAGCATCCGTGCCAGCGAACTCGGTGGCGCGAAATTCGCCGGTGGAAAGATCGAGCGCCGCGAATCCCACCCGCTCCCCGACCTGCGCCACCGCCGCAAGAAAATTGTTTTCCTCCGAACTCAGCGACGAATCCGCCGCCGTGCCCGGCGTGACCACGCGCGTGACTTCCCGCCGCACCAGTTTCTTTGCCACGCGCGGGTCTTCCACCTGGTCGCAGATGGCAACCTTGAATCCCTTGCGTAGAAGTTTGGAAATGTACCCTTCGGCCGCGTGATAGGGCACGCCGCACATGGGAATGGCGATGCCTTTTTCCTTGTTGCGGGAGGTCAGCGTGATCTGCAGTTCGCGCGCGGCCAACACCGCGTCGTCGAAGAACAGCTCGTAGAAGTCGCCCAGGCGAAAGAACAGCAGGGCAGTGGGATGCTCCTTCTTGATGGCGGCGTATTGCCGCATCAACGGCGTGGACGGCTCGGTCATCTGGGGCGGCTTCGTGCGCGGATTATAGCAAAGCGCGGCCCAGCTACTCGGCGATGGAAATCACAGTTGACGTTTTCGCGGCGGCAGTGTTTTCTTACCTGATATGGAGCTCCGCAAAGATCCGATCACTCGCTCCTGGGTGATTACAGGCGATGACGTGGCTGACGGCTCACCGCGCTCGGAATCCCACTGCCGTTTTTGTGCTGACTCGCCAGGCCCGGTGCAAGTGGTTTCCACCATGGCCGGGCTCGAGGGCAATCCCTGGTCGGCGCGTGCCGTGGTGCATCCCACGCCGCTGTACCACATCGAAGGCGATCCCGGGCGCCGTGGCGACGGGCTTTACGACCGCATGCAGTCGGTAGGCGCGCATGAGGTGCTGGTGGAGAATCCGAAGCACGATCGCCACCTGTGGAACTCGACCGACGCGGAAGTCGAGCGTTTCCTGCTGCTGGGGGCGCAGCGCATCCAGGACCTGAAGCGCGATCAGCGTTTCAAGTATGTCAGCATCTTCAAGAATCACGGGGTCACCGCCGGGCAGGAGTTCGAACACCCGAATTCGCAGCTTACCGCGACCACCTTTGTGCCGCGGCGCGTGCTCTACGAACTGCGCGCCGGCCGCGATTACTTCGATCAAAAAGAGCGCTGCGTTTTTTGTGACATCATGGGACAGGAAGAGCGCCAAGCCGTCCGGGTGCTGGAAAGCCGCGGAGAATACGTGGCGCTCTGCCCCTATGCCCCGCGTGTGCCGTATGAGACGTGGATTCTCCCTCGCACCCACGAAGCGTCGTTCGAGCGCTCGGGACTGGGACGTCCGGGATTGATGCGCGATCTCGGCGGCCTGCTGCGGCGCACCCTGCAGCGCATCCGCAACGTTACCGAGGATTTTCACCTGGTGCTGCATACCTCGCCTAACAGCCAGCATCCCTCGGAGACGCTCGGATACTGGAAGACGATCGACGACGACTATCACTGGCACATCGAAATTCTTCCCATCGTTTCGGCCAAGGCGAAGTCGTATACCTTCAAGGAGGTCTATTACTCGCCGATCACCTCGGAGACCGCGGTAAAGCGCCTGCAGCAGGTGAAGGTGGAACCATGAAAGCCGCGGTGGTTGCGTAAGTCGTAACTTTACCAATCGGATTCCGATTATTGCAGCTTGGCGTACTCTGCTTTGGCCTGCTTCAGAATGGGGATGTCCGGGTCGGCGTCTTTCCAGAGTGTGAGGAAATCTTTGTAGGCAGCAAGCGCTCGCACCCGTGCCGTGTCGGCATCGGCGCCGTGCGACGTTTTTGCCTGCAGCCCATTCGCTCGCGCCAGGCCCAGATGCGCCAGCGCTCCCGTCCAGCAGTTATCGACGACGCCGCTGTGGTCGAGTATCTTCTGAAACTCGGCGGCGGCAGCGCTGCCTTGTCCAGCCGCCAGGTAGGCTTCTCCGCGCGCATACACCGGATGGAGGCAGGACGTATTGTTGGAGAAGGGCACCAGTCCGAGCTCGAAAGCGGAAGCCGCTTCCAGGACACTCAGCGCGCGCGAGGGATTCTTTCCCGCCAGCGCCAATTGCGCATGGATCGTCGGGAGCCAGAGTAGTCGCATCTGGGTTCCGAGCGGGTAGCGTTTGGCCAAATCCTGGGCAAGGGACTCTGATCGCGCCGTATCGCCCGTTACTGCGAGAGCAAGGGCCGCGATTACCGCAACTCCCGGACTCGCGGGTGCGAGCTTTAACGCCTCTGCCGCGGCCTGCCGCGCTTCTGCCGTGTTCCCGTAAACGGCCTGTTGCAGGGCGAAATTAGCCTGATAGACTGCTCCGCCTTCTTTGTCGTCCGCTCGTATGGCGGAGGTCACAGCCTGCGCGCTGAGTTCCCGTTGTTTGCGGATATGACCGGCGTACCCCTCGCTGTCCGCCGCCAGTGACAGTCCCGAATCCTCGTAGCCGGGCTTTCCCAGGAGCCAGTGCTCCTCTTCCGCCATGTCAGCGGCATTCCCTTCGAGAAAAGCGAGGTCATAGAGATTTAAACGAAGTCCGGCAGAATCTATTTTTTGCGCATTCGCCTCGCGGACCACCTGCCGCATCTCGTCGAAGCGACCTAGAGCCAGGGTGTAGGTAGCGAGATTCTCGTAGTAAACGGCCACATCGGGTGCAAGATGCACGGCCTGCCGGGTCATCTCCACGGCTTTTTCGTATTGTCCCTGAAGCGCCGAGACCAGGCCCATATTGTTATAGGCTGCGGACTCGCGTGGATAGTTATCAATCTGCGCCTGGTAAGTCTGAGCCGCCTTATCCAGCTCTCCGGTTACATTGCGATAGTAGGCCGCGGTGATGGACAGCTTCTCGCGTTCGCTGGCATGGTCGCGTAATTCGAAAGCCCGAGTGTAGTACTGGTCGGCCCGTCCCAACTCCCCGAGGGCGTTGTAGTCGCCACCCACGAGGCGGTAGGCCAGGGCAAAATTGGGATCCAGCTGGATGGCCCGCTGATGATACGGCAGACCCGCGGCGGCTCCTGTCTCATTGACCGCCTTTTCACCCAGGCTGAACGCCTTTAAAGCTTCCAGAGAAGACGTGGTCGCCTGATCGAGCGGCACATCGAACTTCTGCACGGTAGCCAGCGATTCGCCCAGTTCGCCGCGCAGCCTGGATGCGGCCCCACCCAGGGCGTCCAGCACCTTCTCCTTGGTCGGCGCTGTGACCTGTTCCTGCGCCAGGGTGTCGCCGTTCTGACAATTCACCGCCTTCAGGCCCACGACATACTCATTACCCAGGCTGCCCACCGATCCCGCGACATACGCCTTACTGGCGGCTCGCAGGCAAAGCTCGCGGGCCAACTCGGGAGTAAGTTTCGTGCCCGGCGGCCGAGTCATCTGCCCCAGAGTCTCGGCGACTTCGCTGTCCGGCAGCAGATTGAGGAAAGGCGATTGCCGCAGTGACACGCTGAGTGCCGTCTTCAGGGTGTCGTCAAAAACCGTGTCATTGGTGCTGTTGGCAAAATCGGCGAGTACGATGGTGTCTTTCTCGGTCAAGTGAGTCGTTTGCTTATGGGATCGGTAATAAAGCACGCCTGTGACCATCAAACCCAGCAGCAAAACACCCACCGCGATCGCGATGCTGGGTTGCTTTCTTGCGGCTCGGGGTGCTTCAGTCTTTACGCCACTGGAAGAGATAGGCTGCTGCAGGGCAGGAGTTGAGCCCGATGGGGGCATCTGCACAATCGCTGGCTGACTTCCACTCTCTCGCGCGGCAGCCACCGAGCCGGAGGTTGCCGCCGCCAGATGTCCGCTCTCGGTGTCTCGCTTCAGCCGGCCCAGGTCTGCCCGCATCTCGGAGGCGTGCTGGTATCGCAGTTTGCGGTCTTTCTCCAGCGCCTTGCTAATGATTCGTTCGAGCTCAACCGGCACGTCCGGATTCAGCCGCACCGCTGGAACCGGTGTGCGGTTGAGAATGGCCTCAAAGATCGTCGCAGTACTCTCCCCACGGAAGGGCAACTGCCCAGTTGCCATTTCGTAGAGGACGGCCCCGAACGAGAATAGATCGCTCCGCGCGTCGAGTTCTTTGGCCCGTGCCTGCTCCGGCGACATGTAAGCGACCGTGCCGAGCGTGGACCCCGGGCTGGTGAGATGTTCTTCCTCCACCGTGGCCATGGTCGGAGATCCGATCTCACTCGACGAGCCGCTAGCCATCGTGACCTTCGCCAACCCGAAATCCAGGATCTTGGCGTGCCCGCGCTTGGTAACGAAAATGTTTCCCGGTTTGATGTCGCGGTGGACGATGCCCTCGGCGTGTGCGGCGTCAAGCGCATCCGCGATTTCGATGCCCAGGGAAAGAATTTCCTCGGTTTCCAGCGCCCGCCCGGCGATGCGGTGCTTCAGCGTGACGCCGCCCAGGAACTCCATGGCGATGAACGACAGCTCGCCACTTTTGCCAATGTCGTAAATCGTGCAGATGTTGGGATGATTCAAGGCGGAGGCGGCACGGGCCTCGCGCCGGAACCGCTCTAAGGCCTGTGGGTCTCGGGAAACGTTGTCGGGCAGAAACTTGAGCGCAACGAAGCGGCCCAGCTCGGTGTCTTCCGCCTTGTACACGACGCCCATCCCGCCGCCGCCCAGCTTTTCCACAATGCGGTAGCGGGAAATGGTCTGGCCAATCATTGGCGCGAATCTTACGTCCCCGTAGGAGGCAAGTCAATGAAAGGAAAGACTAGACGGGTTGCGGGAGCTTGCGGGCGCGAATTCGCCAACCTACCTACAGATAGTGGCTCTAGTGATCGGAAGCGCAGCCAGACATCGTTAGTACCGAACGACGCAGGTGCCCGACATCTCGCGCTTCTCGAGAAGCGCAAATCTGCCATCACTTCGCTGGCGTCTCCGGCACCGTGGTTTCGGCGGGCTTCGGTGCCTGCTTGGCCAGCGCTTCATCCACGCGCTTCTTGAAGTCACCCTGGTCGTTGTGCGAAAGCCCGCTATACATCGACACAACACTCATCTCGCAGGTGTTACCGATCGGCGCCAGGGAGACGCGGTTCTTGCCTTGGTTGACCGCTCCGATAACGGACCAATGAATGGAGTGTTTCACATTGTACTCAGCAGTCATTTTGTCCTCGTCGGTCTGCACGTCTTTGTAGTTGTCCGGATTGCCCAGGGCGACTTTGACTGCGCCCCAAAGCTCGCTGCAAGGAACGGAATAGGTATTCTTGTAAGTCTTGTTGCCGGCAGCGAACGCCGGGAGGGCAAGAGCAAGCGCCAGCGTAGCCAAAACCACGACTGCAAGTCTCATCTTCATGATGGCAGTTCTCCTTGTTCGGATGTGCTTCCGGGCAGGGGAGGAGGGGCCGGAACACACGTTTGACAAGCAAATTAAAACTAGTCCATCGAAATATGTTGTCAATGCGCCCGGTCACCCGAGGCAGTGACCAACGGAGTCGGAGGCGTCCACCCCGGGCGCAGTCCGAGGGCAGTGAAGCAGTGCACTAGCAATAGAAAGGGCGAGGCAGACCGACCCGAAAAGTCCTCGGCAACTTCTTCTCCCGGCCCTTGACGACGAGTAGAATCCTTGGACAACAGGCGGCTCCTTCAAGCCGGCAGATATCGAATAGGGGTGGACCATGACGCAGATTGAATCCAAGTTCGTCCAGCAAGAGCCTAGATTCGGTGCCGCTCCTCGATTGCGAAGGCACGGCTCGAGCGGGCAAGGCAATCGCAGGCTTCAGAACCTTCTGCGCTTGATGGTTATCGTATTGGCATGGCGCTGTCTGGCCTGCGCACAGCAATGGGTACCGGTCAACCAGCCGTTTCCTGGCAGAGCGGGCACGGCCCTGGTGCGCACCGATGGCAACGTCATGGTGGAGGACAAAGACACTGGCTGGTGGTGGGTGCTGGTGCCCGACAAAACCGGAGACTACGCCAAAGGGGTTTGGATCCCGCCTCAGTTTCCCATCAATTACGACCCGGCGGGTTTCGCCTCGGCCGTTTTGTCCGACGGCCGGATCATCGTCGAGGGCGGCGAGCACAACTTCGGTCAGAAGCAGGATACCACCATGGGTGAGATCCTCGATCCCCGGACCGGAGCCTGGACTGAGGTTAATCCTCCCCAGGGCTGGACAAAAATCGGCGATGCCCCATCGGTAGTCCTGGCCAATCGCACGTTCATGTTAGGGGCGTGTTGCAGCAAACAAGAAGCGCTGCTTGATGCCAAGACTTTGACCTGGACGACGACCGGTGCAGGAAAGGCTGACCGGAACTCCGAAGAAGGCTGGACATTGTTACCCAATCGCAAGGTACTTACCATCGACCTGGAGAATGGCAGGGCGTCAGAACTCTATGATCCAGATACGGGAAGCTGGTCGTTCGCCGGGAATCTGCCCTACTTCATCGGCAACAAGTGCGGGAAACCCATCGTTGCCGAGATTGGTCCCGCGATACTGCGGCCAGACGGCACCGTGTTTGCGGTAGGCGCGAACAACAAGACTGCGATCTATAATTCATCGACTGGAAAGTGGTCGAAAGGACCGTCTTTCCCCAAGACGTTCGGTTCTGCGGACGGTCCTGCGTCTATCCTCCCCGACGGCAATGTCCTGGTACAGGTATCCCCGTGCTTTGCGCCTCCCAGCCTGTTTTACGAATTCAACGGAACGAAATTGATCGCCGCGCCGTCTCCACCCAGAGCCTTGGTTGACAAGTCCGAGAATGGACATATGGTCGTGCTTCCGCACGGTGGACATATTCTGTACACGGATGCGTCCAGCGACGTCGAAGTCTATGTCCCGGCCGGTTCGCCTAAGAGCGCGTGGCTGCCCACGATCACGTCTTATCCCAAGACCGTAACCCGCGGCCACGGCTACCGGATCAAGGGAAGACGGCTGAACGGCATGACCCAGGGTGCGGCCTTTGGCGACGATGCCCAGATGGCGACCAACTATCCGCTCGTCCGCATCACGAACAACGCAACCGGGCACGTCTTCTACGCCCGCACCAGGAACTTCAGCACCATGGGGGTGGCGACCGGAAGCGCGATCGTAGCCGCAACCTTCATTCCAAGCAAGAATATGGAAGCCGGGGCGTCCAAGATGGTGGTGGTAGCCAATGGCCTGGCGTCGAAGTCTGTGGCCCTAACCGTCAAATAGAAACCAACCGGGCTTGTTATTTCTGGAGGCAAGACATGAAGGCCTCTCTGTTTTATCGAATGGCAGCTATTCTTCTGCTGCTTCTTGCTGTCGGACATACACTTGGTTTTCGTCAGTCGGATCCCGCTTGGGGAGTGGATACCCTTCTTGGCTCGATGCGGGCCGTCCACTTTGACGTGCAGGGATTTCGCCGGACCTACTGGGACCTTTTTGTTGCGGCTGGACTCTCGGTCGGTGTGTTTTATTCTTTCGCGGCGATATTAGCGTGGCAGCTAGGCGGCCTTCCGGCAGAAGCTTTAGCGCTTATGCGCGGAACTCGGTGGGCGTTTGCTGTGTGCTTTGCCGCCATTACGGCGGTGAGCTGGAGATACCTCTTTATCGTCCCTATCGTTTTCTCGATGGCGATTACAGTGTGTTTGATTGCGGCAGCATGGCTTTCAGCGCAGCCAAACTGAAGCCGTTGGTTGGCGCGTGGTCCAGCATGCCTGGTGACCGCACTTCGCTCTCCGGCGGTTCCAGCAGCCATTGCCGGCGGATGGCCGCCAACTCAGAGTGGCCCAGGAGATGAAAAAGCAAGCGCCCAACCATCCTACCCTCGCAACATCGCTGGGGGCATCAACCCGCCGCGAGTGCGATGGCAGCGTGGGGTTGATAGAATCGGGAGGTACAGAGGAGCGAGTGCCATGGAAACACCGACGGAACGTAATCCCGAGCAAGCTCCAGCCCAGGCCGCAGCGCACGTCGCCAGTGCT
>Ga0335079_10001875_pt1 | contig 24064 bp, 23 predicted proteins | sample Lox_Sample_33_FD_206719 | JGI IMG/M metagenome (GOLD analysis project Ga0335079, IMG submission 206719) | Soil microbial communities from Loxahatchee National Wildlife Refuge, Florida, United States - Lox_Sample_3.3 | ecosystem: Environmental > Terrestrial > Soil > Wetlands | place: USA...
CGCGATGATCTGTGTTTCGGTGAATCTCGAGCTTTTCATGAGAACCTCCTGGCGTCCATATAATGCCAGAAAGCTCTACTTTTAGCATGTCTCTTTTTTAGGGAAGCTTACGCTTTGGCTTGACACGAAGTTTCAATTCTATTGACAAATCTTAAAGTTTTCTGTATGTTGTTACCTCAATAAAGGGAATTTTGACGGTTTTTTGCTCATCCGGGATATCTCGCAGGCTGACCTTGATATTCGGAGAGAGGTTCTCATGGAACGGACGCTGCTCCTGAACGCGACGTTTGAGCCGTTAAAGATCATCCCCTGGCAAAGGGCGATCACGCTGCTCACCCAGGGCAAAGTGGAAGTGATCGACTTTTACGAGCGGGACATCCGGGGTGTGTCCCTCACGTTCAAACTGCCCTCCATCCTCCGTCTTCTCAAGCTTGTCAAGGTCCGCCGCGCAAGCAGGGAGGTCAGGTTCTCCCGCGCCAACATCTATCAGCGCGATAAATATTCCTGCCAGTACTGCGGCATCAAGTATCCCGCCGAGGATCTCACCTTCGATCACGTCATACCGCAGGTGCAGGGTGGCCAGGCCACGTGGGAGAACATCGTTACGGCCTGCCTCTCGTGCAATAACCGGAAGGGCGGCAGGACCCCCCGGGAGGCGGGCATGCGGCTGATCAGGCCTCCCATGAAACCCCGCTGGATGCCGGTCATCACCCTGACCTTCGGTATCAAGAACGCTCCCCTCAGCTGGCGTGATTATCTCTATTGGAACATCGAACTGAACAAGGAACAGTAGCCCGTCTCAGGACACATCCCCTCCGTCTTTTCGCGTCTCGTGCAGCACGCGGCATTCGCCAGATGCGGTTCGTTCCGTTTTTTCCTTGTCAACCCGCGGGTTTGATGATATATTCCTGACCTGAATCCGTTCACGTTCTGCCAACGGGGGAGGCTTCGACCATGAAAAAAATCCTGGTAGTTCTTGTTTGCGCAATGCTGACGCTGTCCGCGGGCCGCGCGTTCGCGTTCATCCATTTTACGCAAAATGAGTTCACGACCGCCGAAAGCCTCGATCCCGGCATGACACAGACGGGCGTTTTTTTCACGCTCGGCGAGGACTACAAGAGCTATTATCCCGAGATCCGCTACGGTCTCGGCGCCCTGGCCGAAGTAGGCGTGAAGGTCGGTGTCACGGATGCCCAATTTCAGGCTTTCGCTGACAAACTGGGCCCCGGCGACAAGCTTGGTGCGCTGATCGGCATCGATCTAAAATATCAGCTCATCAAGGAGACCGAAGGCATTCCCCTCGACATGGCCGTCGACCTGAGATTCGACAACACGATCGTGAGCAAGAAGAATGCAAGCGAGTTGACCTTCTCCACCATTTTCAGCAAAAGCTTTCCCCTCACGGAGCGCGGCTACAAGCTGGTACCCTACGGGGGTATCGAGATGTCGGCCGTCTACGGCTCGGCGCTGCCCAAGGACGACACCTCGGTGTACGCCTTTGCCGGGATCGAATGGAAGCTCAGCCAGAAATTCATGTTCCTGCTGGAGTACAAGGGCGGGGAAAGCAACATCGGAGGAGTCGGCATCAGGTTCGAGTACTAAGCCGGCGGGATGCCCGGCCATCCTCCGGCCGCAGCCGCCTCATGAGAGTCCATGCCCTTTCAGCTTTCCGGGAACACACGAACGGTCGCTCTTCCCGTCGTCCTGCAGATCCTGCAGCATGCATCCGTGACCGGCACCCTGACCGTCCAGAGACACTCCCTCGAGAAGTGCGTTCACCTCAAGAACGGCCAGATCATTTTCGCCACGTCCAATGACGGACAGGACCGCCTGGGTGAGATGCTGGTAAAAGCCGGCTTCCTGACGCGGGAGAACCTGGAGACGGCCCTGACCCTGTACCGCAAGAACGCAGGGCTCAAGAAGATCGGCGCCATTCTCGTGGAGAACGGGTACGTATCCCCCAAGAATCTCTTTGCAGGCCTCAAGACCCAGGTGAAGGACATTATCTTTAGTCTTTTTCTCTGGGAGGACGCCGACTACCGGTTCGAAGAGAGGCTGCCGCCCGATGTCATCCAGCTCCAGATCAACGTGGAGGAACTGGTGGCCGAGATCATCGAACGGATGAAAAAAGAATGACCCTGCGCGCCGGCGGCCGACTCACTTTTCTGTTGTCCTTTCCCCCCGGCGCAGGTATAATTTCCGCCAATGCCGAAGCGCATTCTGTGCAGGCAGGGCCCGCCGGCGGCCGCGAGCACGCGGCGGGGATGTTCGAACGGAGTCCCTTTTGAAAGCCCTGAAACTCGCCTCATTCCCCGGGATGGCAGAACGGGTCAGCGCTCTTTACAACGAAGACGAGGACGCCCTGTTGCTTGCGATGCTCGGTCAGGAGTACATCATCCGGCATGACGGGATCACGCTGCACGGGCAGAAGGCCCCGGAGCACCAGGCATCCGTGATCCTTGACTACCTGTTCTCGACCGGCTCCTCGCTGGCGCTCATGCCGTGGCGCACGCCGGGAGATTTCTCCGGCGCGCCGCTCCCCGAATTCCGGCAGAGAGTGGAGCAGCCCATCACCCAGTATGCGGCGGAGATAATCGCGCGGGCCGCTGCGATCCTGCCCCTGTTCGACGCCAAGGTAGCCCCGAGCTTGATCGGGAGCGACCTCGCGATCAACGTACGGGCCCTGCCCAAGGTTCACCTTCATGTGGAGCTGTCGCAGGAGACCCCGGATTTTCCTGCAGAGGTGTGGGTCCTGTTCTCCAACAATGCCCATGAGTTCATTTCAGTCGCGAGCATGCAACGAATCGGAGAACTGCTCAAGGACAGGGTCGTGAGCCTGCTCAGGATCTATTGACCGTCGAACCATCGGTGGCGGTCTCCCCTTCATGACGACAATAAAGGAAACAGCAATGTCAGCGCGGGACCGGATCGTCCTCGCCCTGGACCTCGATTCCGACCGGGACGCCATTGCCCTGGTGGACGAACTCAGGGGTTCCGTCGGGATGTTCAAGGTGGGCCATCAATTGTTCACGGCCTACGGCCCGGATATCGTGCGGCGGATCGTTGAACGGGGCGGCAGGGTGTTCCTCGACCTGAAGTACCACGACATCCCGAACACCGTTGCCAGGGCTTCAGCGGAAGCGGTCAAGCTCGGGGCCAGTATCTTCAATGTGCACGCCCTCGGCGGAGCGGACATGATGCGGGCCGCGGCGGAGTCTGCGCGGGAGACGGCCGCGCGGCTCGGCGTGCGGAACCCCGTCGTTCTCGCCGTGACGGTCCTGACCAGCATGGACGGCCAGAGTCTGCGCCGGGAGCTCAAGATAACGCGGTCTCTTCAGCGGGAAGTGAACCATCTCGCGCGGATGGCGCAGCGCGCGGGCATGCACGGTGTGGTAGCGTCTCCGCAGGAGATCACGATGCTGAGGCGAGCCGTGCGCGGCTCCTTTGTCATCCTGACACCCGGCGTCCGTCCGTCCTGGGCCGCGAAGGACGACCAGAAGCGCACCATGACGCCTGCCGAGGCAGTCGCAGCAGGCGCGGACTATATCGTTGTGGGGAGGCCGGTGCTGAAGGCCGCAGACCGGAAGGCGGCGGTGTTACAAATTATTCAAGAGATAACAACGGAAACGTAGCCACCGGGGAAGATCGCTGCCCGGGCAGGAGCACCGAGGTCTCAGCGGATGATAAGAACAAAGGCGGGAGGAGGCGTCATTGGTCCCGTTTCGCGTCAGCGTTCCTGGTGTCTCTTCGTCCTCCGTGAACCCAGCGACAAATAAACCAAAGGGGCCAATATGACATCCGAACAGGTATTGGACATCTATACAAAGACCGGAGCACTGCTCACCGGCCATTTTCTCCTTTCGTCAGGCCTACACAGCGAGCAGTATCTCCAGTCGGCGCTCGTGCTCCAGCAGCCCGAGATCGCAACCAGACTGTGTGCTGCGCTGGCAGAACCGTTCCGGCATTCGCGGATCGACGCCGTCATAGCGCCGGCGCTCGGCGGCGTGTTCGTGTCCCATGAGACCGCGAGAGCGCTCGGGGTCCGCGCGCTGTTCGCCGAACGCGTGAACGGGGAACTGACGCTCCGGCGCGGCTTTATAATCAGGCCCGGGGAACGATTGCTCGTAGTGGAGGATGTGATCACGACGGGGAAATCCACGAAGGAGACGATCGAGGTCGTCCGAAAGTCGGGCGGCGAGGTGGTGGCAGCCGCGTCGCTGATCGACCGCTCGGGGGGCAAGGCCGAGCTCGGCGTTCCCTATCAATCCCTCGTCACGCTGAATGTTCCGACCTATGCTCCCGAGGCCTGCCCGCTGTGCAAGGCAGGCGGAACACCCGTCAAACCCGGCAGCAGGGGATTGAAATAACCGGCAGTCCGGGCAACGAGAATTGAACCAGCCCTCGGCTTTGCGTGAGACGCTTTTGACTCTCACTTTTGGTTCCGGCTTGACCGGGTCAGGGGAGTGAACGGCGCCGCTTTCTTTTTTGTCCTGCCCAGGACGCCGTAGAGGTGATAGGCGCAATCAGGCCCCACCAAGCCGCGCGCGGCCTCCAGGCTCAATCGCACCTTTCCACTCACGATCAGTCTGCGATACAGATAGCGGATCCGCATCTCCTCCGACGCGCCCTTCATAGCCACATACTACGCCGCTTCGCACCGTGAATTCAAGCCTCTTTCCCCGGTCGATCCCGGGGGAACCGCTCCGAATGATGCTTGACTTTCGGGCCTTAATTGCCTATCTTAATTCTAGCTGCCTTTTCGCTTCATGCAATCTCATCGCTGTCGCAGGATTCACTCCTTCCGAGGCTGTACCGGATTTGAACGATCACACGCGAACATACGGTCCATGGGCTTTCCGCTTCATGATCCGCAGCTGCCTCCTGGCCCTGTTCCTTGCGCTCCCGGCCATGCTCTTGCAGCCGCTCCCGGCATGGGCAGAGAACGCGCCGTTGTCCTCCTCAATGACACCAACGACTCGGCCTGGCGGTGAAGCAGCGGTGCCGCAGAAGGGAGAAGCCGGCAGCGCGGCTCCCCTTGAAAGCCGTCAGACAACGACCGCGCCGGAGAACGAAGAGCCGCAGGTAACCTTCGTCGACGTGTTGCATCAGGGCCTCTCGACGACCATTCAGGGGACGGCTACCTGGATGGATTCTTTTTTCGGGAACCAGCGGTATACCAGCGAACTGAACGAGTCCTACATGCGATTCCGGTATAACGTGTTCCTCCAGCAAGCGACGAAGCCGTACCATAAGGCGGACTACGAGATAAGGATCGTGCTGCCCCAGCTCAGACAGAAGACTCATCTTGTCTTTGCCGGAACGCCGAAGGAGACAACGGACTTTTCGGCCGTGAACACGAACACGCAGAGCGACGAGATAACATCGACCGAACAGCAAAACGTGACCGCAGCCGTGCACCAGACCCTCCTTGATACCGCTCAGCAGAACTTCATCATGCGCGCGGGCGCCAAGCTGCATAACTACCGTCCCGTCGTGCTGCTCGGGCCGCGGTACCGGGTGCTGCTCCCGCTCGACAAGTGGAGTCTCCGCTTCAGCCAGGAGGACGTTTGGACGAGCAACACGGGCTGGGAATCGAGGAGCACGCTCGACGTGGAGCGCCCGCTCCCGAGCAACCTTTTCTTCCGGGCTACGACCGATTGGATCTGGACCGAGCATCACCTGGGGTTTACCTATGACTATGCGTTCAGCCTCAGCCAGCCCCTGAGTCCGCGGCGGGCGATCAGTTATGAATGGGCAAACATTTTCCAATCTCGGCCGGTCAATGAGCTGTTGGAGGTCGACCTCCGGGTACGATACCGCCAGCGGGTCTGGCGCGATTGGCTTTATTTTGAGACGGCCCCCCAGTATGGGTTCCCGCGCACGCGGGCCTTTCGGGCCACGGCGGGCATCCTTTTCCGTTTAGAGATGAATTTCGGTCACTTGTCGGCGTTTTGAGGAGGAGCCAGGGGGGAGACGGTCGCGGACAATCGCGCCGCGGGGCAAGCCCACTAGTGCGTGTATGAATCACGCGACTTGCAATCCCCGGCTCCCGCCGGGGTAATGCGTCGTAGTCCGCGGGAGGTCGCGTTCCTAGAGAGAGCCACATGCTCCTGCCGGTGGGGGCTCCACTTCACCATGCTTTTCTGCGATCTCGAGTGTACCTATGCAAAGTTCCCCGCATGCGACGCCGTGGACGGCTCCCGCAGCTGCAGGACCCTCATGGCCCTGCACTGCACGCTGAAAAAAAATCGTGCATAAGAACTGCCCTGCGGCGACAAGAAGCCGAAGGGACCGCCGCCGCGACCCCGTCGCTGAACCTGATTCTCCCCTCAAAGGCACGCCGGCTTCGGCTATAATACAAGTACGTGTTCCATCATGCGAGGTGCGATCATGTCAAACCCTGTTGTCATTGTCGGAGGCGGGTTCGGGGGCCTCGAGGCGGCATTTACGCTCAAGGGCGTTCTCGGACCATCGGCCGAGATCACGCTGATTGACCGGAGCCCGTACCATGCCTTCATTCCCTCGATCCATCTGATCGTATCGCGCCGGGCGGGGGCGGACGCGATCCGCATCCCGCTCAGGGCCGTGCTCGGGCCGGCGGGCGTGCGGTTCATGCAGGACGAGGTCCTTTCCGTGGACGCCGAGCGCGGGCAGGTCGTTACCGCGGCGGGAGGCGGCCTGGCCTACGATCATCTCCTGCTGGCGTCCGGAGCGACGAACAACTTCTTCGACGTCCCGGGAGCGGAAGCGTACTCCTGCCGGTTCCGGACAACCGAGGACGCCGAGCGCATCCAGGCAGCGCTGCTGAAGATACTCGGCGATACCCGGCCGGGCCGGATCGTGGTTGCGGGCGCAGGCACCGAAGGGGTCGAGGTGATCGGAGAGGTGCTTGACCTCATCAGGGACGAGGGTCGGGAAAGGGCTCTGGCGGACGGCGGCGTGGCCCTGACCCTGATCGAGGGAAAGGGCCGGCTCCTTCCCAATTTCCCCGCGGAGGTCCATGACCGTGTCGAGGAGTATCTCCGGCTGCGGGGAGTGACCCTGATCGCGGGCGATGCCATTGCCGAGGTCCGGCAGGACAGCGTCGTGCTGGCGTCGGGGCAGAGGCACGAGGCATCGATCCTGATCTGGTCCGGGGGGATCCAGCCCTCGAAGCTGATCCGCGATCTGCCCTTTGACAAGGATCCCTGGGGATGGCTCAAGGTGAACGGATATTTACAGATTCCCGAAGATGAACGGATCTCCGGGATCGGAGACGCCGTCAGCGTGTACGTTGATGACGGACCGCTGGCACTGCAGAGGCTCGCGTACCATGCCCAGGACCAGGCGCGGGTAGCCGCGCTCAACATAGCCTCGCGGATCAGGGGCGGGAAACCCGTGATCTATGAACCGAAGAGCAGGCCGCAGCTGATCTCCCTCGGGAGGGACATGGGCATCATGACGGCCGACGACAAGGTCCTTACCGGGCGCTGGGTTATTTCCGCCAAGGCCGCCGTTGAGCGGAAGCACCTCATGACCTGCCTCGCGAGGCCGGTCACCTCGGCCATCTGGGCGCGGATACCGGGAGCGGGGGTCCTGCAGCGGCTCAGGACCAGGCTGCCGGTCTGAGTCCGCCGCGGAGCATCGGGAAAGGACAATGCCTTCGCCTGAAGCGTCCGGCGGGGTTTGGGGAGGTTCCCGTGTCAGCCATAGCCTTCGAATCCGTGGAGTCCCGCTTCGCGATCCTGAATCCCCAGAACAACTTCCAGAAGGAGGAGCACCGCGTCGAGGTTCGCAGGGATCCGCTCCTGGGCGACACGAGCGTCTATAATCCCTTTCTCAAGGACAAGGCGAAGGCCTTCTTCGGGGACAGCGATCCCGAGCTCGTCCGGAAGCTTGAAGAAGAGAGCGGGAAGACCTGCATCTTCTGCCCGGAACGAGTTGAAAAGAGCGCAACCCGCTATGCCGCGGATCTGGTTCCCGGGGGAAGGATCCGCAGGGGAGAGGCGCTGCTGTTTCCCAACCTCTTCGCGATCGGGGCGTACCATGCCGTGGTCGCTCTGAGCACTGCCCATTTCCTGAAGCTCTCGGACCACACTCCGGCCCTGATCGCCAACGGACTCGGGGCAACGCAGGAATTTTTAAGGACTGTATTCCAACGGGACCAAACAGCGCAGTTCGTCACCATCAACGCGAACTATCTCTTTCCCGCGGGCGCGAGCCTCGTCCATCCCCATATGCAGATGCTCGCGACGCCCATTGCCTACTCATACCATGCCCGCGTCATCGACGCATGCCGGGCGTACCATCGGAAGCATGGAAGGGCATATCATGACGACCTGGCCGCGGAGGAGAACCGGGCGGGAGTACGGTACGTGGCAAAGCGGGGAGGCTGGCACTGGATGGCGGCCTTTGCGCCCATGGGGAACAATGAGATCCTGGCGGTCCATGGAGAGGAGAGCGATTTTGCAAGGCTGTCCGGTGACGATCTGCGGCAGCTTGCGGAGGGGATGGCGCGGGTGCTCGCCTTCTACGAAGTCCTGGGACATTTGAGCTTCAATTATTCACTTCTTTCCGTGAGGCAGCCCCAGGCAGGCGAGGGGCAGCGCTGCCTTTTCAAGATCGTGAACAGGCAGAACCTCTACCCCAATTACCGGAATGACGATTATTTTCTGCAGAAGATGCTGCAGACTGATTTGATCATCAACCTGCCTGAGGAACTTGCAGAAAAGCTGAGGGTGTTATTTTAGGCCGTCTCCGTCGTGCCGGTCCCGCATTGGAGATGTCAACTATCCAGCGTCTCTCTCACCCTGCTCAGGAAGAGCGTGGGTGATATCGGCTTCGCCAGCAGGTTCAAACCCTCTTCCGGTATATTTCTCCTCTCAAAAATATCCGCAGCATAGCCGCTCATGAAGAGCACCTTTATGTCCGGCCGGATTTCCCGTATCGCTTCAAAAGCCTCCTTGCCGTTCTTTCTCGGCATGATCAGGTCCAGAATGAGCAAACGGATGCGGTCCTTGTTCTTCAGAAAGGCCTCCACCGCCTGCTCACCGTCCGAAGAACTGATGACCGTGTAGCCGGATTCCGTGAGAAGCGTGATGACCAGGTTTCTCACCGCGTCGTCATCCTCGGCAACGAGCACGGTCTCGGTGCCCCTGCGGGCTTCGAGCGGTTCCGTCACGTCGAGGTCCTGCGCCTGTGTCTGTACGAGAGGAAGATATATCTTGAACGTTGTGCCGATGCCCCGTTTACTGGCGACGGTGATATATCCTTCGTGCTGCTTGACGATGCCATAGACCATGGAAAGGCCGAGCCCCGTGCCCTTCCCGACCTCTTTCGTCGTGAAAAAAGGCTCGAAGATCCTCGTCCGCGTCGTTTCATCCATGCCCATGCCGGTGTCGGTCACCGAGAGCAGCGCGTACCTTCCCTGGTTTCCATAGCCGTGCATTTTGATGAAATCCTGATCCAGGATGACCTGTTCCGTTTTAATGGTCATGGTGCCTCCGATGACCATGGCGTCCCGTGCGTTCGTCGCGAGGTTCATCAGGACCTGTTCGATCTGGCCGATGTCTGCCAGAATGATCAGGTCGCGGCCTTCGAGATCCATCTTCAGCTCGATGTCTTCGCCGATCAGCCGCGTCAGGAGTTTGCCGATCCTGAAAATGATCTCGTTCACGTTCACCGGCACGGGATTGATGATCTGCTTCCTGCTGAAGGCGAGGAGGCTGTTCGTGAGACTGGCGGCGCGGTCCGATGAAAGGAGAATCTGGTCAATATAATGGAGGACCGGATCGTCGGCGGAGAGCTTCATTTTAGCCAGGTTCCCGTAACCGATGATGGCCGTGAGGATGTTGTTGAAATCGTGAGCCACCCCGCCCGCAAGCAGCCCCACGGCCTCCATCTTGTGCGCCTGGCGGAGCTGCTGCTCCAGGTGCCTTCGCTCTGATATATCGATGCCCACGCCAACGATGAACCTCTTGCCTCCCGTGACCATCCTCAAACCTGTGAGCAGGAATGGTACGGCCATGCCGCTTTTGGTAACGATGGAAGCCTCTACGGTGGCCCGGCCGGTCTCCAGAACTTCGCGTATCCTGCTTGCCACCAGGTCACGGTCGCCCTGGAACAGCTGCAGCACGTTCATCTGCATGAGTTCCTCGAGTGAATAGCCGGTCACCTCTTTTTCATTGTTGTTCCAGCGCACCAGCCGTCCCTGTTCATCGCAGATGTAGAAGACACCGGGAAGGCTGTCGATGACCAGGTCGGTAAATGCCTGCTCCTGGTGCAGGGCCTCCACCGAGTGCATGCGCTCGGCAACGTCGCGTTCCAGCCTTCTGTTGGCAGTTTCGAGCTGTATCATCTTTTGTTCGAGCTTGCTGAACAGCACCTCGTTGTACCGGCGGAAGAACTCCATTTCTTCGCCCAGGGGTTTCTCGGCGGGGGCCAGCGTTCCCTTTTGAAAATCATGCAGGAGGTCCCGCACGACCTGTGCCAGCACCTCCGGCTGCTGCGGTTTGATGATGAACCGTTCGGCGCCGAGGCTGAGGGCGAATCGCTCGTCCTGGGGTTCTGTATAGGTGGCCGTATAGAAGATGAAAGGGATGCTCCTCAGGCGGTCGTCCGCTTTCCACTTCCGGCACAGGGCAAAACCGTCCATGACCGGCATCAGAATGTCCGTTATGATCAGATCGGGAGGATGTTTTACTGCAAGCGTGAGCGCTTCAGCCCCATGGTCCGCCAGCGCCACTTCATAGCCCTGCGCCTTCAGAAGGACTTCCAGCATATAGCGGCTTTGCCTGTTGTCGTCCACGAGCAGGATCATCGTCATCGGTTTGACCTCGTGAGCCGCGTTTCATGAAAGGTAGCGCTCGACTTGCGCCACGAAAGTGTCAGGATCGATCGGTTTCTCGATATAGCCGGTGCATCCCGACTCCAGGGCCTTTTCGCGGTCGCCGACCATGGCATAGGACGTAACGGCTACAATAGGAACCAGAGCCAGGTCGCGATTGCTCCTGAGCGAACGTGCAACCGCATATCCGTCCATGAAGGGCAGCTGAATGTCCAGGAGGATAAGATCGGGCTTCGTGTTCGCAGCTTCTTCGATGCCCGTCTGGCCGTCCCGTGCAGAGAGCACTTCGTATCCGTGCTTCGTGAGTAAAAACGTTACAAGGTAGAGATTCTGTTCATTATCCTCGATATAGAGGATTTTTTTTCGCAGAGCCATACAGTATCTACAATAAATCTATGCTAACGACAGCATTAAGGACTTTACTGCAACGGCAGCCGAGGACACCGTGGAAGAATTCGAGCACACATTTTCGCCTGCCATTCTCTTTGCCCTCGGAGCCTGCCCCCGAAAGTTTGAATCGGGGGTTTCCGGTGGTACGAGATTTTATCGATAATATTCATCCTTTATCAACTATACCACAGGTAAAGGCAGGGTAATGGTGAACGTGCTGCCTTGTCCCCACTGACTTTTCACGCTCATCGTGCCGCCCATGAGCTCTACGAGCCTCTTGCTGATCGAAAGACCCAGGCCCGTGCCTTCATATTGCCGCCCGATTCCGCTCTGGAGCTGCTGAAACGGTTTGAAGAGCCTGCCCATCTCATCGGGCTTGATGCCGATGCCCGTGTCCTTGACGCTGATGGTCAGCTCCCTGCTGTTTGTCTCACAGGCAATGCTGATGCCGCCCTTCTCGGTAAACTTGACGGCATTGCTTATGATGTTCAGCAGGGCCTGCTCCATCCGCCTTCGATCACTGGTGATCGTGCCCACGTCCGGAGCAAGGACCACTTCCAGGGCAAGGCCTTTGTTCTCGGCCATGGGTCTCACGGTCTGCGCTGCTTTTTCGATCACCTCCCGCAGATCAAAGGGCTCCTTTACGACCTGCAGCTGTCCGGCTTCGATTTTCGAGATGTCCAGAACGTCATTGATCAGGGCGAGCAGGTGGCTCGAACTTTCGCGCACCATGCCCAGCTGCTTTTTCTGCTCCTCATTCAGAGGGCCCGCCAGCCCCTGCAGGAGAATGCCCGTGAATCCTATGATCGAGTTGAGCGGGGTCCTGAGCTCATGGGACATCGTGGCAAGAAAAGCAGACTTCAACCGGTCCGCCGACTCCGCCCGTTCCTTGGCGATTGCCAGTTCTGCCGTCCGCGTTTTTACGAGTTCTTCGAGGTGGTCATGGTAGATGGCGAGTTCCTGCTCCGCTTGCTTGCGCGCCGTGATATCAACGACCGCGGAAAGGATGTACGATTCTCCCTCAAGTTCTATTGTCTCGGCGGAGTACCGATGCGTAAGCACTGACCCTTCTTTCGTACGTACCCGCAGCTCCAGATCTTTCACCGTTCCTTTCGTCTCCAGGAGACGGACGATATTATTTCGATCCTCCGGATCAAGCCATAGTCCGAGCTCGAACGACGTGCGCCCGATGATTTCCTCCCGGTGGTATCCCAGCAACCGCTCAAGCTCCTGATTCACGTCAACAAACCGGCCGTCGTTCAGCCGGCTGACGGACATTCCGGCGGGTGCCGACAGAAAGAGCTTGGAGAACTTCTCTTCTGATTTTTTGAGCGCCTCTTCCGCACGCTTCCGCTCCGTCACGTCCACGTCCATGCAGACGAAGCATCCCGAGCCATCCTCGCAGGGGATCGCGAAGGTGGTCGAGAGGCAGATGCCCTCCGATCCGTCGCGCCGCCGGAAGTCGTATTCGGCGGGGCCATGCGCCTGGCCGGTGATCCTGATATGCCTGAGCAGCCGGAGAAATCCCGCAGCTTCTTCCACGGAGCGCATGAGATGGTCCGGGGTCCTGCCCAGGGCCTCATCCGCCTTCCAGCCGAAGACGCGTTCCGACGCACGGTTCCAGTACAGCACGCGCCCATCCCCGTCATACCATTGCACGGACACATTCGGCGTGTTTTCGATCGTGGCCAGCAGCCGCTCTTCGCTTGTGCTTCGAAGCGCCGTCTCTTTCTGGAGCTCCCGGTAGCGCGCAATGAGCATAGCGACCATTTTATTGATCGAAGACCGCAGGCTCTCCAGTTCGCCCTGGTATCGCAAGGCGGGGATGATTCCGGCCTCGACGCTGCCGGAGCTTACCGACCCGGCATAGACCTCTACCTCTCTCAGGGGTTTCAGCACCAGGCGCCAGAGCAGCAGATAGAGGCTCAGGGCCAGGATCAGTTCGAAGGGGATTAATATTGCGGTCATCAGGATCCGGTTCTCATGCAGGAAAGCCTCTATGAATTTCGGCGTGACGATCACGTCAACAATGCCGATCTGTTCGCGGGTAAAGTGTATGCTGCGTTCTTCCACAAGCAGCCCCTTTGTCGGGAACTCCCGCTCCGCGCTGATGATCCGCCACTCTGCGTCTCGCATGCGAACGAACGGTCTGCCCTGCTCGCCGGTTGTCTTGACGACAACACCGAAGACATTGTCATTCCTCATCGCGCTTTCCATGATCCTGCCTATCTGGCCGGTGTCGAAGTTCCACAGGGGGAGCGCGAGACTCTCCGACAACTGATCTGCGAGAATGGTCTGCTCCTTATGCAGCTGGCCCCGCCACCTCTCGCTTGCTATACTGTCGATCAGGAGGAACAGCCCGTACAGATATGCCGTCGTCACGATCGCGATGGCGATGATCACGGTCACGGCAACGGATATTTTTCGATGGGGCATGGGAATCTCCGGACCGGCACGATGCTACTGGTACGTCTGCGGATCGAACCACAGTCTCTTGTCTTCAAAGGGCGTTTCCGGTCCAAGGAACGGATTTTCGATCCTGAATATCCTGCGCTCCTTCAGTTTCAGCCGCAGGATCTTGCGCCGCTGATACTTGTCGAAGATCCTGTCGTAGGTCCCGTCCTGGATCATCATCCGCATCCCTTCCTCCGCCCTTGCCGCGAGGCTCCGGCCTTCTTCGGTCTTGGAGAACCAGAAGTACATGGGCAGGGGATAGTAAAATACGATGTTATTCTCAATGAACAGATCGGGCATGGCGTCTTTTCGCTGCTCGTACTCATCGAGGACCTCCACGGCTGCCCTCAAGAAAATATCGAACCGCCGGTTGATCAGCATCTCAAAAAGGCCGTCATAGCTCGATCCCGTCACCACCTTGAAATTGTTGTATCTGAGGATGTCCACATCGATCCATCCCAAGCCAAGGCCGTAGGTGAATTTCCGCAACTCATCAAGCGTGGTTAGGGAATCGAATTTATGTTGATTTTCCTTTCGGATGAGGAAGATACAATAACCGCCCAGGTTCTTGTCAACGGGTATACGGACGGGAACGAGATTCTGCTCGAACGCGGGTATCGTGCTCAGATACATGACCGTGAGCTTTCCCGTGGCATTCATGAGCTCGAAGGTCTGGCGTTTTTCGGCCATCGGTTTCGAAGGTACCATGCGATAGGGGCCGTATTTTAATTCGGTCTTGTCCAGGGCGGTCTTCAATATTTCCCAATGGTACTGATAGCGTACGTCGAGCCGCGATTCCGGCGCGTTGTAGATATAGGTCATCGGGTCTGCGGCGAACGATGAGAGGGGGGTAAAGAGCGAGAGGAGAACGACCAGCACGAGCTCTCTCCCTGCACGCCGCCGGGATCGGGGAGGAAAGAGGTTGTTTCTGTCTGCCGACGAGCTCATCTGCATCTCCCTTGAAACGCACTACAGAAGCGTTGTGCGAGAACGGTTGTGTTGTGTCCGACAAATGCGTGAGGAAGATGTCTATATTTAGTATAGCATATGAATAGGCGCCTCCGTTCTAAGCGGGCTGTTGAAAGAAATTCAGGAACTGCGGGATTGCCGTCTATCACAGGACGCTTCTCGCAATGATACTTGACGGGTTTTTCAGCAACCTGCACGGCGGTTCTCGGCAAGAGCACCATCGACCCAAATCTTTCTTCCTGTTCTAACGGCCACCAGAGCCGCCTTCTCTTGTAGGATATCCTTCACTCTGTGAAGCACCGGCTACAAAATCAGGCATTCCGACATCGATAAGGTCATGAATACAATGAAGAAGCAGGGTACCGCAGCGGTGGCACATCAGTTGCAATTATGAATGATTCAAGTGACTTTAAATGAAATTAAACAGGGGGGAGGCTTTCGAAATGAGGAAGATGGTATTATTTGTTCTGGCTGCGGCAGTGTCACTCGTTGTTCTCGGTGCATGCTCCAAGGGATACGAATCCCAGAAGAATACGGGTGGGATCATTATTACGCTGAAGTCAGACCGCTACCCGCTCGTTCTGGGCGATAACACGATGACGGTGAAAGTGGCCGATGCGGCCGGAAAGGTGGTTACGGACGCCAGAGTGGAGGTCCGTTTCTACATGCCGCCGATGCCCGGCATGGCGCCGATGGAAACAACCACAGCGGCCGCGCCGAGCGGTGACAAGTACGCATTCACGGCAAACGCCGCCATGGCAGGCGGGTGGAAGGCCGATGTGACGGTGACCCCTCCGTCAAAGCCGGGGGTCTCCACGACGTTTAACCTGGATGCCCGGTAGGTGACTGCAGGACAGATTCTTGCGAAAGGCTCGGGGCCGGTCCGCTGCAGAGTAAAGCACGATGCCCCGGAGGTTCTCTGATCTCCGGGGCATTGCTTCATCGATCTCGTCGAAAACAGCAAGCTCACTTCTCGAAGAGCTTCACGTATTTCCCATACCCGTCCTTTACCAGGTCCTCCTTCGGAATGAACCTGAGCGACGCTGAGTTCATGCAGTAGCGGAGGCCCGTGGGCTTGGGTCCGTCATTGAAGACATGCCCCAGGTGCGAGTCGGCAAGCCTGCTCCGCACCTCGGTCCTTGTCGCGAGGTACCACGTCCGGTCCTCCTTGGTCATGATATTTCCCGGCTCGAGCGGCTTCGTAAAGCTCGGCCATCCTGTGCCGGAATCGTATTTATCGAGAGAGCTGAACAGGGGCTCGCCCGATACGATGTCAACGTAGATGCCGGCCTTGTGGTTGTCCCAATAGGCATTGTTGAACGGAGGCTCGGTTCCCTCCTGCTGCGTCACGTTGAACTGCATGGGAGTCAGCTTCTTTTTCAGCTCCTCCGGGGACGGTTTCGTAAAGCCGGCCATTGCGGTTTCCCCGGCCGCTGCCGTATGCATGGCATTCATGGTATCCTCCTTGCCCCATACCTTTGCGATGTACTGGTCGCGGCCCGAATTATACCGGTAGAATTTGTACCGGACCGGGTTCTTCTTCCAGTAGTCCTGGTGGTACTCCTCCGCCCGGTAGAAGGGGCCGGCAGGAAGTATCTCGGTCACGATGGGTTTGTCAAAACGACCCGACCGTTCCAGTTCCTTCTTCGATTTCTCAGCCAGTTTCTTCTGCTCCTCATTGTGATAGAAGATGGCGGACTTGTACGACGGTCCGCGGTCCACGAACGACCCGCCGGCGTCCGTGGGGTTGATCTGCCGCCAGAAGACATCGAGGAGCTTCTCGTAGCTCACTTTCGAGGGATCGTAGGTGATCTCCACGGACTCCATATGGCCCGTGGTCTCCGAGGTGACGTCCTCGTACGTGGGATTGACCGTGTGGCCCCCCGTATAACCGGAGATGACTGCTGTCACGCCGTCCAGCTTCTCGAAGGGCGGGGTCATGCACCAGAAACACCCTCCCGCGAACGTGGCCTTTTCAAGGTGCGGCGAGGCGCCCGCGCCTGCCTGGGTCACCATAAGGGGTAGTACAAGCAATGTTTCCATGAGTATTTTTGATAACATGTCAATTTCCTCTCTTTCCGTGAAACCATACGTGATGTTAACGATCTCAATGAAACCCTTTTCCCTCCTGTATTATTCTCTCACCGTTTCCGTATAGGTTCCAGCCTTTTTTAATGCCTTTTCCATGTCCGGTATCGTTATCACCGCCGGGTCGTAATAGACCGTGTTGATCTCCCTGAAATGCCGGAAACCCCTGTCGACCCTCTTCACCCCGGGCATCGTTTCCAGGGCCGTCTTGCCCTCGTCATAACAGTGGACCACGAAGACGGCCTTTGCGGTTCCCGCATCCTGCGCGAGCGCGGGCGCCGGAGTCGCCAATGACATCAGCGCCCTCCCGGCAATCCGACTGCCGGAGACGACTATCGTGAACAAAGCCAGTACGATCATCATTGCGAAGGGTATGATCACTATCTTTCTCATATGCTGCTCCTTCCCGGAATCATCTGATGGATCCTTTGCGGGATTCCCAAAGCCCGCTCTTTGTTGATAGGAATATACCTCGTGATGGTCACGGGAAGGTCACGGCGGGATAACATGTTGATCACTGATGCTTTTTTTGACGCATTGCACGTTATTTTGGCCCAAGCAGAACCTGTTTCAGGAATCTGCCGAGATAAAGATGACGATCATGTTATCATATGTGTCGTGGCAGCAAATTTTGCAATCATCAGCGAATACCAACAAAATACATTCGAGACCCCACCGTTATACCCCATCGTTATCGTTGACTTCGTCGTTAATCAGGAATATATTCGTCTGGAATATTGGAACCGTCGTGGCATAATCATTGCTAGACAAAATAACACCGCAAATCCGGTATTATCTAGGGGGGCTATTCAATAACGGATTTTCGGTATTAACGAGGGGGCTCGTGATCCCCTTGTTAGTTCAGAGTGAATATGAACATTTCTCAGATATACGGCATAGTCGTGGGCGCTATTTCACTTCTTAGTGGTCTCGCATTACTGTTCTTTAAGAAACTCGATTCAATTCTTGTTAACAGTGACTGGACACAGAAGACTATAAGAAGTGGTCGACTAAGTTTGAGCATCATATTCATAATCGGTGGTCTTATGTCGTTATCTGCGGTCCTTCTTGGATGGCCTCCGATTAAAGGTTACGTAATCCCTCCGCCCGGATGGTAGCTATTTGAAATCTATGACGACTTCAAAGAAGAAACATACGACGTGCCCTCGTTGTTCTAAGGTGTTTGAAATCGATAATAACCAAGCTTATACAATTGATCAGAACTGGTTCTATGAAGCCATGATCCAATTCGAAAACTTCAGCGCGGTGAAGTGCCCTGAATGTAAAAATGTTTTCAAAGCACCGGAAGCAAGATTATTTGGAGTATTCAAGTCGCCCTATACAGTATTTGTTCTATCTAGCGTATTAGGCCTTATGATCGTACTCGTCAGCTACTTTCTCTTTTTCAAGAAGATCTGCAGCAAATGAAGAACCAACGAGCCGGTCCACAGCGACGCGCCAAACGGCGGCGCGTGACCCGCGTGTTAGCCGGACGATGGAGGTTCCCTTGAAGCCGATCGTCTCCGTAGTTCTTGCGCTCGTTGCACTGCTTGTGCAAGGATGCGCTTCGCTGCCCTCAGGTCCGGCCACGGTAACGCTTGCTACGCCATGCGACGACTGCATGCCCGGCGTAACGAACTTCTCGAAGATATCTCCTGCACTGTGGCGTGGCGCGCAACCGACTGCAGAGGGATTCCGTAGTTTGGAGAATTCTGGGGTCAAGACAATCATCAACCTTCGATATTTAAATGATGACTCCAAATTCCTGGCCGGGTCGAAACTAAAGTACATCTGGATCCCAACGGTGCCCTGGAGTCTGGATGAAGATGATCTCGTGTCATTCTTCAAAGTGATCCAGGAACCGAAGAACTGGCCTGTCTTCATTCACTGTTGGAAAGGCAATGACAGATCCGGGCTCTACGTAGCCGCATATAGAATCCTCGTTGATGGATGGAGTCGCGACGATGCCATTCGGGAATTGGTTCGCTTCCACTACACCCGAATCTGGTTTCGGATCCCCCACCTAGTGCGTGAAATAGACGTCGACAGGCTCAAGGCTCGAATCGCATCGCCATGAAATGTATCGCCACGCCTAAAAGGCCGGCTAACCCTTCCATCGAGCCGACCTCCAATGGCTGGCCCTGCAGGCCGGGCAGCGCTGTTCGCCCAGGTACTTTGCCGGAGAAGAATGGGCCTCGCTTCGACGATTGAAATTCCAGAGGAGAGCTAAAAGATGATCCGGAAACTTAAAACAGGTGAGTACCGCTTGTACTCTCGAGAGAAGAACCCAAAAACCGGAAAGCGGAGGAATCTTGGGACCTTCACAACGCGTGGTGCGGCGGAAAAACACGAAAGAGAAATTCAATACTTCAAAAGACAGTGAAGCATACGATCAGAGGGGATATCTAAAACGAAAAAGGTTTTCGTGATAAGATGTGGATATGAAGATAATAAAACCTTTCCTATTGTTCTTTCTGCTTGTATCCATCCTGGGCTTCAGCAATGGATGTGGAACCTTGCCGAACGTCTCCGAAAAGATTGATGAAGCGCCGACGGCACCGGAACCTCATCAAATCGTTTCGTCCAAAGGGCTTTTATCTCTCGAAAAAAGCAGGGCTATCATGGAACGTCTGAAGAGCTCGGTCAACCCGACGGACATTCTGGAACGCCACGAAGCGGTGGTGGAATCGGTCACGGAAAGCCCGCTGACGAAGGGGAATAAAGTCACTCTACTTGCCGATGGTCAGGCTACCTACGCCGCAATGTTCAAAGCAATACAGAATGCCAAAGACCATATCAACTTTGAAAGCTATATCATTGAAGGTGATACGGCAGGCCACAAATTTTCCGATCTGTTGCTGCAAAAACAGGCGGAAGGTGTACAGGTAAATCTCATTTATGACAGCATAGGCAGTTTCAGTACCCCTACTGTCTTTTTTCAGCGCTTGCGGGACAACGGAATACAGGTGGTAGAATTCAATCCAATAAATCCGTTGAAGGCCCACGGGCACTGGCAACAGGCAGAGCAGGACCACCGCAAGATCTTGATCATTGACGGCAAAGTCGCCATTGCTGGGGGTATCAATATCAGCTCGGATTATTCAAGTAGCCCTTCCATGAGAAAAGAAATCGAAGGAGCGCCACTGCCCTGGCGTGATACCGACGTCCAAATTGAGGGCCCTGGGGCGGCTGAATTCCAAAAACTCTTTATTGACACCTGGGAGAAGCAGAAGGGCCCGAAACTCTCTGAACGGACCTATTTCCCGCAACAGAAAGAACCGGGGAATGCCCTGGTGCGGGTGGTCGGCAGCACGCCGGGCCAGAGCAACAGAATCACTTTTATCGTATACGTGTCAGCCATCACTTTCGCACAGCATTCGATCCATCTGGCGAATGCCTATTTTATCCCCGACGACCAGATACTGGATGCCCTCACTGATGCTGCCAGGCGCGGCGTTGACGTAAAGATTATAGTTCCTTCAAAAACCGATTCGAACCTGGCCTTACATGCACAGCGGTATAATTATTCCGAGCTTTTGAAAGCGGGGGTGAAGATATACGAACGTCGCAACGCGGTGCTGCACGCGAAAACTGCGGTGATTGATGGCGTCTGGTCGACAGTCGGTTCTACCAACATGGACTACTTGAGCTTCTTGAGAGATGACGAGGTGAATGCGATTATCCTGAATCACGAGTTTGCAATCGAAATGGAGAAGATGTTTGCCAGGGACCTTGCGGAGTCCAACCAGATTCGATGGGAAGAGTGGAAGAAAAGACCCGTGTTCCCACGGATCAGCGACTGGTTTGCGCACGTATTTTCTCATTGGATGTAAAAAGCACGAGCACCAAAAAGAAATTGTTCCGTCCCGATGTCGGTGACAGCTTGGCCGATCATCTCAGAAGGCATAAAGATATTCCCGAGATCCCCAAGAGCCAGCGTTACGCCAACAGACCATCGCTTGAAAGAATATTCAGTCAGACTATACTGAACGACAAGCGTAAGCGGGACAAAAAAATTGCCCAGGCTGTCGAGAAGTATGTATACACTCAGCGATCAATTGCCGATCATCTCGGCGCGCACGCCACATATGTTAGCAGAATTTTGTGCGGACACTACAGAAAGTAAAGAGTATGGACCTGACCCTGAGAAGTTACGGACGGCAACAGTTATGCGCCAAACGGGCGGCGTCACCTGTTTGGTTCGTCACGGGCTAAGGCCTTTGACGACTGAGGAACCGGAAGCCTTAATCGGGCACGTCCGGGTCTGTGGGGGGAGCGGCGGGCAACCGCTGCTCCTACCCGGAACAACGACACACCTTGCGGCGTGTCAGCCGCGCGTTAGTTATTTTTGGAGGTCATCATGATTCATAAAATGCGGATTCGATGGATAACTATCGCTTTAATGCTCTTACTAAGCCAAAGCTCGGTTACCTATGCACAGGAGAGATACTACCTGCTCGGCAAAGAGCAACTTCAATTTAAACTCGCAGCTGATTCCTTCGAAGAGGTGAAAACGCCGAAAGATTGGGAAGAAATGTTTGATTTTGATGGCATGAGATATCAAGTTAAAAAGAAAGCGATAATTGATTCGAGCGACGTTGAAGGTATCGCTATTGACTCTTTCACATATGGTTCAAAAGAAGAATACTCGCTGACAATCTATTTTAAAAAAGACTCTTGGGATCGAGTTTATGATTCGACAAAAGGCACCATTGGTAAAAGGCTTGCCGTAATCAGAAATAACAAGCTTTTCAGTGTTCCGCTTGTCCGTGATGCGATTGACGCTTCTACAGGTATAAGCGGTGGTATCGATTCAACAAAACTTAAGACATTTATTAATGGATTAACGCCAGCTGAATCGCCAGATAAGAGTACACGTGGCAAAGAGTATATATCGTGGCTTGAGCATCGCCAAGCAAGCAACAAAAATGATCTCGCCCTTGCATCGAAACTTGCAAACTTATATTTTGTCGGCGGAACAAAAGACTATGCAAAGGCAGCACAATTGTTCGAACTGATTCTTCAAAAAGATCCTTCAAAAGCTGATACGTATTCGAATTTGGGCACTTGTTACGCTGCTCTCGGCAAGACGGACAAAGCAATCGAAATGTACACAAAAGCCATAGCAGCCCAGCCCCAAAGCGAGTGGGCGTTCAGAAGCTACTTGGCAGAACTCTATTTCAGTAAAGGCGACAAGCCTAAGGCAATAGAAGAAATGAGCAAAAGCATTGCTTTAATGAAAAATGCTTCTATGCCTGGTTCAGAAGGTGCCATAAAGAGTTTGGAGCGCCGACTTAATGAGATGAAGAAATAGTCATAGGAAAACAACCAGGCGCTCGACTGCGACGCGCCAGAATCGGCGCGTCAGCCGCACGTTGGAGAAAAAAGATGATACTGTCGAATCCTTTGATCGTCGTAGCAATGCTTTTTACTCTTCTCGGCCTTATCTTTCTTATCATGACCATTGTTGCCCTGAAGAAGAGAAAGATATTTGGCACGACCATGAACTTCGTGGTCGCTTTACTGATGGTCTCCTTGTCCGCCCTGTTCGGCACCATAAACATCGCTATTCAAGGGTATCGTGCATTTACCCGAGAGGAACTTGCGGCAATCGTGAAAGTTGAGCCCGCCGGTGAGCAGAAGTTCCTGGCCCGGTTTTCCATGCCGGATGGCAACGAAAAAGTATATTCTCTTGCCGGTGATCAGCTTTATGTTGACGCCCACATTCTCAAATGGAAACCGCTGGCAAACATCTTCGGACTGCACACCTCCTATGAACTCGATCGCGTGGCTGGCCGCTATGCAATCCTTGACGATGAAATGACAAAGGTTCATACCGTGTATTCTTTGTCTAAAGACAAACCCCTGGACATGTTCGATCTCCGGCGCAGGTTCGCAATCCTTAATCCCCTGTTGGATGCCGAGTACGGATCCGCTACATTCATCAACTTAAACAGCACAGAAGAATATAGGGTGATGGTTTCGACAACGGGACTGCTGGTCAGAAAGACCGAAAAAGAGACCAGTCAGTAGCCCCATGGTCAGGCAGTTTCGTAGGTGAACCGATTCCCTCTCATTCTCATCACCGGAAATCCGAAAGTCTCCTGCTGTTCGAACGCTTCTCGCCAAGTTCTTTTCTCTTTATTGCCTTTTTCCTGCATTCGCGGTCAAGACGAAACGCTATAAACGACCCGGCGACTTTGCGGTTGTTTTCGACGCGGGGATATACCAGGTGGCCCCGAATTTGAGAGGTTCCGCAACGTGATATCGATCACATATTATTAACTCTCAATCCGATACTATTATCCTGAAAGAAGAGGCAGGATTCTTGTATGACGCAGGCTTGCATGATATGTCGGTGGCACCGGCCGTCCGGTCGAATACGAATATCGGAGGATACAAGATGCTAAAACAGGAAGAGATGATCGAGATCAAGGTTGCGGAGAAGAATACCGTGGTCAGTGCAGACAAAACCGCCGAGCAGGGAATTAATATGATATGCAAGGGAAGCAAGGTTACCGGCAACATGGTCGTCAACCAGGACCTGCAGATGAACGGCGACATCGAGGGGAATATCACTGCCGCGAACAACGCAAGCATCTTCGTCAGAGGCACGTGCAAGGGGAACATCGATGCCAAGGGCGGCAGCGTCGAGATCGACGGCGAAATGAGCGGAGGGAACATCAGCGCCGGAGGGTACGTGAAGATAACCGGCAAGTTTCTCGGCGGCAAGATCCAGGCAAAAGACAAGATCCACATCAACGGTGAGTTCACCGGCAGCCTTGAGAGCAACGAGGTGGAGCTCGGTGCCGCCGCGCGAGGCAAGGGGGAGATTCTGTACAAGGAGACGCTCTGCATTCAAAAGGGAGCGAAAATGGAAGGCAAGGTCACTCGCGCCGAAGCGGAACGGGCGCCCGGGCAGGAACGAAAAGAGGAGCCGAAGCAGAAGAAGGGTTTCTTCTCGTCTGACGAGCCGAAGAGGAAAGGTTTCTACGCGTCTTAGTACATGAGCAGCTAAGCATTTTGATGCTCCGAGCTATATCTCTTCCCGAAGGAAAGCCTGCTCTCATTTGGAGCGGGCTTTTCAATTGTCAAGAAGAGTTGTCCCCGGGAGGACCTCATGGGGTCGCCCATTTGAAGGATGTTGTCACGTGCGATCACCTCTATTCCACGCGACGTAAAGAATTTCGGTGGAAACAAAGCTGGCGAACCTTTGCTGAATCATGTGGCATACCCTGAAAATACCCCATTGCTGTCGTTGACATCTTTTCAGATCAGGCATATATTCGTGCTTAATACCGTGAGCGGTTTGGCATATTCATTGCTGAATCCGTTAAC
>Ga0335079_10001876_pt1 | contig 24060 bp, 30 predicted proteins | sample Lox_Sample_33_FD_206719 | JGI IMG/M metagenome (GOLD analysis project Ga0335079, IMG submission 206719) | Soil microbial communities from Loxahatchee National Wildlife Refuge, Florida, United States - Lox_Sample_3.3 | ecosystem: Environmental > Terrestrial > Soil > Wetlands | place: USA...
AAACCGCGCGTCGCGCGCGCCTCTGCCAGACACTTCGCGAAAATTTGCCGTTCGTGATCGGTGGTCAGTTGACGCAGTTCCATTGGTAATTGCTCCTGTGGCGAGACCAATCGTCTCGCCGACGATGATTGGCTGGTTCATTTGAAATTTGATGTGAATGGTCGGGTCGTGCCCGCTAAATTCGCCCCTCGGGACCTTCGGGAGGACCGCGCGCGTGGGCGATGGATCTGCGTGGAGAGGCTCCCCAGTTCTCACAGATCTCGACCGATGTAGCGCTCGACGAATCCATCGAACGTACACACCTACAACTAGTCACGTCACACTCACTCGATGATTATTCACACTTGAGTCTGGAGTGCGACAGAATTCTGCTTCGATTGCTGCGCGTAACGCTACATCAGAAGTCAGTCCTTAGGTTGTTTTAAGGTCCACCGTGGGTACACTTGAGCGGGTTTATGAACAGGGGCGAATATCATCGGCGCCCGGAGGGCATCTACCGCCGCGGCCAGGACCGTCTCGCACGGCGTGTGGTGGGTGGATAAAGTCGTGTTTTGGACCAGTTGGAATGAAAAAACTACCCAACACCCAAACCCTTGCTAACCACCTGTCTCAGAGATATCATCCCGCACGGGGAGACGAGCAGATGCTCGAAAGTTCGGGGGCCCTGAAAGAAGCAATTAACGAGATTACGGCCACCGCGCAGGCACGCAGGCGAACGCGAAGTGTGCGCGATGCGGAGGCGTACATTTACAAAATCGCCCCGGTGGACTATCGGCCAGCGATAAGAAAGCATTTTGACCGCCGTCAGCTCGCCAGGATCTACGCTGACATCCGCCGCAACCTGCCCGACCTTAATCGCGATACATTTCGCATCACCGACGTGGGCCGGCTCGGGACGATTGCGCGAGAACACGGGGTGCTTTTGCGAGCGCAGGAGTTCCGAGGTCCCGAAGGGAGCGGGCTGCGTGGATTTTACATCAACGAGGCGCAAGTCCTGAAGCGTCCGATGATCTGGATCAACACCGCAACCCATCCGACCGCAACCGCGGCGTCATTCTGGCATGAGATCGGCCATCATCTGACCAACCAGATGTGGGATACTAGGCCCGATCAGGTGAGCCTGCGGTTGCGGACAACGTACGGCGATGATCTATCCGATCCCAAGGAGATCTGCGCCGACATCGTGCGCGCACTGGCCGGCTATCCGCACCACGCTGCACGACGGCTGTTCGGCGGCCCAGAAGCGGAAAACATCAACCGCGATGTCGATCAGCTGCTGGCGAGGGTGCTGCCGTACGTCGGCGCCGAGATGGGACTGAATTTTGGGAGTAGTTTTTCCGTCCGGGAAAACCTCTATCTCCTGGGCGGTGTACTTCACGTTGCGAAACTGAGGGCCGCGCTACTCACAGAATACAGTATATGAATAAAAAGACGCTTGGGGCGGTAATCAAGGAAGGACGCGATGCGCTGCGGCTGACGCAGCGAGGCCTGGCCGAATTGGTCGGCGTGAAAGCGAGCCACATCGCGTACATCGAAAATGGACATCGCAACCCGTCGCTCGCTCTGCTCAGGCGGCTCGCCGACGCGTTGGGACTCAACCGCAAGGAACTGCTCTTCCTGTCGCATCCGGATGCCAAGTACCTGATGGACGAGGATTCCGGCTCCACCCGCAAACGGGAAGATGCGTGGCAGCAGTTTACCTCCAACCGTGCGGCGCTGCGGCGGCACAATGTCACGCGCGCGGAACTTAAGGTCCTCAAACAGGTGGCCTTGCTCGAGCGCGTTTCGCACCCACGCCATTTCTTGTTCATTTTGAACTCGATTCGGCAGGCCGGCGACCGCGAGGCATAACTTTCGCTACCAGGCGGCGTTCGGCGCCGCCTTGGTCAAACGCGCGCTCACTCTCTCGGTCGGCTTATACCCGAAGAAACCTCTCGCATCTTCGGCATTAGGCTGTCTGAGAGCTATGCGGTGCCGGTCGCGTTAAGGCGCCTCGGTTGGGCAGGTGCAAAAACCACCAGCGTGATTGTTGCCCAGCAAAGCACCGCATTGAGCCTGCAGATACTCGAGGTTGTTGGGATCTCCTCCTGCATCATCGAACAGCGGGATTTCCGTCACTGCCGCGGTCGCGCCGGAATTTGTTGTCACAATCTGGTTGTGACTGATGGAGCCGAACAGATTGGCCGCGGTCGAAGTGCTATACCCGGGTACGTTGGTCGAGTCACATCCGAGGTTGCAGGCGCGGCTGGTTTTGCTGGTGCATCCCTGACCATTGGTATCGGGCGGACCTAGTGAAATCAGCGCCGGATTGGGTAGCGCCGCGACCACCGCGACCAGTCCATCGCCCGCAGGCGTGCCGACAAAGTGGTCGAGCAGCATATTCTCGACCGAGAAGGTTGCGTATCCCGCCGAGCTGATGGGGCATCCGCAGCACGCCTCCATCTCCTCGTCGTTGTCGAATACGTAGATCATCGCACACACGGTCTGCGGTGTGCCGCCGAGGAACGGGTTCGCCGAGCCGTTGGGATTCACCAGTCGCAGAATGTTGTCGCCGTTGCCACCGTGGTCGCATCCAATCGCGTCGGGGTCGGCCTGCGCCCCGGTCGCGGAGCACAGCGCATCAAAAGACTTGGTGGTCGCATATTGACCCCATTGGACCTGGCCGGGGAGCGATCCCGCCGCAACCGACGCGTTGTCAGGTGATGCCTTTCGCGACATCCTCGCTTCGCCCCGCATGGAGCGCATGAGCCCCAGCAGACAAACACTCACAATCAGCGCAAGCCGCCCGGATGTATGACTTCTCAACGGAGCACCCTCCCATATCCCCCATCCCCTTTGAGTAGCGGAAATTGCTTAACACCATCTCTAAGCAATTTTACCTACCACAATGCGCGGCTCTAACCCATCGCAAGCCAACTTGCTAACTGAGGGTCTTGTGGATAATTGGGGTTCCGGGAGGGTGCATCCGGAACCCACGCAACGGAACTGGGTCGGGCGTTACGAAGATCGACCTCGGTCCGATCCCGATGGGGCGTCGACAAGCGCTAGAGATTTCGCACGCATGCGCGGCGCCGATATGCGGCGCCTGCTAGCTGGTGCGGTAGAGCGGCAGCTGATCGTCGATCCATTCTTCGGCGTCAGCTTCACGCTTGAAAGCTTCTGCTACCTTCTTGTCTTTCCAAAATACTTCCCAGTTACCATTGTCAGGATTCTGCTTAATTAGATAGCCGTGGTAGTCGCTCATGTCGTCCTCTTTGGTTCAGCCGAGCAGTACCGACTCGGACAGGAATCGATGTTTTCGATGCGGCGTGCGCACTGTCATGACCGGGGTCGTGGACTCGCGGATGACCCGCTCGGCTACGCTGCCCAGGATGAGATGGCTAAGTCCGGTGCGGCCGTGGGTCGCCATCACGATCAAGTCTGCTCCATCTTCTCTAGCGGTTTCGATTATCGAGGCCGCAGGGTCGCCGGTGACCACCCTGATTTCGTAGGAGGGGAGATGGTTCTCGACCGCAAGGCGCTCGAGTGCGCGGCGCGCATCTTCCTCAGCGCCAGTGAGTGGCTCGACCATCAGCGGTTGTCCCATCGCTTCGACCGGCATCGGCACGGCATGAAAGAGGATCACGTTGCCGCGAGTGGATTCCGCGACAAGGCGCGCCATTTCGATGGTCATGGCGGTGTTGGCGGCAAAATCGATCGCGCAGAGTACTTTCTGAAATGGCGCCGACATGAACTTCTCCTGCCGCCGATGATTCGTGCTATGCAAGCGGCAGCAGAAATCGGGAGCACAAGATGTGCCATCAGCCGGACGCGACCGCGCCATGCTCAATTAGCCTTGGCGCTGCATCGGAACGTGACAGTGACGCCTTTATGGCTTAGCCGAAATATCTTAGGGCGCTGGACGGATCGGAAAAGTTTAGACCTTCGGTTGCGATCGGATACGGCGGGCTGACCCCCCTGAGATTACTTCTGCTGAATTCCCTCGATATAGTCGGTGAGGGCCGCGATGCGTGCCTTCACCCTCGCTTCCGCTTCCTTGCTGAACTCGCGCCCTTCGGGTTGGAAGGTCAAGCCCCATAGTGGCATGTCAGTATCGGCATCGTAATGGCCGGGCAGACGCTTACGGCCATCGATGATGTCCTCGACCTGTGCGCTCGGAAATTGACCGCCGTGATTCTTGCTCAACACCGTGAGGTCGACGGGCTTGAATCCTGGGATTATCTGAACCGCGGGCCCGTTGCCCTTGCCATCGACGCCATGACAATCGGCACAATGCAGCACGAAATCCTTGCGCGCGGCCGATACCGGTGCGCTCTGCGCCGCGGCGTATCCGGTTGACATGAAAATGAGCGCGGCGAGCATAAACGCTCCCTTTAGGTAGTCTTGGAATAGAGATCCGTCGCTGGTCATGGATGACACTCAAATCATGTCGTGGTGGTCCTTCGCAAGCGCGACCAGCGGTGAATAATCAGGCATGCACGGTTGTGCCAGCCGCGACGTGACTTTCGCGAATGGTCAGCACGGGACAGTCCGCCTCGCGCACGATCCGTTCGGCTACGCTGCCAAGAAGTAGATGGGCGAAGCCGCGCCGCCCATGCGTGCCCATCACTATGATGTCGGGGTTGAGGTTCTTTTGCGCGTGAAGAATCGCGGCAGCAGGCTGCGCAACAGTGGTGCGCAGCTCGTACTTCACTCCCTCCAGATGCTTCTTGGCGAGTTCAAGCAGCTTCGCCTTCGCGCTTTCCTCTTCGGCGGAATAGATATCGACGTAGATGGGAGCGCCGCCGGGCTGGATGACGATGGGCACCACATGCAACACCTCGAGGGTTGCGTGTGACTCGCGTGCGAGGTTGGCGGCGGCGGCGAGCGCGGCGATCGAGTTATCATCGAAATCGATCGGGCAGAGAATTTTGTTGAAGGAAATAGCCATCGTATTTTCTCCTTGCCGGTATGCGAATGTGTTGTGAAGCGATTGGCGTGCCAGTCTGCCGACGGAGGTAATTCTCGCGAGGCGACCGCGTCATGTAGCGATTCGCGTCAGTGAATGCCGAAGCAATGGTGCGATTCGCGCCCGACGCGGAAATTCTCAGGCCATCAAAGCCGCGTTTGGCGAATAATGGGCGCTCGGGTCATGGCAAGCCGATTGCACTTGAGTTCCCGCGAGGTTGTTATCGCGATGCTCATTTCCAGTCTCATGACCTGTAGGCCGACCACCCTTTCATCCCGCGACAAGCTGACCAAGGCGGCGGGTTTGATGCGTAAGGGTGGGTTTCGCAGACTTCCGGTGGTCGATGCCGGCCGCTTGATCGGTATCATCACCGATCGCGATATTCGCCGTCACGTGGGCTACCTCGATGCCACCACCGTGGGTGCCGTGATGACGCCTGACCCCAAGACCGTGACCCCGCGCATGAGCGTAGAAGATGCGGCCCGCCTCATGATCGCTCACAAGATCGACGGGCTCCCGGTGGTCGAAGACGGCAGACTGGTCGGCATTGTGACCACTACCGACGTCATGAAGGCATTCCTGCGCGTCGAAGCCGGAGTGCAAACCCTGGCAGATGACTGAATTGACGGAGATTTCAGGAGGAGAGAATGAAGAGTGCGGCTGACAGAAAGGGCGGCGGTAAGGGGCTGATTCGCAGCACCAACCGGCGCGGTTCGCGTTCCGACATGAGCCCGCCGGTGACGCGCAAAGCGGCGTATCGAGACCCCTCGGTATGCGATCGATGCGGCGCGGTCTATTCCAACAAGACCTGGCGTCGTGGGCGCAGCCTGCCGCCCGCGTTGGCTTCGGCCGCCGATTGGGTGCATTGCCCCGGATGCGCACAGGCCGAATCGCAGGATGAGTACTACGGCCGCGTACTGGTCGAAGTGCCGGAGGGCGCGGGTCCGCGCGAGGAAATCATCGCGCGCATCAGCAACGTCGAGAAGCGTGCGAAGGCCAATCAGCCGGAGCGCCAGGTGGTTTCCTGCACGTGGGAGGGCGATCAACTCACGGTTCTGACCACCTCGCAGAAACTCGCGCATCGCATCGTCAACGAACTCGCGAAGGCCTTCGGCGGGAAACCGCGCTTCGCGTGGTCCGATGAGGATGGAACTTTGTTCGCGCGGCTCACCGTTGGCAAGAAGGCCGGGAGGAGGAAATCCAAATGAATGAGAAGCAATTCTTAAGTCGTGTCGCCCGTCGCGCTGGATGCGATATCGAAGGTGCGGGAGCCATCACCTACGCGGTCTTCCAGGAGTTGCGCGAGCGCATCACTCCCAAGGAGGCATTCGACGTCGCCAGCCAGCTTCCGACCGACCTGCAAATTTTGTGGCTGGAGAACGAGCGCATCGAACGCGACGTGCGCAAGACTCACGAGACCGAGTTCGTCGCGCGGGTACGTTACTATGCGTCACTTCCCGACGTCGCGACCGCTGAGCGCGGAGTGTTGGCGGTCTTCGCGACCTTGCAGGAAGCGTTGGGTAGTCCGAGCGGCACCGAGGGGGAGGCATGGGACATCTTCAGTCAACTGCCCAAGGACCTGAAGAAGCTGTGGCTTGCGGCGCACGAGACGCCGGTCTCCGCGTGAGGAGGAGGAAGCATCATGCCGGTCAATGTGGTTCATACGCTGGAAGACGAAGAGGCCTGGGAGCGCGCCAAGGAGATTGCGGCGAATGAATATCCTGAGGCGACCGGATCGAACTACTGGCGCATCGTGATGGGCATCTTCAAGAAGATGACCCATTACGATTCCAAGTCCGCGCAGCGGGCGCACGATCCGACCTGGAGAATGACCCGCTAGCCGTGATCGAGAATCTTGGACCTAATCTACCGACTATTCGGTAGATTAAGTCCGGGGGCCTTTTCAACCGCCATATTCATGGCGCGATTCGTCACATGCTTGGCGCGATCCGATTCACGAAGTCTGCGTAAATAATGAAAAATACCGTCTTCGCTTGATGTCCCATTATGGCACGCCGGCTGCTTCTGGATGCGGAGGCTGAGCACCAATGCTGTCAGGTTGGATGCCGCCGAATGTCTCCACCTTCGGCGGCCAAATCGATTCGGTAGTCTATCTGATTCTTTATATCGTCGGATTCTTCTTCCTGCTCGCGGAAGGGCTGCTGATCTATTTCTCGATTTCCTCGCGCCGCCGCGCTCCGCGTCAGGCCCATTACAACCGTGGTGAACGTCCGCGCGAGGCTGTGTGGATTCTGGTTCCGGCGCTGGTAGTGCTCGGGCTCGACCTCGGCATCGATTCTGCCGGCCATCATGCGTGGGAGCTCGAGAAGAGCATCCGCCCGCCGAGCACCATCGAAATCAAGGTAACCGCCAAGCAATTCAATTGGGAATTCACTTACGCGGGACCTGACGGAAAGCTCGGCACGCCTGATGATGTCACCGTCGAGAATGACCTGCACGTGCCGGTCGGCCAGGTCATCCGCCTCTCGCTCAACTCCGAAGATGTAATCCACAGCATGTGGGTGCCGAATTTCCGCCTCAAGCAGGACGTCGTGCCGGGGCGCGCGATTCCGGCGTGGTTCGAGGCCACCAAGCCCGGCACCTACGAAATCGCTTGCTCCGAGCTATGCGGCTTCGGCCATTACTCGATGCGCGGCTCGATCATCGTGCAGACCGCCGACCAGCACGCGAAGTGGATGAACGACAACGTGCTTCATGCCGCCAACACCTCGGCCTCGGCGAAATAACGGAGCTATCGAATGAACATCGCAATCAAGCCGCATGAACACGAACAGCACCAACTCGGATTCGTGCGACGTTACATCTTTTCCACTGATCATAAGGTCATCGGCAAGCAGTACATGGCACTCTCCGCGCTGATGGCGATTATCGGCGGCTTCTCCGCCTACATCATCCGATGGCAACTCGCGTGGCCCGAATCCTCGGTGCCCGGATGGGGTCCGATCGGACCGGACCAGTACAACGCCATCGTCACGATGCATGGCACCGTGATGGTGTTCTTCGTGGCGATGCCGTTTCTGCTCGGCGGCTTCGGCAACTTCCTGATCCCGCTAATGGTCGGGGCTGACGACATGGCGTTTCCGCGCCTCAATGCGATGTCGTTCTGGACTCAATGTGTCGCGTCGCTGGTGCTGATCGCCTCGATGTTCGCGCCGGAAGGTCCGGCCGCCGCGGGATGGACCGCATACGTGCCGCTCTCGGACAACCCAATCTACACCGGCGTCTATCTCGGCCAGGACCTGTGGATTCTGGCCTCGGCGCTCGAGTTCGCATCGTTCCTCATGGGCGGGGTGAACTTCGTCACCACCGCACTCAACCTCCGCGCCTCCGGCATGACGCTGATGCGACTGCCGCTTTTCGTATGGATGGAAATCACCGCCGCGGTGGTCTTCCTACTTTCGGTAGGCCCGCTCATCGCGGCCGCGATAATGTTGCTGCTCGATCGGCGCCTCGGCACCAGTTTCTTCCGCCCCGATAAGGGCGGCGACCCGCTGCTCTGGGAGCATCTCTTCTGGTTCTTCGGCCATCCGGAAGTTTACGTCGTCGCATTGCCCGGCGTCGGCATCATGCTCGAGGTGATGCCGGTTTTCGCGCGCAAACCGATCTTCGGTTACAAGATGATCGTTTATTCGACCATCGCCGCAGGTCTGCTTAGCTTCATCGTATGGGCCCATCACATGTTCGTTTCGGGGATGGACCCGCGCCTTGCGACCCCATTCAGCATCACCACCATCATGATCTCGGTGCCGTTCGCGATCATCGTATTCGCGATGATCGCGACACTGTGGCGGAGTTCGATTCGCTTCTCCGCCGCGATGCTGTTCGCGCTGGGCGGCCTCGCGTCGTTCATTTTGGGGGGAGTGACGGGAATCTTCCTTGGCTCGCAGGCTTCCGACATCTATATGCACGGCACTTACTTCGTGGTCGCGCACTTCCACTACACGATGTTCCCGGTGACGTTCTTCGGCGGCTTCGCGGGGCTCTACTTCTGGTTTCCCAAGATGTTCGGCCGCGCGATGAATGAGCTCTGGGGCAAGGTCCACTTCTGGCTGTCGTCCCTGTTTTTCAATGGCATCTTTATTCCGCTGTTCCTGGTCGGGATCGGCGGAAGTCCGCGGCGCATCTACGAGCTCTCCTCCTACGACATGCTGAAGCCGCTGCAGCCGCTCCACGTGATCGCGACGGTATGCGCGTTGGGACTGTTCGCCGCGCAAATTCCATTTATCGTGAACCTGTTCTACTCGATGGTGCGCGGCAAGGTCGCGGAGAAAAATCCATGGCACGCCAACACGCTGGAATGGACACTCGACTCGCCGCTGCATCATCCTAATTTCCCGGTCCCGCCGCGAGTTTATCGCGATCCGTATGAGTATAGCGTGCCCAATCTCTCGGAAGATTGGCTGCCGCAGGATCAACCGCCCTCGCTTGTAGAGGCCGCAACCGCAGCGCGCTGATTAGGGGAGAATTGATGGCTGCAGGGGCTCAAAGCGTTTCGGCAATCGCAGAGACCGATCATCTGCGCGAGATACCGGCCGGCAAGATGGCGGTGTGGATTTTCCTCGCGTCGGAGATCCTGGTCTTCGGTGGATTGATCACGGGATTCGTCCTCTACCAATTCGCGCATGGCGGGTTCGCCGCCGATGCAGCGCACGTCAAATGGCGCTTCGGCGCGTTCAACACGCTGGTGCTGGTGACCTCGAGCATGACGATGATCATGGCGCTGGCATCGGCGCGCGCCGACGATCGCCGCCGGGTTCGCACCTATCTATTTTTGACGATACTGCTCGGATGCCTTTTCCTCGGCGTGAAGGGCTTCGAGTACCGCGGCGAGTTTCGCGAGGGCTTCTATCCGTCCTCGGGGATGTTCTGGTCGTTCTACTTCGGAATGACTGGATTGCATGCGATGCACATGATGGGCGGCATCGTTATCAACCTGATGCTGTTGATCGCCGCTACCCGGAACGTCTCCTCTGAATTCTTGCAGCGGCGCATCGAGTACGGCGGGCTCTACTGGCATTTCGTCGACGTGGTCTGGATCTTCCTATTCCCGCTGCTCTACCTGACGTGAGGAAAAGCCTATGAATGAGACAATCGATGTTCGAAGAGAAAGCTCGCTCTACATGCTGATCTGGGCGTGGCTGGTCTTCCTGCTGATCGCAGGACTCGTAATTTTCGTGCTGCCGGTTCCGCGCACCGCCGCAGTCATCCTCATATTCTCACTCGCCGCGATCAAAGCGGTACTAGTGCTGCGCAACTACATGCATTTGAAGCACGAGCATCTGCTGATCTATCTGCTCGTCCTGACTCCTGCGCTGCTCTTCCTCGGGATGGCGATCACGCTGATTCCGGACATCGTCTATCGGCATCACCTTGGGCTAGGCGGATGAAGAAAATCGTTACTACCGCAATCACGCTCGCATTCATGTCGATGCCGAAGCTCGCCGCCGCATGTCCCGCGTGCTTCGCGGCATCCGACCAACGCACCGTCGCGGCCTACTATGCGAGTACGATGCTGCTCTCGCTGATGCCGTTCGCGGCGATCGGCGTCGTCGTCGTGGGGGCGATTCTGATGCGCAACCGCCCGCCGACTAGCGAGCGTTAATTGCGGCGCCGCGCGGCATTGAATTCGTCGCGCGCTATCGCGTCGTAGTCGCGATGGTTCTGTTCCACGATTTTCGCGCGATCGGTTTCCGCCACGTTCGCCAGCAGCGGCATGCTGCGATAGCCGTTCGGCACATAGCTCAAATGGCTTACCAGGCCGTAGCCCGGATCCCATGTATGAAGTTGGATGGCACGCGGCTCCATGACGAATTCGAAGCCGTCGCCGCCCGCGAGGTTGAGCGCCACCTGATGGCAGGTGCTGGGTGCTGTCGATGCGATAGTTCCCGCCCACGCCACATGAATCGGCCGATGGATATGGCCGGCTGCCACGCGGATCACATTGCGATGGCGCGCCACGACCTCCTCCATCGCGCGGCCGCCGTGAATTCCCGACGCATCCATCCAATGGATCCCGGTGCGAAATGGCGGATGATGCATGAAGATGAGGGTAGGGCGATTGGGTGCGGCGCGCAGCGTGTCGTCTAGCCATCGCAGACGCTCCGCGCACATCTCGCCGTGATGATGCTCCGGCACCGTGGTGTCGAGGCCGATCAGCCGAATCGGAAAATCATCGACGGCATAGTGCACGAAGGGCGATCCCGCGCGCGGCATGTATGAAGTATCGGCGAATGCCGTCATCAGCGCGTCGCGACGATCGTGATTGCCGGGAATCACGAACACCGGCATCGCAAGTGGCGCGAGGATCTCGCGCAACATCGCGTATTCGTCCTCGCGCCCGTGATCGGTCAAATCGCCCGATGCGATCACGACCTCGGGGCGCGGCGCGAGGCTATTGATGTGCGCGACCGCCTCCGCGAGTTGTGCGTTGGTCGGCACTTGCCGGTAGCAGAGGCGATCGCGCGCCACCACGTGCAGGTCGGTTATCTGCGCGATGATCATGGCTGCACCCTACGCGACGCTGCCGCTAGGAATCGGAATCTCTCGCGTAGTCCCACGAAATGATCCGATCGGGCTTGAGCGTAACGAACGCGAACTCGGTTCCCTTCAGCGAGTCGGCGTACTTGATGCCCTCGCGCTGACCGTAATAGGCGATCGAAAGCCGACGCACCCGCGCGGCGGCTCTCTTGATCTCGATCGCGGCGGTTCCCTTGAGGATCACGCATTTGTAAGGGCTCTTCTTAGAATCGACGACCAGGGCCATGTTCGGATCACGCTGCAAGCATTTGAATTTGAACGATCCCGGAAACATGAAGAGCGTTGCCGCGCCGCCCTTCCATTCGTACCAGACCGGCACCGCATGCGGCTTGCCGCCGGGGGCGTTGACCGCCATCACCGCGATATGCGGCCGTTTCAGGAACGCGTCGATCTCGCGCTTCGTCATCGGCATCGGAATGTTCTCCGGCTATGCCACGAAGACCTCGCGCGCGTGATTGGTGTCGCAGTACTCAAGCACCTGATCGATCTTGTCGCCCGCGAAGCGCACATAGAAATGATACAAATTGTTATATTTGCGGCCGTTCGCGGCGGTGGTGTTCGATTCGCATTGGATCGAGACGTTGTTGCCTTCGCTGAACACGGTTCCGAACTTCATATTGACGCCGTTCGGCATCATCGCCTTGAGGCCCTTGGAAAAGCCGCCGAGCGCGCTTTTGCCTTTGATCGGCGCGAAGCCCGGCATGCGCGTCATCACGCGCCATTCGAAGTTGTCGTCGATCATTTGCTCCATCTTCGCGATGTCGGGGTTTTCCAGCATCTTAAGGAATTCGACCGCGCGTTCTTTCTGTTGTGCAGGTGTCATTGGAAATCCTCCTGATCTTGATAGCTACTCAAACTGTGCCGATCGCGCAAACTCAACGCGGAATGAATTCGTTGCGCAGGCCCGCGATGAGCTGCGCGGGCGCCATGCGGTCGAGCGAATCGAGGTCCCACCCATCCTCGTGAATCATGGTGCGAATCGGCTCGGGCTCCGGATAGAGCCCAACCAACTCGCCGCCCACGACGAAGGTGCGTCCGTTCACGTTCACGGCGGCATCGGTGCATAGCCACACCGCCAACGCCGCGACCTGCTCGGGCTTCTGGTCGAGCGGATTTTGCATCGGCACCGGCACGCCGCGCTCGCCCATCATCTCGCGCGTGCGCTGCATCGCCTGCACCGCGGCTTCATCGAGGAGCCGGGTGGCAGCGCGCGGGCGAATCGCATTGCATCGCACGTTAAACTTGCCGAGATCGCGCGCGATCGTGCGGGTGAAGCCGACGATGCCTTCCTTCGCCGCCGAGTAGCTCGATTGCCCGAGATGCCCGAGGCCCGACTCCGACGCGGTATTCACGATGACGCCGCTTTTCTGCTCGCGGAAAATCGTCGCGGCCGCGCGCGTGGTCGCGAAGTGGCCCTTAAGGTGCACCGCGATGACGTCGTCCCAGTCGCTCTCGCTCATGTTGTAGATAATGCGCGGCCGCACGATGCCGGCGTTGTTGATGAGAATGTCGAGGCGCCCGAAAGCATCGATGGCGCTCTTGATGATGCGCGCGCCGCCATCCATGGTCGCGACATTGTCAAAATTTGTGGCCGCCCTTCCTCCGGCGGCGCGAATTTCTTCCGCCACCTGCGATGCGACGCGATCATCGGCGCCGCCTCCGGTAGGTCCGCCGCCCAAATCGTTGACGACGACAGAGGCGCCCTCGCGCGCGAGCAGCATCGCCTCGGCACGCCCGATTCCGCGCCCCGCGCCGGTGACAATCGCAACCTTGTTCTGAAGCCTTAGTTTTGTGGATGTCTCTGCGTGTGCCATTTCGATCCCTTTGCCGAGCGCTCAGCTGCCAACAAGCGGATATTTCATCTCTGCGAGGTGCGGTTGAGGTGCAGGCTGAGAAAAGGTCAACGCGGCCTGTCAGGTTGTACTTTATAATCCAGTGGTTATCGGCTATGACAAGCGCATTCGAATCCCGTCTGTCCAGAATCGCGAAAGGAGCTTGCGCAATGACGTCTTCGGTTACGCGCTATCAGCAATACCGCCAGGCGGTCAAGGATGAGCTTGTCGAGCGGGTCAGAATCCATCAGCAAAAATTAGCGACGCTCAAAGCCGCTAAAACGGCACGCATGACTCTCGGCTCGCCGCTTCCGCCTGATCCGTTGGTCCTTCTGGCGCAGGGAGACTCGTGGTTCGACTATCCGGCGGATGGGAACACGCCGACCGCTGGCCTTTATGACACAGATATCATCGCGCATCTCCGCCACTCCGGCGATCCGGCGCCACAAATACTAAACGTCGCTCACTGGGGCGAGACGGCGACCACCGAGCTTTCGTACAAGAAGCAGGCCCAGATGGTGCAAGCGTTGGGAGATTCGGCTAACTGGATGGACAAGGGAAGGCCTGACGCAATCCTCTTTTCCGGCGGTGGGAACGATATTGCCGGCGATCAGTTTTGCGTTTTCCTCGACTATAACAACCGCGGTCTCGATGAAGATCGCTTTCGAGAAGCGCTCGGCATGGTGGAGGCCTGTTATCGCGACTTGTTCTTGTTCAGAGATCAATTCGCACCTAAAGTTCCCATCTTCGGGCACTGTTACGATTTTCCTATTCCTAGCGGCGTCGGAATCTGCACCGAGGGGCCATGGCTATGGCCATCGCTTCATTTCTGCGGTTACTCGCAAGCGCAGGGAAGGGAAATCCTGAAAAAGGTGATGACCGATTTCAAAGCGCTACTTGACCGGCTTGCCGCAGAGAAAAATCCCGACGGATCCTCGAAGAACAATTTCATCGTGGTTCAGACTCAAAATACTCTCCATCCGCCAGGGGACTGGGCGAACGAGCTACATCCTGTTTCTTCCGGCTTTCAGAATTTAGCGGCAAAATTTGTCGAGGCTTTAAGGCAACAATTTCCGGGAAGAATCTGATGGTTCGTTGAGAAAATGGACAGAACCGCCTGCGCATCAATACTCGGGTGCGTGTATAGAGGTCCGTCCGCATCTGCGCCGGTTTGCCGAAGCCGCGCGGTTTGACATACTCGAAACATTATTCGACATTTTCATGATCGGCCAGCTAAACGATCGGTCAGGAGAAGCCAGCGATGCCATCCAAAGAAATCGTCGTCGATGCCGACGGACATATCCTCGAACCGCCCGACCTATGGGAAAAATACCTCGAGGAAAAATATCAGCCGCGCTCGATCAAGGTCGTGACCAACGACAAGGGCCTCGAATGCCTCCAGTATGACGGCAAATCCTCCCAGATGGCGCAGCCCGGGTTCCTCGCCGCGCTCGGCGGGATGGGCAAAGAGCAGGACCAGCTTCGTCCGGCCGCGGAGCGCACCTACGTCGGATGTGCCCCGTTCGGCTCGATGGATGCGAAGGAGCGCGTCGAGCTGCTCGACAAGGAAAACCTCGCGAAGGCGGTGCTGTACCCGACGCTGGGAATTCTGTGGGAGGCCGAGGTCGAAGACGTCGAGCTCTCGCAAGCCTACTGCCGCGCCTACAATCGATGGATCGCGGATTTCTGCCGCCCCTACAGCGACCGGCTGATCCCGATCGCGCATCTTTCGTTGGGCGATCCGCAAGCGGCGGCGATCGAACTGGAGCGCGCGGTGAAAGATGGATGCCGCGGCGCCTTTGTCGCGCCGTTCACCATCACCCATAAGCCGCACGGCCATCCCGATCACGATCCGGTCTTCGCGATGTGTGAGAAGCTCGATGTGCCGTTCGCGATTCATCCGACTTTCGAGCCAAAGGGGCTAAATCGAGCGCGTTTTCACGGCATGGAGCGCATGCCGCTGCTCGGCGTGATGGCGTCGCAGATCCTGCAGCAGCCGCTTTCGACGTTTTTCCAGTACGGCGTGTTCGACAAATTCCCGAAACTGCGGGTCGTGATCCTCGAATCGGGATCGTCATGGCTCGGCTTCTGGATGGATCGGATGGACGAGGGTTACGAGACCTGGATCGGCGGCACCATTCCACTCAAGCACAAACCGAGCGAGTACGTGCGCAAGCAGGTATGGATTTCCGGCGACCCCGACGAGCAGGCGACCGCGTATGTCATCGACTATGTTGGCCGCGACCGCTTCTTCTGGGCCAGCGACTTCCCGCATCCGGACCACGGCGGCAAGTACCTCGATGCGCTGGAGCGGATGGTCAAGCCGATGTCGCCCGAATCGCGGCGCGCGATCGTCGGTCAGAACGTGCTCGATTGTTACAAACTGTAGGATTAAGAGATGCCGGGAAATCAGCTCATTATCGATGCCGACGGCCATATCCTCGAGCCGGTGGACATGTGGGACAAGTATCTCGAGGACAAGTATCGCGCGCGCGGAATCAAAATTAAGCGCGATGATAACGGGATGGAGATCCTCGAGTACGACGGCAAGCCCGCGCAGATGATCCGTCCGGGCGTGCTGCATACGGTCGGCGGGATGGGGCGCAAGGCCGAGGAGCTCAAGCCGTCGCCGGAGCGCACCTATGTGAACTCCGCGCCGTTCGGTTCGATGGATATGAAGGAGCGCCTGACGCTGCTCGATCGCGAGGGTATCGACAAGGCGATTCTCTACCCGACGATCGGGCTTCTATGGGAAGCCGAGGTCGAAGACGCCGAACTCTCGCAGGCATACTGCCGCGCATACAATCGATGGATCGCAGATTTCTGCCGCGACTCCGGCGGGCGGTTGATTCCCATCGCGCATCTGTCGATGGCGGATGTTCCGGCGGCATGCGCGGAACTCGACCGTGCGGTCAAGGACGGATGCAAGGGCGCATTCGTCGCGCCCTTCAATCATCAGCGCAAGGCGCACGGGCATCCGGACTTCGATCCGCTCTTCGCAAAATTCCAGGAACTCGATGTGCCGTATGGAATCCATCCGACCTTCGAGCCGACCACGCTGGCGTCGCGGCGCTTCCAGGGGCTGGGTACCTCGATTTGGTATCATCAGGTGACCGCGTGCTACGGCGCGCAGATCGCGTTCACCACGCTGTTTTCATTCGGCGTGTTCGACAAATTCCCGAAGCTCAAAGTGGTGGTGCTCGAATCCGGCGCGGGATGGATCGGCTACTGGGTCGATCGGATGGATGCGCTTTACGAGGTTCCGCTCAATCGCCCGCCGCTGAAGAACTACCCGAGCCACTACATCCGCACCCAGTGCTGGATTTCCGCGGATCCCGATGAGCGCGCGCTCGCGGGCCTCAGCAAGTTCATCGGCGCGGATCGATTTTTCTGGGCCAGCGACTTCCCGCATCTGGACCACGGCCGCGAATATATGCACGAGTTGAAGGGACTGCTCGCCGAGATGCCGGCGGATGCCGCGGCAAAGCTTGCCGGGCAAAACGTCGCCGGACTCTACAAACTGTAGGCCTCGCTCCTCGGAATGCGGACCGGCGCCGCGATCTATTGCTTCAACGATGGTGCGAAGCTGGCGCGCCGGGTCGCATCGCTGTTGCCAGCGCGATGCGTAAAAATTCGCACGCACCACTTTCCCGATGGCGAAAGCCTGGTGCAGGTCGAACCTCGGGTAGCGCGCGAAGCCATCCTCATCCGTTCGCTCGATCAGCCCGATGCCAAGCTGCTGCCGACGCTGTTGGCCGCCGATGCGCTGCGGCGCGCTGGCGCGCGCCGCGTCATTGCGGTGGCGCCGTATCTTCCCTACATGCGGCAGGACAAAATGTTTGCGCCGGGGCAGCCGGTCTCGCAGCGCGTCATCGGCGATATTTTGGGGAGATATTTCGATCGCGTGTTGACGATCGAAGCGCATCTACATCGAATCGAGCGGCTCAGCGACGTGATACCGTCGCGGCAAAAATCGGAATCGCTGTCCGCGGCTTTTGCGATCCAGGCCTGGATACGAAGGGTGCGCGAGGACTGTGTCGTGGTCGGCCCCGATCAAGAGTCGCGCCGCTGGATAGACGCGATCGCAGCAGACTCGGATCACGAATTTGCCGTGGGTGAGAAGCAACGCGAAGGCGATCGAAACGTGCGCGTGAGGTTCGATGGGATGCGCCGCTATGAGCGCGCCATCATCGTCGATGACATCGCCAGCAGTGGCGCCACCCTCGCCGCGACCGCGCGCGCATTGCGCGGGCAGGGGATTCGCGTCATCGATGCGATCGTGGTGCATGCCCTCTTCGCTCCGGGCGCGCTCGGGCTGATTCGACGCGCCGGCATACGGCGACTGCTTTCGTGCGATACCATCGCGCATCGCACCAATGCGATCAGCGTTGCGCCAACCATCGCGGAGGCGCTTCGATCAAGATGAGTGGACCATCGACGTTGCGATTCCTGGGCGGTGCCGGAACGGTGACCGGCAGCCGCTTTCTACTGACGGCGGCCGGAAAACGCATCCTGATCGACTGCGGGCTGTTCCAGGGATTGAAGGAATTGCGCTTGCGCAATTGGGACACGTTTCCGCTCGATCCCAAATCACTCGATGCAATCATTCTCACTCACGCGCACCTCGATCACAGCGGTTACATTCCGCTGCTGTGCCGCGACGGGTTTCGCGGGCCGATCTATGCGACGCACGGGACCATCGATCTGTGTCGCATCGTGCTGCCCGACAGCGGCCATCTGCAGGAGGAAGAAGCGAGCTACGCCAATAAGGCCGGGTATTCGAAGCATTCACCGGCGCGCCCACTCTACACTGAGGACGATGCGTGGGCTTCGATGGAACGCTTCGAGGCGGCGAAGTTTGATGAGCTGATCGACATCACGCATGGAATCCGTGTGACGTTTCATCCGGCGGGCCATATTCTCGGCGCCGCCACCGTCGGCATCGAGCTCAACGGCAGTCCGCGCACCAGAATTGTTTGCAGCGGCGATCTCGGACGACCCAATCATCCGATTTTTCGCGCACCTGCCCCGATCGATGATGCCGACGTCGTGCTCGTCGAATCCACGTACGGCGATCGCGCTCACGATGATGCAGCATCGATTGCCAACTTCGAGAATGCGATCGCACACACTATCGAGGGCGGCGGCGTGGCGGTGATTCCGTCTTTCGCTGTCGATCGAACCGAGGTCGTGCTTTTTCATCTGTGCCGCATCATTCGCGAAAGCCGGATTCCAGCAATTCCGATCTATGTCGATAGCCCTATGGCCCTCGCGGCACTGAGGCTTTACAAAACCGCGATCGCGAACGGGACCGCCGAGGTCCGGCCGGAGATGATCGGACAACAGGAACTGCTCGATCCCGGCAATCTCACGGAGGTGCGCACGCCTAACGAATCAAAGGCGCTCAACGCGTCCGGTGGTCCGATGGTTATTGTGTCGGCGTCGGGGATGGCGACTGGAGGGCGCGTTCTCCATCACCTGGCGCATCGGCTGACCGATTCCAGGAACACTGTTATCTTGGTCGGATATCAGGCCGCAGGCACGCGCGGACGTTCGCTACTCGACGGCGCGGATTCCGTCAAAATGCTCGGCCGCTACGTACCGGTGCGCGCGAAGATCGTAAACGTGCCGGCCTTCTCGGTGCATGCCGATCGCGGCGAACTCATTGCCTGGCTACGCGGAGCGAAGCGGCGGCCGCAGGTGGCGTATGTCGTCCACGGCGATCCGCCCGCGTCGGCGGCTCTGCGCGAGGCAATCTCGCATCAGCTTGGATGGAACGCGGTGATGCCGCATCATCTCGAACAGGTCCGCATCGACTAGCATGTTCAAGGTCAAGCAACTCTGTCTCGACACTCTGCGCGAGCACGTGATCGTGATTCACGAACGCACGGTGCGCGAGGGCCATCTGGGATTCAATCCGCTCGATCGTGCGTATGTGTTCGGGGTCGATGCGGCGGGTAGGCATCACGAGATCACGGGGGTGCTGAATTTCTGCCGCGACGAACTCATCGGACCGGATCAAATCGGTCTGTCGGAGCAGGCGTTCGCTGACCTGGGTCTGCCCGAAGGTGCCGAGGTCAACGCGACGCTGGCGGTCGCGCCACGCAGCGTCGATCGGATTCGCGCCAAACTCGCGGGCGCGCGATTCACCCGCGCCGACTTCGACGCGATTCTCGCCGACGTCGTCCATCATCGCTACTCGAGGGTCGAACTCTCGATGTTCGTGCTGGCGTGCGCGCTGAAGACGCTCGACCTCGATGAGTTGGTTGATTACACGCTCTCGATGATCCACACGGGCACGAGTCTTGAATTCGGCCCCGGTCCGATCGCGGACAAACACAGCGTCGGCGGGATTCCTGGCAATCGCACGACGCTGATCGTGGTGCCGATCCTCGCAGCGAACGGAGTCATCGTGCCGAAGACCTCCTCGCGCGCGATCACGAGTCCGGCCGGCACGGCAGACACGATGGAACTGTTCGCGGAGGTTGCACTGTCTCCAGAGCGCCTGCGGCGCGTCGTGTTTGAAGCCGGCGCGTGCATCGCGTGGGGCGGCGCGCTGCAGCTTGCACCCGCCGACGACATCCTCATCACGGTCGAACGCCCGATGGAACTGGATACCGAAGCGCAGATGATTGCCTCGATTCTCGCCAAGAAGAAAACCGTCGGCGCCACGCATGTCTTGATCGATGTCCCGGTCGGACCGACTGCGAAGGTCCGCTCGCAGGGGGCGGCGGACCATCTTGCGATGCTTTTCAATGCGGTGGCGGAGCGGATCGGACTTCGCGTCGAGGTCGATGCGACCCATGCCAATGGCCCGGTCGGATTCGGAATTGGTCCGCGCCTGGAGGCCCTCGATGTGCTCGCGGTGTTGCGGCACGAAGCATCGGCGCCGGCTGATTTGCGCGAGAAGTCGCTCTACATCGCAGCCCGGCTGCTCGAGATGACCGGCGCCGCGCAACCCAATACCGGCTATCGCGCTGCGGAACGCACGCTCGATTCGGGGCTCGCGATGGAGCGGTTCGAGCGCATCGTCGCTGCGCAGGGAAAGAAGGAACTCCCGTCGGCGGCGCGTTCGATATGCGAAGTTCGTGCGCTCAGCGATGGACGCATCAACGAAATCGACTGTTGGGAAATCGCGCGGGTCGCGAAGCGTGCAGGAGCGCCCGCCAACGTTGCGGCCGGGGTCAGGATGCTACGTGCGTTGGGCGATGTTGTCGCGAAAGGCGATCCGCTGGCCGAGATTCACGCCGGAACCCCAGAGCAACTCGGCTTCGCCCGCGCATACGCCGAAAGCCATCCCGAGATCATCAAGTTCGGATTCTGATCGCGAAAACTATTCGCTCACCGAATAGCTGATGAATTCGAGCAGATTCCCGTCCGGATCGCGGAAGTAAACGCTGACGCCCTTGCCGCGTCCCCCGAGGCGCGGCACCGGGCCTTCCTCGATCGCGATGTTGTTGCGCTTGAGATGCTCGATCGCGGCCTCGGGAGTTCCGGGCCACACGAAACAATAGTCGCCGCCGCCGATCATCGGATGGATCGCCTTGAGCGTGATCTTGTTATCGGGCGGATGAAGATTAAAACGATTGCGCCCGAAGCTGAGGCTTACCACTGGCCACTTGCCGGCGCGCCACTTCTCGAGGCCATCGGCCTTCGCGCCGATCACCCGCTGATAGAACTCGACCGAACGCTCGATGTCTCCGACCGGCATCGCCACATGATCGATCTCGATTTCCATGTCATCACCTCATGATGCGTGCTGCTGGAAGATCAGCTCCACCGCGACTGCCGGCAATTCCGAGGTCGAACCCGACGCGCTGAAGAACGCGCCTGCGAGCGCAAGCGGTGCCTCGCTGCGAAACCATACCGCGCGGCGATACGGCTCGCCACGAAACGAGGGTCTGCGATAGACGATGCGTGCGCGGGCCGCGAATAGCCGCTTCAAATCGTGCCCGGATTGATGCAGCAAATCGGCGACGTGCTCCTCCATCGCGCGAAGGTACGAGGTTCCGTTCACATGACGATTCGGATCGGTGTGCCCGTAATGCCACACATGATCTTGCGATTCGATGAAATCGGGCTTGCGCGCGAGGTCCATGATCGCCTCGACGGTCGGAACTTCGATGATCCTTGTCGGTAGCGCGCCTAGCCCGAGCTCCGTAGGCAATTCGGTGACGCGACGCTTCGCCGGATCGGGATCGTAACGCGTGAAGACGTTTAGCATCCGCGCGCGCGCGAGTTCGCTCCCGGCGGCATTGGTCACCGAATGATCCCCCTCGCGCACGATGTGACGAACGGCGCCCGAGGCCTCCAGCGCCTTGCCGAGGAAGGACTCGCCGCGAATGGTGACCTTCTGTTGTGGATCGCATTCGACGTCGCGCGTTTCCAGTTCGACATAGACCAGCGGTGTGAAGATGCCTGCCATCTTCTCGAAGTCGTGCATACCGCTGAGGATGCGCTGCCACGGCGCAAAGTGCGATCGCCCAGTGTATTCGGAAACCGATGACAGCTTGATGGTGCGATTCTCGGTCAGGGTCTGGAAGCCGAGCGGCTCGCGCATCCGGGTGCGCACCACGCGATCGGCGGGATTTACGAGACGTTTGGACATAGTCGGGGCACGATACTTTGCCGCGCAATGTTCCGAAAGGGCGGCTAGCGTTTGCGGCTCATCATGCGATAGTCGACGCGCGCGATGACCTCGCCCTTTTGATTGGTAAGGGTCGAGCGAATCACCGTAAATGTCATCGTTCCCGTGCGGCCGGTCTTCTCGTAGGTCTCCTTGATCTCGGTGGTGGTGGTGATGATGTCGCCCGCGCGCATCGGCGTTTCGAGTTCCATATCGATACCCGCCATCAGCCCGCCTTGGCGGAAACGCTCGGCGCGATCGGCGCTGGACTCGCCACGGCGAAAGGTTGGCGAAGCAACCAGCGCGGGCGGCGCGATAATGCCGCCATAGGGCCCAGCTTTCGCGGCGGCCGCATCGACATAGAGCGGGTTCTTCTCGCCTACGGCGGCGCAGAAGTCCGCGATCATCCGATCAGTAATGTGGACCGGCTCGGGTGAAATGAATCGCTGCGCGAGGTTCGATGCATCCTGGCTCATCACAAGGACTTTAGGGCGTCCGGCGCGTCGGTGCAAAAGAAATTCGGCGCGCATTCGCAAGACCGTGGGCGAGATCCTCTGCGAACAGCGGCAGGTGTTTTCAACTCCTAGAGATGTTTACCTAACACGCCTGTAACACGGCTGTGCGAATTTCGCGCGCCGTATGCCCTGCCATGCTTGCTTGGGTGTGGGTCGGCTTTTGGCAGTGGGGGATCGGAAACCTTTCAACAAAGGATGTCGGTAATGACAAGAACGGAACGACCCTTTTCGTGGCCAGTGCTGATGTTGTCGGCACTCATGATCGCTTCACTAGCGGGGTGCGGAGCGATGAGCAGCAGTCCTCCCGCCGCCTCAGGCGCAAGTGCGAAACAAGTGCCGAATTTTCAGGACTGTCTAATCTACAACGTTTCTTCGCCCACCAAGTACGTATGCAGCGGCAAGAGCTACACCACCTTCCAACTAGCCAAGGCACGAATGGAAGAAGAGAAGAAGTACAACTCGGGAAAGTGACGGCCCCAACCATTGGAACGGGAGGAAATCGATGAAAGTTGGTAGTTGGAAATCCAAGGTGGCCGTTGTAGTGGCCGCCACCATGCTCGCGACGATGACCGCCTATCCGCTAAAGGCGATGGCACAATCGAGCACCGGCATCATGATGTATGAAGACAGCCGGACCGGTGCGTTCTACAGCAAGCCCGGCAAGGGCCGCATCCCGGTCGGGCGACTTTACCTCGATACCGCGCCGCCACCGAGTTCAGCCGCGGTTCAGGAGCAAGTTCAGAAGGAAGTCAAGAAGCATGATGATGAGCTGCGCGCCGAGTTCATGACGAATCAGCAAACCTTGCTTCAGAAGAATGCTGAACTGTCCAAGCAGGTCGCCGAAATCAAACCCGCCTGGACCGACTACATGGACAATTTCAAGAACAAGTTCCGTCTCGGCACCCTCATCTATGGCGACTATCGCTTCTATTCACATACGACCTTCCAGCCGCAGGAACTGACCGAGCTTAACAATCCTGGCATGGGCAACAATCTCTTCAACACCTTCGACGTTACACGCGCGTATTTAAACTTCTACTTCTTTCCTACCGATGACTGGACTGCGCGAGTCACGCCTAACGTTTTTCGCCAGTTCATTGCCAGCAGCACCAGCGATTCCGTCGGTTCGAACGGAGTTTATTCGAATTCTGCCGACGGCAATATGTCGTTCCGGCTGAAGTACGCCTACCTGCAGTACAGCAAGCTATTCGACAAGCTCGGAATTGAACCGATGAAGGGCGACACCATTACGATGGGGCAGCTGCAGAATCCATTGGTCGATTGGGAAGAGCAGTTGTATGGCTACCGCTACGTTAACCTGACGCCCTGGAACTATCTTAGCTTGTCCTCGACGCAACAAGGCCTCTCGGTTCAAGGTCCGGTCAAATTCAATGGTTTGCAGTACCTCGAATACGATGTCGGCGTATTCAACAACTCCAGCTTCCACGCGGTCGAGAATGGCGACACCAAGCAATTTATGGCTCGCTTATCAGTCTATCCTTTCGGCGCCACTTGGCGATTTGACGGCTTGGGACTAACTGGGTTCTATGACTACGGCTGGGGCGGCACCACTACGCCAGA
>Ga0335079_10001878_pt1 | contig 24053 bp, 14 predicted proteins | sample Lox_Sample_33_FD_206719 | JGI IMG/M metagenome (GOLD analysis project Ga0335079, IMG submission 206719) | Soil microbial communities from Loxahatchee National Wildlife Refuge, Florida, United States - Lox_Sample_3.3 | ecosystem: Environmental > Terrestrial > Soil > Wetlands | place: USA...
AGGAGTGACGGTTTGGCCGCTGCGTCGCAACATGGTGTGACTCGATTCTGCCGACGACTACGTTCACGCTTATCCGTCCGACGACCGACTCGGGCGAGATTCCATGCGCGCATGGCAACAAGCGTATCTGGGGCTCCGGCGCTTGCCGCCGGAATTGACTGACTTCGAAATTCAGCACTTTTTCACGCTCTCGCCGGCAGACCGCCGCGCCATTCGGTCGCGTTACACCAAGAACCACCGCATCGCGGTCGCGCTGCAGATCGGCTTTCTGCGCATGACCGGACAGACAATGTCGGGGATTGATCGTGTGCCAGCACGTCTTCTGGCACATCTGTGCCAGCAACTCGGAGTCCCGGCGCCAGATCTTGCAACGCTCCGAGCGCTCTATCGGCGCCAGCGCACGCGCTTCGAGCATCGATCGTGGGCAATGGAGGTTACCGGGTTCCGGGACTACACGGCCAACATACCCGACGGGCTGTACGAAGAGTGCGTTCAGGATGCCATCTCCGGATTCGATGTGATGCGGGTTGCTGGCAGCGTCCGAGAGGGATTGTACGAGCGGCGCGTGGCCATCCCTTCGTCGCGGGCGGTCATGGACATCGCGAGGGGGATCCATTCGGAGGTCCAGGCCAGCATCGGTCGGTATCTCTGCGAAAGGATCCCGGCGGACGTGAGGAGTAAGTGGCTGGCGGCGGTGACGGAAGTGAAGGACGGCCGGGCCGTGCTGCTCGAAGACCTACAGACTGTCCCGACACGCATCAGCCCGCAGACGATCTCTGATCAGATGGCGCGCGTCCGTCGTCTGCATGAGCTTGGCGTGCGGGAGCACCACCCGGGAGGGGTCAGTCTGCCGCTGATTCAAGGGTGGGCGCGGCACCTGAGGTATCGACGGCCCGCGCGATTCAGGGCAATGAGTGAGCCGCGCCGGACGCTGGAGGTAGTCGCGTACCTGGCGTTCCAGTTGCAATCCCACACGGATCGACTGATCCGGATGATTGATCACGAGATTGTGCGGATCAGCGCGCGCGCAGCACGTGAGGCAATGACTCTGCGCCAGCAGGTTGCGCTCAGGTCGCTGAAAGCGCTCGCCGACATCCAGGGCATCGCGGACGACGGATCTGCGTCGGCCAAGGACCGCCTCGATCGCATTCAAATGCGCCTCGCCGACTTCGGGCGAATCGAGCCTGTGCACTACCGAAGTCGTGCGGCGTTACAGCGTTACCTGCTCGCGACACGACCGAACCGGATTCCGGAACTCCTCCGTCATCTGAACGAGCTCCGCCTGACCACCTCCAGCGACGCTCGACTGCTCACGCGGCTGCACGTGCTGGCAAGTCCCGAAGCGGCCACTCCAGATCCGGCCGCGATCATCGATTCGCTCCCGAGAGCGTGGAAGGCTTGGGCTGACGCCCCGCAGAAGGATGCACGGCGGGCCTCGGAAGCGGCGACCGCCGTGGAATTGCGCCGCGCGCTGCGCCGGGGAAGCACAGCATGCCCGACCAGTCTGCGATACCGGGACCGAGCCGACATCCTCGAGTGTGGGAGGGAGATCCTCAAAGCGCGCGGCAGGCCAGCAATCTCTGTCGACGCCTGCCTGACCGAGTTGCACGCGCACTTGGCGGCGGGGCTTGAAGCCGTGCAGGAGGCGGTCGGGGTCGGCGACCTGGAAATCGATCGCACAACGCTGAGACTGAAGGCCCTGCCGAAAGAGCAGCCGGAGTCGGACCCGGATGCGTTCAAGCGGGCGGTCGATCAGGCGCTCCATCGAACCACGTTGTCCGAAATCCTCGTCGAGATCGACGCCGCCACGCGGTTCAGCACCGTCTTGCTCGGACGTGCACCGACGTCCGCCGCCGACTTGCGCTACGTGTACGCGGGATTGCTCGCGCACGGCACCGAGCTGACCCCAGCGCGATTGTCATTGATGGTGCCGGACACTGACGCCGAAGCGATTGGCGAAGCGATGGTGATCTGCGAAGACGCGAACGCCATGCGGCGTGCCAACGAGTCCATCGTCGGCTTCTTGAGGTCCCATCCCGTGGTCTCCGCGTGGGGCCGAGGCACCGAGTGTGCCGCCGACATGATGAGTCTCGACGTGTCGCGGCATGTCTGGGCCGCGCGCACGGATCCGAGGCGCCGAACATGGGCGATCGGCACGTACACCCATGTGCTGGACCAATGGTGTGTCATCCACGACCAGCCAATTGTCCTGAATCAGCGCCAGGCGGGAGCTGCGATTGAAGGATTGCTGGGCCATCGCGAGCTGCAGCCGGAACGGGTTGCGGTCGACACCCATGGCTATACCTACATGGCCTTTGCGATCGCCAAACACTTGGGGCGCGACCTGTGTCCGAGGCTGCGCAATATCAAAGAGCGAGTCCTCTTTCTACCGAGCGACTTTAAGGTTCCCGCCGAGCTCGAGCCCGTTTCCCGGTGCAACGTTAGCCTCGATACCATCCGACGCGGCTGGGACGACCTGCTCGCGCTGGTCGAAGCCATCAGGGGAGGGGAGATCTCGGCGACTCTGGCGCTTGAGCGCTTCGGTTCCGTTGCTCGCGGCCATCCGGCATACGATGCCGGTGTGGCGTACGGGAAGTTGCTTCGCACGCTCTACCTTTGCGACTACTTTTCGAATCGGCCGTTTCGACGCGAGATCCTCCGGCTGCTGAACCACGGCGAGGCGCTGCACGCATTACAGCGTCAGATACATGCCGGCGCTGTGCCTCCGCTGCAGGGTCGAGGCGAGCAAGAGCAGATTGGAATGTCGGGTTCTCTCGCGTTGCTGACCAACGCGGTCCTGGCTTGGAATACCCACCGGATCCAGCAGGCCATGGACGCTCACCGTCACGCGGCCGGGAAGAAGCCGCCGCCAGCACTGCTGCGGCAGATCTCTCCTGCACGCCACGCTCACATCAACTTTCGGGGCATCTTGTGGTTCCCAATTGAGAAATTCGCAGGCCGCCTGCTTACCGGGCTCCCGCCTCCGCCTGGTCAAGCCGGATCAAATGACGCGTTGCAGCGCTAAAACCGTCACTTTCTGCACGGATTGCTCGTGAAGCCCATTCAGAAGAAAATCCTGTCCCCGACGATCCCCTCGAATCCCCATAGCTGTCACTGGAGCTGTCACTGGAAATCCCGCACCTTGGCTGACCCGCTCATCAACAAATCCGGACATCCGAACTATAGCCGGCGTAACCGGGGGCACTGTGATATGTGCCGATAGAATTCAGCGGTCACCGCACCCAGCACCCTCAGGCTACCGTTCGGAGCATGCCAGCCGTTCAAGCATCGCTCTCAGCAGGCGATCGTCCAAGCCACTTGGCCACGGCGGGGAACATTGGCCAGACGAGGAGATCGATTGCCAGGACCGCCACCAGCGACATTCCGAACTCAGGCAGCAATACCCCGAGCGTCCCAAGCACAATCAATAGCGCTGGAGAGAAGCGCGGCAGTGCACGCGCGGGTGGCGCGCCCAGCCTATGCGGCGGACGGCGGCGCCACCACATCACCGCCGCGCTGATCGCGACCAGCAATACCCCTATTGCATTCAGCAGCAGGATCGCTTGATTGGGACGGCCAAACAACTGGCCCTCGTGGGTGGCTATCGCGACATTGATCGCTCGGTTCACCGCGTCATCATCCGCGAAACGCTTGATGCCGGTCACCTCGCCGCTGTTCGGGGAAATGGTATAGGCGACGCGCCGCGGTCGATTCTGCGTGCGCGACCACACGATCCAGTCAGCGCTGCCCGGCTGCGGCGGCAGGATCCATATCGGGCGGGGCGGGCCAAGACGCCTTACGGTCGGGACAATGAGATTCAGCGCAGACAGATCGAACGTCGTCTTCCCCGCGTCGGTCGCCTCCATCTGAGGCATCATCGCCGCCATTTCGGCAGCGGACATCGCGGCCTTCTGCTCGGTCGTTGCCGACGGGACGATTCGCGGCAACGGCTCGGCCTTGCCGCCCAACGACCAGTCTGGCACGCCGGCGGTGAGCGTCGAGTGGTTACGCGCCCAAGTGAAGTAGTTGCCCCAGAACGAGGACCAAGGCAGGCCAGAGAGCAGGAGGAACAACGTCACGACGGAAATCCACACGCCGGTGACGGCATGGAGATCACGCAGCAATGCTCGGCCGCACGAAGCAAGCCTTGGGTATACCAGTCCCCCGAGCCGCCTCGTTCCGCGCGGCCACCAGAGGAAGAGCCCTGTGAGGATCATCACTACGCCCCACGAGCCTGCCAGTTCGACGAGGTTGGAGCCCCGGTCACCGAGCAGCAATTGGCCATGCAGGTGCGAGATCAGTTCCATGGGGCGATGATCGTCGCGCCCAATTTGCATTGGCTGCAAATTTCGTGGATCGACGATCACCCTCCACAGATGCCCTTCCTTCGCGACCACGACCTGCGCAGCGCCCGTAGGAGTCGCTGGGGGCTCGTAGCGGCTGAATGTCGCGCCAGGCATGGCGGCGACGGCCGCTTCTGCCTCGATCGACGGTGCCGGTCGCGGTCCGACAAGGCTCAACCCCTCGTAGGGCCGATCAAGCCTGGCTTCGATATCGGGACGGAATAGATAAGCTGAGCCGGTCAGCGCGAGCCAGCAGAAGAATGGCAGGCAGAACAGGCCCGCGTAAAAATGCCAACGCCACACCGCCGCGTAATCGGGCCAGGCCTTTTCCGGCGTCTCTCGTGGCGGTGGCGTCATGATCAATTCCTTGCTGGATTCGAAGGGCGGCGGGCCTCAGCCCACCGCCCCTCATTCACGCTTGCGCGCTCTGTGCGGTCAGAATTCCCGATGGACCGAGACTGCAACGCTGCGCGGCTCGCCCGGGAACAGTCCACCCCACAACGCTGCGAAGATCGGCGTCGCTACGTAATAATGCTGATCGCCGATATTCTTCAGGTTGAGCTGAAAACGCCACTTGTCCATCGTGTAGCTGGCGGCCGCGTCGATCAGCGTATAGGAAGCGATCGACTTGGTCGGTGTCGAGGAATTGTCGTAGGTCTTGACCGAGCCGACATAGCGCGCCCCGGCTGACAGCGAAATGCCATGGCCGATGTCGTAAGACGTGAACAAATTAGCGGAGGCCTTGGGCAGCCAGGGCCTTGACTCACCATCGTTCACCGGGTTCTCCGGGTCCATCTGCACCGTGGCGTCGATCAGGGAGAACCCCGACTTCACCTGCCAACGCTTTGTCAGGTAACCCGTGGCCTCCAATTCCAGGCCGCGATGGCGCACGTTCTCGGCCCGGTAGAGTGATTCGCCGTTGACGAATGAGTCGTAGACGGCAACGTTCTTCTCATCAATGCTGAACAAGGCGGCGGTTAGCAGCAGGGCCTCGTTTGGCCTGTACTTTGCTCCGACCTCGTACTGCTTGCCCCGTACCGGCGGCAGCACGTGCAGGCTGGGGTCGATGCGCAGGTTGGGCTCGTAGGATTCGCCATAGGAGAAGTAGAAGTTCAGGTCCTTGACCGGCTCGACGATCACTGCCGCGCGATAGTTGACCTGATTGCCGGGATTGAAGTTGGCAAACGGGCCGTTGTACACCTGCTCGGTCACCTTCGGGCTCGACCAGGCAATGCCACCCACCAATGTCACCATGTCGACCGGCTTGATTACCGCCTGACTCGAAGCGGTCAGGTAATTCATCCGTTGGTCCTGCTGATACCCACTCGTTGGCACCGGCGTCTCGGCGTTAAAGAAAGCTGCGACCGCCGCATCGCCGTAGAACAGGTTGGTCGTTCCTCCCGAGAGCCCCAACTCGTGGATGTAGTACTGGTAATGCTGATAGCGCAACGAGGCGGATATGAAGCTGTCCTTCAGACCGATGTCGTCGAGCTTGCGCGTGGCCGAGGCGGCGATGTTGAAATCCTCGACGTGCCAGTTCGAGAAGACTTCGCCACCGGTCGGGAAGCTGCCATCGGCCGCAATGATGTTGTACGGATAGGCGTTCTCGCCACCATGCGTCGTGTGCTGATAGACGGCCTTCAGGTCGATGTCCCAGAGGCTGGATGGCCGCCAGGTCATGCCCGTGTCGGCACGGGTGGCATTGGCGACCGCGCGAGCATCCGAGGCGCCGAGGAAATACGAGCGCGATACCGGCACCAGCGTGCCATCGGCAAAGCTTGGGATGCCGTTGTACGGCGTGTCCGAGGTGCGCTGCCAGCTCGCCCGCACATAGCCGGTCAGATTGCTGGCGAGGTCGAAATCCAGCCCGCCATAGGCGACCGTCTTGTCGAGCTTGACGAAGTCGACGAAGCTGCCACCTTCTTCATGCGCTGCAACCGCAATGCCGCGAATTGATCCATCTGTGTTGAGCGGTCCGGCCATCTGGCCTTCCAGCCGCCAACGCCCCCACGAGCCGCCTAGCGCTTCGACATAGCTGGGCGTACCGGCCGCGGCTGATTTGGACACGAGGTTTACGATTCCGCCGGGGCTCTGTGCGCCGTAGACCACCGAGGCCGGTCCCTTGACCACTTCGTAGCGCTCGACAATCGCGGCATCCGGTTCAGTGATTTGGTCGCCGACGGGCAGGCCATCTATAGCGAAATTGGCGGCAAAGCCCCGCAGCCAGATCTGGTTGCCATAGCTTGGACTGTAGCTGGCCCATAGCGCGCCAGTGGTCTGCTGCGCGATGGCGCCGAGATTCTTGAGATCAGCCGCCTTGGCAAAGTCGTTGTTGATGAGGCTAACCGACTGTGGAACCTGATCGACGGGCAACGGAAGGTTGGTGATGCCGCTCGTTTCCGGGTCGAGATAGCGATAGCCAGTGACGGTTACTTCTTCTAGAGCCGCACCCTGCGCTGCGTCCGCGCTGGCGGCGGCATGGGCCACTGAACACACACATGCCGCCATACAAGCCCCGACCACTGCGCGCGAGGCGAGCGGCAGTGACGCCCTGCCTTCCTTATGTACTTTAGACATAGCCGAATCCTTATTAGATCTATCAATACTTCACAGACGCGTCCAGCTCCGGGCCACTGGGCACGGCGGATCGGACGGACCACACAATCCATAGCTGAGTCGAGCGAATTTGGAACATCGGCTGCCAATCCCACGGCTTTGCGCATGCGCAAAGCAGCGGAACGACCCAGCGATACGCCGGGTATAGGAGCTAGCTCGGTACGATCACCGAATGACGGTCGTTACAATCGACCGCACGCCGATGTATCAGGCTCGAAGTCTTCTAGGCGTCCGAAGGCGGGCCGCGGGGGAGCCGTGACGGCACGATCGTGCCGCGAGGAATGAAAGGCTGAGGAGGTAAAGCGATGTCCGTGGATTCGAACGGGCTGTGCACCGAGAGAGCGGGCGCATCCAGCGCCGCCATGGTGTTGGCAGCGGCGGCAAAGGGACAGACTTCCATGCTCTCGTGGTCGGGCGCATGTCCGCCCTGCCCCGATGTGCCGGAATGCAGTGACATGTCCATGCCGGACATATCCGTGCTGCTCATGTCCATGCCGGACATGTCGCTCGGCATGCTCATGATCATGGGCCCGTGCCCGGTGCACAGGACGAGTCCGCCGGGGCCCGGCATGAAGCCGGGCGGGATCAGCAGGCGACTGCCGAGCGCCACCAGCAGCAGTGCTGCCAGCCACGGCTTTCTTGCCCAACGGATCGCGACCTGGTTTCTCACATCGGAAGCTTATCCGAAGTGTGCTCCCGCATCCATGGGGAAATCTAGGTAGAACAGCATGTTACTGACATCATGAGTATCGCCGCCTGCTTCAGCCTGCAGGTGCTCACGAAGGACGGCCAGATCTAGTGCGTCATGACCCAGAGGCATGGCTAGCCGGCGGTAGACTCGACCATCGCTGATTGAAGTGGGCGCGCATCATGGGCAAGAGACTTCGCACTGGCGGCACCATTGGCGTAGGACGTTGCCGCATCCGGTTTGATTTCATTTTCGACGGCCGCCGCTATCGCCCGTCGGTGCTCATCGCGCCGACCGAAGCCAACCTGCGTCGTGCGCGAGAGCGGCTGTGAGTTCCAATAGTAGCTGGGAGTGTCACGTAAGTGGGGGTTTCGGGCAGCTGGGGCACGGGGAGTATCCTAACCGGCGCCGAAACCGGTCATGCCATCCTCGGTATCGATCTAGAAAGGTGCCGTTCAGCACCTCGGCTCGGACCTGCAGCAGGTAGTGTGCACCCGACGGGCTCCACCGCATCTGCTGCTTCTTGCTCATGCGATGATTGATCAGGTGGTTCATCACCGATTCGACGTGCGCGGTGGATATCCGACGACCTGCGGCACGCGCCCTCGCGAAGTTCGGCACGGCGCGACGGTTACCGCCAATGTAACCGCTGAACTCATCAATTGCGCGATTCAAGCGCATCAGCACATCAGCGTATCGGTCGGCGGTTCCGTCAGCCCATTGGCGGGCGTCACGGCGCAATCGTGCCAAGTGCAACAGAGCTCGCCACGGCCTCCCCCGCCACAGCGAGTCGCGGATTCGCAAGACTCGTCGTTCTAGCGGCCTAAAGAGGCCCGGATCGCGGACAAACTCCTCGTAGCTCATCGGCAATTGGACCGCTTTGCGCAGTCGTTCCAGTCTCATGCCGATATGGAACCAGTCCAGTTGCTGGGTGACCTTCGGAGCAACCACGCTCTGGACGAAGTTCCTCAGCCCGTCGTCACCGTCACTGATCACCCGCATTGACGCGCCAGTCCCGATGCCGTGCTGCCGAAGCAATCCCTTGAATTGGTCGGGAGTCCAGCCCGACGCGCGCTGACGGCAATGAGGACAAAGAACCGCCTCATTGCTCCGGCTTTCGATTCCAGACCCGAAAGCGGCGAGACCGGGCGAGTTAGTGCCAGTCTTTCCGTTGCAAACGACTGCTTCCGGGGGTAACGACAAGAGGCGACAGTGGACGCGATTCAGCCGTATCACAATCGCCTCGAGGGTCGACCAACTACAGACAGTGTCGAACGAGCTTCCTGATGACCTGCGTCGATCCGCTCCCTTCGTTGATCGTGTCGATCTCGACATCGAACCGGCAGCTTTCGCCGGTCGGGGTAATGACCGTTAGATCGTCCGGGTCCGCGCTCGACGCCATCCGGTGCCGCAGCAGATCGGGTCCGGACCGCCGCGCCGGCAGCCGTGTCGCGATCAGGGCCTCAATGTCAGGGGCCGACCCGACGTCGCCGAACTCAGTCGCCGTCGACCACTGTCCGTCGGGGTGGAAGAGGCTCGCGGCACCGCGGGCGTCCCGGCGGTCCACACAGTCGAGGAACCGCATCAGCAGCAGGCGCTTGGATCGTCGTGCGGCATAGCTCGTGTGCAGCAGCGCCCGGGCCGCAACGGAGTTCGGTGCACCGAGCTCGGATGAGTAGAGGCGCTGCACATCCGGGTTCTCATGCGAGCGGCGGAGTGGCGCCTGTCTGTCGATCTCGTATATGGCCTGCGTCCGCCGCTCGAGGATCCGCGGATCCAGCGACTTGGGCTCGCCGCCACCGCCAAGGCAGCCGCCGACGCAGGCCATGACCTCGATCGCGACGAACTGGGAGCGCCAGTCGTCGTTCGCGAGCAACTGCTGGGCGGCCGCGATGCCGTTGCAGACGGCGACCGTGCCGATGCCTGGGATCTCCGCCGTCTTGACGGGCGAACCGACACCGCGGAGGCTCTGCCACTCGAGCGGCGGCGCGTCATCCGCTCCGCGAAGATGGGCCGCCGTGCGGACCATCGCCTCCATGACGCCCCCCGAGGCACCGAAGATCTGGCCTGCCCCGGTGCTCTCGCCGAGCGGGCTGTCGAAACGGCCATCGTCCGGGAACGCACCGAGCGCGAGGCCACGGACCCTCATCATGCGGGCGAGTTCGCGGGTCGTGATCACGTGGTCGATGTCGCCGGACATCCCCGGCCGCACCGCCTCGTCCTTCTTCGCGGTGCAAGGCATCACGCTGACGACGTACGGATCATTTGTGCCGCCCTCGGGGCCGGACCGGAGGGCACTCGCGAAGCGGCCGCGCTTCGTGAGCGCGCCGTGCATCTGCTGCGGCGACTTGGTCGTGCTCAGGTGGCTAAGCAGGTCGGGGCGGTTGATCTCGACCCAGTTGACCCAACCGGGGCAGCAGGACGTGAAGAGGGGCACACACTCCCGTCGCGCGAGGCGCGCGAGAAGCTCGGCTCCCTCTTCCATGACCGTAACGTCAGCCGCGAAGTTCGTGTCGAAAACGCGATCGAAACCCAGTGCCCGCAGCGCGTTGATGAGTCGCCCGGTACTGATCGTGCCGGACTGGAGGCCGAATTCCTCGCTGATTGCGATGCGCGTTGCGGGCGCCACCTGCACGACCGTCAGCCGTCGCCGCGAATCGAGGACCTGCAGGACCTCGTGCCATACCGGGGCCTCGATGAGCGCGCCGACCGGGCACACGAGCGTGCATTGACCGCAGGAGATGCAGCGGGTCTCGGCGAGGGAGCGGTCAAAGACCGTGACCGGCAGACGGTCCGAGCCGCGCTCCGCAAACCCGATCACGTACTGCTGCTGGCCGGCCTCGCCGCAAGCCTCCACGCACAAGCCGCACTCCACGCACTTCGCGAGGTCGCGCCAGATGCTGGGCGAGGTGTGGTCGGTCGTTCGATGCTCTGGGTGCCCGGGCGATCCAATCGGGACGCTCGGCCAACGGTCAGTCCAATCGTACTCGCGGACGAGACTCTGCAGCTGGCACGCGCCGGTAACCTCGCAGTGCTGGCAGTCGTTCGGATGGCGCGCCAGCAGCCACTCGCCGTCGGTCAGCCGAAACTGCCGCAACGCGTCGGAATCGGTCTCAACGATGTCGCCGTCCTTCGCAGGGGTGACACAGGCGGGCTGCGGCCGCGCGCTGCCCCGGACGTCAACGAGACATAGTCGGCAGACGGCGTGGGACGGCAGGCGCGGATGGTGGCAGAGCGTCTGCACGTGAACGCCGGCAGCGCGCGCCGCGTCGAGTATCGTTGCGCCGCCGTCGATTTCAACGGACCGGCCGTTTACGGTCAGCCGGATCATCGACGTATGTTTGTCTGGATCATTGAGGGAGAGGTCTGAGTCATCTCGCGTCGCAGCTTTGTCGCAACCCGGTGCCGTCGGCGCCCGAACGAACCGGATCGCGACCAGATCTGGTGAGCCGGACCATGCCGCATTGGCCTCGATAAGCTCGGTGTGAATTCCGCCCCATTCTGTCAATCTTCGACCTGATTGCGTCACCTAGCCAACGCCGCGGAAAGCCTGAGCAATCAGGCCGCTTAGGATAAGATTCGGCAGCCGCGGACGCCATCTGCGCCTAGTGCTTTCGAGGACGTTTTCTTGGCTTGATTGCTTCAGTGCTTGAAAGGCCGCGCACGCTTGCACGGGCATCACGATTGGCCGCTCGTGTCGCGCAAAGTCACTGAGAGTACTGCGCGCGCCATTGGACGCCACGCGGATCTGCCTGCAATTGCAGGTGATTCGCCGGTCCGACACGATGAACGGTGACACGCTACCGACGCGCCGCATCGGGCTCCGGGCGATCTCGCGTCTGCGAGATTCTTCGCTTGATTTCGTCAATGGCGCAATTAATTCGGCGGCGCATTGCCACCAATAGGCGCAACTCACAGACACGTTTGCGTGGAATTACGACGCGTTTGAATAGAGGAAGCGACCCGTTTGCTTAGAAACGACAGCCCGTCCGCCCTTTACGTCAAGCGCATTACCACGCTACCGGTTCGCGTCTAAGTCGCTGACACGCATGGCGTATTGCGTGGCGATGCGTAGGCCATCGCGCCGACGGTGTGTCAAACCCCGTCGGAGAAGTTCTTCGGACCGCGGCGATTGCGCCTGGATACAAGCGAACCGGGCGTTCAATTGTCGGCGCTGATGGTCCCCATCAACCTCTGGACCAGCTCTCGCCTACGGCGGGGCCTCGGCGTGCGGCCTCAGCATTCTGAACGGCCCCTAACGACATGCGGAAAGCCACGACGCCCGTGCTGTTGCACGCGGCTATGGTGCCGTATGAAAATTTTGCATTAGTTCTTACTTGGCCCATCGCTGAATGGCGGCGGTCGCTGCCAGATCGCTGTGCATCCAACTCGCCCGCGCCAACGTATCAGGGACGACCAAGAGGGCCGAATCGTGAGCATCGTCCGGAATCGTCTTCCTTTCCACGTGTTGGTCGTTCTGGCCGCTGCGGCATGCGGCTTGGCGTATTCGAGCCTCGCCCGCGCGGACGACGTCGGCCCGACGTCCTTCCTCGACACGATCACGGTCGTGGCCAAAGGCGTGAGCAACATGCCCGCGGCATCGGCCGGCGACATCGGCCAGGAGGAGATCGCGAGTCAGCCTCTTCTGAGGCCCGGCGCCGTCCTCGAGAACGTCCCCGGTCTCATCGTCACGCAGCACTCCGGCGAGGGCAAGGCCAACCAGTACTTCCTCCGCGCCTTCAACCTCGACCACGGCACCGACATCGCGTCGGAACTCGACGACATGCCGCTAAACATGCCGACGCATGCCCACGGCCAGGGTTATACGGACCTCAACTTCCTGATCCCGGAACTCGTCAGCGATCTCCACTACAAGAAGGGACCGTACTACGCCGACGAGGGCGACTTCGCCACGGCGGGCGCGATACGGATGGGCCTTCGCAACGAAGTGGACAATGGCGCGACGCTCGGTGCCGGCCAGGACGGATACCGCCGTGCACTGCTAATGGGCTCAACCGCGTTCAGCTCCGGAACGCTGCTCGCTGCCGGCGAGGCCTACCACAACGACGGCCCATTCGACGTCCCGGATGACTACCGGCGCCTCAGCGGCGTCCTTCGTTACCAGGAGGGCGCGGCCAAGGATTTCTGGTCGCTGACCGCGATGGGGTACTCGGGCCGCTGGACGTCGACCGACCAGGTACCGCTGCGCGCCATCGACGAGGGTGTCATCGACCGCTTCGGAAGCCTCAACCCGACGGACGGCGGCGTCACCAGCCGTTCGAGCCTGTCATTCAATAGGGTAAGGCAGACCGAGACCGACCAGACGCAGATTGCGGCCTACGTCATCCGCTACAAGCTCGACCTCTACTCGACGTTCACCTATTACTTGAAGGACCCGGCTGACGGCGACCAGATGCTGCAGCACGATGACCGCGTGGTGTATGGCCTCAAGGCGTCGCAGACCTGGTACACGGCGCTTGGGGGCCTCCCGATGTCGAACCTGCTCGGTGTCCAGGTTCGTGTCGATGACATTCGCGACGTCGGTATCTTTCCGACCTTGCAGCGCCAGGTGATCGGCACGACGCAGAATGCGGGCGTGACCGAAGCGAGCGCGGCTCTCTACTTCGAATCCAGCGTGCATTGGACTGACTGGTTGCGCACTGCCATCGGCCTGCGCGGCGACGAATTCGACTTCAGAGTCCGCGACAAGATGCTGAACGCAGACGGCAGCTGCGACGTCAACAGCGACCCGCTCGGCTGCAATACGGGCACCAAGCGCGCCGGGATGCTCAGCCCGAAACTCGGCATCGTGCTCGGGCCATGGTCCAGCACAACGTATTACATTAACATCGCCGACGGATATCACAGCAACGACGCGCGGGGCGTGACGCGCAGCGGCCAGAATCCGGACAACATGCCGATCACGCCGCTGACGCGGGCCAGAAGCGCCGAGCTCGGCCTCTCCACGACGTTGCTGCGGAACTGGCAGGTGTCGCTCGACGTGTTCGAGCTCAAGCTCCAGTCAGAGCTCGTGTTCGACGGCGATGCGGGCGTCACCTCGCCGAGCGGCTCGACGACCCGGACGGGCTTCGAGTGGGGCAATACCTTCCGGTTCAACCGCTGGCTGACGGGTGACGTCAACGCCGCGTTTTCCAAGGGTCGCTTCGACCAGAACGTGCCGGCCGACGATCTTGGATGCGGTGATGCCGCGCCATCCCATCCGTGCGCCCAGTCGATTGCGATCTCCGGACGTTACATCCCGAACAGTCCGACCAACGTCATCGACGCGGGGCTCACGGCCCACGGCGACTCGCGCTGGTTCGGCGCCATCCGCGCTCGTCACTTCGGGGAGTCGCCCCTGGTGGAGGACAACAGCGCCCGGTCGCCCGCTTACACGACCGTCGACGCGCAGATCGGCTACCGAGGGTCCCAGAAGTGGACGTTGAGCGTCGACGTGTTCAACCTGTTCAACGTCAAGTGGAACGACATCGAGTACTACTACGTGTCGCGTCTCGCCAATGAAGCATCACCACAGCCGGACTACGTCGTGCACCCCGGCGTGCCGTTAACGGTTCGCTTGCACTTTCGATATCAACTCTGACGGCATTGATCGCCATGCCGAAAGCGCAGCGAGAACGCAACAGTTACCGGAGGAGTACCGGATCAAGACCTGGGTCGACTGCGAGAGCCCGCTTCTGCCGCCCGGCCAGTGACTTCGTGCGGTGGCTGCTTGAAGTAGTGCACCGGTTGCTTGGAGGAAGTGCAGCGGTCAATTGAAAGCGACAGGCGGATTGACGCCCTTGGTCGGAGTCATGCCGGCTGCGTGGTGGCCGTCAAGGTCTGCGCCAACCTCGTCCACGGGTCGCGCCCCCCCACGAATTCGCATCGGCTCCGGTGGCTGAATTCCGGCTGGTAGCCCGAAGTCAAGGCTTGCCGGTACCCTTCGGCCCTGCGCCAGGGTGAGCGTGGGAATGCGCCTCCGACTCATGACCGGGATGCGTGTGCTCGTGGCCGCCGTGCTCGTCGGAATAATCGTGCGTGTGCTGCGCTCCGCCGTCGCCGTGCGAATGCTGGTGGCCGTGAGCGTGGCTGTGCTCATGTGTGTGAGGGTGGGTGTGGACCAGATCGCCGTGGCGATGTTCATGACTGTGACTGTGCGTATGCACGTGTTCGTGGTCATGTTCATGGCCGTGGGGCTTCTTGTTTTCCATAGCGACGACTCCCGGCCCGATGAGACACGCACTTTACTGACCGGCTGTCGTGACCGTCAACGGCTACGAAACCGGAGCGCGTCGCCTTTCAGCGGCACTGCAGCATTAGCCTGGAGCACGCTTCGCGAATCAATGCAGATGCTTGTGAGTGTGCTCCAGGCCCCCGCCGTGTCGGTGCGCGTGGCTATGCTCCGCAAGTGCGTTGCCGTAGCGCTCCTCGATTCGGCCCAACTTCCATAGTGCCACCGAGAACCCCCAACCGAGCAGGAACAGCCCGACAATAGCGTATCCGAGGACGCCAAAGTCGAGCTGCGCAACCGCGTCATAGAATTGTCCGCGCAGGCCAAGCACGCCGATGAACACCTGCAGCAACTCGATCGAGCCGATGACGAGCGCCACCGCCACCGACAGGCCCGTCGTCGCAAGGTTGTAGAAGATCTTGCGTAACGGGTTCACGAAAGCCCAGTTGTAAGCCCTCGACATCAGGACTCCGTCAGTCGTATCCATGAGGGACATTCCAGCGGCAAACAGGATCGGCAGGGACAGGACCGCAGGGAGGGGCAGATTGCCGGCTGACGCGCCGGCGGTCATCGCCAGGAGGCCTACCTCCGACGCCGTGTCGAAACCGAGCCCGAACAACAGTCCGAGCGGATACATCTGCCAGCTGTGGTTCATGAGCTTCTGGAGACGGCCCCCGAACAGCCGGTTCAGAAGGCCGCGTTGCAGCAATAGTTGCTCGAGATGCGCGTGGCTGTGCGTGCCCTCCTTGGCGCGCTGCCATACCTTGAGAATGTCCAGCAGGACGAGCAGGTTGAGGACGCCGATGATCCACAGGAAGACGCCGGAGACGCTGGCGCCCACGACCCCTCCGAGATTCTGCAGTTGCGGCAGTTCGCGCTTGACGGCCGTGGCCGCGAAGGCAATGGCAATAGCGAGTGCCAGAACGATCGTCGAGTGGCCCAGCGAGAAGAAGAATCCCACGCCGAGCGGCTGCTGACCCTTCTGGAGCATGAACCGAACCGTGTCGTCCACTGCGGCGATGTGATCGGCGTCGAAGGCGTGACGCAGGCCGAACATGTAGGCGACGAACCCGAGCCCCACGAGAGCCGGGTAGTGCGCGGCATAATGGAGGTATAGACCCCACCCCAAGCCGTGCAGCAGCGCCACGAAACCGTAGATGCCTGCGAGCCTCGCCCATTCCTCGCCGGAGAACGACAAGTGTCGACGGGCGGCGGGAGTGGACTGAGCGACGTAGACGTAGTCTGACAATGGGTATCACCAATGGCGAGTTTGCAAAATCGTTCTCGGGCCTTCGCGGCCTGGGCACCCTTGCACACGGCGGGGCGTGATCATCGAACTGCGAGCGGATTCCTGATCTGCGTCCAAGACTTTGCGGTCCGGAGAACGATATGACTCAGGTGGGCTCGGCCGGATCTGTTGCGGATACGGGCGGACGGCGGATAGGCCCGGATTCACGATGGTAGTCGACCCGGTTAGGTGCCGAACAGCGCCCGATTCCAGGCGCTCTTCAAAGAGTGTCGCCGACGACCACGGGCTCGACCGAACCGGAACTGACGCTTTCGGATCCGATGCGCGGGCTCCATTCCCGCGATCGCAACGATCGTGGCCGGCACGGACTTGAACCCGCGCATGGCCGAGCAGCGTCGCTTGATCGCCCGGTGGTCCTGTTCGACGATGTTGTTCAGGTAGCGTTTGGTCCGCACCTGAACGTGACGCCAGAACAGCGCGTCGCGGCGCAACAGCCAGAGCGCCCGGCGACTCGGAGCGTGGTCGTCGAGCGTCTACTTCCGTGGTCCGCGTCCATGATTCGAGACCACGGCCTTCCGGAAGAACGCTGGTGCGGCTCCGACGCCGCGGTCCGGCCTCAGCAGGAAATCGATCGTCAGGCCTTTCTTGTCGACGGCCCGATAGAGGTAGAACCACTTGCCTCTAATCTGCACGTACGTGTCATCGACGCGCCAAGAAGTGCCCGTCCGGCGCCGAAGCCTGTTCCAGCGCTTCTCGAACTCAGGCACGTAGTGCTGAACCCATCGCCAGATCGTCGAGGAGCGCACGTTAATGCCCCTATCGTCGAGCATTTCCGTCAGATCACGGAGGCTCAATCGGTACGAGCTGTACCATCGGACGGCCAACACAATGATCTCGTCCTCGTGGCGGCGATAGCGGAAGATCGGATCACGACGACTGTGACGGGGCATTCGTGGTTCCTGAGGGCCCCAATCCTAACAGCCCTCCGTTTCCGCAACAGATCCGAGGCGCTCGGTCGCATGCGCGAGCGCCAATACCTCGCGAAAATCAGCGTAGTGCCGGGCCGGCTCAGAAGTCGTACGCGATGCCGAGGTACGCCGCACGTCGGTTCGCGGGCTCGATGCTGCCGCCGAACAGGAACACGCGCGAGTAGTAGCGACGATCCGCGAGATTGGACACGCCGCCGAGGAAGCGCCAGTGGCCCGCCAGCGTCCAGTCAGCCGAGAGGTCTGCGACGATGTACGCCGGGATCTGCGCCGGCGTGCCGGCGACCGCGGTATTGCTGTCCTGGAAGTACTGTGCACCGACCGCATTGGCGACCAGGCTCAGCTTGAACCGCTGGTCGACGCGCCAGGTGGCACCGGCCTTCACGACGTAGTGTGGGGCGTAAGCCGGGGTCTTGCCCACCTGGCCCGGGATGGACGACCCGGTGAACTCGGCATCGAGGAAGCTGCCGTTGAGGAACAGGTCCAGGTGCCGATCCGCCGCGGCGGTGCCCAGCCGCAGCACGTCGTAGGCAACCTCGAACTCGACGCCGCGGTTGCGCGTATCGCCCGTGTTGACGTCGACGGTCTCCGTCTGACTGTAGGCACGCGACTCGAGGCGGTCGCGCACGTTGACCTGAAACGCGCTCGCATCGTAGTAGAGGCCCGGCACCGGCCAGCCGTGCACGCCGCCCTCGAACGTCAGGTAGCGCGTCGGGTCCGGGTTGTTGCCCGATGAGAAGTTGCTGAACGGGCTCGCGACGTCGAGGTAGCGCAACGGCCGGAAGCCTTGGGCGACGTTGAGATACGTCTCGTTGCCACGGCCGAAATCGTTGCCGATGCCGATGCCGAAGAGTGGCACGTTCTTGCGGTAGGTCTGGTCGACGAGATTCGCATGCGGCGCAATCGTCTCCTCGCTCGTCAGCTCCTCGTGGTCGAACCGGGCCGAGGCGACCACGTGGAAGCCGGGGAGGCGGAACACGCCCTCGGCGAACACGGCACCGTAGCGCGACTTGCGCTCGTCGGCGTAGAAGGGGATGCCGCCGCGGTCGTAGAGCGACACGTTCGGGTTGCCCGGGTTCAGGTATTCCTCCCACGGGCTGGTCGAGCCATAGGCCGTGTAGCCCACCGTGAACGCGTTGCCGCGGCCCCAGTGCTCGACCAGCCGGCCGTCGAGCCCCGTGTAGTGGAAGCGCTGCTGGCTCAGGGTCGCTCCCTGCGGCACGAGGTCGCTGCCGGCGTACGCGTCCGAGCGCGTGCGCAGGTCCGTGTATCCCGACCACAGCTTCTGCACGAACTCGCCGCGCTCGCTGATCTGACTGCTGTACGTCATTACCGCCGTGTAGCGAGAGGTCGCGAGTCGATCCGCCGGCGTCGTCGTTCGTCCGGGGTCGGTCTGGAACTGCGCATACGACATGAGGCCGGCGAGTCCGCTGCTGAGCGCGTACCCGCGCACGTCGAGGCTCAGGGACTGGCGCGCGTCGAACTGGTAGCCGAGGTGCAGGTCGCCGGCGTTGAGGTCGTAGCCGCCGTTCGCACGCTCGCCGTCGGAACCCCGGTGCGAGAAGTCGGCCAGGTAGTTCCAGCTCCCGGCCGTGCCCGAGACGCGGTTGAAGCTCGAGAACAGCGCGTGGCTGCCACCGACCTGCTCGGTGGTGCCTGCAGCCGCGCTCGACGGGTCGGGCCGCAGCGAGACGAAGTTCACGACCGGCTGCGGTTCGGGCCCGTACAGCAGGCCGGAGCCCGCGCGCAGCATCTGCACCGACGCCAGCGTCTGTGGCACGGGTAGGTAGTAGATCGTCGGGAAGCCGATCCAGTCGAGCTCGAGCGGCAGCCCGTCCTGCATCATGAGGACGTACTCGCTCTCCTGTGGGTTGCCGAGGCCCCGGTACGAGAGGTTCAGCTGCGTCGGGTTCTGCTGCTCGGCGAGCACGAGTCCGGGCAGCCGGTCGAGCAGCTCGCGCTGGTTATTGTCGATGATGGTCGGCTGCGCATCGAGGCGCTCCACCGAGGTCTTCTTGGTGACGGTGATCGTCGGACCGTCCACCTCCGGCAACGAGTGCGCCTCGCGAGTTTCCCGGTTGTAGAGCCAAGGACGCGTCGCGTCGACAACCACGGGCTGAGGGACGCGCTTCGACGCTGCCGGAGCGACGACGTCGTCCGGGGTCTGCTCCCCTGGAGCCCGCTTGCGCAGCGGCGGATCGTCGCTCGGCTCGGCGGCGACCAGTGGCGCCAGCGCGAGTGCCGAGAGCAGCACGGCAACGTGAAGCGGCGACACTGAGAAGGCGAAGCGTAACGACACGGGGGTCACCGCGGGGAACGGGCGAAGGCGCGCATTCTGCCTTCATCCGAAGCCACAGTCACCGTTCGCGCGCGTCGCGACGAATTGAATGGCGATGCAACACTCGCACCTACGATCGCTGGTAGTAGTTGGCTTCCCGTGCATCTCCGACACCCTCGTGCCGAGTGGCGTGGCCTCCCTGATGTGGCGCTGGTCGGCTGACCGTGGCCCTGTGTGAACTCTGCTCTATTCAGTCAACTTTCGAGCTAATTGCGTCACGTAGCCGAGGCTGCGGAAAGCCTGAGAAATCCGCTGCTTAGGATAAGCTTCGGCAGGCGCGGCCGCGACCTGTGTGAGTTCCACGAGTGCCTGTCAAAATTCCTCGAAAATTGACTGAATGAAGCAGAATTCAGAACAAGAGATCTGGATTGACGCGCGGCCGGCACAGCGCAGGCTCACTGCGACGCCAAGGATTGCAGCGGAACTCGTATGCTGTAGATTTTGACTTGCAGCGAACGCACTTCGACAACAATGACGTGATCCGACCCTCAGGGGAGCGAACCTGGTGAAAGCTCATATACGAGCGCTGGTACTCGTAGCGGCCGCAATGCCAGGCCTTGCACTGGCGGCCTCCGCACCCACGGGCGATACGAGCGATGGGCGCGTCATTAGCGAAGCACCGTGGCCGTCATTGCCCGACTGGGACCAGCTCGACGAGTTCACTCGGGGCTATTTTTCCCGGCCAGTGTATGAGCGCGCACGTGCGCAAAATGCGTTCGACATCCGAGACATACGCTATTGGAGCGACGGTCTGACTATTCGCGGAATGCTGATTCGACCCAAGAATCCAGGTCCGCAGAAGTGGCCGGCAATCATCTTCAACCGCGGCGGAACGGGGGACTACGGCCGGATCGGGAACTATGGAGTGCCGTGCAAACAGGAGAACGACTCCTGCATCTACCTCGTCGACCTACTGATGCTCGCCGAACGAGGGTTCGTCGTCATCGCCTCGGACTATCGGTTTCACGGTCCGACGGGCAAGCGCGATGAGTGGGGTGGTCAAGAGGTCGATGACGTCCTGAATCTCGTCCCGGCGCTCAAGCGGATGGATTTCGTCGACCCCGCGCGGCTCTACATGTTGGGCCAGTCGCGCGGCGGAACCATGACCTACATCGCGCTGAGGCGTGGAGCAACGGTCAAGGCCGCGGCAGTTATTGCGGGCCCCACTCTACTCAGTGCCGATACGCGAACCTTCATACATGGAGACTGGTTCCTCAAGGGGAATGAATGGTTTGATGGGGCGCCGAAGGTCTGGCCGGGCTACGAGAGTCGGGCTGATGAGTACTACCGCGAGCGCTCGGCCGCGCTGTGGCCGGAGCAGATCAATGTACCGGTGCTCATCCTGCACAGCCGGACGGATAGGCTCGTTCCCGTGACGCAGGCGCTGCGCATGGCCGAAGCCATGCAGTCGCATGACAAGGTCTACTCGCTGGTCATTTACGACTCTGACGGTCATGCGTTACCCAAGCACGCTGAAGACCGTACGGCACGGATTGCCGACTGGTTCGATGAGTATGGGGCGCACGGCGATGCTCGGTAATTGTGCACAGGAAGCGGCACCAACCCGTGCGTTGGGCTCCCGTGCACTCGAAGTCAAGAGGCCCGAATTGCGGCGGTAGATGCTTGATTCACTGGCGACCGTGCCTCGCCCTGAGCGGCCCAATTCAGTCGCGAGAAACATCTCTGGAATCAAGCTTCAACAAGCCGATTCCGTACATATTGCATCGAATGCATGGGGAGGCCGACACCGTTGTGGAACGACCACGTGATGACCGCGACGTGGCGTTGCGTCGACAGCTTCATTAAGCCGCTCAGGGGGCGAGCCAATGAAAGTCCGGTCTGGACAGCGAATAGTTCGATGGCGGCTGGAATGGGCGACGGAGAGCGAGGTCGCGGGTTGCGCGGTCGGGACGCCCGGGCAGGCTGGCCTCGAGCGGGATGCAGTTCGCCGCTCGGCAGTGGCTGTCGTTCCGCAGCAGGACGGCGCTGGCCGTGATGCCTCAGTCGCTGGGCGCACGAACGTCGTCGCGCGTGATCTCGGTAAGGGGCGCCTGATCGCAGTAGCGCTTGCGCGGGCTCGAGAGGCCGGCCACGCGGTTGCCTTTGCCAGACTCGTTGAAGACGGCGACGCCTCGTGATTCCACCTGTCGAGCGTAGCGTCTTCCGGCGGTCACATTGATTGTCTATGCGACGCTGAGGCAGAGCGGACCGTCATTGCCCGCCGATGACCTGGTCGAGCCAATCTTCCGTGGCGCACACGCTGCCGACGTGCGGCGGCTGAAGAGAGCCGTCACAGCTCGTGAAGATCGGACGCAAGATTGGCATCATCGATTACTCTAGAAGGCGTCGAAGAAATCGAACAACAGCTTCGAAGCCCATCGCAGACCATAGTCGTGCCCCATCGCCGCACGGCAATCGAGAACGGCCGGCCACTGACCCTGGCCGGCATCGCACGAGGTGCGGCACTCCACCGACGCAGCATGCGAATCCACGCGGTGCTCGTCCGAGACGCATCGATCGGCCGCGGACCAGACCCGGGTGATGGCGGTCGCGCTCGTATAGTGAAAGCGATCGCTGTCGTTGCTGGTCGTCGTCGGGGAAGGATCATCCCAGGCGCCCGGGGGCACGACCGGGTCGCGAAGGCCGGTAACGAGGAGGACGGGCATGCCACCCGGCTTGCCGGGCGGGCGCTCATCTCCGGCGTGCGGCAGGCCGATGATTGGAGCGATGGCGCGGAACAGTGGTGCCGTGGCGGGATTCATGCCGAGCTCCCAGGTGAACATGCCGCCATTGGAGCCGCCAGCCGCATAGACGTTCTTCGGGTCAATGCAGAGCTGCCGCTCCAGGTGCGCCACGAGGTCGCGCACGAAGGCGACGTCATTGTCCTGGCATTGCGTCCAGGAGCACGTATTGAGTGCGACCCGGTTTCGGCACGAACGGTACCGGTAGTCCGGCGTGATCGAGGCATCGCAGATCGGTTGCGCAGGCGCTCCGTCAACGACGCCGGTCGCCGAGCCACGGAAGGTCCAGGCATTGTTGTTGTCATCGGGTAGCCCCGATCCGAGGCCGCGCGGAACGGCCAGGACGTAGCCGCGGCGGCTCGCCTCGGCGACGAAGTGATGATCGTCGGCGAACTCGCGCTCGTCGCCGCCCCAGCCGTGGAATGCGAGCACGAGGCGCGCCGGGCGGCGGCGGTCGTAGCCGGGCGGCACCACAAGCCGATAGTGGCGGCGGATTCCGCCGTGCACGAGCGCATAGCTGCCCGTTGCCGGAGGTGAGCGGCCACAGCCCGGGGTCGCCAGCCCTTCGGGCCATGCACTGGCAGAACCGAGGAGCGCGAGCCCGCAGCACATGACCTGCAGCGTCCGGGCGATTCCGTACTTCAACGGCAGGACCTCCCGAACACCGTCATCGTTCTCGCCGCGGCGCCGGCGAACCGGTGCCGACGTCGACGTGTTTCGCGCGTCACGACCTCTGGCCCCGATTCGCTGGCCATGAGAATTGCTACCGGCGGTGGGCCACGGCGGGTCGCTAGTCGCGCTTCGCCGCTGCCAGCGCCGCGCGCCGGGCCGCCTCGAATTCATCGCCCCTCTTCCAGGTCGGCAGGGCATCCCCCTGGGCGATCAACCAGGTCGCCATCATGTAGAGCCGAGCATCGTCGACCATGCCGTCGAAGTTCCACGTGCCGTCGAGACGATCAGCGGGCTGGTGGTAGTGCGTCAGCTCCCACTGCTCGATCTGCTCCTTGCCCCAGCCGGCTGGGCGCCCGACGAAGTCGGTACCGGCGTCGAGGAAGATGGCCGGCACGCCGATCCGCGCAAACGACAACTGGTCCGAGCGATAGTAGTAACCCCGATCCGGAAACTGGTCTGGCTCAACCCGCCGTCCCTGCCACCGAGCGATGCGCGAGACCACGGCATCGAGCGAGGACTTCCCGCTGCTGATGAGCGTCACATCGCGGGTGCGGCCGAAAATGTTGCCCCCGTCGATGTTGACGTTGGCGGCGAGACGGCCGGCCGGCACCGAAGGATGGGCGGCGTAATACGCAGAGCCGAGGAGACCGCGTTCCTCGCCAGCGACGAACAGCGCGAGCACGGAGCGCCGCGGGCGCTTCGGCAGCTCGGCCAGCGCCCGGGCCACCGAAAGCACTTGCGCACAACCCGACGCGTTGTCCTCCGCGCCATGATAGATGCGGTCGCCGCTCGCATCCGGCGCGCCGACGCCGAAGTGGTCGTGGTGCGCCGAGAGCACGACGAGCTGCGCAGCGAGACGCGGATCGCTGCCGGGCAGCACCCCGCCGACGTTCGCGGTCTTCACGTGCGTGAGCGTGTTCGTGAATTCCAGCGACGTGCGAATCCCAAGGGGCACGGGCCTGAAATCGCGTGAACGCGCCGCGGCGAGCAGCGCATCGAGATCCTGGCCGGCCGCCTTGAACAGGCGACGCAGCGCATCCTCGGTCGCCCAGGCCTGAACTCGGAGCGTGGGCTCGGTCCCGGCCTCCGGAAGTTCGAACTGCTCGCCGCCCCAGGAACTCTGTACCACTTGCCACGGGTATCCGGCCGACGGCGTCGTGTGCAGTATGATTGCGCCGGCCGCGTGCTG
>Ga0335079_10001879_pt1 | contig 24050 bp, 17 predicted proteins | sample Lox_Sample_33_FD_206719 | JGI IMG/M metagenome (GOLD analysis project Ga0335079, IMG submission 206719) | Soil microbial communities from Loxahatchee National Wildlife Refuge, Florida, United States - Lox_Sample_3.3 | ecosystem: Environmental > Terrestrial > Soil > Wetlands | place: USA...
GGCGCTCGATGCCAGGGCGCGCGTGCTGCAGCGCGCGCTGCCTGCGGGCCTGACACTCACGCAGGTCGCGAGCATGCCGCGGGCGGTCTCCCGCTCGATCGATGACTTCGCGGAGGCCGTCGCGGAGGCGATCGCGATCGTGCTGCTCGTGAGTCTCTTGAGCCTGGGCTTCCGCACCGGACTGGTGGTGGTGATCTCGATCCCGGTGGTGCTCGCCGGGACGGCGCTCTTCATGAACCTCGGCAACATCGGTCTGCACAAGGTATCTCTCGGGACACTGATCCTCGCGCTCGGCCTGCTGGTCGATGACGCTATCATCGCGGTGGAATCCATGGCGGTGAAGCTCGAGCAGGGCTTCGATCGCATGAAGGCTGCCGCCTTCGCCTACACCCATACGGCCTTTCCGATGCTGAGCGGGACGCTGGTCACGGTCGCGGGATTCCTGCCCATTGCGCTCGCGCGCTCCTCGACCGGCGAGTACACCCGCTCGATCTTCCAGGTCTCGGCGATCGCACTTCTTCTCTCGTGGCTTGCCGCGGTAATCGTGATTCCGCTGCTCGGCTACCGACTGCTGCCCCAACGCCGGCAAGACCACTCCGCGGAGGAGCGCGCTACGCAGGACGTCTACGGCGGTCGGTTCTATCAGCGTTTCCGGCGCTGGGTGACCTGGTGCGTCGATCACCGTCTGGGCGTGATCGCGGGCACGGTGTCGGCTTTTGCGCTTTCACTCGGCGCCTTCATGTTCGTGCCGCGGCAGTTCTTCCCGAGCTCGGATCGCCCGGAGCTGCTCGTCGACCTGCGGCTTGCGGAGAATGCCTCGTTCGATGCGACACTGCACGAGGCGCAGCGCTTCGAGCACGATCTTGATGGGCGTCCCGAGATCGATCACTACGTCGACTTTGTGGGCGCAGGAGCGCCACGCTTCTTCCTGCCCCTCGATGAGCAACTGCCGGCGCCCAATCTCGCCCAGTTCGTTGTCACGGCGAAGAACGTCCGCAAGCGTGAGGCCCTGGCCGCCTCACTCGATCAGCTGCTGCACACCCGCTACGCGAGTCTGCGCACGCGCATCAGCCGACTCGAGAATGGGCCGCCGGTGGGCTTCCCCGTGCAGTTCCGCGTTTCCGGGCCACAGATAGCCACCGTGCGCCAGATCGCCGACGATCTCGCGCGGCGCATGCGAAGCGCCCCCGACACGCGCAACGTGCAGCTCGACTGGGACGAGCCCGCCGGGCGCTCGGTGCACTTCGAGGTCGATCAGGCGCAGGCGCGCCGCCTCGGGGTAACCTCGCAGGATGTGCAGAATTTTCTGCAGACGACACTCTCCGGATACACGCTCGCCCATCTGCGCAAGCGCGATCTGCTGATCCCCGTCGAACTGAGATCCCCGCCGTCCGACCGCGCCGACCCCTCATCGCTCGAGCGCTACGCCTTGCCCTCATCGAGCGGTGCTGCCGTCCCGCTGACGACGCTCGGCCGTGTGCGCTACGACCTCGAATATGGGGTGATCTGGGAGCGCGATCGCGAGCCGACGATCACCGTTGAGTCGGACGTGCGGCCGCCCGCGCAGGGTCTCGATGTGACGCAGCACATCGACCGCAGTCTCGCCGAGCTTCGCGGGCAGCTTCCGGCCGGCTATCACATAGAGATCGGCGGCGCCGTCGAGCAGAACGCCAAGGCGCAGAACTCCATCGTCGAGCAGATGCCGCTGCTTGCGATCGCCGTGCTCGTTATTCTGATGGCTCAGCTGCAGAGCTTCAGCCGCGTGTTCATGGTCGTGCTGACCGCGCCGCTGGGACTGATCGGCGTCGTGCTGGCGCTGCTCGTCTTTCACCAGCCGTTCGGCTTCGTCGCTATGCTGGGCACGATCGCCATGTTCGGCATCATCATGCGCAACTCCGTCATTCTGGTCGATCAGATCGAGCAGGACGTGCGCGGCGGACATACGCACCTCGAGGCCATTGTCGGTGCCACGGTGCGCCGCTTCCGTCCCATCACCGTGACGGCGGCTGCAGCGGTCTTCGCGCTGATCCCGCTGCTGCGCAGCAACTTCTTCGGGCCCATGGCGACTGCGCTCATGGGTGGCATCACGCTCGCCACGGTGCTCACGCTTTTCTTTCTGCCCGCACTGTACGCGGCCTGGTTCCGCGTCCCTCGCACCGAGCCGGCCGCGGAGACTGAGCCGGTTCTCGCGGCTCGGCTCGCCCTGGAGACTCAGCCATGAGAAAGACGGGCCAGCGGCCAATCCACGTGCTCACCGCCGTCACCGCGTCGATGCTCACCGCCTGCGTGGCTTTCGGACCGCCCCGCACGCCCCCGAGCATGGCCCTGCCGACCCACTACTCGATTGCGCCGCCCAGCGAGCAGGTACCTTCCGATCACGGCCCCACGCAGCAACTCACGCTCGGTGCAGCCCCCGTTCCGGAGTGGTGGCGAGCATTCGGCAGCGCGCACCTCGAAGCGCTCGTCAGCGAGGCGCTCGACAAGAACCAATCGCTCGCTGCAGCGCAGGCCGATCTGCGGGCCGCACACGAGCAGTTGCGCGAGCAGGTCGGCAACAGTCTGTATCCCCACCTCGATGCGGGCCTGGCACAGAGCCGCCAGCGGGCGCTCAGCATCCCAGGCCTTCCACAGCAGACGTTCCTCTATGACGTGTTCGCTGCCGAGGTGCAGGGCAGCTGGACGCTGGATTTGTTCGGCGCCTCGATGCTGGCCGACCGGGCTCTGCTCGGCCAAGTGCAGGCGCAGGCCTACGAGCTGGAGGTCGAGCGGCGCGCGGTCGCCTTCAACGTCGTACTCGGCGCCATCAATGCGGCATCGCTACGGGCGCAGATCGATGCCCTCGCCGCGTATGCCGATGCGGAAGAGCACCGCGCTCGGCAGCTGCGCGAGCGCTACGAGCTCGGCAGCGCCGCGCGCCTGGACATGCTCTCCGCCGAGGATGAAGCCGCCGAGGCGCAACGCCTCCTGCCGCCACTGCGGCGTCAGCTGCTCGCCCTGCAGCATGCCGAGGCGGTGCTGCTCGGCCGCACACCCGATACCGCGCCCGCACCGCTGTCGCTCGAGGAACTGCATCTGCCCGATCGTCTGCCTGTCGCGGTACCTTCGGAGCTGCTGCATCAGCGGCCTGACATCCTGGCCGCGGAAGCGGCCGTGCGCGCGGGCGCCGATGCAGCGGGCGCCGCGAGGGCGGCGCTCTATCCGTCGCTTACGCTGTCCGCCGCCTACGGACGCGGCGGCTTCGACTGGTCGACGTTCAGCTCGCCGGCCGGAGCCATCTGGAGCGCCGGGGCCTCGCTCACCCAGCCGCTGTTTCATGGCGGCGCGCTCCGCGCCCGGCAACGGCAGTATCAGGCGGCGTACGAAGCCGCCGTCGCGCAGTACCGGCAGACGGTGCTGGCGGCCTTTCAGTCGGTCGCCGATACGCTGGTGTCTCTCGATGAGGACGCGAAGGAGCTCGAGCAGACGCAGCGCTCGGCCGAAGCTCTCAAGGAGGTGCAGCGGGAGATCGAGGGACGATATGCTCAGGGCGCCGCCCCGCTGTACGCCGTGCTCGGAGCGCGATCGCAGTACCAGAACGCGTATGTAACGCACGTCGCTGCGCGCGCGGCACGGCTCACGGACAGTGCGGCGTTGCTCGATGCCATGGGAAACCCAGCGGCTACCAGCCCGCCCTCAGCTCGATCGTGGTGAAGACCGCCGAGCATCCGTGTGACGTCGGCGCGGATCGACTCAGACCGGATGGGTCTGGCGAAAGTCCCGCCGGTCTTCCCTGATCGCAGCAGGTGAACGTCCGAGCACACGCCGGAAGGTTCGGTTCATGTGGCTCTGATCACAGAACCCCGCGTCGAGCGCGATGGAACTCAATGGCTCGGCCGTCTCCCGTAAGAGGCGTGTGGCGCTCTCGACACGGAACCGAGCCGCAGTCTCCTGCAGTCCCTCTCCGGTCGCGTGCCGGTAGACTGCTCCGACCCACGAGGGATGCCGGCATGCCTCCGCCGCAAGGTCGCTGATATTCAATGCCGTGTCTTCCCTGAGTCGTCGGGTGATCGTGCTGATCCAGCCCGCAGGCTCCGGCTCAGGCTGGCGGGCCGCGCCCTCCAGGAACCGTTGAAGCGCCGCGTGCAGACGATCCTCGGCTTCAATCTGGCAGGCGTGAGCGAGGTATCGCGCCTCTCTGCCGACGCGACCTCCGACCCAGAGATTGACTGGAAGACGTGGAAGCAATCGGCGTCCGAGCCAGGACGGGTCGAACTCAATCTCGATCTGTTCGAATCCTACCGCCGCGGTTGTGTTCCGATGCCGTGCGCCGGCGCGATAGAAGACCGCGGATGGGCCGGAAATGAACTTCTCCCCAACCTCGGTCTCGTTCAAATAGGAGCCGATCACAAAGAGCGAAAGAACGGGCCAGTCGTGGGCGTGCTCCGGCACGCACGCGCGGCTGCGGTCGATGACCCTTCTGACACAGGCTCCACTGAAGCTTCGCAGCACCTGATCTCCCGCCGCTCACCGATGGCCTGGCGTCTTACATAAAGGTGGCAGCACAAGCCGTCAAGACGAAGATTACGGGAGTGCCGGGCGACCTTGAATCCGTCCAATACGAGCTCCGGAGCACGCGCTAAAAGACGTTTCTCGTGCCGGCGCGTGCCGGCGCGTGCCGGCGCGTGCCGGAGCTGCCAAGTGCACCGTTCGTGTCGAGGGGAGCGAGGCTTGTGTCATCAATGAATGGCCTTGTCGGGTACTGCTTTGCACTTTGTGCATTGTTCGCAGCACCTTCGATCGTGCGGGCGGGCGATATGGCGGATTGTCACGTCGGCAGCTATCGCCTGGCCGATGGGGGCCTGGTCGATATCGCGCCATCCGAGGACGATATGCTGCGCTGGCGGCGCTTCGACGGAACGACCGGCGCCCTGCACCAAGGCGCTAACGGAGTCTGGAAGAGCACCTCTGGCTGGACCAATCGGGCCGACGGCATGGTGGTGTCCTTTTCGGCTTGCAGCACGGGGCAGATCGATTTCGGCGGCGTTTCCGGTCAGCGGGTTGCGTTCGATGTGCGGGAGGCAGCATTCAAGAGTCACGGTACCGCGCTCGTCGGCCGGCTTGTCATGCCGCGCGGCGAGGACCAGGTGCCGATCGTCGTTCTGCTGCACGGCTCAGAGCATGATTCGGCCCTGACTGACTATTACCTGCAGCGGATGCTGCCGGCGGAAGGCGTGGGCGTGTTTGTCTACGACAAACGCGGCACGGGGAAGTCTGGCGGTCACTACACCCAGGATTTCAGCCTGCTGGCCGACGATGCCGTCGCCGCGCTGAGCAAGGCCCGACGGCTCGCGGGCGCACGCCTCGCCCGCATCGGCTATCAGGCGGGAAGCCAGGGAGGCTGGGTGGCTCCGCTAGCCGCCAACCGTGCATCAGTCGATTTTGTCATCGTGTGCTTCGGACTGGCCGTCAACGTGATCGATGAAGACCAGGAGTCAGTCGAGCTGCAGCTGCGCGAAAAGGGTTACTCCGCCGACGACATCGCGAATGCCCGCGCAGTCGCGAGCGCCGCAGAAGCCGTGTTTGCCAGCGGCTTCACGCGTGGATTCGAGAACTTCGATGGCTTGCGGGCCAGGTACAAGAGTGCGCCGTGGTACAAGGATCTGCATGGCGACTACACCTTCTTCCTCTTGCCCCATTCGCAGGCAGAACTGCGGGCGATGCGTGCGGAGTTCAGCTGGGGAACACCCTTTTACTATGATCCCATGCCAACTTTGCGCGCTAACCGCGTTCCGCAGTTGTGGATACTCGGCGGGGAGGACTACGAGGCGCCAAGCGCCGAGACGCGCCGACGCATCGAGTCGTTGATCGCGCAGGGGAAGCCGTTCACGGTCGCCTATTACTCGGGCGCGGAGCACGGCATGACCCTGTTCGAAACCGGTGCCGACGGCTCGCGAATCTCGACGCGCTACGCTCCCGGCTACTTCAGCATGATCGTGGACTTCGCGCGTGAGGGCAGGCTTCATGGGAGCTATGGCGATGCCGAAGTGACAACCCGGTCGCTTCGGAACGAGGACTGAGCGTCCAGCGCGTCTCGAGCATCAAGTTCGGGCGCGATTGCGGCGTACCCCGTTGCCTCAGGCGACGTTGGGTTATCCTTGGCGCGGATTCTGAAGAACTGAAACTGCGCGTGTCGGCGTTCGACTTCGCGATGGCTCCGACTGCCTTGCGCGCGTTCTTGCGGCGCTCCCTCGGGAGATACATCGATGGCATCTGCACATGACGTGAGACGTCTGGCGCCTGGCCTCGCTGCAACGTTGGCGACCGCCGTACTAATCTGGTTTGGCACCGGCCTCGACCCATCCTGGCCGCTCATGTGGATTGCGCCCGTCCCGGTGTTGGTGTTCGCGCTCGAGGCGAGCTGGTGGAGTGCCGCGCTCGCCGCCGGCTTGGCCATGATTCTCGGGTTTTTGAATCTCTGGGAGCTCCTCCACGGAGCACTGCGCGCGCCGCTGGGCGTCCTTGTCTCGATCTACCTCACCTATGGCATGATGTTCGCGCTTGCCACGCTTCTCTTTCGGGCACTCGCACGGCGTCGAGCGTACTGGAGCGCACTGCTCGCCTTCCCGGCATTCTGGGTATCCTGCGAATGGTTCCTGAATCTAACCACGCCACACGGCACCGGCGGGAGCTTCGCCTATTCGCAGCTGCGCTTCCTGCCTTTCCTGCAGCTGGCGTCCATCACCGGACCGTGGGGCATGACCTTCCTCCTCTGCGCGTTCCCTGCTGCACTCGCCATCGCCATCCACTTGCGGAACCGCGCCCCGAGGAAGGGCTACCGCATTCTGGGCGCCATTGCCGCCGTCGTCGTTGTGGTGCTGGCGTTCGGCACCGTGCGCCTTCTCATCTCGCCTGCGGAAGCGCCTGTGAAAGTGGGACTCGTGGCCTCCGACGGGCCGAACGAGATGGTAGCGGGTGAGGGCGCGCCCACCGCGAGTCTGTTTCACGCCTACGCCGAGTCCGTTGCGCAGCTCGCTGGGCAGGGCGCGGCCGTCGTGGTGCTGCCGGAGAAGACCGGCGTGGTGGTGGATCCGGACATCCGCAGTGTGGATGCGGAGCTCCAGTCGCTAGCCGATCGTGCCCACGTGCGGGTGGTGGTCGGTGTGCTGCGTGTGGCGCCACGCAGCGCCAGCAACGCCGTGACGGTCCGGTACAACGAGGCGCGCGTCTACACCCCCGGTGCAATGACGGAGAGCTATGACAAGGAACACATGCTGCCGCCCTTCGAGTCCAACCTGACTCCCGGAACTGCATTGACGCTGCTGCACGGCAACGGCGGTCATGACACCTGGGGAGTCGCCATCTGCAAGGATATGGATTTCACTCAGCTCTCACGCCGGTACGGCGCGACCGGCACCGGCCTGATGCTGGTCCCTGCCTGGGATTTCTACCTCGACTGGATTATGCACGGCCACATGGCCGTCATGCGCGGCGTGGAGTCGGGCTTTAGTGTCGTGCGCGCCGCCAAGGGCGGGTCCTTGTTTGTGAGCGACGACCGTGGCCGGATTCTGGCCGAGACCCGGAGCGATGCGGCACCGTTCAGCTCGCTGCTGGTGTCGGCGCCGCAGAGCCACGACACGACGCCGTTCCTGTGGCTGGGCGACGGGTTCGCGTGGGTGGCGGTGGCGATCCTGGCGCTCTGCCTTGTGCAGCTGATGAGGCACTGGAAGGCCGCTTAGTCATCTGCGGCCACGGCAGACCGGCCCGACAGCGGGATTCACGCGCTGATTGTGCAGCCAACGTCGTTGTTGGACATTTACCTTGCGCGTAACAGAATGTTCGCAGGATCTGGCGATCGCAGGCGGCGGCTCATGAATCTGCTCGCCCAATTCGGCTATCTCGTCAAGGTGCTGTGGCTCTGCGGCTATGCCAGCGCTTTCGTCATCGGCGCCATTCTGTTCTTTGTTGTAAGCGCGCAGGGCGCGGATTTTCTGCGCCTGCTGTCGGAGCCACGCTCCGGCGATTTCGGAGCATGGCCACGTACTGCCTTCTACGTCGGTGTCGTGCTCTGGAGCCTGGCGTCGTGGTACGCCTCGCGCCTCCTCACTATCCGTGACCTGCCCGGATTTCGCCTGCCGGCGCAGGCCTCGAGGATCTATCGCATCTGGGTACCGCGACTGTTGGGTGCCCTCCCGGCCGCAGTCGTGGCGCTGGGTTTCGCGAAGGTGAGCTTTTCCGGCGGCACACAGGCTCTCGGCTGGACGCTGCGCTGGCAGGCGCTGTGCTTCGCGCTGCTGGCGGCCGTGCTCCTCGGCTTCTACTGGCGGCGTCGGATTATCTTTCCCAACATCGTCAAGGTGAGCCCGGGCGCGCATCTCGCCGCACTGCCGCGTGAGTCAGTATGGATCATAGGCGCGGCGATCGTTCTATCGTATGCGCTGTTGCTCCTCTTCGTGCTCTCTCCGGTCGCAGCTCCCCGGTTCCTCGGGGCACCAGCGATATTCGTCCTCGCGGCGACCTCACTGGTCCTGTTTGGCAGCATCGTCCTGACCTATATGCCCCTGATGTGGGGCTACTCGGGACTGACGCTGCCGGTCGTGGTGTTTGCGCTGCTCATCAGTGCACTCAATGACAATCACCGGGTGCGCGTGGCTCCGACGTCTCCCGGCCAGATGACCCTAGCCGACCGCAGCAGCGCCGCCGCCCATTTCAGGCAGTGGCTCGCGACCGTTGAGGCGGAGCCGGCCGTCGTCGAGAAGACGAGCAGCGCGCAAGTGTGCGGAGACACCCGGGGCAACGAGGTTTCTGCCTCTGGCGAGGAGCGACATGCCGTCTTCGTGGTCGCAGCCGCTGGCGGCGGCATCCGCGCCGCCTATTGGACGTCGGTCGTGCTCGGCACGATCGCCGACTGTGTCGGCATCGACACCTGGCGGCGGCATCTCTATGCCGTCAGCGGCGTGTCGGGTGGGAGCCTCGGCGCAGTGGTGCACGTGTCCGAGGTCGTCGACGCAACGCCCGGTGCGCCTGCGCCACCCGCGGCAGCAGATCGGGCGCGAAAGACCTTGAGCGAGGATCATCTCTCGCCCGTGACCGCCTATCTCCTGTTTCCGGACTTGCTGCAACGGTTCCTGCCGTATGGGCTGGCGGCATTCGACCGGGCGCGGGCACTCGAGCTCAGCTGGGAGGGCTCGGCTGAGGAGTTTCTCGGCAAAGGCTCACTATCTCGGCCGTTCCTCGCACTGTGGTCGAAGGACAGAGTCCATTCCCTTCCCGCACTCCTTCTCAACTCCACTCGTGTCGAGACCGGTCAGCGTGCGGTGATCAGCAACCTCGATCTCACGGAAGGCTTTCCGGATGTCGTGGACGTGCTCGCGACGGAGACCGGCACGACACCAGAGGATAGATATCAGCTCGAGCGACTCGCCAACGTCCCGGTGAGCACGGCTGCTCACCTGAGCGCGCGCTTCACCTACGTAAGTCCCGCCGCGCGCGTGGAACGGGATCAGCCGGCGGGGCAACTCTGGGGCAGACTCGTTGACGGCGGGTATTTCGACAACTCAGGCGGAGCGACGGCGAGTGACCTGCTGGACGAAATTCGAACTCCGGGCGCCTCGGGGGTGGTGCCTGCGGAGGCACCCCCGAGGCAGCCGATCTTCCTCATACTCATTATTAAGAATGACCCGCATGCCCCGTCGGCGCTGGCCACCTCGGTGAGAGAGCCGCTGCAATCCCCACCCCGGTCCTTCTCAGAGATCACCGCGCCGGTACAGGCGTTGCTCGAGGCGCGCGACGCACGCGGCATGCTGGCCGAGGAATCCTTCATCTCGAGTGTCCAGGCCATCAACGCCGATCCGACGCTCACCCGCAGTCAGTGCGTCGTGGAGTTCACGCTCGCGCCTGCGGAAACCCCTGTGGGGCAGACGGCCGTCAAAGAGCGGGCTGCAGAATTTGACGATCCCCCGCTCGGGTGGTCGTTGTCGAAGCTGAGTATTGCCGCCATCGAGACGCGTCTCAAAGCGCAGGCGGACCAATTCCGGCGCATTCGGGAGTCGATCCGTCTCGGTACCTGCATAGGCAGCGCAGCGGACTCCTGAGAGCGCTCTGCGCGACCGTGTGCGCGGCGTCTGGACCGACCGGGATGTTTGCTACTCTTGAGCTCGGGAAATACCGTGCATATTCGTACGAGCGCGGGCATCGGGTGACGCGCCGCAAAGACGCAGTGGGAGAGATCTCGTGAGTTCACCGGCGCTGCTCAGGGTTGTGATGTTGTGTGCGGTCAGCGCGCTTGCGACGCTGAGGTCTCACCCGCTGGCAGCGGCCGAGCCAGCCGGGACGCTATCGGACGACCCCGCCGCTCAGCTCGTTGGCCGCCTGGATCTTGAGCGCTACAAGGCGACCATCAAGGGGCTCACCCGGTTTGGGGATCGTCGCCAGGGTACCGACCGCAATCGGGCCGCCATCGATTGGATCGAGTCGCAGCTGCACGCTTACGGCTGCGCGGATGTAGCCAGACTGCGCTACGCCTACTCACCGGAGCAGAAGCGAAAACCCAGCGGGCCGCCGGTGGCACAGGGGGCGCCGCAGGGAGGCGGCCGCTTCCGCGGGCAGCGTGCTCCGATCGGAGTAAATGACGATCCACAGCGTCAGCCCGATGCCAAGCTGCGGGCGCTCGATTCGCAGCCGAGCACTCCCGGCGAGCGCGAAGAGATCTACTGCACCAAGACCGGCAGCACACATCCCAATGAGATGTATATCGTCGGCGCACACATGGATGGGATCGGTTGGGGCGAGGCCGCCAATGATGACGGATCCGGCACGGCGCTCGTGATGGAACTGGCCCGGGTCTTCTCCAGCCCCGATGTGCAGACCGAGCGCTCCATCCGGTTCGCACTGTGGAACAACGAAGAGACCGGCCTCGACGGCGCGTATGCCTACGTCGAGCAACGGGCGCGCCTGCAAGGCATCGAGTCGCCGCCGGGGTCGGGGCGCTATCCGGAGCCGCGCTGGCTGGGTATGGTGCAGCATGACATGGTGTTGTTCGATCACGGCATGCCACGCGCCGGCGGGACGCTGAGTCCCGCACAGCGGCCCGAGGCCGACGTCAACATCGAGTTCCAGTCTCAGGCGAAGCAGGCGGAGGGCGCGCAGAACCTGGCGTGGGCCTTCTACGCGGCCAATGAGGCATACGCGACAGACTATCCGGCCAGTGTTGGCCCGCATATGACCAACACTGACAGCACGCCCTTCATGGATCTGGTTCCGGCTGTCAGCGTGCGCGAGAACGAGCGTGGTATCCAAATCGGGGCCGGCTGGGATCCGCACTGGCATCAGCCGACAGATGTCTACGCGACCTTCAGCGACGCGGATTTCCGCCTGGGGCTCAACGCGGCGCAGACCACGCTCGGGGCGATCGCCCGGCTGGCGGGCACATCTCTCAATTCGCACCCGCAGCGCTGAGGGCCAGGCAAGGGGATCAAGAGAACTCGCGACGAGTGCCGGGGTCTTTCCGGACTGTGAACCGCCGGGTTCAGGTGAGTTCCGAAGCCAGGCCCTACGACCAGACCGCGAGCCCGACATTAATGGAGATCCGGATAAGCGAGACATTCACCGGCGATATCGCTGGCGAATCAACGGTTCGGGCCTTGCAGGTCCGACGCGACGATCGATCCGCCAGCATGGTCAGCGTGCAACGAGTTCGCGGAACATTGGGCGGAGGCAAGGACACCTTTGTTCTGCAAGGTGCAGAAATCGTCGAGGCGGGTAAGATCAGGGCGACGTGGTTTGTGGTTCGGCAATCGGGCACGGAAGAGCTTTCGGGACTGCGTGGTGAGGGCTGCTTCGAAGGCGATGTCGGAAGGGGGTCCCACGGAACTTTGGACTACTACTTCGAATGATGTCGCTGCGATCATGGAGGCCGTGGCGCGCTCGCTTCCCGTGCCAGGCGGCCCTCGAGCTGCTTGCGCGCGCCATCTGCCAGGCGTCGGCAGGCGCCAGGGTCGACCAGGGCGTCAGCTGCGCCATGGTCGCGCCTTTCGAGTCTGTCCCATAGATTGGAAGCTTGCGGATGAGGAGTCAGCAAAATGTCGCAGCGAAGGGCGCTCACGGTCGCAAAGCTCTGTTCGAAATCCCTGAGTACGCCGGGATAGGTTGTATTTCGGGTGAACAGGAAAGTATCGTTGGATACGGCCGTCAAGCTGTCCACGTACGCGATATCCAGACAGCGCGACTTCTCGCACGATCTCCACGACCAACTCGTTCCGCCGGCCGTGTGTCCGGGAGTCAGGTGTGCGGTGACCTCAAGGGGCCCGACGCGCAGCGTCTCACCGCTCTTGATCACCCGCACGCGGTTGACGCGCGGGATGTCGGGAAGTTGACCGACTTGTGGGTCATCCGCTGCGGCCCGGCCAGCCTCCAAGACTCTGGCGCTTGACGCACTGGCGGCAATCTCGGCGCCAGTTAGCTTTTGCAGCTCGGCGATTCCACCGGCATGGTCGAAGTGGACATGGGAGTTGAGGATGAGCTTCACATCCGTCACGCGGAATCCGAGCTGCCGAATGCTTGCGGCGATCTTGGGCGCGGATTCCGGCAGGTCGCCGTCAATGAGAATGTGACCCTGACCCGAGGCGATCAGAATCGAAGTCAGCCCGTGGACGCCGACGTAATAGGTATTGCCGTAAATGCGAAACGGCGCCTGGGTGGCGTTCCACGTTGCACAGTCCTTGCACGGGGTGGACGGCGTTTGGTTCCCGGCTGTTACCGGGACGGTGAGGATTGGCAACGCCCACCAAGGAGCCGCGAAGCGCCTCCGAGCTGTGGTGCTCAGGCACGCTCCTCGCAATGTTCTCGAGCGGACACCGACAGGATCGGCGGGTTTGTCGCCGGTCCTGCCGGCCGGAGTCGAGATCACTCCGAGTGCAGCCAGCGCACCAACTCACAGCGCTGCTGGTCATCCGTCGAGCAGGCGAGTTCCGGACCCCCGGCTCCCCCTTGGTAGAAGGACCACTTTGGGTCCAACTGAGGTGGACAATCGGGGCCGCCGGGGAAGCTACCCTCAGTCATTCCCATACAAAAGGTTGGCGGCCCGAGCGCAGCCACGAGCTCATGGCGTGGGATCCCGTTCAAAGGCGCCAGGTCGAGCCTGGTGCAGGGGGAGACAAACGCGCCTGTAGAGCGCCCCCTGGACAGCTCATCGAGACAGTGGTGCAGCTTCTCGAGAATCCCGGCGCGGGTTGGTGGTGGGGCGGTATGGCAGCCGACCAACGTCGCGGCCACGAGGCTCAGTGCGGCTAGGGAGAGACGCATCATGGTACCTGCCCGGGGATCGTCCTGGAGGCCGAGCATGGTGCAGGCGCGACGAGCAGGCAACAAAAACTCCGCTGAGCGGTGACGGCCCGGGTGCCGCTGGGTGAGGAACCAGCGTCGAGTGTCAATCAATCGTCTTCTGATTCGTACCGGCGGTGCCGCGCATGACCCGGATTGGAGATGGTGACCTGACTTCCGTCGAACTTTGTCAGCGTGATCTTGAATGGTTCGCTATACGACCGCGCCCGATCGTGCAGGACGCTAAGGGCGATCTGCTCGCCCAGCAGAATCGACCACACGGTTGAGCTGCGAAAGTGGATCCCGGCGTGAATCCCGTGACCGAGCGAGATATTGAACGCCAGTTTGTTCAGTTCGCCGTTAATGTCGAGAGCGTCGCGGTCCGCACCCGTGTAGCGGTTCAGTGACAGGCCATCCACACTTGGCACCGCCACATCCCGACCTGCAGCGAGGAGTAGCGGGCGGACCTTCTGCGTGCAGTCGAAAAAGAATTTCAGCACGGTGATGCACGCACCAGCAACCGAACCGTGGCCCGTCGGGTAGCAGGGATGGGTGGGAGAGCCCTCCGGATATGCCTGTGGCAGCAAGTAGCTGCCATAAGTTGAGTAAATGAGGGGAAGCACGGTCGAGTCCAGCACGTCCGAGTGAAGTGCTCCGGCGGCCTGGGGAAATGGACTCGTCTCGGTGCGATTCGCGTGCACCAGCGCTGCGTATTCTTCCGGGCGCATGCGCATGTTCACGATCCATTTATGGAACCAGGCACCTTTGAGCGCGCGCGTGGCCATTTCAGCGATCGTCGCCGCGGCATCTGCGCCGCCAAGAGTGCCGAAGGGTTTTTCTGTCTTCGAGCCAATATACGGATTGCCCGGATTCAGCGGCGCGTTCATGCCGGTTAGAACCAGGAAGGCAATCAAGTACGCCTGATACAGGACGTCCGAGTGGCAATATGCGGCAAGGTCCCGGCCGTTGCGGATATAGCGGAACGTCGGGTCATAGGCCGGTGTGCGGCCGGAGGAGCCACCGTTTTGCACCAACTGATATTCGGCGGCCGAAGTCATATAGTCGGCACCGCCGCCTGTCGTCGGAAGGAATACCTGATATTTCTGGGTCAGGAGGTGCGCGCCGAAGAACGTTGGCTGCACCAGGAATTGCGAGACATACGGGCCCAAGACATTGCCGTCGTCGCTGGTGATCTGCCCGCGGAAGAGATTGCTCGGCGTGATCGGTGTCGGATACTGGGTATTTGCATTGTTGTAGGTGAATGACAGGCTGCTCATATCGGCAGCAGCTTCAGCCGCCAGCGGATTGGTCTGGTATCGGCTGAAAGGCACGTCGCGCAGCAGAGCGGCCCAATAGTGCTCGACCTCTTCGAAGGCCGTCTGCGCGCTGGCAACGCTCGGTGCCGGCGGGATACGCGTGGCATGGGAATCGAGACCCTCAAGGTCGAACGCGAGAGCGCCTTGCGGGCCGTTGTTCTTCGAATTGGGTCCCCCGCCGGGTGTGCCGACGAGGATCCTTTCGAAGTCCGAGAATTCCCCGGTAGTGAGAGCGTGCTTCAGGCTGAGCCAGGATGCGGCGTTCGGAACGCCGAGGGCATCGTGCTTCAAGGCCTTGCTGTAGCTGCCACTGAAGTCGGTAAACCTGTTTGCGTCGCCATTGTCTGGCAGCTGGCCGACGCTCACCCGCTCGGAGGCGGCCGTGTCCGTACGGTAGTCGAAGCTGGCGGCTTCGCGGCTGCCGGGAATGTAAGGTGCGACTGATGCATCGGCTGCCGACTCCTTGCCGCCGAGCAGGGATTCAAAGCCGATGGCGCCCACGCTCGCGGCCGCGGTGGCAATGCCGCTGACACGGCCAAGGAACTGTCTTCGATTCGGGTCTTGGGGCCTCCCACCTGGGGAGCGATCCCCGACTGGGGGACTAACAGCTCCCTGATCATTCTTCTTCTTCATTCGGGTCGCCCCTGCGGCAGGTTGCTGCGCCACGTCGATTCCTGGGATGAACCGCCGCAAGCGGTAACCGGCATCGCGAGCGGCGGCGATGCCAACGCCAGTCCCGTGCCACGGCTCAGAGCGAAGCCGGCGAGACTCAGGCGCGAACCGAACTCCATCTGCTACCTCCGGTAACCCCGCTATCTCCCTCGTGTCGGGGAGACCGGAGGCTTTGCGTCCCTGCCTCGCGGCAGGTTTGCCCTTGTCACAGCGCAGGTTCGTCGATCCGCTCACTCCCGCAGCCACCGTGCGAGAACTCTTCGCACCTGCAGCCGCGTCGTCTGCCGCGTTCGACGACGGCATCTACCGTATCGGTTGCTCTGTGAAAATGGTACTGCGCACGTCACAGATTCATGGGCGTCAGCAGGCATGCGGCAAGTGTTCGACTCATCGCGTGCGCTATCGCCGCCGGTCTGTCGTCGGGTGGCGACGTTCGAACCAACAAAGCACGCGTGCGCGAGTGGCGCCGACTGCGGCCGGGTAAAACGGGTGTGACCGTGTTACCTCGGTAGGCTCGGGCGGCGCGCCGCGCTGCGCGTGCCTGGAGCAGATCACTCATTGCGTACATACGCTGTGCGGCCGTTGTTGCTGCGACGCCGACGTGGATCCGCAGAGCATACGGATCGCATACGATCTCCAACAGGGTCAGCTGTCCACCGAACGAATGCCCGATGGGCGCGATCCGTTCCGCATCTTACTTGCGGAAGCGCCTTGAGAAACGCCAAACTCGGCTGGCTGTCGCTTGAGTGATCGGTGCTCACACAGCATTGGAGGATAGCCGATGCGCATCGCAAGTGTCGGTCATGCGGTCTTCGCGGCGACCATGATAGCTGTCGGAATCCTCGGCCTGATCAAAGGCGATTTCGCCCCGATATGGCAGCCGGTACCCAAGGGGGCACCCGCACGGGAGGTACTGGCCTACCTCTGCTCCGTCGTCCCCCTGATCTGTGGCATCGGCCTGCTATGGCCGCGCGTGGCCGCGCCCGCGGCCCGCGTGCTGCTCGCCTATCTCCTGCTGTGGATGCTGCTGTTCAAGGTGCGCTCGATCCTTCTGGCTCCCGCTGTGGAGGTCTCCTATGAGAGCTGCGGTGAGACTGCGGTAATAGTGGCGGGCGCCTGGGTGCTGTATGCCTGGTTCGCCGCCGAGTGGGACAGGGAGCGCCTCGGCTTCGCCACTGGCGCCAGGGGCGTGCGCATTGCGCGGGTGCTCTACGGCCTCGCCTTGATCGCCTTCGGCTTGTCCCACTTCGCGTACGTCAAAGAGACCGCTGGCTTAGTGCCCGGCTGGCTACCAGCGCACGTGGCGTGGGTGTATTTCACCGCCTGCGCCTACCTCGCAGCGGGTGTGGCGGTGCTCGTCGCTGTGTACGCACGGCTGGCGGCCGCGCTCTCGGCGGTGCAGATGGGCGTGTTCACGTTGCTGGTGTGGGCACCTGCGGTCGCGGCAGGTCCGGACGCCTCCCAATGGAGCGAGTTCGTCGTCTCTTGGGCGTTGACGGCCGGCGCCTGGGTAGTGGCGGATTCCTACCGCGGCATACCGTGGCTCGCCGTGGGCAAGCGGCAGGAGCGAACTGCGGCCGCGTAGCCCACAATGCGGGTTGCAGAGGGCCCGAGATACTTAGCCCGTTTATCCCCAGCTTCCCGAAAAGAGGTCGCCGATGAGCGCACCCGATTCCTTATCGAACTTCCAAGTCGCGCTGTCATTGATGAATCACACCTACTTCAACCCCATCATTGGAGCCCTGGTGCGCCACGGAGTGCCAGACCATCTCGGTGATGGTCCGCTCGCTGCTTCGGACCTCGCGCAGCGTGCCCGAGTGAATGCACTCGCTCTGACGCGGGCACTGCGGGCGCTGGCGGCATTTGGCACGTTCGAGGAGGTATCTCCCGGTGTATTCGCCAACAACGAAGTCTCCAGCCTGTTTCGCCAGCGGCCCGGAGGTCTTTGCAACTACGCGCTCTACAACAGCTCCGACCACCACGTCAGATCGGCCGCGGCTCTGGGTCATAGTGTCGTGACCGGCGAATCGGCCACCCACCACGTGTTCGCTGAGTCCTTCTGGGAATACGCGCGGCGCCACCCCGAGGAGAATGAAACCTTCAATCGCGCCCTGGCCGAGCTTCGCGGCGAGGAGCACCAACAGATCGCCGATGCCTACGATTGGTCCGCGGTGCACACCGTTGTGGACGTCGGCGGCGGCATCGGGTCTCTGCTCGCGGCCATCATGGGGAGCCGCTCGAGGATCCGCGGCGTGCTTCTCGAGCAGCCCGAGCTTCTCGCCGAAGCCGATCGCGTACTGTCGGAGCGCGGGGTCAGGCAGCGCTGCGAGCTGCTGGCAGGCAATTTTTTCGCCTCCATTTCTGCCAGCGGCGAGGCCTGGACGCTGTGCCAGGTCCTGCACGATTGGTCCGATGCCGACTGTCTCACGATTCTGCGACGTTGTCGCGACGCGATGCGCCCCACCGACCGCCTGCTGGTGATCGAGATGCTCACCATTCCCTGCGAACCCAACATGCATATCGGCCTGATCGACATGGTCATGTTGATGTACTTTGGCGAGGCGCGTCAGCGTACCGTGGAAGAGTACAAACAGCTGTTCGATCCGACACGTTTCTCGCTCACTCGAGTGTTGCGCACCGCCGGCGCCTTCAGCATCGTCGAGGCGTCGCCGCGCTGATCGGGCAGCGTCGTGTGCGAGGTCTTGCGGTCAAGTGCCGACTTGCGTGACCCGGGTTCCGGAGCATCCGATCTGGTAATGAGCGATCGACGCAGATTCGTCATGGGGCTTGCCGGCGCGCTGCTGAGCACAACGCGGTTGGCCCCGGGGACCTCACGCACCAGCCCGCACCAGCTGCGGGTCGATGCGCAGCGCTTGCAGCACACGCTGGAGGAGCTCAGCACCTTCGGGCGGCCAGTCGGCGGAACCTTCGCGGACGGCGTCAACCGTGTTGCCTACTCGGACGCGGACCTTGCTGGTCGGCAGTACGTTCTTGGATTGCTGCGCGCGGCCGACCTGCAGCCAAGGATTGATGCGGCCGGCAACATCCAGGGGATCCGGGCAGGCTCGGTTCCCTCGCTCAAGCCCATCGTCTTCGGCTCGCATATCGATTCGGTGCCGAGCGGCGGCAACTTTGACGGTGATTTGGGATCCCTTGCTGCGGTTGAGGTCGTACGGACGCTGAAGGATCATGCCATTCGTACGCGCCACCCGCTCGAAGTGGCGATATGGTCGAATGAGGAGGGCGGGCCACTTGGCAGCGAGATTGCCGTCGACGGCCCGCGCGCCAGCGATCTCGAGCGCGCCTTCAATGGCACTCCGATGAGGGAAGGATTAGCGCGTATCGGCGGAGACCCTGCGCGGCTCGATACCGCGCGCCGCGCGCCGGGGTCGATCGAGTGTTATCTGGAGCTGCATATCGAGCAGGGTGGCACCCTCGAGAAGGCCGGGGTGCCGATCGGCATCGTGGACGGGATCGTAAGCATCGATGAATTCGCGGTCGAGATTCGCGGCGTGGCCAACCATGCCGGGACCACGCCGATGCCGGAGCGCCACAACGCCTTGCTTGCCGCAGCGAAGCTCATCGAAGCCGTCCAGGAAGAAGTCACGCGTACTCCAGGACGGCAGGTGGGAACCGTCGGGCAGCTCACGGTGATGCCGAATGCACCCAACGTCGTGCCCGGGTTGGTAAAGCACACCATCGAGCTTCGCGACCTCTCGGAAAGCACGCTGACGCGCCTCGGCGCTGCGATTCGCGAACGGGCGGCGCAGATCGCCCGTGAAACGGGGACCGACATCACCATAAGACAGGTCGTTCACGATCCGCCCGCGCTCGCCGCACCCGAGATTCAGCGGCAGATCGAAGCCGCAGCGGCATCGCTCGATCTTCGCACCATGCATCTCCCCAGCGGCGCGGGTCATGACGCGCAGTTCCTCGCCAAGATTGCCCCGATGGGGATGATCTTCGTACCGAGCGTGGGGGGGATAAGCCACTCGCCGCGGGAATTCACCGGCTGGTCGGACTGCGCCAATGGGGCGAATGTGCTGCTGCAGACAATATTGCGCGTCGATCGCGCTTAGGAGCGGGACCTGCTGACGGGCCAGCTCCGGACATGGGACGTCACGGTCGCAGGGACTTCTGCGCCGCAGGACGATCAGCGCGCGGGTGGCGCGAACACGCGTACCGTGTAGCCGGTAAAGAGCCCACCCAGGAACAAGCGCAGGATAGGCGCAAGCCAGCCGAGGGAGCGATACTCCAAGGCGGCGCGCGCGATCTCATGCGAGGAAGCCTGACGATAACCGACCCGTTCAAAGGGCAACGCCGGCTGGTCGCCCGGGATCATCTCGGCGCCAAGCTGGGCAATGATGCGCTTGATAGTCGCGCCGTACGTGTTGAGGAACGTGCGAGTCATGAGGTCAGCAATGACTTCGTGGTCGGAGAACAACGCGCGCAGCGTCTCGAGGGTTCCGTGCAGCGAGTCGGCGGTAACGTACATCGTGACGCCCTCGATGATGACCACGGTGGGCCTGGCACCGGCAAACGGTTGCAGCTTCACCTCGAGCGCTTCCTTTGCGAAATCAATGGCAATCCGGCGTAACGGGTTGGGTGCCTGAGTAGCCGGTAGACGCTCGTTCTTGTAGTCGATGAGCTGGGGTTCGTCGAGCTCGAGCCACGAGCCACCCGTGAGGCGAAAGGCGCGGCTGTCGAAACCGCAGCCGATCAGCACGACTTGAAGCTCAGGGTGCACCGCGAGACGCGTGCGCAGCAGATCATCGATGTAGCGCGCGCGCGCGACGTTACTGACGTTCGGGCCGCGCTCGCCGCCGAAGCGGCTGAAGATCTCCATGCCATGCTCATTCATGAAGATCTTGGCAAACCCATCACCGCAAATCGGGTGTGGCTTCTCAGCATCGCGCATGCGGATGCCACAACAATAAAAGGCGGTGTTGGAAATGGGCTTCACGGCAGATGGGCTGCTCTGTGTTCCAATACTATCTCATAGCCTCGTTCCGACGGACGCAGTGTACGAGGTCCGAGTCGCAGCACCGACTCCGGCAGCGACGCACGAGTCGCAGCGCGCGCCGCAGGTCATTCCATGAATTGCACGGGCAGCGCTTGACGTCCGGCTCGCCTGGCTTCGGGGCCGCCTGGCACGGCCGCATCGCCGGATTTCATTGCCCGCCGGTGAGCGCCACGAAGTCAGGATTGCCGCGCAATGCCGCGAGGTCGGGGTCGTTCCGCATCCAGCCAAAGTCCTCGTACCCGTTGGCAATGCCCTGCCGGAGGGCAGCGATGGCGCGCTGCGACTCCCCGAGCCGCGCGTAGAGACAGGCGCAGTTGTAGAGGATCAGGGGGTCATCGGGGCTGATCTCGAGGGCCTTGCCACCTTCGCGAAGCGCCTCGTCTTTGCGGCCCTTCTCGGCGAGCGCCACGGCGTGCAGCATCCGCGCCCGCGAGTCGTCCGGATTCTGCAGCAGGTAGTTAGGCAGCAGCTCTAACACCCGGTCGCGCGCCGCGCGGGCTTCATCCGGACGCCCGAGTCCGTCGCACGTCATCGCCAGATCCATGTGCGCGGTAACGAAGGTGGGCTTCAGCTCGATGACGCGCCGAAAGAGGCGATAAGCCTGCTCGAACTCGCCGTTGGTGAAATGGATACGCCCGAGCGTCCAGTGCGCCACGAAGTCTTCGGGGTCGAGTTCGATGGCCTTGCGGCTCGAGGCACTGGCTTCCTCGAGCTTGCCCCAGAGGAAATACGACAGTCCCATCGCGGTATAAGCTTCCGGCAGGTTGCCGTCGTACATCAGGGCCTTGAAGGAGAGTTCCTGCGCCCTGAGGCGGTACTTCTCCTCGCGGGCGAAGTACTGGTAGCGCTGCCCGTAAGCACTCGAGCAGGCTGCATACGCCGCAGCAAACCGCGGATCGAGCTCGATCGCCTTTTCGAACAACTGAATCGCATATTCAACGCTGCGCTTCGTCAGACGATAGAGGTAATCCTGCCCGCGCAGGTACAGGTCGTAGGCCTGGGCGTTGACGGTGTGCCGCTTGGTCAGCGACACCTTCTCGGAGAAGGACAGCTTGAGCTTCAATGCCTCGACGATCTGCTGCGCCACCTGCTCCTGGATATCAAAAATATCGTCGAGCTTGCCCTTGTAGGTGTTGCCCCACAGCTGGCGGTTGGTCTGCACGTCCACGAGCTGCACCGTGATACGAACGGAGTCCTGGAAGCGCCGCACGCTGCCACCCACGATGTAGCGCGCGCCCAGCTCGCTGCCGATGTCGCGCACGTCGTGCTTGCGCTCCTTCAGCTGCTTGGTCGCCCAGCGCGAGACCAGCTCGATCTCACTGAGCATCGACAGTCGTGCAGTCAGCTCCTCAGTCAGCCCGTCGCTGAAGTAATCGGTTTCCGGATCGGGGCTGATGTTGTCGAATGGTATGACCGCCAGCGCGCCCCGCTCGGCGGCGGCGCGACGTGCCGGCGCTGCCTCGTCGGGCTGCGCTGCGATGGCTGCCACCTTTGTCGTTTGCGGCGGGGAGACGGTGACTCCGAGGCGCTCGAGCGAGCGCAGGATTCCCTTGACGCTGCTGTCGGCATCGCCACCCTGGAAGAATTCGATGTGCTGGATTCCGGCCAGCTGGTATTTGAGCGTCGGGGGAATCACGGTGGGCTCGAGGTGCACGGGCAGAATGTGCCCTTTGCGCTCGCTCACCAGCATCACTTCCTTGGCCACGTTATCCGAATGAACCGACGCCGGGGTGACGATCAGCAGCAGGGCTTTCGCGCTCTCGAGCGCGTTAACGATCTGCTCACTCCACAGGGTGGCTGCGTCGATGGCCCCCTGGTCGATCCACAACGACACGCCTGCGGCGCGCAGCTTGGCGGCCAGCTCGAACACCCGAACCTGATCGCCGCGGGAGTAGCTGACGAACACCTCTGCCGACTGGGTCACGAACGACATTCAGGAAGGAACTGCGGTAGCGCGCGCGTGGTTCTGCTGTTATGCGCTAAGGGTAGCACGAATCCATCCATCGTGAGATCAACAGCTTGGCTCATCAGGCGCGGATCGCCAGACAGCAGGTGATCGCGTGGGGCTTCGTCCGCCGCACCATTGGTGACCAGCGCCTTGCCGGCCTAACTTACGCCGCGCGGCCGCCGACTCAGCTGACTCTAGTTCGTCGCGCCAGCCTTCTTGATCACGTCCTCGGCACCGTGGCGAATCTCACCGCGGAATGGCTCAGTATCCGACCACGAGGACGCCGGCGTCGTGTGAGAATCGAGAAGCGCCAGCGCCTTTTCGGCATGTTCGCGGGCGTGCTCACGCTGTCCGTTTCTCAGGTATGCCTCAGCGAGATTCTCGTGCGCATCGGCGGATTGCGGGTAGGCGAGCAGAACGAGCTCCATGACCTCGAGCGCCTCTTTCAGCTCGCCGACCCGCATGTGGTCCGCGCCAATGATGCTGACCGCGATCTCAGGGAACAGCTGTGCCTGTGGGTCCTGGCGTCGGGTCTCGAGCAACTGCCGTGTGACCTGCGCGATGCCATCCCCTTGGCGCAGCTGGTTGATGATCGCCGCCGACGCCACCGTATCTGCGGTCGCATGGCCGGGCGTCTCGATCAGCGTGGTCACGAACCAGTCGACGATCATGCCGGGCAGCTCCGGGTGTCCCTTGAACAGGTCAGTTCCGTGGCTGCCGGTGGCGGGGACCTTGCCGACATCCACCGGCTCATACCACAGCCACGGCGCCTCCTTCCCTGCGGAGTAGTGCACCAGGCGCTTGCCCGGGTTTGCCGAGCTGACGTAAGCCAGCTCCATCGCTTCCACGGTCGGTGGGTATTCGTCATCGTCGGCCACCACGAACAACGCCGGCAGCTTCGCCGCCTGCTGCAGGAATTGCAGACCAACCTGCATCGTCTCGCCGGAGAGCAACACCAGCGACTTGACTGCGGCGGTGTGCCGGCGCGCTGTTTCGACGGAATTACTGACCCCGAGCACCCCGGCACCACCGACACCGATCACGTCACGCTGCACGCCAGGCTGCGACACCAGGTAGGAAAACACGCAGTCCAGGTCCGCGGGCCAGTTTCGGCTGGCCCGCGCCTTGTCACGATCCATCCAGTTGTCGAACCCGCCACCGCTTTCGCCGTGGCCGCGATTGTCGACGGTGAGTACATTGATTCCCGCTGCGGCCAAGCGACGCGCCACCTCCGCCCAATCGTGGCGCGTGCGGTTGCTCTGGTGAAAAAGCAGCACCCCGGGACCGGGTGCTGGCGCGGCGAAGTAAGTGGTCTTGAGGATCGTGCCGTCGGCTGATTTGACGTCGACGACACGTGAAGCCGGCGGAGGCTGGGATTTCGGCACCGGTGGTCCAGGGGCTGCCGCGCTGCAGCTCCCCGGGGTAACGGTGCTCGTGACGCCGATGAGCGCCAGCACCAGCAGGACACATCGTGATCGCTCACTCATGACCGTCCCGTCCACAACTTCGCGAATTGAGCGCGACACCGCGTTCTACTACATATCGTAGTAGATTCTATGAAGTCTGCCGGTGAGTGACAAGGCAAGAGCATGCGTACCCGCGGTAAGTGCCGTGAGCGGTAAGGGCCGGCGGATCGACCAGGCCCACGTTCATACACTGCGGAAGGGGTTCTGCGGTTAAGATTAGCAGGCAAACACCGCGCGCCGATGAGGACATGGTGCCGGCCGCGTGACTGCCAAGAATTATTCGGCTTTGAGGGGGGACAGCGTGGTGATCGAGGCAAGCACTGGGCAGC
>Ga0335079_10001881_pt1 | contig 24044 bp, 12 predicted proteins | sample Lox_Sample_33_FD_206719 | JGI IMG/M metagenome (GOLD analysis project Ga0335079, IMG submission 206719) | Soil microbial communities from Loxahatchee National Wildlife Refuge, Florida, United States - Lox_Sample_3.3 | ecosystem: Environmental > Terrestrial > Soil > Wetlands | place: USA...
AATTTCAGGAACACTTCTGGAACCACTATGCTTCAGTGTCTTACTCTTCTCGGCCACGACGTGCAGATCGTTATTATTAAGACGGTTTCAGGTTCGCGAAAGATTGGCCATATGTCGGTTCTTTCTGCTTGATCGGATATGACATGAATAAGAAGATAACAACTTACCAGGAAGACCTGATCGAGGCTCTGAAGGATCCCCGCGAGGCCGCTGCGTATTTAAGCGCTGCGATCGAAGAGGGGGGCCCTGAAGTTTATCGGCTTGCTCTCCGGAACGTGACAGAGGCGAACGGCGGAAAGCCGGTTACCGCGTTGCTGCCGCGATAACAGCGCTTTTTCACTGTTCCAAAATTGTTCCAAAACCCGTCAAAAAGGCCATAATGATCGTAACAGACATAAAAACTGCAATTCTGAAACCCCTTGATTGACGTAGCAAAACGGGAAACCAGTCGATCATTCAGGGGTTACATTTTAGGCCCCGGCCGTACTTTCACGGCGATAACGGGGGTTCGAATCCCCCTGGGGACGCCAATAAAACAAAGAGTTACGGCGAATGCTGTAGCTCTTTTTCATTTGACTGTGCTAAATTTGTGCTAATTTCCCCGTAGCTCTTCTCAAGCTGGCTGATTGCGCTGGCAAGGTGTTTCGGTCCGATGTGCGCGTAACGCCGGGTCATCCTTGTATCTTTAGGTCCCATCAGATCGGCCAGTGTGTCAAGGTCCACGCCCGCCTGCCTGTTCCATGATGCAAAGCAATGTCTCAGATCGTGGAACCTGAAATCCTGAATCTCGGCCTTTTTAAGTGCCTCTTTAAAAGCCCTTTGCACTTGCATGGGTGTAATCTTCTTTCCGTCTTCATGACAAAAAACGTAAGGGCTGTTTATGTGAACCACTCTTGAGACCTCTTTCAAGACTTCCAGGGCGGGTGCAGCAACAGGAATAATCAGGTTTTCACCGTTCTTTGTTTCCGATCCGTCAAGCGAAATGGTCTTTGCGAAAATGTTGACCTGATCACGCTTGCGGTTAAGAACGTTTCCCTTTCTCAGCCCCGTCCATGCCGCCACGGTCACGATGCCCTTGAGCCACGCTTCGCAGTGCTTCAGGAGCTTGTGGTATTCCTCATACGAGAGATACCTGAGCCGCTTGGTATCTGCCTGCCGCTCCATCTCAATAGGCGGCACTTCCCTGAGCCACATCCGGCGCTTCTTTGCAAGGTTGAGCATCCGCTTCAGGATGTTCAGCGTTCTGACGATCGTGGCCGGCTTGTCCTTTTCACCTTTGCGCTTCTGCTTGAATTCATCGATCAGCGCAGGCGTGATTTGGGCAAGCGTTTGATTGCCGACGCAGTTCTCTAAGCACAAAACATTCAAAAATATTCAGTCAAAAAGCTGGCATACCCTTAAAATACCCTTCTTTTGTTCTTTATCTTCACTACAACTTTTGTTATACTTTTACAAATTTTGTTAGAGACGAGAGCTCGACTTTACAATTTGTTTCTGTTCAAATCCGGATCATGACGATAAAAGACGATTGGGAGTACCGGCAGAAATTATGAAAAAGAGTATACCCAAACGATCCGTGAGCTCGCACTCTTTCCTTTTCATTCTACACTCCTCTTTTCACACCACTTGTCCTCATAAATCCTCTGAAGGAGGCCCTCATGAGTAGTCGTCTGGCTCGTCTTTTCACGATCGTTCTGCCATTTGTGCTGCCTCTGGCGGCTTATGCGGCCGATCCCACCGTTGATTTCTTTTCCCCGCAAGGGGAGGTGAAAACCGTTCGGCAGGTGACGGCCCGGTTCTCTGAGCAGATGGTACCCTTCGGAGACCCCCGGCTTGTCGATCCCTTTGAGATACGATGTCCCGAAAAGGGCAGGGGCAGGTGGGCAGACAGCAAGAACTGGATCTATGATTTCGATCGCGATCTTCCCGCCGGTGTCATCTGCGAATTCATGCTCAAGTCTGATCTAAGAACTCTGACAGCAAATAAAATTACCGGCCAGCAGAAGTTTTCCTTCAGCACCGGCGGCCCGGCAATCATACGATCGAACCCTTATCAGGGATCGCGTATCGACGAGGAGCAGGCGTTCATTCTCGCCCTTGACACGGAACCGAAGGAAGACAGCGTGCTCGAGCATACTTACTGTACAGCAGAGGGGATATCCGAGCGGATCGGGATAAGGATCTTAAAAGGCGACAATAGGGAGCAGGTCCTGAAAGCGCAGGGCGCTTATTATCAGTACGGCTTTTCCCGTGCCGGTGCCAAAGACTTTCCTCTTCTGGTCGTTCAGTGCAAGCAGCGTTTTCCGGTTCACTCCCGGATGCAATTGGTCTGGGACCAGGGAATCGAATCCAAGAGCGGAGTTCCAACATCAAGCCAACAGGTGCTCTCGTACCAGACACGGGACGACTTCCGTGCAACATTCAGCTGCGAGCGTGAAAACAAGGATGCGGATTGTATTCCCTTCCTTCCTCTGTCTATACGGTTTTCCGCACCGGTGCCCCGTGAATATGCCCAGGCAATCGTTCTGACCGGTCCGAATAATGCAACCTACAAGCCGACTCTTGACCGTGAAAATGGCGCTGAAAATTCGACACAACCGCCTGAGACCATACACAGCGTGCAGTTCACGGGACCCTTCCCTGCACTTTCTTCGTTTATTGTTACACTTCCTCAACAGATCAAGGATGATGCGGGTCGAGTACTTTCGAACAAAGACAAGTTTCCCCTCACCGTCAAGACCGCAGAGTATCCACCGCTTGCGAAATTCGCGGCACCCTTTGGGATCATTGAACTGGCAGACCCCGTGCTTCCCGTTACGCTTCGAAACATCGAGTCCGAAGTAAAAGCGAGAATGCTGGATGTCGGCGATTCAAAAACGGCTGTAGAGAAAGCTGCCGAGAGTGCTGTCGGCACCGTGAACCAGGCAACGAACGCTGTCAAATCGTTTTTTACGGGGGAAGTGACCGGAAAGGTCAGGTCCTTTGCCGCAGAGGGGGATATTGCGATCTGGCTTGACCGGGTTATGGAGGCGGATCCAAGGAGGTCGGTGTTTGCCGGCACAAGAGAGCAGGATGCGGTGCATTCGTTTACGGTTCCTAAACCGAACGGAGCAAAGGCCTTTGAAGTCATCGGCATCCCGCTCAAACAGCCGGGGTTCTATGTGGTCGAGCTTGAAAGCCGTATCCTGGGTGACGCGCTGCATGAGAAGCCCGGCCCCTACTATGTTCCGGCTGCGGCGCTCGTAACGAATCTGGCGGCTCATTTCAAACAAGGCAGGGAGTCCTCTCTCGTCTGGGTTACCACACTCGACAAGGCCGAACCGGTGAAGAACGCTGCTGTCTCGATCCGGGACTGCAGCGGCACAATTCACTGGGAGGGAAAGACGGATGACCAGGGAGTCGCGGTTGTGAACAAGGAATTGCCGAAGCAGCCGGCGCAATGCCGCAACTGGTACATGAGCGGCTACTATGTGTTCGCGCGGACCCCAGACGATATGACCTTTGTCCGTTCGAGCTGGGAGCAGGGCATCGAGCCCTGGCGCTTTAATCTCCCTCAGGCTTACTACCAGGGTCCGGTAATCGCTCACACCATCCTCGACCGGACGCTCCTTCGAGCAGGCGAAACCGTCTCGATGAAGCACATCATCAGAAAGCATACCATGTCGGGGTTCACCCAGGTGACCGGCCTGCCAAAGGCCGTGTTGATTACCCATCAGGGGAGCGATCAGCGCTACGAGTTCCCCCTGAGCTGGGACGCGAGCGGCGTCGCCGAGACGACCTGGCAGATTCCGAAAGATGCCAAGCTCGGGACCTACCAGATCACGCTGTTCGGACAAGCGCATGGAAAGCAGCGCACGGCGATCGGCGGATACGAGGCGGGGGACGAGGATTATTTTGGTTCCGGCGGCTGGCGCTCGGGCTCATTTCGTGTCGAGGAATTCAGGGTGCCTTTGATGAAAGGCATCATACAGACGCCTGCCGCGCCACTGGTGAATGCGAGAGAAGCCCAGGTTGACCTCTTCGTGAAGTATCTTTCAGGAGGCGGAGCATCGGGGGCGAACGTGAAACTCCGGACGATGATCTCGCCTCGACAGGTGTCTTTTGCCCAGCATGAGAACTTCATCTTTGCGAACGGCGCTGTTCAGGAAGGAGTAACGGGCAGGGAGCAGCAGCGCTACTACGAACCCGAGGAATATGAAGGAGGGGATGAAGGCGAAGAGGCGCCACCCCGGCCTCAGCCGCAGCAGGCGAAGGCTGCAACGGCAAAAAGCTCGGACCTCGTGCTGGATATGACGGGCGCGGCGAGAACTACAATTTCGGATCTTCCGAAGTCCGTCACGCCCCAGGAGATCCAGGCCGAGATGGAATTCCGCGATCCGAACGGAGAGGTACAGACGGTATCACAGCGCATTCCGCTTTGGCCGTCGAACATTCTCGTCGGCATCAAGCCCGACGCCTGGGCCGCGTCCAAAGAGGCTTTTAAGTTCCATGTCCTTGTCGTTGACCTTGCCGGTAAGCCGGTCAAGGACAGGGTCGTAAGCGCAGATCTGCTTGAACGCAAGGTCTATTCCCACCGCAAGCGAATCATCGGAGGTTTCTATGCCTATGAGCATTCGGTGGAAACAAAAAAGGTTGCACAGGTCTGCGAAGGAAAGACGGATGAGAAGGGGCTCCTGATCTGCGAGTCGAAGTCGCCTGTGTCCGGGAACGTGATCATCCAGGCAAAGACCACGGACGACGCGGGCAACGTGTCCATCGCGCACCAGGACATCTGGATCGCGGAAAAAGGAGAATGGTGGTTCGATGTTTCCGACAACGACCGGATCGACCTGCTGCCCGAACAGAAACGCTACGAGCCGGGTGATACGGCCCGCTTCCAGGTGCGGATGCCTTTCCGGGAAGCGACTGCACTCGTGACCGTCGAGCGCGAGGGCGTGATGGAAACCTTTGTCACGAAACTTTCCGGAAAGATGCCGGTCGTGGAGGTCCCGATCAAGGGGAACTATGCGCCGAATGTCTTTGTATCCGTGCTCTGCGTCCGCGGCAGATTGGGCGACATCAAACCCACGGCCCTGGTCGATCTTGGTCGGCCAGCATTCAAGCTGGGCATCGCCGAGATCAATGTCGGCTGGCGCGCTCACGAACTGCGGGTATTTGTAACCCCCGACAAGCAGGTCTACCGTATCCGTGAAAAGGCTAAAATCTGGATCAAAGTGCGCCAGTTAAAGAAGAGGGAGCCCTATCCCCCGAAGGGGACCGAAGTTGCGATCGCGGCTGTGGACGAGGGGCTGCTGGAACTCATGCCGAATAAAAGCTGGAAGCTGCTGGAGGCCATGATGGGCCGGCGGGGCTATGAAGTCCAGACATCCACCGCGCAGATGCAGGTCGTGGGCAAGCGGCATTACGGTCTCAAGGCATTTCCTCCCGGTGGGGGCGGCGGCAGGCAGGTGACCCGCGAAATGTTCGATACGCTTCTTCTGTGGAAGGGCCGTGCAAAGCTCAATGAAGAAGGTGAAGCAACAGTTGAGATTCCGCTGAATGACTCCCTCACCAGCTTCAGGATTGCAGTTATTGCAAATGCGGAGACAGGATTGTTCGGGAGCGGAGAAACGTCGATCCGGACAACTCAGGATCTAATGCTCCTCTCGGGAATCCCGCCGGTCCTGCGTGAAGGCGACCGGTTCCGGGCGGGGTTCACCGTACGGAATGCGTCGGGCCGGAAGATGGATGTGGAGATCGCCGCATCCTTAAGCGCTCCATCCATAAAGCCGGATACCCGGACGGAAAGCCTTGCCCCCGGTGAAGCGCGGGAGATCTTCTGGGACGCTTCCGTGCCGCTGAACATCGAGTCCCTGGTCTGGGATGTGACTGCGAGGGAGAAGAACGGAGCAGCCGCTGACAAACTCAAGATCCGGCAGAAGATTGTCGAAGCGGTACAGGCGCGAGTTTATCAGGCAACGATTGCCCAGGTGGAGAAACCGTACCGTGTGGCCATCGAGAAGCCGGGAGACGCGCTTCCGGGCAAGGGCGGCATTACTGTCTCCTTCCGGAAGAAACTATCAAACGGGCTGGGCGGGGTCACCTGGTTCATGCGGAACTATCCCTATACCTGCATGGAACAAAAGACATCGCGCGCCATCGCTCTTCGAGATGAGTCGCTCTGGAAAAGCCTGATCGCCGAACTCCCGAGCTATCTTGATTCTGACGGGTTCGTCAAATACTTCCCGACCTGCCGGCTAGGCAGCGATACACTCACCGCGTACATGCTTTCGATCTCCCAAGAGGCGGGATGGGCCTTTCCCGAAGATTCGAAGGAGCGGATGATAAAGGCTTTGCACAATTTCATCGAGGGAAAGGTGGTTCGCTGGTCCACGTTACCCACGGCAGACGTGTCTATCAGGAAGATGGCCGCCCTCGAAAGCCTCTCCCGATATAACCAGGCTGAACCCCGGCTCCTCGGCTCAATCACGCTTGAGCCGAACCTTTGGCCGACGTCAGCCGTGATCGACTGGCTGAACGTTCTCAAACGTGTTGATGCGATACCCGACAGGGACAAACGGATGAAGGAAGCCGAACAGATCATTCGCTCACGTCTTAACTTCCAGGGCACAACCATGGGATTCTCGACGGAAAAGACCGACTATTTCTGGTGGCTGATGGTCTCCGGCGATGTGAATGCGGTCCGAACCGTGCTCACCTTCATGGATAACGATCAGTGGAAGGAAGACATGCCGCGACTGGTTCGTGGAGCGATCTCCCGGCAATACCATGGAGCGTGGGGCACAACGATAGCGAACGCCTGGGGCGTGCTTGCGATGGAGAAGTTCTCGAATACGTTCGAGTCCATCCCGGTTACGGGATCGACAGACGCAAAGGTCGAGGACAAATTGAAGAGCGTGGACTGGCAAACGGCGGCTGAGGGTTCGAGCGTCGTGTTTGGCTGGCCCGCAAGGAAGGCCGATCTGTCGATACTGCACCGGGGTACCGGTAAACCGTGGGCCACCATCCAGAGCATTGCCGCGATTCCGCTCAAAGAGCCTTTTTCCACAGGATACAGCATCAAGAAAACCGTCACTCCTGTGGAGCAGAAGCAGAAGGGCGTATGGACCCGGGGTGACGTGGCCCGCGTCAAGCTCGAATTCGAGTCCCAGGCGGATATGACCTGGGTCGTGGTGAACGATCCGATTCCCGCGGGCGCGACGATACTCGGAAGCGGATTGGGAGGCGATTCGAACATACTGCGGAAGGGCGAACAGAGAACCGGCTGGGCCTGGCCTGTGTTCACGGAGCGCACCTTTACGTCGTACCGGGCCTACTATGAGTATGTGGCAAAAGGAAAGTGGACCGTTGAGTACACGATGCGTCTGAACACGACCGGGTCATTCGAACTGCCCGAGACACGCGTCGAGGCGCTCTATGCACCTGAAATGTTCGGAGAATCGCCGAACGGGAAGATGGATATTCAGTAAGGATAGATGATGCGGCATTTTGCTCTGATTGCAGCCTTACTTTTTTGTACCGCGGGCAGTGCGGCGGCTTTGCCCAGCTATGAACAGGTGAAGGCGTCGAACTCTTCCTCCGACGCTTTCCTCCTGGACCGGCACGGAAATGTGATTCAGGAACTGCGGGTCGATCCGCAGAGAAGGAGGCTGGCCTGGACCGCGCTGTCGGAGATATCTCCGGCTCTCATCAAGGCTGTCATACGCTCAGAGGACCGGCGGTTTTATGAGCACACCGGTGTGGACTGGAAAGCGATACTGTCAGCTGCAGCAGGTAATATCTTCTCTCACGGATCGCGCGGCGCAAGCACGATATCCATGCAGCTTGCCGCTCTTCTCGAAAAGACTACCACGAATAAGAAGCGTTCGATTGGGCAAAAATGGGAGCAGATGAAGTCTGCCTGTGAGCTGGAAAAGACGTGGTCAAAAGACAATATTTTCGAAGCCTATCTGAACCTTGTGACGTTTCGCGGCGAATTGCAGGGGATCACTGCCGCGAGTCGGGGCCTTTTTGACAAGGATGCCGGCGGGCTGGACGAGTGCGAAGCGTGCATCCTGGCTGTACTTATCCGTTCGCCCAACGCGACGCCACAAAAGGCCGCAGACAGGGCAGCAATGCTTGCGGCTTCACTCGGAATCAATATGCCTGCGTCTGCCATAAAGCAGCTCGCCCTCGATCGCTTGTCGAAAACCTATGTTGTCCGAAGAAACGCGGATCTTGCTCCTCATGTCGCGCGACTGCTTCTGGCAAAAGGGGCAACAAGCGTTCGATCCACTATCGACGGAGAGCTGCAGCGTTTTGTGCTTGATACGCTGAATCAGGCGGTAGGCGGCCTTTCTCGTCAGAACGTGCGTGACGGTGCCGTGCTCGTTGCGGACAACAAAAGCGGGGAGGTGCTTGCCTATGCGGGTAATGTCGGAGCCCTGTCCTCGGCAGAATATGTGGACGGCGTTCAGGCGCGCAGGCAGGCCGGATCGACACTCAAACCTTTTCTGTACGGGCTTACGATCGACATGAAGATCCTTACTGCTGCATCGCTGATCGAGGATTCTCCCCTTGAGATTCCGACAGAACGCGGCATGTATCGACCCGAGAATTACGATAAGGAATTTCGGGGTGTGGTGACTGCACGAGTGGCCCTTGCTTCCTCGCTTAATATCCCCGCTGTCAAAACATTAGGCCTTGTTGGCACCGCCTCGTTCGTCAAGAAACTCAAGGACTTCGGTTTCAGCAACCTCGCAGAACCAGAGCAGTACGGCCCCTCGCTCGCGCTTGGGACGGCTGACATCAGCCTGTGGGAGATGGTGAATGCCTACCGGACTCTTGCGAACAGAGGAGTATGGACCCAGCTCAGGCTGTCGACCGGCAAAAGAATACAGGGGAAGCACGAAGCGCTTTCCGCGGCCTCGGCTTTTATCGTCTCAGACATCCTCTCTGACCGTGAGGCCCGAAGCGCAACCTTCAGCCTCGAAAGCCCCCTTGCAACCCGCTTTTGGACAGCTGCCAAAACAGGAACGAGCAAGGACATGCGCGACAACTGGTGCATCGGTTATTCAGACCGATACACGGTCGGGGTATGGGTCGGAAATTTTTCCGGAGCACCCATGTGGAATGTGTCCGGCGTAAGCGGAGCAGCCCCCGTGTGGCTCGAGATTATGAATTATCTTCACCGCGACAGGTCCAGTAAAAGGCCCGAAACTCCTGCCGGTGTTATTGTCGCCGCTGTTTCACCAGCGGACGGGAACAGCGGTCGAAAAAAGGAATTCTTTATTGCCGGTACCGAACACAAAAGCGTTCAGGTCGCGGCTTCGACCGTTTACCCAAAAATCCTCTATCCGTCGCCCGGCATGGTCATCGCGATCGACCCAGATATTCCAGCGAGCAGACAAAAAGTGTTTATAGAAACTTCTGCCGCTGATACCAATCAGCAGCTGCGTATTGACGATAATGCACTCGAAAACGTTTCAAGAACATCATGGACGCCAGTCCCCGGGTTTCACCGGATTTCTCTTATCGACAAGAACGGAAGTGTCGAAGACATGATCGTATTTGAAGTACGATAAATAAAAAAAGGGACGACGAAAAAGTGGTGTATGATGATGCAGAAGAACCGAGGGAATAATAATACTTACTATTTTAAAGAAGTTAATGCTTTGGAGGTTTAGTGAAAAAAATTATTGGTATTACCGGGGCGGCCCTCTTAGTTTTTGCTTTTGCAGTGGGCGGATTCCTGGCGTATCACCATTGGGCCGCACCGGCGTACGCGGGACCTGATCAGTCTCTCATTACAACCGAAAAAGCGCTCGCTACACCAGAGATGGTTTTGCTCGCAAGCCTTGATACCGAGTACCTACGGGTTCTTGACGTTAAACTAAACGGAACACCCCGCCTACCGGACCTTGTAGCGCCAGGAGCAAAGTCAAGCTCTGTACTGCAAGATGTCCAGGAAACGCTACTAAAACAGTACGATGTCCTTAATTACGCAGCTATGGCTGTTTACCTGACGAAAGAAAATGGCCCGGAGATTGTCGTTGTGTCCGGCGGAAATTTACGACAGGACCAAGCGCTCTCATTCCTTCAAAAATATCCCAGAGCGAGGCCGGCGCCCGGTCTCCAAAACGCCTGGATCGTGCAAAACGAAGATCCGGAAACGTGTGCGCTTTCGAAAGAATGGACCATTGTCATAGACAACAATCGGGTAATTGCAACTGACAGCCGCGATACCCGTATTATCGAGAGGCTGAAGGCCAGCGCCGAGGCATCTCGAGACGTTACTCGCTGGCATGAGTTCAGGAAAGACCGGTTTGCAGCAGCAGTCTTTTACGTTCCTGAATCTGTTCCGAGTGTGGAAACGGAGCCCCTCACACATGCGCTTGCATCGAAGGCGCAAGCGGGACTCGCTGATTTCAATGCCGTTTATCTAGGCGCGTCAGAAGTTACCTTTCCCGCCAAAAGCAACATCACGCTTTGGCTGTCCGCAAAGGGCTCAGCGATAGCGAAAGAAAAAGAAACTTCTTGGAAGGCAGCGCTGTCTGCATCTCGTAGGAGCTGGCAGGAGACGCTTCCAGCATTAGCAGCGCTGCATGATCGGGCGCGTATTGCCTCCAATGGCGACCTTGTTTTGGCCGAGGTTACTTTTGATAGAGAGTTAAGTGGACAGTTGAAGGAACTCGCGGGTGAATTTATCGGATTGCTATTAAGCGGGTTTAATACGAAGCTGATGACTCAGCAATCCCCTGGTGAACCGGTCAAGGAAATGATTGACCAAAAACCACAGCAATTTACGGAAGTAGTCGTACAGGACGACGTGAAAGCGTACGACCCTAAGGAGACGTTTGCCCGCGAAGCGGACGCGACATCAGGACCCTTTGGAATTAGTATCTCTGCCGTGCGAGAGACCAAGTCAGAGCCGCGGGTGATAGAGCTGGAACTCTCTGCCAAGGGAACCCATTTGCCCAATATTCTTAACGGTGCTGACGATGTCGGCGCTCTTTTCGTAAACAGCGTAAAGGATCGAAGTGGCAAAGAGCTTATGCGAGCAGAAAGGTGCGGCCCTGACCGTAACAATCGACCTGCTAAAGTTCATAAGATGGGTGGCTTCCCCGTTGTTGAAGCTGCAAAGACCGTTCGCCTGGAAGAAACTGCCCGATTGGAGAATATCGGGCGCATAGAGGGTGTTGTTCGTTTGCAGCTGCCAACTCGCGTCGAAGCCATCGCATTTAGTCCACCGAAACCTGGCGATCATTTCGATCGAGACAAAACGCGGGTTGTGATAATGCGCGTCGGCCGGAACAATATTGCCTATCGGGTGTCGGGCGATACTAAACGCCTGCTCCTGATGAGAGCAAAGAACGCCAAAGGCCAGGTGCTCTCGAGTGCCGGAGGTTCCAAAACGAATTTCTTGGGAGGACCAGTCTCGGCCAGTCAGGAGTTCTATGGAGATGCGGCGATTGTTGAATTCGTTGTGGCCCTTTCCATGGAGGAAAAGAGTTTCCCCTTTACTCTTGAGAATGCCCTTCCCCATGTCGCCGACCAGAACCTGAACCTGCGCTCCGAACCCGTCCCGTTTGCCCGATACAGTCAGAAAGAACTAAAGGCCGATCTGGCAAAACAAATCACGGTTCAACGCTACTCCAAGCCCATAAGCAGTATCAATGGGGGTCCCGTTGTTATTGATCTCATGTATATGCAGTCACTCAGAGGTACTGGCCCGACGCTTGATGTGTATCTGCCACGCATTAAAAACCTGGAAGATACGTTAACTGCTATCGATGTTCAAATCGATGCGCTCAAGCTTTCTGATGGGAAGCAGGAACAACCGCCAAAGGGTAGTCGGTGGCATTCTTTCGTGCCTATGAATGGCTATAATAACTACCCCTATTTAAAGGGGTCCGCACGGATAGGAACAGAGGTAAAGGAGCTGAGTCCGGCAAGCGTCCAGTCTGTGGTAGGTCATGTTTCTATTAACATCGCGGAGAACGTCAAGACGGCGACCGTCAAGGGGAATCTCCTGGGTCAGTCTCAGAACAGTCCCTGCGGCCCGGTGGTAGTGAGCGAGATCGGACGTGTCAGGATGACTCTAGAAGGCACGGGGAATGCGGGTTGCGTGTACTCTGTCCGCGCTTTTACAAGCGGAAAACAGCAGCTTTTTATCTCGAACCAGTCTATCCATGAAACTGAGAAAGGATGGGAGCTCAGTTTCGGAACGAGCGGAGTACCCGACGGTATAGAAATTATCGCCGCTTCAAAAGCGCATAAGAGAAGTTATCCATTCACCCTTAAGACGGATACCCCCGCGACGGAACGAATGAAAGCTGAGGCACACTGAGAGCCGAAAGAGAAATTGAAGATGGTATCTCGCTGGGTACTGACGACAAATATTATCGTAAGCTAACAGTCGAGCGGTATCAGGTTGATCGTTGCTCGACGCATTTCTTAGGAACACCTCATAGTGTTATGCTGTGCGGAAGTCGTGTTCGCTTTCTTCCAGAAACTGCGCGGCCATCGAAGATCAATATCGTCGCATATTTCAACCGGGATTTCTTATACGCTATAGAAAATCAGCCGTCCATATTTATTGACGGAGAATAGAAACTGCCATACAATTGTATAAGCATATGCCAATCAGAGATATGATCAAAATATTGATGCTGTCAGGCCTTCTATTCATTTTACCCCAGCCCTCAACTGGCGAAGACGTGCCTTTTTTTACCAATGATAACCTAAAAAAATATGAAACACCTTCGGGTACCGTGAAACAACCTTCGCAAGATCAATCTGCGACCAAGGAGAATGCGCCTGAGTCACCCACTCAGTTCAAAAACAATGGAAATGGGACGGTGACTGACATTGAAACACAGTTCATGTGGCAGCAGACTGATGATGGTACAGAGAGGAATTGGGCGGACGCGACTTCTTATTGTGAAAAGCTCAGCCTGGGAGGTCATGGCGGATGGCGGCTGCCGACTACGGAAGAATTTAAGACTATCATCGATCCGACAAGACAAAACCCAGCAATCGATACGACCTATTTTCCAAAAACGAAATCAGCCTATTATTGGACATGTGCTACGAATGGCAAAGTCAAATCAAACGCCTGGGTAATAGGCTTCCAGAATGGCCGCATGACCAGCGATTTCAAGACCAATAAATACTATGTGCGTTGCGTTCGATGAAATGCATACGCCTTTATAATTTTCAAAACGATTTCTCACTGATCTTCCCGTACTGGGGATACTTAAATCTGCATACTTCATCTGTAATTGATGACGACTACGCAAATAAATAGGATTCAGGACTGAATCAATGAAGAGGAGTGGGGAAAGACGGTGGAAACAGGATTTATAAAACTCAGCGGAACTGAGATCAGGTACAGTTTCCTGAAAGACCGCGATAACCGCTGGATGCAGGTCATATACACGATCGTTCCGGAAGAACCCAAACATATTACAGAACAAGTCCGAATTATTGAAAATGCCGAAAAGGAATTTTACGGCATGTTTAAAATAGGAAGCGAGACAGCAGCGGCAAAGCGTTTTTTTTCCAGTGATCTTATTACCCATCATGACGAAATTGATAAGTACAGGAAGAGACAGAATACGGATTTTTTTCTGTCCGTCACAGAACAGCCTCCCGCTTCGGGCGTAAAATTATCGCTTCTGGGCATGTGCCTGAGCAATATTACAAACAAGCTGCGAGATGGAAGCATCATATGGTTTGATACTACATCCGGGATCAGGCATATTTACGCCGAACACCTGGTTGATTCCACTGCTGATGAGCATTCGGATTCGGAAAAGCAGACAGAGAGGATATTCTTTTATTTACAGAAGAAGCTTTCGGAGTTCAACACTACAATAGAAAATAGCGTATTAAGAACATGGATTTACACTCCCCATGTTGACGCGGATTATCCTGGGATAGTAAAGGCCAGGAAAGATCTTTTCGAGAGAATAAAGTTGACAAAAGAAACGCATTATATCGCTAGCACCGGCATTCAGGGAGGGACCGGCGGGCGATTTACGCGCGTTTCAATGGATGCTTATGCGGTAATCGGAATACCTGAAAAAAATATTCGATACATCCATGCGCCGGAGTACCTGTGTCCCACACATGATTATGGAGTCACGTTTGAAAGAGCGACTGCAGTGAAGATGGGGCATACCGATTTCCTTTTTATATCAGGCACGGCGAGCATTGACAAAAAGGGCGACGTTGTCCATCCGGGTGATGTTGAAAGACAGACAGTACGCACCTTGCAGAACATTTCCGCGCTTCTCGATTCTGCCGGCTTCGCCAAGGAAGACCTTTCCAGCTTCATCGTATATCTCAGGGACATTGCCGATTACAGGTTTACAAGGCCCATAATCGATCACTACCTGGAACATTTGCCTGCTGTCTATGTTAAGGCCGCAGTGTGCAGGCCGGGATGGCTGATAGAGATAGAAGCGACCGCTGCGAGATTCGTTGATTGACCAGGAAGGATGCCATCATGCATGAAGACAAACCCGTGTGTCGTTATCCAATAAAAGCCAGGATAACGGAATTCCCCTTGTCGGAAATGCGAACCTGCAACGACGCGACGGTAATACCTGTCGTTAAAGGCAACCTCTATCTTAAATACGGAAAGCACGCATATTACTTCTACAATTTCAAAAGCCTCAAATGCCTCCGTGTGGAAGTTGGCCACTGGGACATCATCGCGCCGGGGCTAGCTTTCTTCATCAATGCGCTGGGCAGGGAAGACTCCCTCTCGACCAGGGTAAAATTGTTCTTTGAAAAATATCATTACGGTTTCAGCTTCCTTGAGCAGATCATGCTCATGACCGTGCCGCACGCGGTTACTGCCATGGGCAACGGTAAATTCCTGGTAAATCTGTGGTCATATGTGGGATATCTTGAGATAGACTGCAATAGCAGGGAAGTAACCTATGCAAGACGTGACGTACAAGACAGCGATCATGTGCTGGGCTCGCAGCAGTGGCTGCACCGCTCTTCGGATGAAATCTATTATACGACGTATTCGCTTCCCGAATCCCTCAAGAAGATATCCGACCCCTATTGCCCCGTGCCATGCAAAGTCCTTAAATTGGACAGGAAATCCGGCGCAACCTCGGAAATCTGGAACGGTCTTCTGACCGATTACCTCCATGACATTCTGGTAGACAAAACAGGTCAATACTGCGTCGTTTGCGAGTTGGGCATGTTCCAGGATACCGAAAAAAACGCGATCCCGTCCAAGGTTCTTGTCATAGATATGAAACAGAATCGGCATTGGATCCTCTCGAAGTTCATCGTGGCCGCTCACGCCCAGTTCGACCCGGAAGAGACCGATGTCATCTATTTTTCCAATCACAATTTCAAATTCATACCCAGTTCAATCATGACGCTTCTCCGCAAAGCGATCTATTCACTGGAGTTCCTGGGACCGGCCGCTGTTTACAAGTACCGGTTAACGCCCGAAGGCCCGCAGGAGATCGGCGTATTCACCGAACCCGACATGTTCAGGCTGACAAATTTCCATGTGTTCATGCACCGGGGGGAAAAGATACTGGCGGCAATGGGCTTCCCGAATTTCATTTATCTGGCCGATGCGAGGACAATGAAGTTTATGCGGAAAATTACCGTGCATAACCCGAAGTCATATAAATATTTCTACAAGAAAGTCCCTTGTTTTATTGGGACATTCTCTCCCTCATCCGATGGGGAGCGGCTGTATGTGCAGACAACACGCTCATTTCAAATAATTGATGTCGAGAGCGGTGAACCGCTGAACAACCTGCCGTTGTTGTTCAATCACACGGCTGCGAACCATATGCAGACAACACGTGATACTTCCTGGTAATAAGAGGGAGTAAATCGGCTGAAAACCCTGTTGCAATAGGAGCGGCATGAGAATCGTTTCCGCACATTTATATGCATTGCGCATACCTTTCAAAATACCGTTCAGCCACAAGCTCATGACCCGTAGTTATTCGGATTCCATCATCGTCAAGCTTACTGCGGACAGCGGCGAATCCGGATTCGGAGAAGGGATGCCCCGCCCATACGTAACGGGAGAAACGGTTTCCTCCTGCTTTGATCATATCCAACGGGTTTTACTCCCTCTGGCCGGGCAGCATGATCTCAAAGAACTGGGAGCTCATGCGGACCAGATGACCCTGTTGTCCGAGATCAACACCTTGCTGCCGGATAGGGGAAACGATATTGTTATCGCCTTTAACGCATCAAAAGCCGCGGTCGAGATCGCGCTTATCGACCTGCTGCTTAAGCAAAACAGGAAATCTCTGGGCAGCCTGATATTGCCTGGTACGGAGTCGGTCACCTATTCCGCGGTCATCACCGCCGATTCGGCGGACACGGCAAGAAAGATCGCATCGAAGTGCGGCGAGTATGGGATCAAGCAGGTGAAGATCAAGGTCGGAACGGGAGATGATATCGGCAGGATCGCCGCTCTGCGGGATACGTTGGGCGAGTCAGTGTCCCTGAGAGTTGACGCAAACGGTGCTTTCGACGTAAAAGGAGCGCTTGCACTGATCTCATCCATACAGCCGTACAATATTGACAGTATCGAACAACCGGTGCCGCGGGGAGATATCAATGCCCTGGCACAGGTCAAAAAGAATTCACCCGTTCCGGTCATGACTGATGAATCATTGATCACGGACGAAGATGCCGCAGAATTGATAGAGAAAGAAGCCTGCGATCTTTTTAACCTCCGGATATCGAAAAACGGTGGTATTTTCAGGACAGTGCGTCTGGCCACGGTGGCGCGAGAGGCGGGCATCGGTTTTCAACTCGGCTGCCAGGTGGGTGAGACCGCAATTCTATCGGCAGCGGGAAGGCATGTGGCGGCGCACTTGAATGATGCAAAATTCGTTGAGGGTTCATACGGAGCGCTTCTTCTGGAGGAGGACATTGCTGACGAATCCGTTCAATTCGGCTATGCCGGTAAAGCCCGGCTCCTGAAGGGGACCGGCTTAGGCATCCGGGTGCGTGAAGACCTCCTGCAGAAATACGCGGAGAAAACAATAAAAGTGGAGATGAAGTAGCACATGGGCTTTTTTCTCTCTTCAATTATAGGGGCCAGCGGAGTATTGGATCGGCCCGCATTTACAAGGGACACGCGCCATCCCGGCCGAGCGCAGAAAGCATTCCTGCTCCGCCTGATAAAGAAAAACAAAAACACCCTGTATGGAGAAAAATGCGCTTTTTCAACGATAAACAACGAACAGGATTTTCGTAACAACCTGCCGGTGGTGGAATATTCGGATTTAGAACCCTACATCCATCAAATTAAGAGGGGAAGCCGAAACGTTCTGACAAGCGAGCCGGTTCTCATGTTTAACATGACCAGCGGTACCACTGCTCGCCCGAAGTATATTCCTATTACCCATCAGGGACAAAAGCGGACGGAGCGTCTGATGCGGCAATGGCTTTCTCATGCATTGTCCGACCACCCGTCATTGTTTGGTAAAGGTTTTTTGAATATAACGGGGGCAGCAGTAGAAGGCCGGTGCGACAGCGGGATTCCTTACGGAAGCGCCTCCGGGATGATTCATAGCACCTTGCCAGCCCTGCTGCGGAGTTCGATGGCAGTACCGGCTGCCGTATCGGAAATTGCAGATTATGATGTCCGGTACTATGTATGGGCGCGGCTGTCGTATGGGAAATCCATATCTTTGATCGCGACACCCAATCCGCTTACACTGGTAAAGCTCGCGGAAACAGCGTTAGGAAGCCAGGAAGAGATCATCCGATCCATACACGATGGATGGCTGTCTGATGCCTTTCAGAGCAGACAAAGCTGTATAGATGCGGGCATTCCAGATGCGCTTCGTTCAACGCTTAAGCCTGACAAGGCGCGGGCCGCTTTCCTGGAGAAGGTGCTCGAAAAAACGGGCCGACTGCTGCCGATCGATTGTTGGCCCGATCTCGCACTTATCGGATGCTGGCTCGGAGGTAGCATCGGATTACATGCTGAGTCACTTGCTAAATTTTACGGAAGTGTTGCCTTGAGAGATGTCGGATACATGGCCAGCGAAGGCTGCATCAGCCTTCCCCTTCAGGATGCCACACCTGCGGGTGTTCTGGCGCTGCAAAATAACTATTATGAGTTCATCCCGGAAACGCAGCTTGATCAGGCGGATCCAAATATCCTTACCGCATGCGACCTGGAAGCTGGAAAGTGCTATAAGATCCTCTTGACCAACGAGAACGGTTTGTACCGGTATGACATCAACGATATTGTAAAGGTCGAAGACTTCTATCAGCAAACGCCGATCATCTCTTTCTTGCGCAAAAGTGGCGATATCCTGAACATCGCGGGGGAAAAACTGCATTTAAACCATTGCCTTTCGGCAATCGACAGGCTTCGGTCAGGTTTTTCCCTCGATATCCACCAATTTCGCATTATTCCGGACCTAGCCGCCCGGCGTTATGAGTTTTTTCTTGATATACGATCAGAAATTCCAGAGGGGTCCCACAAAGCATTACTAGCGGCCCTCGACACATCTCTTTGCGAGAATAATATCGAATACGATTCCCGACGCAGATCAAAACGGATCAATCCACCTTGCATCCATGTCATGGATTCTTCGTGGGAGGATGAAGTGCGCAAAGAGCATTCTCAGTTCGGACAACGCGATGTTCAGTATAAGTGGATCCAGCTTTCTGCGGAAAAAGATAAAGTGGACACCAGCCATATCAAGTATACGATTCAATAAGAAAGATCGTGCTATGATAAAGAAATTCATACAAGGGTTGATTGTCTCTTTGTTTATAGTATGTGTACCCGTCATTTGGAATACCGCTATGTTACGGGTGCCCCAGCTTTGGATCATGGTTCTCATCGGTATTTTGGCGTCGCTGTTTCAGCCGGAATACAATCCTTTTAAGCGTTCGCCAAACTCCGAAGACAGGGGCACTGCCAGTCAGATCATCTGGTCTATATATATCACTCAGCTCTCCATTTTGATCGAGGCGGCATATTTCCGGTATCCTGGAAGTGTTATCTGGACCACGCTCACAACGGTTGCGCTTATCCTGATGGCGTCCGGCCTTGCAATCCGTACCTGGGCGGTCTTCACGTTAGGCAGATATTTCACCTGGCACATCTCTACGCAGAAAGATCAGGCAATAATTAAAACCGGCCCTTATGCATTCGTGCGTCATCCCGGCTACTTCGGTGCGTTCCTCACGTACGCAAGCACTGCGCTCTTTCTAAAGGCATGGATTTCGTTCATTTTATCAATAATCATATTGCTCTTTGCATTTCTTCGCCGCATACATCATGAAGAAAATAAATTGGAACTCACTCTGGGAAGTCAGTACGATTCTTATCGTAAGAGAGTGAAAAGATTCATCCCGGGCATTTGGTGAATACGCGTGTTGTGCGGAGAGTCTTTGTGGGACGGGAGCTACCCCCCATTGGAGCCCGATTAGCTCAGCACGGCGTAATCCTGCGAGTACGGCGGTCAAGAACAGCGTCCTAAACTCAGGCTTTGCCTTTTCAAGCAGTAATCGGATTTAAACTGGATTGAGTACCTCTATTTCCTCCCTTTCCACTCGGGGCCTGTCCACATATTCAGCCGGGCTGTTATTCAAATATCCCCATTTGTTTTTCTCTATTTGTTCTCCTCAATAAACGCAAACAGGTTGACTAAAAAATGATTGATACAGAGATCGTGTGTGAAACTGTCAGTCACAAAGCTGCAGAAGGTGATAAAATGTGCAATAATAGGGAAGGCCAAATAATCACTGTTTAATAGTTTGTCACAAAGAGGCTAGGAAGCGGACATTCAAAAAAGCTAATTAAATAAATGCATATAAATGCCTGCCACGGTGTTCTGCTGAGGGGATACGACGGCAAACATTAATAAGCTTCAATTCGCTGCAATAGACATAATATTTGAAGTGCCATTCCAGCTATTTCCCCAGAATAAGTACTAATGACAGTAACGATTTTATGCTGGCTTTTGATTATTTTTATTAGCGTTACTTGGCTATTTAATGCTACCGTAGCTCTCTTTATTATGATGAAATGCAAGTGACCCACGAGGTCATATATCGCTACCATCTTTACATTTTATAGAAACAGGAGAAATCGAAGATGAAATCGGAAGAGTTGTATAAGCTAACCAAGGGCAGAGCTAACTTGATCACTATTCTGCTTATCCTCATCGCAGGAATGATTTTAACGAGTTGCGAAAAAAAGAATACAACAGTCGGGAAGTCTCCTAGTACCCCTCCTGAAATCGGGGTCATCGTTGTGCAGCCGCAGCGTGTTACGCTTACTACAGAGCTTGCCGGTCGTACCTCGGCCCATCTTATTGCGGAAGTGCGGCCACAGGTAAGTGGAATCGTCCAAAAACGACTGTTTACTGAGGGTTCGGATGTCAAAGCGGGCGAGATACTTTACCAGATTGACCCGGCTACCTACCAGGCTGCCTTCAACAGTGCGGAAGCTTCACTTGCCAGAGCTGAAGCCAATGTCGTTCCCGCCAGGCTTAAAGCCGAACGATATAGTAAACTTTTAAAAAATAATTTTGTCAGTCAGCAGGATTACGACGAAGCGAGTGCGGCATTCAAGCTGGCTGAGGCAGACCTCGAGGCCGGCAAAGCGACACTCGAGACCGCCCGGATCAATCTGGCCTATACCAGGATAACTGCGCCCATTTCCGGCAGGATCGGCCGTTCTACGGTGACCGACGGGGCACTGGTGACCGCCAACCAGCCAGCGCCCCTGGCCACCATTCAGCAGCTCGGTTCCATGTATGTGGATGTCACCCAGTCGAGCGCCGAGTTGCTCCACCTGAAACAGAATCTGGCGAGCGGCCTGCTGAAAAACAGCACGACAGACCAGGCGCGGGTCAAGCTGGTGCTGGAGGATGGCAGCGCCTATTCGTTGCCGGGCACTCTGAAATTTTCAGACGTCACTGTTGACCAGAGCACCGGCTCCATTACGCTGCGGGCGATCTTCCCAAACCCGAAACAGACCCTGCTCCCGGGCATGTTTGTCAGAGCGATTCTGGAGGAAGGGGTCAACGATCATGCTATTCTCGTTCCCCAGCGAGGCGTCACCCGCAGCCCCGACGGCAATGCAATGGTGATGGTGGTCAATGGCGAAGAGAAGGTGGAGACGCGTGCCATAAAGGTCGTGCGAACGGTGGGCGACAACTGGCTGGTTAGCGAAGGACTGAAGGCAGGCGATCGTGTAATCCTTGAAGGACTGCAGAAGGCGAGGCCGGGAACCTCGGTCAAGGCCGTGGAGTTCGGCAGCAAAACAGGTGGTACTCCAGCCGTTGATCCGAAAGCGGCATCAGTTAATAAATAAAGGAAACCGTTATGCCAAAATTCTTTATAAATCGTCCTATATTCGCCGTGGTGATAGCCATCATGATCATGCTGGCTGGCCTCCTGGCGATAAAAACGCTGCCGGTCTCTCAATACCCGCCCATCGCGCCGCCGCAGATCGCCATCAATGCCGTGTATCCGGGCGCCTCGGCCCAGACCGTCCAAGACACAGTCACCCAGACGATCGAACAGAAGCTCAACGGTATTGACAACCTGATCTACATGTCGTCCACCAGCGACTCTTCAGGAGCTGTGGCCATCACCCTGACCTTCAAGGCGGGAACCGACCCGAATATCGCCCAGGTCCAGGTTCAGAACAAGCTGCAACTGGCTGTGCCGCTTCTGCCCCAAATCGTGCAACGGCAAGGCATAGCAGTAGTAAAATCCACCAGAAACTTCCTGCTGATTGTCGGGCTCGTATCGGAAGACGGGAGCATGGACCGGAACGCCCTGACCGACTACATGGTCTCCAACCTTCAGGATATCATCAGCCGTCTAGATGGGGTAGGTGAACTCTTGCTGTTCGGCACCCAGAATGCCATGCGGATCTGGCTCAACCCGGCCAAGCTGCATAACTTCCACCTGACCGCCAACGATGTGACTGCGGCGTTGCAGGAGCAGAATGCTCAAATATCGGCTGGACAATTCGGCGGTACGCCAGCCTCCCCGGGCCAGCAACTGAACGCCACCATAACGGCCCGTACCCTGCTCCAGACAACGGATCAGTTCGATGCCATTATCCTTCGCACAAATAGTGACGGCTCGACCGTGAGGCTCAAGGATGTGGCCGAGACCAAGATCGGCACGGAGAATTACGATATTCAGTCTTTCTACAATGGGGAACCATTAGGAGGCATGGCCATCAGGCTGGCATCCGGGGCCAATGCCCTCGAAACAGGCAATCGAGTTCGGGCCAAGATGGAAGAATTGTCCAAGTACTTCCCTCACGGCATGAAGGTTGTCTACCCCTACGACACCACACCCTTCATCAAGATCTCGATCGAGGAAGTTGTCCAGACCCTGATAGAAGCGGTCTTCCTCGTCTTTATCATCATGTTCATCTTCCTGCAGAATATCCGGGCCACCCTGATCCCGACCATCGCGGTGCCGGTGGTTCTGCTAGGCACCATGGGTATCCTGGCAGCTGCCGGTTTTTCGATCAACACACTAACGATGTTCGCTCTGGTAATTGTCATCGGACTGCTGGTGGACGACGCCATTGTGGTGGTGGAGAACGTGGAACGGATCATGTCCGAGGAAGGGTTGTCACCTCACGATGCTACCATCAAATCCATGGGTCAGATCACCAGTGCACTCTGGGGAATAGCCACGGTACTGACCGCAGTCTTTTTGCCGATGGCTTTCTTTGGCGGTTCCACCGGTGTCATCTATCGTCAGTTCTCCATCACCATCATCTCCGCCATGATTCTCTCGGTGCTGGTAGCGATGATACTGACCCCCGCGCTCTGCGCTACTCTGCTCAAGCCAATGGAAAAGGGGCATCACTTCGGGGAATCCAGCTGGTTCAAGTGGTTCTTTCGCTGGTTCAACAATTTGTTTGAACGCAGCAGAGCACAGTACGAACGAATCGTAGGCAGCTCCTTCAAAAAACCGGTGCGCTACCTGATAATATACGGCACTTTCGTCATTACCATGGGGTTCCTGTTCATGCGGCTTCCCACCGCCTTTCTTCCTGATGAGGATCAGGGATTCATCATTTGCCAGGTCCAGCTGCCTGCCGGAGCTACACTGGAGCGGACCATCCAGGTGATACGGCAGCTGGAGAAACATTTTCTTGAACGGGAGACCAGTACGGTGGAAGGTGTGATCACGGTAACCGGATTCAGTTTTGCCGGCCGTGGCCAGAACATGGGGCTGGCATTTGTGAGACTCAAGGACTGGAAACTGCGTAAGACCCCGGACTTGAAGGCACCGGCTATTGCCGGACGGGCAATGAAGGCGTTTTCGCAATTCCGTGACGGTCTGGCCTTCGCATTTTCTCCACCGGCAGTGCTTGAATTGGGTGTGGCCAACGGTTTTGACTTTCAGCTGCAGGATCGGAGCGGCCTAGGACATGAAAAGCTTATAGAAGCACGCAACCAGCTTCTGGGCATGGCTATGAAAAACCCCAAGCTGGTCGCAGTACGCCCCAATGGTCAGGATGACGCGCCCGAGTTCAAGCTCGACATAGATGATGTGCGGGCCGGCGCCCAGGGAGTGTCGCTGACGGATATCAACAACACCCTGTCAACAGCCTGGGGAAGCTCTTATGTTAACGACTTCATACAGAATGGACGGGTCAAAAAAGTTTATCTCCAGTCGGAGGCCAGATACCGGATGCTGCCGGAGGACATTTACAGGTGGTATGTCAACAACAAAAACGGCGACATGGTGCCGTTTTCAGCTTTCGCAACCGGACGATGGCTGTACGGCTCGCCCCGTCTGGAACGCTATAACGGCATCCCGTCCATGGAGATCCTGGGGCAGGCAGCGCCGGGAATAAGCACCGGTGAAGCGATGACCGAGATTGAGGCAATGGCTGCCGAACTGCCAGTCGGGATCGGGTACGAGTGGACCGGCCTCTCCTATGAAGAAAAGAATGCCGGTGCACAGGCGCCGGCGCTCTATGCAATCTCATTGCTGGTAGTGTTTCTCTCTGTGGCAGCGCTGTATGAGAGCTGGACAATCCC
>Ga0335079_10001882_pt1 | contig 24043 bp, 12 predicted proteins | sample Lox_Sample_33_FD_206719 | JGI IMG/M metagenome (GOLD analysis project Ga0335079, IMG submission 206719) | Soil microbial communities from Loxahatchee National Wildlife Refuge, Florida, United States - Lox_Sample_3.3 | ecosystem: Environmental > Terrestrial > Soil > Wetlands | place: USA...
CCACCGCCTGGTCGAGATTGTCGGCAAGGGGGGCAACTATCTTCTGAACATCGGCCCAATGGCCGACGGTACGATCCCCACTCCCAGCGTGGCTACGCTGCAAAAGGTCGGTGCCTGGATGCAGGCGAACGGCGAGAGCATCTACGGCACCGCGGCTAGCCCCGTGACAGACCAGCCGTGGGGTCGCAGCACCGCAAAAGGCGACAAAATTTATCTCCACGTTTTTAGCTGGCCTGCTGACGGTAACCTGCGGGTGCCCGGCTTGCACAACACAGTTCATTCGGCGTATGCCTTAGCCGATCCCTCCCGGAAGCTAACCGTTACCCGCGCTAACGGAACTGATACGGTTGCGCTGCCGAGCCGGCTTGACGAAATCGATACGGTGATCGTTCTGGAACTGGACGGACCGCCGATCGTGGACCCGCCAACAATCACGCAAGGAAGCGACTCGCCGTTCGAACTCGACTATCTGCAGGCTGTGACAGCGGGCAAAGCAGTCAAGCGTTTTAACCGCGATGGCAAATTTCACATCGCCAAATGGGCTGGTCCGGAGGATTCCGTTATGTGGCATCTATTGGTGAGCCAGGCGGGCGATTATCGTGTCCGCATTCGCTACTCCGCGCGCAAAGAGTCACAGGGCGCCAAGTACGTCGTGACCATCGGCCAACAAACCGTTGCGGCCACCGTCGTGTCTACGGGTGAGGGGTACCAATACCAAACATTCGATCTGGGAACGGTCCGGCTTGCGAAAGCAGGCGCGTACAACGTGCAAATCAAACCTGCCGCCGCGCAGGGCCATAACTTGATGTTCTTTCAGTCATTGGAACTGGCGCCCGTAGGCCCGCTGATGGTCGAGTAGGCGCTGGATCTTGGGGGAGTGATCTTGAAGATAACAAAACTGGCGGCGTTTCTTCTTTTCCCGGCAGCCATGTGGGGGGTGGATGGGAAGACGCTGTTCAGAGAGCGGTGCGCGGGCTGTCATGGAAACGACGCTCGGGGGAGTGCGAAGGCGCCGGGTCTGGCGGGAAATTCCCGGCTGAGCGGGCAGTCGGTGGAGCAGTTGCGGGGAGTGGTCGAGCGGGGGTTTCCGAACTCGGGGATGCCGGCGTTCAATCTACCGTCGGAAGAGTTGGATGCTGTCACTCGTTACGTACGGAGCTTGAACACCGGGGTGAGACTTGGGCCCGCTGCTGGGAAACGGGTCACCTGGGGCAAGCCGGAGCCGGGCGACTGGCTCACCTATAACGGGAAGTTGAGCGCGAACCGTTATAGCGAGTTGAAACAAATCCACACGGAAAATGTCGGCGCACTGCGTCTGAAGTGGATCTTTCCGATTCCTTACTACGGCCTGGAAGTGACGCCGCTGGAGGCGAGCGGGGTGATGTACGTCACGGGACCGAACCAGGTGTTTGCGATCGACGCTTTGACGGGAAATCAGATTTGGAAGTACTCGCGGCCGCAGACTCGAGGACTGGATGGTGATGCTGCGCTCGGGACGAATCGCGGAGTGGCGATCCGTGAGGACAAGGTGTTCTACGTCACGGACAACGCGCACCTGCTGGCGCTGGACCGCGCGACGGGCGAACTGGTGTGGGAAAGGACGATGCCTGAGGAGCCGCAGCATTACGGAGGGACGATGGCTCCGCTCGTGGTAAAAGACACGGTGATTGCGGGGGTTTCGGGTGCGGACGAGGGGATCCGCGGATTCATCGCCTGTTACAAAGTGGAAACCGGGGAGTTGCTTTGGAGGCGCTGGACGGTGCCGCGGAAGGGCGAGCGGGGATCGGAGACATGGCAGGGGAGCGAGCCGCTGCGGGGAGGCGGATCGACGTGGCTGACGGGCTCCTATGACGAGGCGGCGGATACGTTGTACTGGCCGACTGGGAATCCTTTCCCGGATAGCGACGATGCGGACCGGGGCGGAGACAATTTGTTCACGAACTGCATCCTGGCATTGGATCCGCATTCGGGCGAGCTGAAATGGCATTACCAATTCACCCCGCACGACGTCAGCGACCGCGACGCCACGGAGCCGCCGGTGCTGGTGGATGTGGCCTATCGCGGGCAGCCGCGTAAGTTACTGCTGCATGCGGACCGGAATGGTTTCTTCTATGTGTTGGACCGAACCAACGGAGCGTTGCTGCTGGCCAAGCCATTCCTGCGGAGAGTGGATTGGGCTACGGGGATCGGGGCGGACGGACGGCCTCGCGTGAAAGACCCGAAGGGGTGTCCGGATGATGCAGCGAACTGGGGTTCGGCCGCATTCAGCCCGGTGACGCGGCTGTTCTACTTCCTGGCCCTGGAGGAGTGTACGGGGAGCCCGCAGGGTTATCCGGACCAGACGGGACAGCGGTTTCTGCGGGCGCTAAACATCGAGACAGGGGAGATGGTCTGGGAGGTGCCGCAGCCAGGGGCAGCGAAGGCGAAGACGTGGTCGGGGGTGCTGGCAACAGCCGGCGGCATCGTCTTCTACGGGAAGCCGAACGGGGGATTCGAGGCGGTGGATGAGCGGGATGGGAAGACGCTGTGGCGGTTCGAGACGAATGTTCGGATGAAGGCATCGCCGATGACATTCGAGGTCAGGGGGAAGCAGTACGTAGCCGTGGCGGCGGGGCCGAATATCTTGTGCTTTGGGTTGTGAGGGGCTACCGGTTCCCAGCGGCGATCACCGCGGTCGCTAATGCTAGCAGCCCCAGCCCTGTCCATAATCCGCGTTTCGCGCTCTGGGGCGCTCTGTTCCACTCACCGGTCAGTACACCCGAGAGGTTCGCCGTCATGATCATGAAGATCTGAAATAGCGCCCAGCCGACAGAGGTTCCGAGCGCGCCCAGGTACACCGAACTGACGCCGTAGATGGCGACCGCGCCCATCCAGAAAATGCCCATCAGGCAACTGAACCAAACGTCCGGACGCCAATTGCCGCGGAAGTGGTTCCACGTGCCGTTGCGAGAGAGCAACCAGAACGAGTAGCCTGCATTCGGGATCAGTCCGCCCAGCAGTGCGATCGGCCAGACCGCGTAACCGGCGGCTTGGGGTGATGCGCCTTGCCGCACCGCCTCCTCCGCGATCGACTGTCCGAACGCGAACGCGTAGTTCAGCATCGGGGCCATCAGCCCACAGAGCACCGCTATCGCCAGCGCAGCCGCGTAACTTCCGCCCGCCGGACGATCGTCTGAGCCTTCGCGCGCCTTGCCCGCTCGTGCCGAGACCGCGATGCCCAGCACCATGATCGCCACGCCAGAGAGGATCAGGGCCCCGCGGCCGGTGCCGATGACTTCGCGACTCTTCACGAAGAGCGGGACCAGCGTTCCCAGCAGCGCCCCAAGTCCGATGATGATCGCGTATCCGAGCGCCAGCCCCAGTCGCGCGACTGACAGGCCGAACAACACCTGCGCGATTCCCCATCCGGCGCCGAAGCCGAGGGGCGCGGCGAAAGCGGAAGCCGGCAGCGCGGCATACACCGCGCCCACATCATTCACCAGCACCAAAGCCAGCGCCCACGGCAGAATCACCAGCGACACCACGCTGAATACCAGCCACGTGTTCTCCCACTGCCAGCGCCTCGCGAATTTCATCGGCAGCATGCAGTTGCCGGAGAGCAGGCCCGCGATGAGAGTGAGCAGCAGGCCCAGCCAGAGATTCAACGCCATTTCGCTAGTGTGATGGCTCCGCCATCAGCCACGTGTGAACACGCGGCCGAACGATCGTAACACAGCAGGTAAGCGTAGTCCCGCGCCGCGAGCCGCCACTCGGGAACCGCGCTACGCATCTACGCGTCGGTTCGTATAATGTGAGGTTATCGGCCACAGGCTAGCACGATTGAACCGCAGATCTTTCCTGGTTGGGACGCTGGCGAATGCCCGACTCTTCGCTCAGGGCAGTCCCAAACTCCCGATATTCGCCGACGTTGCTTCTCAAGCGGGAGTCCGGTTCGTCAATCAGGCCAGCCACACGTCGCAAAAGTACCTTCCCGAATCGATGGTGGGCGGCGTAGCCATGCTCGACTATAACAAGGATGGGTACCTGGATTTGTTCTTCGTCAACGGCGCGGCTCTATCTGACCCCATGACCGCCGGGCAGCAGCCCGACAAGCGAGCCCCCCGGTTCTGGAATCGTCTCTACCGAAACAACGGCGACGGCACTTTTACTGACGTGACCGAAACAGCCGGCGTGCGGGGCCATTCTTACGGCATGGGAGTGGCCGTAGGCGACTATGACAACGATGGCTGGCCCGACCTCTATGTGACGAACGTCGGCCGGAATATTCTTTACCACAACAATGGCGACGGAACGTTCACTGACGTGACAGAAAAAGCCGGCGTGGCAGGCGGTGGTTGGTCCACCGGCGCCGCTTTCGTAGATTACGACCGTGACGGACGGCTCGATCTGATTGTCACGCGGTACGTTGAATGGGACTTTTCCAGTAACGTCTGGTGTGGTGAGCACAAACCCGGCTATCGCGCCTACTGTCATCCCGACCAATTCAAGCCCATCACTCACCTGGTCTATCACAACAACGGTGACGGAACGTTCACCGACGTTTCGAAGAAGTGCGGTATCAGCAGTGCTCCCGGCAAGGGGCTCGGCATCGCCATCAACGATTTTGACCGTGACGGCTGGCCGGACATCCTCATTGCCAACGACTCCTTCCCACAACAGCTATTTCGCAACAACCGCGACGGCACCTTCACCGAATCCGCACTCACTCTGGGCCTGGCTTACGACGACGACGGCAAGACTTTCGCCGGCATGGGCATTGACTTCGCCGATTATGACAACGATGGTTGGCCGGACGTCTTCATCAACGCGCTCGCCAACCAGCGCTACGCGCTTTTCCGCAACGAGAAAGGCCATTCGTTCGATTACGTCACCGGACCCAGCGGCCTGGCTCGCTTCACCATGCTCCACTCCGGCTGGGGGGCGCGATTTATCGATTACGACAACGACGGCTGGAAGGATCTATTCGTCGGCCAGGGCCACGTAATGGACAATGTCGAACTCACCGAGCCCTCCGTAAAGTACCGCGAGCCGCTGCTACTCCTGCGCAACCGAGCCGGCAAGTTCGACAATGTTTCCGCACAGAGCGGCGCGCCGTTCCAGCAGCTCTTGGCCGCCCGCGGGGTGGCATTCGGCGACCTCAACAATGACGGCTTTGTGGATATCGCCATCAATTGCAACGACGGTCCCGCCCTGGTCCTGCTCAACCACGGGGGCAACGGCAATCACTGGCTGTTGGTGAACACCGTTGGAGGAGCGAGCAACCGGGATGGGATCGGCGCCGGCCTGCGGCTGGTCACCGAATCCGGCCGGGAACAATATGGTTACGTCAGCACCGCGGGAAGCTATCTCTCGGCGAGCGACAAGCGCGTGCACTTCGGCCTGGGCCGCGACCGAATCGTGCAACTCCTCGAAATCACTTGGCCCAGTGGCACGGTGCAGCGCCTGGAAAAAATTCCCGCTGACCAGATTCTGACGGTACAAGAGCCGAAGGCGTGAAACAGATCAGTAGAATTTACGCATATCGCCGAGCGACCGTGGGTTCCTGTGATTCGCCGGACTCACTTCGTGCTCAGAAGAGTAAGATAGAATGCGGATGAATTCGCTATCCGCCTTATTGGTTGTGTTTTGCGCGGTTGAGGGTTTCGCGCCGCGGCTCATGGCACAGGAGGCATCGCCAAAGCCCGTCGCGACCGTCGACTTTCAGCGGCAGGTCCGGCCGGTCCTCTCGGATAATTGCTTTCAATGCCACGGACCCGACAAAGACACGCGCATGGTGGACCTTCGGCTGGATACGAAGGAAGGCGCCTTCGGTCAACGGAAGAACGGGACGCCCATCGTTCCAGGCAAGCGCGAGGAGAGCCTCTTGTATCAGCGCATCACGGCGCCAACGCCCGCGCGCCGCATGCCGCCCGAGTACTCTCACAAGAAGCTGACGGCGGAGCAGATTGAGATCATCGGCCGCTGGATTCAAGAAGGCGCCACGTGGAAAGAGCACTGGGCTTTTGTAGCGCCCGTGCGCACCGAGCCGCCCGCCGTCCATGCTAAAGAGTGGGTGCGGAATCCGATCGATCAATTCATTCTGGCCAGGTTGGAAACGGCGGGTGTGCAGCCGGCCCCGGAAGCGGACCGCCCCACGCTGATACGTCGCGTGTCGCTGGACCTCACGGGCCTGCCTCCGGATCCGTCGGAGGTCGAAGCCTTCGTTAATGACAGCTCGCAGGATGCCTATGAAAAGCTCGTCGACCGGCTGCTCGCGTCACCGCGCTATGGCGAGCACCGCGCCCGGTATTGGCTGGATGCCGCCCGTTATGCCGATACGCACGGCATCCACATCGACAACTATCGGGAGATGTGGCCCTATCGGGACTGGGTGATTCAGGCCTTCAATCACAACCTTTCTTTCGATCGCTTCACCATCGAGCAACTCGCGGGCGACTTGCTTCCCAACCACACGCTCGAACAACAGATCGCATCCGGCTTTCAGCGCTGCAACGTAACGACGAATGAAGGCGGGTCCATCCCCGACGAGGTGGCGGCGATGTACGCCAAGGATCGCGCCGATACCACTGGCACGGTTTGGCTCGGTCTGACCGTAGGATGCGCCACCTGCCACGATCATAAGTTCGATCCCATCCTGCAGAGCGAGTTTTACTCGCTCACCGCTTTCTTCCGCAATACCACACAGCATCCGTTGGACGGCAATATCCCGGACACCCCGCCTTCGGTCGTGGTGCCCCGTCCCGAAGAACAAAAGCGCTGGGGCGAATTGAACGAGCAGCGCGCGAGTTTACGGCAGATTCTCTCGGACTCCAGGACCAACCCGAGTGCCGCGTTCGAGGCATGGCTCGAGTCACCGGACCGGCGATCCATGCAGATTCCGTACAGCGCCGCCTCGCGACTGCTCGAGCTGAGTGTGGGCAGCCGCGCCAAACTTTTGCAGAAGGGCCAGCCACTGCCCGTGACTCTGCCGGCGCGTGTAACAGTGGGCGCGGGTGTGTCCGGCGATGGTCGAGCTTTGCATTTCGGCAAAAGAGCGTTTGTTCCTCTGCCACACATTTCCGAGATCGACGCCGACAAACCGTTCACGATCTCGACCTGGGTTTACCTGCCCAAAGGAAAGGGGAACTATGTCATCGCGAGCCAGTTCGAGCCGGAGCCCGCGCAGAAGCCAAAGGACGACCGCGACCGGCGGCGTGGCTGGATCATTGAGGTTGGCGATCAGGGTCCAAGCATCAAGCTCGCCGGCAAGAACGGCGACTACATCAGCGCCAAACCGGGTGAAGGCTATGAATTGAAGGGCGAGAGTTGGTATCACCTGGTGTTCACGTACGACGGTAGCCGCGAGCGCTCGGGCCTTTCGATATACGTCAACGGCAAATTGGCTCCCACGCAGGGGACGGGTGAAGACCTGGCGCCGCTCATGAGCAGCGTGCGAAACATTTCTCCGCTGCGCCTGGGGAATGACAAGAAGAAGTATTTCGAGGACGGCGCCATTGCCGAGTTCCGCATCCTGAACCACGAAGTGGATGAGCAAGATGCAGAGTTGTTGTCTTTGTGGAGCACGATCACCGCCGCGCGTGGGAAGGAGGCAGCCCAACTCACGGACGGGGAGCGCTTTGCGCTGAACGTCTATTACTCTTATCAGCGCGACGGCGCTACTCGTGAAACGATTTCCCAACTTCGCAAGGTGGATGCCGAACGGCGCATCATCGCGCACCGAGCGGCCATCACACTGGTGATGCAGGAGCACGCCGGCACAAAACCCGTGGCCCACATCTTGTATCGCGGACTATACGATCAGCCTCGGGACGAGGTGGAGCCGAAGGTGCCCGCTATCCTGCCACGGATGTCCGATTCTTTGCCCCGTGACCGGTTGGGCCTGGCGAAGTGGCTGGTTGACCCTGCCAATCCGCTCACGGCGCGGGTAACCGTGAATCGCTTCTGGCAGGAAGTATTTGGCACCGGGATCGTGAAGACGGCTGAAGACTTCGGCTCGCAGGGCGAGGCGCCCTCGCACGCGGCATTGCTCGACTGGCTCGCCGTAGAGTTCCGCGAATCCGGTTGGGACACCAAGCAGTTTTTTAAGCTGATGGTGACTTCCTCTACGTACCGGCAGTCTGCGGTGGCCACCGAAGAGAAGATCAAGGCAGATCCGGACAATCGCCTGCTCTCGCGGGGCCCGCGGTTCCGCATGGATGGTGAAATGGTTCGCGACTACGCTCTCGCCGCCAGCGGTCTGCTTGCGCCTGCCATTGGGGGACCGAGTGTCAAGCCTTACCAGCCGAAGGGCATCTGGGAGGCCGTTGCCATGGAACAAAGCAACACTCGCTTCTACAAGCAGGACCATGGCGACAAGCTCTATCGGCGCAGCCTGTACACCTTCTGGAAGCGCAGCGCTCCGCCGGCGTCTATGGATATTTTTAACGCACCGAGCCGGGAGAGTTGCACGGTGCGCCGCGAGCGCACGAACACGCCGCTGCAGGCCCTCGTGACTATGAACGATCCTCAGTTCTTCGAAGCGGCGCGAACGCTGGCGCAGCATGCTCTGGTTGCCGGGCGGGGTGATTTCGATCGCGAGTTGGATTTCATGTCGGAACGCCTGCTTGCCCGTCCGCTAGACGGCCGGGAGAAGGATATCGCCCTACGCGCCTATCGAGACTACAAGAGCTATTACAACTCGCATTCCGTAGACGCGCGAAAGGTGCTTTCCGTCGGTGAATCCAAGCCCGATGCCAGCCTGCCCGTGCCTGAGTTTGCCGCGATGACCATGCTGGCAAATCAGATGCTGAACCTCGACGAGGTTCTGCACAAATAGATTGGGTCATCTGGGAGATCCTGCCATGCATCCGTCCGATGAAGCTGTTCTGAACGAAACCCGGCGCCAATTCTTCGCGCGCGGCGCTAGAGGCCTGGGAGTCGCGGCCCTCGCGACCATGCTGGGCGACGAAATGCCAGGTGCCGCCACGCCCAACGTCCAGGCCGTTGGCGGCCAGGCCGGTCTCCCCCATTTCGCGCCCAAAGCCAAGCGGGCTATTTATCTGCACATGTTGGGCGCCCCGCCGCAAATAGAGCTGTTCGATTACAAGCCCGGGATGTCCACATGGTTCGACAAGGACTTGCCGGATTCCATCCGCAAGGGGCAGCGCCTAACCACTATGACCTCCGGGCAAACCCGCTTTCCCATCGCGCCTTCCGTCTTCAAGTTCCAGCAACATGGCCAGCATGGTGCATGGGTCTCTGAGCTTCTGCCCTATACCGCGAAAATGGTGGATGACATCGCCATTCTACGTTCCCTTCATACCGAAGCCATCAACCACGAGCCGGCCATCACGTTCCTGCAAACCGGTTTTATGATCGCGGGCAAGCCGTGCATCGGTTCCTGGATTGCTTACGGGCTGGGCAGCATGAATCAGGACCTGCCGACGTTCGTGGTCCTCAACGCGACTCACTCACATCCCAAGGCCAACGTGCAAGCCATTTCGGCGCGCCTCTGGAGCGCCGGATTCCTATCCGCCCAGTACGCCGGCGTGGCGCTTCGATCCTCCGGAGATCCGGTGCTCTATATCAACAACCCGAACGGCGTCCCTCCGGTGATGCGCCGCCGCATGCTGGACGCGTTGGGCGAGATGAACCAGATCGAGCAGGAAAAGATGGCCGATCCCGATACGCGCGTGCGCATCGCGCAATATGAGATGGCCTTTCGCATGCAGACATCGGTGCCCGAGCTAACGGATCTTTCCAAAGAAACCGAAGGCACTTACAAGCTCTATGGCGAGGACGCGCGCAAAGGAGGCACGTTCGCCAATAGCTGCCTTATGGCACGCCGCTTAGTCGAGCGCGGTGTGCGTTTCGTGCAGGTCTATCATCGCGGCTGGGACGTCCACAGTTTGCTGCCCGAGGTGCTGCCCAGCCAGTGCCGCGATGTTGACCAAGGCTGCTGGGGGCTCGTGCAGGATTTGAAACAGCGCGGCATGCTCGAAGACACACTGGTCATCTGGGGCGGCGAATTCGGCCGAACTATTTACTCACAGGGCAAACTTACCCCGACCGACTACGGCCGCGATCACCATCCGCGCTGCTTCAGCCTCTGGATGGCCGGTGGCGGCGTCAAGGGCGGCATCGTCCACGGCGAGACCGACGAGTTTTCGTACAACATAGTGAAAGACCCGGTGCACATCCGCGATCTTCAGGCCACGCTGCTCCACCAGTTCGGTATCGATCACGAGAGGTTCACCTACAAATATCAGGGCCTGGATCAGAAACTTACTGGTGTCGAGAAGGCCTACGTCGTTAAAGCCGTTCTGAGCTGAATCACTCCGTCTTGAGTAGTTCGAGCCTGTGCTCCTTGGCATCCGGAGTTAGCACATAGAGGGTGCCGCGCTGCAACGCAATCCGAATCCTGTCGCCCTCCCGCATCCCTTCAACTGGCGCCTTTTCCACTTGGCCATGGTAGAGGTGCTGGTCGGTCTTTACGGCGTAGGTCCATATCTTGGTACGGCGCGTCGCGACACCGGAGGTGACCACTCCCCCGCCTGTGCTCGGCGAAGGCTTGTATTCCGCTTCCTCCGCTTCGCTTACCGAGTGTGCGATTTTGACAACCGTGGCGTCCTGCCAGAGCCGCTGCTTAGGACCCGACCACCCGGCAGTGCACACCAGCAAAGAGAGAACTGCAACCCTTCGCATGTCCGGCAGTCTAGCAGAACCTTCGTGTCGAAGGAAGCCGCGCGCTACACGCCGCGGGATGTCATGAGAATAAAGGTCGGCGTAGACTGAGGGCATGGCGCGTCAGGCGGTCTTCTTTTGTCTGCTGGCCCGAATCGCGTTCTCGCAGACACCGACCTTCAAAGCGGATGTCAACCTTGTGTCGGTGGGCGTCCGGGTAACCGACGGCCGGGGCCATGACATCAGCGGGCTTCCAGTGTCGAGCTTCACGCTGCTCGAAGACAAAGTGCCACAGCGTATCGCGTTGTTCGCGGCGGAAAAACAGCCGGTCAGCCTGGGCATACTGCTGGATACCAGCAGCAGTATGCGCTCAGGTGGCAAGATGGAACACGCGAAGGCGGCCTTACGTGAGTTGATCGCCGCCGGCCATCCGGACGACGAACTCTTCTACATGGAATTTGGAAACAAGCTGGGCGATATCGTCGAACTGACCAGGGATCCCCAGCGCTTTTCCACGGCGGTTTCCACCGCCACCGCCGGCCGCTCCGGCACGGCGCTTTACGACGCTGTTGCCGTGGCACTCTGCCGGCTGAGGAATGCGCGCCATCCGCGACAGGCGCTGATCGTGGTCACGGACGGCGCCGATCAGGACAGTCGCCTCAAGGCCGGCGAACTAATCCGAATCGTTCAGAGTTCGCGCGCACAGGTTTACATGATCGGCCACTTCTCAGCCGACGAATACGAGATTTACCGCGCGCGGAACGACACGGTAACGCTGGTGAGCGGGCGGCAAATCGACAACCCCGTGCTGGTTTTCGAGCGCCTCGCCCAAGAATCCGGCGCGGAGTGCTACTTTCCCATAACTCCCGGCAGTTTGCGACGTGCCATAAAGGATGTGGCCATCGGAATCCAGACGCAATACACGCTGGGCTACTACCCTGAGTCACCGGGCAATTCGTACCGGCAAATCCAAGTAAAAGTGCGCCCACATGGGTTAAAGGTGTTCGCACGTCACGGCTTCAGCACGGCGGATCCCGGCGTTCACTTCAGCGTGGATACCTGCGCGATTTCGCCGCAAGAACACCCATATCCATATGAGTCCAAACTTGCCAGCGAGCCAAGCGGCGTCGCTTATCGCGAAGACTTCGCTGACCCGCACAGCGGCTGGCCTTTCAACGATTCTTCCTGGTATGGTTCGAACGAGTACCATATTGCGCGGAAGGGACGTGTCGAGTCGCTCGGCGAGGGCACGGTCTGCGCGTACGGTCCGTGGTGGAACGACCTTCGCGTCTCGGTTTCCGTAAAGCTTTCCCCGGCCCCCAATCACGCGGGTTGGATCACCTCACCTGGAGCCGGGGTAGTCTTCCGGTTGAATGACCGCGGCTATTACGCGCTGCTCATCGGCTCAGCACCGGGCCTGCACGCTAAGCTCATTGCCAAACGGTTCAACGCGCCGCAAGCCCTGGACCTGATACCTTGGACTCGCGTCGAAGACACACGTCCGCCCGGGACGAGAGATTGGAATCGCCTTCGCGTCGAGTGCCATGGCGATCTCATTGCGCTGTATGTGAATGACCACGAAATTGGTAGAGTGCAAAATTCCAGTTTTCCCGACGGCTTTGTTGGGATGACCCTGTTTGGTCCGGGTCATGCCGTGTTCCGCGACTTGATTGCCGAGGAGCCGAAATAGGCTAAAGCTGAATCCTCGGACCTAAACCCCAACTTGGCGCCGCGGCCGGTTCTTGCGGATGTTTTCCGTATCCTGCGTGGGCTCCGATTCGCATTCCACGGCGATTACCGTCGCAGGGTTATCCGGCGCGGCGGACGGCAGCCCTGTGAACTGCACACGGAACTCCTCTTGCTTGAACTCCACTGGCTTGCCCGTAGCCAGGAGCTTTGCCGACTTCACCTTGGCTTGCAGGCCGCCGACTGACACCGTTTGACCCGGCCAGTTGTAAACGTGAATGTATAGAGTGTTTCCCTTGCGCGTGAAATCCGCCAACGCCGATTCCCTCACCTTGCAGCGTTCAGCCTCGTAGATGGTGCTGCCGTTCTTGTCCATCCAGTTGCCTACCGCGGTGAGAATACGGACGGATTCTTCAGGGATCGAGCCATCCGGCTTGGGTCCGATATTGAGCAGGTAATTTCCGCCGTCGCGTGCGCAACTAATCAGGTTTCGCACGATGGTTTTCGGGCTCTTCCAGTTGTCGTCGGCCTTATGGTAGCCCCAGCTCTCGTTCATCGTCATGCAGGCTTCCCAGTCGCGCCCGGCCTTCTCTGCCACAATTTCCTGTTCCGGCGTGCCGAAATCTCCCGCCAGATGATTCCGGTTGTTGACGATGATGTCTGGCTGAAGTTGCAGCACCATGTCATTCATCTTCTGGGATTCCCATCCCTGCGCGTCGAGGGGCCAGTCAACGTCGTACCACAGGACGTCGATTTTCCCGTAGTTGGTGCACAGTTCGCGGATCTGGCCGTGGATGTAATCCACAAAGCGCCGGCGCGCTTGTTCATCGGTCGCGCAACGCGCGCCATCGGGATGGTGCCAGTCCATCAGCGAGTAGTAGAACCCGCAGCGCAAGCCCTCAGCCCGCGCGGCGTCTAAATATTCCTTGGCCAGGTCGCGGCCCGGTCCCTGTTGCGGTGAGCTGTAGTTGGTCAATTTCGTGTCGAAGTGACAGAAGCCCTCGTGGTGCTTCGAGGTCATTACCATGTACTTCATGCCGGCCCGCTTAGCCAGCTTCGCCCAGTCACGCGCTGCGTTGGGCTTAGGCTTGAACTGCTTGGCCAGTTGTTCGTACTCCGCCACGGGAATGCCCTCTAACTCCATGGCCCACTCGTGACGGCCCAGAATGCTGTAAAGGCCCCAGTGGATGAACATGCCGAACTTCGCCTGGCGCCACCATTGAATCCGGCGCTCGTGATCGGGTGGCGGCGCCTCGGCGGCCTTCTCCGCCGCCGGAGCCGGTTTCGCTTCTTCTTTCTTGCAACTCGACACGGCGAGCGAGGCAGCGACAGCAGCGCCGCCCCCCAATCCTGTCAGATAACTTCGTCTCGTGATTCCGGAATTGGACATCACTGGCTCCTTTTGGCTGTTGTTTTCAGATCAACGAATTGCGGCGGCCCTCATTACCCGCAAGCTACCTCTGGAGCTTGCCGCTCTTAAGCTCCGCGATCATTTCCAGGGATTTCTTGACATCGGGATCATCCGGTTTCAGGCTCTTGGCGATGAGCAGTTCCCGCTCACCCTTTTCGACTCTTCCCGAGCGGCAGTAGATCAAACCCAGGTTCTTGTGAAGGTCGCCTTTCGATTGGCAGTTTCCGCAGATTTGTACGGCTTCCTCCAGTTGAGCTACCGCCTGGTTCCAGTCCCGCGCGCTGGCGGCGGCGAGCGCAAAATTGCCCAGCGTGTCGGCTCTCTCGGTGATTCGCCGTTTCCGCTGCAGCTCTACGAAACGCTCCTGGTACTGTTTGGCTTCCCCCGGATCGGTTTTGCTCAAGTGACGCGCCAGATTATATAACGCCTCGGCGTGTTCCGGATTCAGCTCCACCGCCTTTCGCCAGTGCGCGATGGCGCCGGATTCCTGGCCCAGCTTGGCGAGGTCCTGACCGAGAAGATACTGGGCATCGGTATTGGCCGGTTCCTGCGCCACCACCTGCTGGAGGAGCTCCGCTGAGCGTCCGACATCATCGAGCTGTTTTTCCGCGACTGCCAGCAGGTAGAGCGCGGACACGTTCCTCCGGTCCAGGCGAACCGCGGTCTCGAGTTCGGTTCTGGCTTCCTGGTTGCGCCGAAGATCGAACAGCGAACGACCTTTGTTATAGTGCGCGGTGGAAGAATCGGGCTTGAGGCGGACGGATTCCGTGAACTCCGCCAGCGCGCCTTCGAGATCCAGATGGTCGGCGAGCGCGATCCCCAGGTTGAGATGGCCTTCGGGTTCATTCGGCGTAAGTTCGATGACTTTTTTGAAACTTTGGATGGCGTCCTGCGTTTTGCCGAGCCTGGTCTGAACCATGCCGAGCGCGGTGAGCGCTCCCGTGCTGTGGGGCGAGATCCGAACGGCATTTTCGATTTCCTTGGCCGCCTCGGCGAACCGGCTCTCCCCAGCGAGGATCAGGCCGAGATTGACGAAGGCTTGCGCATATTGCGGATTGTCCTCGACTGCCTGGCGAAACAGCGCCTCGGCCTCACGGCTTTGCCCTTGCTGGCCGTAGAGCACACCCAGGTTGTTCTGCGCTTCGGCGTATTGCGGATCGAGCGAGAGCGCGGTTTTGAGTCTCGTTTCCGCCTGGGCCAGCTTGCCGTCCTGCAGATCGAGCAGGCCGAGCTGGTTTTGCGGCAAGGCAAGCTTGGCATCCAGCTGGACGGATTTCTCGAGGGCCTCACGCTCGGCTGAGCGGTCGCCTACCCTGTCGAGTGCCAGGGCCAGGTTGTAGTAGATCTTGGCGCTATTGGGTTCGAACTTCAACGCTTCCTGATAGGCCTGAACGGCGCCACGTGCATCGCCGTCTTCCAGGAGCCGGTTCGCCGTGCTCGCCTTTACCGCCGCCTGGTTTTCCTGCACGCCCTGCTGCTTCTCCGTTTCGAATTGCTTCAGCTCGGTCCGCGCAGCTTCCGTCTGTTTGAGGGCGCGCAGCACGTTGGCAAGCTGAAAGCGAGCCTCGGAGGAATCGGGATGTAGTTCCAGCGCCTTCTGCAATTGCGGGAGCGCCTCCGCCGGCTTTCCTTCTTTCCACAGGACGAAGCCGAGATTGTAGCGGACATCGTAATGATTCGGATCCATCTCGACGGCGCGCTCTAATTCCGGTTCGGCTGCCTCATACTGGCCTAACCCGCGATAGACGCTGCCAAAAAGATAATGAGCTTCGAACTCCCCGGGCTTGCGCTTGGCATAGTCCTGAATGAGTGGAAGGGCTTCATCAAACTCCGCCAAATCCACCAGTGTTTTCACCAGCGAGAGGCGCGCTACGTCGTTGCCCGGATCGAGCCGCACAGATTCGCGGTACTCGTCGGCTGCCTGACGGAACAGTTTCTCACGCGCATAAACCGTGGCTAGATTAAAGTGCACCAGAGCTGACCCGGGCTCATCCTTCGCCAGGCGGGCCAGCGTTTCGATGGCTTCGTTGGCATTGCCATTTTCGGAATAGTTCAGGGCCAGAGAGATGCGGAGGTTCGGATCCTTCGGATCGAGGCTGATCGCTTCCTTGAGATAACGAGTGGCGGCGGAGAATCGCTTTTCCGCGGTCAGCACCTGCGCCATGCGATCCAAGGCCGGGACCGAATGCGGGTCGATTTCGAGCGCGCTCTTGAGTTCGGCCTCGGCGGCAGGTAACTGCCCGCTCTCCTGAAAGGCGATCCCCAGAGCGGTATGCACCGGGGCGCGGCCAGGACCCAGTTTGTCTGCCTGGCGGAGTTCGCTGATGGCCTGCTGAAAATGCCGTTCATCCATCAGAGCCAGCGCCAGGTTGAAGTGGCCGTCCCAGGCGCCCGGCTGCAGCCGGATGGCGGATTGAAAGGCCGGGATCGCGCATTCGACCTGGTCGCGCTGCGCGAACCAGGCGCCCAGCGCATTGTATGCCTCGGCGGAAGGTTGTTTGGCCAGAGCGCGTTCGATTTCTGCGGGTCCGCGGCAATTCTTCGCGGGTGTTTGCGCAAATGTGGCGGCCGACCAAATCACAGCAACCATTCGGAACGCGGCTGAGGCGGCCCTGCGCATAGACAACAGTGTACTAATGGATGGCCGAGCCGATGTGAGCACACCCCCGGCAGCCGGAGGGCCGTTAGAGGCCCCCGGGCTCAGAACACGATTTTTGCTCCGAACTGTATGATCCGCGCTGCGTTTTGCGTACTCGTGATCACGCCGAAGTTTGGTTCGCTGATGTTACTTGCAGGATTGCTCAGAATCGCATGGTTTGTGAGGTTGAACGCTTCGGCGCGGAACTCGACTGCCCTGCTTTCCATGAAGGGGAATCGCCGGAACAGTGACGCGTCAATCTGCCCATAGGCCGGACCTCGAAGTATGTTGCGGCCCGAGTTGCCGAATGTGTATGTGGCTGGGATCGCAAATGCAGCCGTATTGAACCACGCCTGAGCCGTCTGGTGTGAGAGGTTCGGATCCCCGATGAGATTCGCGCGCTCATAGGATCCGGCGTTTCCTGTGTTGGCGATGTCGCCATCCGCCTGGACACTGAACGGTAGGCCGGAGTGTAGCTGAACGATGGTGTTCGCCTGCCATCCACCGATGATGTAGTCGAGCGCGCGGTTCTTGGTTGAGAATTGTTTGCCCTTTCCGATGGGCAGTTCATAAACGACGTTCACGCTCAATGTGTGCGTCAGATCGTAGCCGGCGACACTGCGATCATTGTTGTAGGTGTACGGATTCTCTACGGAGAAACCCTCGACTCCATACCAGCCGTCTGACCCCGTGTCGATGACCTTCGACCATGTGTACGAAACCTGGTAGGCCAATCCCTTGGAGTAGCGCTTATTGAACAGGAACTGGAGCGCGTTGTAGTTACCGCGGCCTACGCTACGGTCGTAGAACGTCGGGCCGATATACGGATACAGGGCGCGGAGCTGTGGATCACCCGGACCGGGTGTGAGAGCGGTATTGTAGTCCCCGCCCACGTCTAACCGCCGGCTGCCCGAACCTACGTAGTCGGCTGAAATTGTTGTACTGCCGTTCAGTTGCTTGGCGACGCCGAAATTCCATTGCATGGAATACGGGTTCTTCGCGTACGGATCCATCATCCACTGCACTTGACCGAATGGACTAGGCCCTGGAAACGCGCCGCCAATAGAGAACGGGTTCTGTCCCGTAATGGTTGGCGTCGCCGATTTTGACGAAGGTTGATTCAGATTCTGTGCGATCTGCTGCCCAATATCGGGCCAGTCACCCTCGTAGTTCTGGGCGGTCTGCGTTACGGCGGCCCAGTTGTCGTAGAAAATTCCGAAACCGGCGCGTATCGCCATCGTGTCTGTCACGCGGTAGGCCAAGCCGACGCGCGGCCCCCAATTGGTGGTGGTGTCGTGATAGATCTTGCCGTTCGGGGAGACCACTACGTGCGCCGGCAGCGTACCATCGCCCGGAATGCAGGGGGCGTGTCCGCGCACGCTGCATGGCGGCGGCAATTTCTGAATGATGTACGTACCGTTATTGAAATTATCCTCACCAGTTTCAATGCCGCCATTTTGACCGATGGTGGCATTCGTGCCATAAGGCGGCTGGAAGGTGCGATCGTAACGCAGGCCTAAATTGACTGTCAGCCGAGGGGTTGCCTTCCACGAATCCTGGAAGTAAAAGCCCATGACTCCGCCCCAGCGCGTAGTTTCATGAACGTTGCGGCGGTTGGCATTGTCCGGCACATTGAGTAGGAACGACGCGATGGAGTTGCCACCTTGCGCAGAGTTCTCGGGGTTCCCGGTCTGCTGGTAAGCGTAGGTGACGTTCGAGGAGGCGTAGATCGATTCGAACGTATTGCTGTTCAACTCCCCGCCGAAGCGAAACGTGTGGTTGCCCAGGATCTTCGACACATTGGCTTTGTACTGCCAGACGTTGGTGAAGTTCGGGTCCAGGGTATCGCTCGTGCCGGGAATGGGGTTGCTGTAGCCGCTAATACTGATAGAAGGCAGTAATAGCTTGGTTGCAATGAAGTTGCCGGCAAAATTTTGGGCGAAACCTAAAGCATTGATGGCGTCTGTAGATATACCCGGAGCCACTGTCTGACCGTTATTTTCCTGGTGAGAGCGGCCGAATTGGGCTTGCAACACGAGACTCGGGCTAAACGTGTGGACCCAACTGGCGCCATAGTTCTGCGCTGGATAGTTGGACGCGCTTGCGAAACCGGGGAGACCACCGGACGCCGTCGTGCTGTAGTACAGCCCGCTGTACCGGAACCAGAAGAAGTCCTTGGTGCCCAGGGTCTGATCGATACGCGCCGAGAATTCGTCTTGTTTCTGCACATACGGCGTGCCGTCGCCCGCATTGAAATTTCCAATGCCTATGTTTTGAAGCGCCGGCCGGATCTTCTGCACCAAAGCCACGAAGTTCGTGTTGATCAGGTTCGATGGAATCTGATTGTTGGCAAACGGATCGCGGAGGTAGCTGCCCGGGTTAGCGGGATCGGGACGAGTGCTGAAAGGATTGAATGCTTGCGCCTCACCGGTCAGATTGCCGCTGAGTTCCGCATCCGTCGGCAGATGCAGATAGTTGATGGCCGCTTGCGAAAACCGTTGACCTTCCCACGCGCCGAAGAAGAACGTCTTATTCCGGCCGTCATAGAGCTTTGGAAACATCACCGGACCGCCGGCGGAGACGCCATACTGGTTCTGCCGATAAGGAGTTACCGCCGACTGGAAGGTGTTGCGCGCATCCAGGTCGTTGTTGCGTAGGTATTCCCAGGCCGAGCCATGCAGCTGATTCGTGCCGGACTTCGTCACCACGTTGATCACTCCGCCCAGCACTCCGCCGAATTCCGCCTGATCGTTGTGAGAGTTCACCTTGAACTCGGAAATCTGGTCGATGATCGGCGCTACAGTATACGTGCTCTGAAAAGAGCCCTGGTTATTGAGGCCGTCGGTCAGGAAGAAGTTGCTTCGATTCGTTTGACCGTTGATGGCCGGGAACACAAAGGCGCCTCCCGTGAAGACGTTACCGAATCCTCCGGAGTTCTGGGAAACACTGACCGGCGCCACACCCGGCGTCAGCGACAGCAACTGCGTAAAGTTGCGGCCGTTCAGCGGCAAATCCACCACCTGCTTCTCGGCAACCACCGCCCCCAGTTCAGCCGTCGCCGACTGAACCAGTTCGCCGGCGGTTTCCACCGTCAGGGTCTGCTGAACGGTGCCTACCTGCATGGCCAGGTCGAGTGTCGCCGTCTGATTCACCGCCAGGGTGAACTCCGAGATCTTGGATATTTCAAACCCGGCGGCCTCCGCCTGCAGCGTGTATTGCCCGGGCGTGATGCTCAGGAACACATAGTTGCCCGCGCTATTGGACTGCGTCACGTGTTCGACGGCCGTGTTGACATTGCGCAATGTGATCTTCGCCTGCGGGATGAGGCTGCCGCTGGAATCGCGGACCACGCCGGTAACGGACGCCGACGAAAGCTGCGCAGACGCTTGATTCGGTGACAGTACAAGGATCAGAGCCACCAAAGTCCAAAACCACTTTGGTTGCTCCACACGAAAACGCAACGTCCCGGCAGCGAACATGGCTTCCCTCCTTTAGAGGCGGAGACCTCTAGTTGTTTTGGAGAATATGTCACTGTTTTCAGTCGGTGTCAATCAAAAAATAGTACTTTTCTGTTAACTGGTGGGGCAGCGCCTTAACCGATTACGTAAACGATAAAGTAAGCCTCTTGGAGTTTTTCGCCTTAAGTGCTTGTTATGCAAGGTTGGTCAGTCGTGAGCGGAACCGCGAGCCGCGCCATTACGCACGCTGGACTCCCTCACCACGAGATGCGGGGCCAGAAGAATCGTGCGGATGCCCCGGGCCCGCTTCTCAATAAGCCGCAACAGGAGTTCCGCGGCATTTCGCCCAACCTGGGCGCTGCTCTGGTCCACCGTACTGAGCGGAACGCGCAGTTGGTCCGAGTAGTGGACATTACCAACCCCCACCAGAGCAATGTCTTTGGGTACCTTCAGTCCTGCCTCCAGGATCGCCCGAAGAGCGCCCGAGGCTACGGGGTCGTTAAAACAAAATACACCGTCAGGGCGCTGCTTTCGGGCCAGCAGGCGTCCCATGGCGCGGTAGCCACCGTCGTCCTCAGACTCACCTCTGACCAGGAAAGCCGGCGGCGCCAGGAGGCCGTGCCGGCCGAGCGCCTTCTGATAACCTGCGATTCGTCCGATGGCAGTCCCGATTTCGGGTCCTCCAATGTGCGCAATCGATTGGCAACCGCATGCGATCAGATGTTCCGTCGCCATGCGACCGACCTTTTCGTCGTCAACGCCCACGTAATTTGCCTTGTGCCCGACAATCTTGCGATCGATCAGCACATAAGGGACTTTGCGTTCCTCGACAGTGCGCAACAGGGTTGCTGACGTGGGCGGCTGAGCGGAAGCCAGGACCAGACCATCCACGCGCCGGGCCAGCAGCAGGCCGACTTCCTCGCGCTCCAGTTGCGGGTCTTCTTCGGAGATGGAGATGACAACCTGGTAGCCGAAGGGCCGGACTTTCTCTGAAAGGCCTTTGGCCACCTCGGCGAAGAAAGAGTACATCAGATCGGGAACCACCAATCCGATGGTGTGGGTCCGGCCGCTGACCAGGCTGCGCGCGATCCAGTTCGGCTGATAATTCAGCTCTCGGGCACGCTTGAGGACGCGCCGCTTGGTGGCCGGGCTGATGTCGCTCTGATCTCGCAGCGCCTTCGAAACGGTAACCACCGAGACGTTCAGATCGCGCGCGACATCCTTCATCCGCACAGGCATAAGAAGGCTTTTGAACGAACCTTAGCACAGGTTGCGCGCCGATTCACGAGAATTCCGTCGGAGGAGTGCGCACCCACCCTCTTATGCGCCTAGCGGCGCGGGCCTGATTTTAAGGCCCCAGGCATATTCACCGGGCAGCGATTCTGTTTCAATGACCATGTCAGCGCCGGCTTGCGACCATCGCAGACGACCGGGCGCGCCGAGCACAGTGACCTCCGCGCTGCTCGCAGCTTTCAGGGAGGGAATCGTCAGCCGGGAACCCCGCGGATTGCCGAGAAGAAATGCATAGAGACTGTCCGCTTTCTTTGTGAAGCGAATGTCAACGCCTTCCACACTCTTCGCCGAAGCGCGAACCCAGGGTCTCGAGTCGAAGATGCCCTCTCCGTTCGCATCCAGCCAGCGGCCGAGTGCTTGCAGCCGGTCTAACTGGATTTCTGAGATACTGCCATCCGAGCGCGGACCGATGTTCAGGAGGAGATTGCCGTTCTTGCTCACGATATCGACCAGTAACGCGATGAGTTTATCCGATGCGATCACTTCCTTGGGACCCTCCACGCGGTTATATCCGAAGCTGAATCCCAGGCCACGACAAGCCTCCCACTTCTTAGGAGTGATCTGATTGTAGTGTGAGTATTCCGGCGTGGTGAAATCGGCGAAGTCCACGCCGAAGCGGTTGTCGATGACGCCTTCCGGCACACGATTGTAGTACTCGGAGAAAATCTCAGTCAGCTTCCCGGCCTTTGGGTAGGTGATGTCGTTCCACATCACGGCGGGTTGATAGCGTTCGATCAGCTCACGCCAGTGGGCATCGGCATAGCGAGCGTACTCGTCACTTTGCGGCGCTGTCGAGCGCAGGTCATCCCGGGCTGCGATCGGCCGGGTTTCGAAGGTCCAGTCGAGACCGCCGGAATAATACAGGCCCATCTTGAGACCCTGTTCCCGGACAGCAGCGGTCAACTCGCCGACCAGGTCGCGCTTGGCCGTGATCGATTCGCTGGGACGCTTGGGGTTCGTTACGCGGCTTGGCCAGAGCCGGAACCCGTCGTGGTGCTTGCTGGTGAGCACCACATAACGCGCTCCGGTCTTGTGAAACAGCTTCGCCCACTCGGCCGGTTTCCATTGCTGGACGTCTTTGTCAAAGATCGGAGCGAAATCGTAGTAGTCGAAATTCGCGCCATAAGTTTCCATATGATGCTTGTACGTCGGCGAGTCTTTCAGCCGGAGGGAATTTAGATACCATTCTGCGTACGCGTTCTGGTAAAACCATTGACTCGGGTCGACCTTTCCTAACTCACCGGATGGCGGCGCCCAGGCCGGGACCGAATAGAGGCCCCAGTGAATGAAGATGCCGAGTTTGGCGTCGTCATACCAGCCTGGCACTGTGTGAGTGCGAATGGATTCCCACGTGGGCTCATAATGCGTTGCGGGCATTGCTCGAAACGCCGTGGAGGCCGCGGCGGCTGATAACAGGCGATGGAAGGTCCTTCGGTTCATGCGCTTCATCTCCGGCTCGAAGTATCGCTCTTTTGTACTTTGACAAGCAATCCTCTCATGAAATCATCTTCTGGAAAAAGCTCCACGTAACTTTCCAAAGCTTTTCGGGCCTCGGCGTACTGTTTGAGATGGATGTAATGCAGCGCCAGCGATTTGTAGAGCGGGGGCGCGTATGGCGCCAGTTGGATGCCGTGCTGCAGTGTGGCAACGGCGTCCGCTTCACGGCCCGCGCGCGCCTGCGCTTCGGCCAGGTCCTGATATGCGGCCGGCGCGGTGAAGCCCAGTTTGATGGCGCGCGTCAGGTGATCAATGGCACTAGCATTAGACGCGGGATCGCCCTGGAGCGCTTTCCGTCCCAGCGCTGCTTCGAGCAGCGGCTCGTCCGGCGCCGCTTGGCTTAGTTCCTCCAGCACAGCAAAATAGCGCGACTGATAGGCAGGATCTTTGTCCATGAGTTCGCCGTAGGCCTGGAGCAGCATGATGCGGGGCAGAGAGGCTCGATTTGTCCGGGCGGGACGATTGAGATAAACCAGGTCCGGCAGGTCGGCGGTCGTCTGTTGGAACGCCTCTGCCGGAAGGGGCTCGCCAAGGTTGCGTATGATGCGATGATTCGTCAGGGCAGAATGTGCGATCGTCTGCACGTCGCGCTTTGGCATGTGGCAGCCGGCGCAGTTATCGGCGCGCTCGAGCCGCTGCGTCTTTGCTAACTTACAATCTGACTCGGCGTGGCAGCCCAGGCACTTGCTGCGGTAATACGCCGCGGCGTCGTTAGGCCGCGGCATGCCGTGCACCTGGTGGCACGTCAGGCAACTCAGGCGGCCCGCGCTCTGCCGGTAGCACGTGCTCAGCTGCATTGAGAAATGATGCTCCAGAAGATCGGACTCGCTTGCCTCGTCACGTTTGAGTGGAATGCGGACAATGGCCAGCGTCTGGTTCAGCGGGACGCCGGGGCGAAAGTCGAAATAGTCTTTGCCGGGCGCCAGGATCCTCGTATCACCGCCCTGGTGGCAATTCATGCAAATATCTTCCGCCAGGCGCGCAGGCAGCTTTCCGGGATTGATGATAGTCCGATCTACGGCGTTTAAAGTTGACGTTGTCCGCGACCTCTCGGCGGCGTGCAGCGCGCCCGGCCCATGACAGTTCTCACAGCCGATGGCGAGTTCGCGAAAAGGCGGGTTTCCGAACAGGCCCTCGCGATTTTTCACCGGTTGAGGCTGCCCGCTGTGACAGGCAATGCACGCGGCGGCCACCGGCCGGTTGAAGCCATAATCCGCGAATTCATAACCCGGCGAGAGGCCCCAGCTCCTGGTACGCGAATAATACGAGAGCGGCGCCTGAAACAAGTAATCTCCGCGCCGCACCAGAAACGTATAGCCGTTGACTCCTGAACCGATTACATACTCGAGCTTGTAAGTGGTTCTGAAGACCTCATGTCCGGCTGCGTCGAGCTCATAA
>Ga0335079_10001883_pt1 | contig 24041 bp, 15 predicted proteins | sample Lox_Sample_33_FD_206719 | JGI IMG/M metagenome (GOLD analysis project Ga0335079, IMG submission 206719) | Soil microbial communities from Loxahatchee National Wildlife Refuge, Florida, United States - Lox_Sample_3.3 | ecosystem: Environmental > Terrestrial > Soil > Wetlands | place: USA...
CGCCACCACCGCATCGAAAGGACCATGGGCCGCTAGAACTTCGCGCGAAGCAAATGGATCCTCGAACCGCACTGGAATGGCGCGATCGCCCCACGGATCTTCCAGCACGTGGCACCGGTCCGTAGCTAGCACCAGGTCGAATCCGAGCCCGCGGGCAGCGTTGGCGAACGCGCGAGTCTGATATCCGGTAGTGGCGGCTACGAGCAGAACGCGGGGCACAACTTCATGTTACGCTTTCGCCCCGCTGTTGCCGGATCATCCATGCCCCCAGAATCAGAGTCCCGATCAGAATCAACTGAAACGTCCCAGTTGGAAGGAACTTATAGAACGGAGTCAAAGCAAAGGTAGCTAAAACCCGCAAGATAGCCAGCGGCGCCTTGCGAGCCATTAAAAAGACCGGCAGAATCAAGGTGCCGTCGGAGATCGTCGTGTGCGGATTGATCAGTACCCCGCCGATTACAACCGCGGCAAGTGAAATCTCCAGCGAACCCTTGTAAATAACGTACCAACTAATGAGCACTATGATAGCAACCGATAGAATCAACCATTCCGGGTGATCCAATAGCAATGCTTTCAGGTTGACCATGTTCCAAGGGTATGGATCCATGCGGAGATCGTGGAGTGCCATAAGGTACTGTTCTATCCAATGGCGCCCCCCGGCTATGTAAGATGCCGCTAACGCAACAACGCCTACACAAGCGATCCCTGGTAATGTCCTCCAAAGTTTCTTATGGAAGATAAGTAAAGGTAGTAACACGAATAAGTGAAACTTGATCGTACACATGCCGAATAGAATTCCTGCCCAAAACAGTTTGTCAGCTTTCAGGCAGTAATAAGCTCCCAGCAGAAAAATGACTAAGAAAGCCACGTCCTGACCCATCGTGAAATTGCTTGCCAGCGGCAAGTACCAGGCACAGGCAGCCGCTGCAACCCATTTATCGTCGGGCCACATCCAGATAAATGCACCCACCGCCGCCAGCCCCAGGACCCTCCATAGCACCAACGCCGTCATGAATGGCAATTGCGCCAGCGGCCACATCAGGAGCGCGTAAAACGGCGGCCTGATGAATATCAGGTTCTCCATGACGCAGCCCATCGCTTTCCGTTCCACGTCGAATGCGGCCTGGGGCACATATAAGTTGGGAGTCCCGGTAAGCTTGCCGCCGGCATAAAAAGCGGAAAAATCGGAAGTGCAGACACTCAGCTCGTACGGTAGATGATCGAATATGTAAGCCCGCAGCAGGATCCCGGTTACTACCAGCACACCGAGAAAAATATTGCGCGTTCTGCGCCGTTTTCTTCGAGCGTCAACAGTGTCGGCAGGCGATGCTTCTGTCGTGGCCAAGTGCGTCTTTTTCCACCATAACAGCTTTCACCGGGTTCTCGGCGATCTCTGCACCTCTGCGGTCATGAGCTTCAATCAGCGCAGTGCTTGGCGTCGAGCGCTGCGCCATCCGGTGATTGCGCAAACGTCGTTCCCGCCGCCAGAACGAACATCGCGAATTTCATTTCAGATCGACCACGATGAGCTGGTAGGCGGCTTTCCCGGTATTCTTCCCCGAGTGGGTTTCCGGAGGAGCGATGACCGCTGCGTCCTTCTTCAGATCCATGGTGTGCATTTTTCCCGCGTCGTCGGTGATTTCCGCGTTGAGGTCGGTCAGCGCGACATAGACGTGGTCCGCCAAATGAGTGTGCTTGGCAACCATCGCTCCCGCAGCGCCAGTGCAAAGTTGGGCAGTGGCATGCGGAGATTCGCTGATCACTTTGCAGCTAGGCTCCGACGAGGCCTTCTTTGCCGCGCTCGCCGTCGGCGCCGGTTTCTTGAATTCGATGAGGACGGCGCGCAGCGTCGTCTTGCCCACGTTCTCGGAAACGTGCGTCTGCGCGGGCAGAGCCATCACCGTTCCGCGCTTCGAGTCCGGCGCCGACTGCGCCGTCTTGCCGTCCGGCATGGTCCACTTGACCATCCCCGGCTGCAGCATCACCGCCATCACATCCGGATGCGAGTGCATCACCGTTTTGGCCCCCGGCGCCACGTCGACCGCCAGCAGCCTGACGTCTTCATTCTCCGCAATGAGCCGGTACTGCCCGCCGGCCACTTTTACAGGATCCTGGGCCCAGGCTAGGGCCCCTGTCAGACACAATGCCGCCATCGTTTTGTACATTTGTTCACCCTTTCCCCGTTCGAGGTAACGATGGTATGCCGAGAGGAATCAATTAGCAAGAAAAAACTGAAGCACGGAAGGAGAATACAGCTCATCAGGTGGCGAAATCGACACGAGCGCGTTTCGGCTCAGGAACGTTAACTCACCGTGCGCCCTCCCTCCATTTTCAGTCTAGTTAGAGAAGGTTTGGTCGTCCGGGACAAAGCCTATCGAGGACCTGTTGCTACAAAGAACCTCGTGCATAGCGCTCAAGCCTGCGATACCAACCTGGTTTTCGCCCCTTGAAAGGAGCTGCTCTGTCAAGCGTCGTTAGCGCCTTGCCGATGTCTTCTGCCACATCCTCGGCCCAGACAACTTCGCAGGTCTCACCCGACGGGTTAAAGGCCACCAGTTGGAATTCACAATCTTGAGGCCATCCCGGGGCTTTCAGTTCCAACCCATTGTTGGTTTCGATAATCGTTGTGTTTCTCGTATCTGTATCGATTGAAATTGCCAAGTCAAGCATAGCGTCCTCACAGTGTTCCTTTGCTCTAAACGGCAGCCAGCCACGAAACGTGAACCGTCACTCTCTCGATCTTCCTGAACTCGAGCCTGCACGATAGCGGGTTCTGGTAGATTTCGTGAAATGGTGATTCATGAAAGTTCTTTACCACGAACAGAAAGAAACGGCCTTTCAAAGCTGTAGCGACCTCGTGCTCCTTGGGGGTCAGAGATAAACTCCCCATTCGTTCCCTCAAACCTTTGACTTCCACGACCAGAAAATCCTTATGGGACTCGGTCCGAAGCCGGAAGTCATATCCGCACCCAAGACGCGTTGTGTTCTCGACGACGTAATCTTCGAACTCAGGAAGGCTAGGCTGAACGGACACAAAGTATTGTTCCGCGGCCAGACCGGTGATCAGCCGCTTCGCGAAGGAGGACTCGCCCTCCTCCTGTTCTTCTTTCACTTGAATCTCGCTCCAAGCGTTTTCATCATATCCGACAAAGGATTTGACCAAACCTGTGAACGTTTCGAGATCTAAGCCCTTGTATTTCTCGAACACCTTGAGGCAGTAGTCGCGGGTCGGACGCTTGTGCCAACCCTTTCGACGATTCGGAAACAAAGGGTCGAACTCATCGCGGTAGTTCTTTATGGACGCAGGCTGTGATCCCATAGCGTACCCGATGACGTTGAACGCCTCCTTGAAGGTTTCGAAACCGAGTTTCTTCAAACCAAGCGAGTCGTATTTCGAGAGATATAAGCCAGCCAGTATGAGTTTCTCTCTCGTTGCGATTCTTTGCGAGTCCAGGACCATAGTCTTCAACAGATTATTGTCAGTTCTTATAAGAGAGCAACCTGCTCTTCCGTCGGCTCCGCTCAACAGTACCAGGGCTCATTCAGGTACGGAATCGTCGCCCGAGACGCCAGGTGCAAATCCGGTGGACGGCCGTTGGCCAGTTCCCAAATCTTGCTGAAAATCTCGGCGCGGGTGGCTTTGCGGCGCTCCTCGCGCTGAATCAGCCGCTGAAGATCCGCGCAGAGCTCGTCCAAACTCGGGTCGCTGTGCCGCCATTTGTGCGAGAGTGCGGCCGGGTCGAAGGGTCCTGCCAGTTCGCGGATTTCGGGAAGATCCAAGAGCCGAGACCCGGCGGGAATCAGCAGACGGATGGCGAGCTGAATGGGACTGACGTTGTCCACCAGATCCAGATCCGCTAGGAACTGCAGCAGTTCGCGGTATCCCGCCCACGTGGTCCAGGGCGTGAAGGCGACGAAGGTTGGCGCGAGCGTGAGTCCGGCGGCTCGCACGATACTTACGGCATCGATAAAATCCGCGCGCGTGTGGCCTTTGGCCAGCTTTTCGAGCACGGCATCATCAATCGACTCCGCGGCGCTGGTTACGAACAGGCAGCCCGTCCGCTTCAGCACCGGCAGCAGCTCCCGGTAACGCAGCAGATGCTCGATCTTGATGGTGACGTCGTATGTGATCGACGGATGCTCTGCGTGCAAGGATTCGACGATGGCCGCGGCGTGACGGGGACCGTTCAAGAAATCGGGATCACCGAAGGTGATATGCTGCGCCCCAGCCGCCACTTGCTGCCGGATATCCTCCAGCACCACCTTGCGCTCGACCACGCGAAACACTCCGTTGTAAACCGGGACCACGGGACAGTGCCGGCAAAGGTGCTTGCAGCCGCGGCTGGCCTCGGTGTAACCGGCGAGCCGCTCCTCGCCGTCCACCAGGAGCTTCGCGTACCGCGTCAAAGAAGGCAGGCCCGTCCGGTCCGGCGTCAGAAACTGCTGGCGCTCGAGCGAAATCAAAGGCAGATGCCCGTTGCGCCCCTCCCGCAACCTGCCCGCCAGGTCCAGCAGGCCCTGCTCGAATTCCCCGCCTAAAATGGTCCGCGCCCCAAGCTCCCGCAAGTAGGGTTCGTTCATCGGCGCATACAAACCGAAACAGCACAAGTGCGCCCGGGGATTCAGTTCCTTCACCCTCTCCATGGCCTTCACCGCCAGGCGCGTGGCGGTATGCATGGGAAGGTAAAACGCCACCAGACCCGCTTCGGCCACCGAATTCCGCGGCAGCGGACTGCAAGCCAGGTCAGCACACGTCACCTCATGCCCGTCCGCACGCAACCATGCGGTCGGCGAGGCCAAGCCAAAAGGCTGCCGCCCCATTTCGTACGTCGAGATGAGAACGATTTTCAAGACTTGAACTCCCATTATCGCTCCGGCACTCTAACAGTTTGTTGAAAAGCGGGGACAGGCAGCGCCCTCCACGCGCCGACGGGGCTAGATGATGTCGATTGCGCATATCGCCCGGCTTGGGACGGCGAAGCCAGTACCTGTTTTTCAGAAAACTCCTAAATAAGCGGAGTTGTTACAATAACCCTAAGCTTCCACTTATGGACACCAGTCCGCTCGTCGATTCGTTCGGCCGAGCTCATGACAATCTCCGCATCAGCGTCACCGACCGGTGCAATATCCGGTGCTTCTACTGCATGCCGGAGCAAGGCGTCCAGTTCATGGAGCGCAACGAGATCCTGTCGTTCGAAGAGATCGAGCGTTTCGTGCGCGTCGCCGTGCGCCTGGGAATCACTAAACTGCGCGTCACCGGAGGCGAACCGCTCGTTCGCCGCGACCTTCCGGTTCTGATCCGGAAACTCGTCGCCATTCCCGGCATCCGCGATCTCGCGCTCACCACCAACGCCGTCCTGCTCGAGGAAATGGCTGAACCTCTCTACGAAGCGGGCCTGCGCCGCATCAACATCCATCTCGATACGCTCGATCGCGAGCGCTTCAAACAGATCACGCGGCGCGACGATCTCCCCAGAGTTCTCACCGGCATCGACGCCTGCCTCCGCCTCGGCTTCGGTCCCGTGAAGCTGAACGCCGTGGCGGTAAAGGGACTAACCGAGCCCGACATCGTTCCCCTCGCGCGATTTTGCCGGGAGCGTGGCATTGAGCCGCGCTTCATCGAATTCATGCCGCTCGATGCACAGCAGCTCTGGGATCGCACCCGCGTGCTGAGTGCCAGCGACATTATCGAGGTGTTGTCCCGCGAGATTTCTCCGCTGGTCGACATTCCGGACCGCGATCCGCGCGCTCCCGCCACGGAGTATCGCTACGCCGACGGCGGCGGGCGTGTCGGCTTCATCGCGTCGGTGACGCGGCCGTTCTGCCTGAATTGCAATCGCATCCGCCTCACCTCCGATGGCAAGCTGCGCTACTGCCTGTTCGCCATCGAGGAAGCCGACGTCAAGTCCCTCCTGCGCTCCGGCGCTTCTGACGACCAGATCGCAGCGCTCATTCGCTCCAATATTCAGTCCAAGTGGATCGGCCACGAAATCAATAGCACTCGCTTCGTGCCGCCCCCACGGCCCATGTACGCCATCGGCGGTTGAAGCGCCCTCAGCACTGCTGCTCTGCGCCCCCCCCGCGTCTCTGCGGTGACAACACTCACGCTATAATTTCGGTACATGGCCGCACGGCTGGAGCCGGTCCCCGGCGTCCGCTCTCGCGAACTCGTCGACCTCCGCAAACTTTCTTCCATCCACCTCGACAACCTCCTGGAAGAGGAAACGCGCGAATGGGATAGTGTGCTCGATTGGGATTTCAAGAAATCCGCCGACCTCGTCCGCCGCTTCCTCGATCTGCGCGCCCTCAGCGGTTGCGCCCTTATCGACGATAAGCGGGCGGTTGGCTATTCCTATTTCGTGCTCGAAGAACACAAAGGCTTGATTGGCGACCTCTACGTGGTCCCGGAACACCGCACGTCCGAAACAGAAAACCTGTTGTTGCACGGGGCGCTCGCCGGCCTCGTGACCGGTTCGCAGGCCAGCCGGATCGAGGCTCAACTCATGCTGATCGTGCCCGACCCGAATCGCACCCTGCCCGGCGCCGAGTCCCTCACTACGTTCGAGCGCAATTTCATGCTGCTCGATTTGGGCACGGCGCAGCCGCTACCCGACAAGCCCGCGCGCCGACGCGTCCACATCGAGAAGTGGTCGGATCATCACCACGACACCGCCGCGCAACTGATTGCCTCCGCCTACGCCGGCCACATCGACAGCCGGATCAACGACCAGTATCGTTCCGTCGCCGGCGCCCGGCGCTTTCTCTACAACATCGTCCAGTATCCCGGCTGCGGCAGTTTCTTCCGGCCCGCGTCGTACGTGTCATTCGATTTCGTGCGCGGCTGGATGTCCGGGCTCTCGCTCACCAGCGTCGTCGGCCCCGAAGCCGGCCACATCACACAAATCTGCGTCGCCCCCGAAGTGCGCGGCACCGGAGTCGGCTACGAGCTTTTGCGCCGTTCCCTGATCACACTGCGTGAACATGGATGCAAAAAAGTCAGCCTCACCGTGACTACCGCCAACCGCGACGCCGTCACCCTCTACGAGCGCATCGGCTTCCGCACCATCCGCACCTTCTGCGCCTACGTCTGGGAAGGTTTCGCCCGAGGGTAGCGACCGGGGACTGGCTTCACTGTCCCTGATCTCAACGGTCACTCTTAACCGGACTGCTCGTCGTGGACAGTGCTGCCTGTCCCCACCCTTTCGAGCCTTGTTTGAGGGGGGAAACCCGAGGGGGGAAACCCGGGACAGTACACTCAAATAGAGTTTCAGAAAGCCCCTGTCCGTGAATTGAGTGTACAGCCCTAGGTTTCCCCACCGGTTCCCCCGGACAGTTCGTTGCTGCGAGCGAGCTTACTGAGCCGCGACGGTTACCGAGCGGACATTGGCCGATTTCCCCCCGCCACTGAACAGGACTCCAATACTCTCCTGCTCCATCCGGGACAGAGCTGCTCTGCGATACAATCCCTCCCATGCTGAAACGCACCTGCCTCCTCGCGCTCTTCTTCGCCGCACTCTCGCCCGCCGCTCTCCTCCGCATCGAACTTTCCGAGCGCTCCGACGTCCTCGCCGGTAAACCGTTCGGCGCCGCCGGTCCCTACGAACGCCTCATCGGCAAAGCTTATTTCGCCGTCGATCCCAAAAACGCCGCTAACCGCATCATCTCCGACATCGACAACGCGCCGCGCAATGAAAATGGACTGGTCGAATTTTCCGCCGACCTCTACGTGCTCAAGCCCCGCGATCTCAGTCGAGGAAATCGCGCCGGGCTGTTCGAAGTCTCGAATCGCGGCGGCAAAGGCATGCTCGGCTTCTACGACCGCGCCGCAGGATCTTCCGATCCCCGCACGCCCGAACAATTCGGCGATAATTTCCTCCTCGATCGCGGCTTCACCCTGGTCTGGCTCGGCTGGCAGTTCGACGTCCCGCCGCGCGAAGGACTCATGAGGCTCTACGCGCCGGTGGCTCGCGATGGCGATAAGGCCATCACCGGCCTCGTGCGCTCCGAGTTGGTTCTCGATCGAAGGCAAACCAGCTACTCTCTCGCCGATCGCGATCACATCCCCTACCCGGCAGTGAATCCCGATGATCCGAAGCTCACGCTCACCGTTCGCGACTGGCGTGAGGGCCCTCGCCGCACCGTGCCGCGCGCGGACTGGAGCATCGAAGACCGCACGCGCCTCGTGATGCCCGCTGGATTCCAGCCTGGCAAAATCTATGAAATCGTCTACACTGCTCAAGACCCCGTACTGGTGGGCTTGGGCCCAACCGCCGTTCGCGACCTGATCGCATTCTTGAAATACGGCGACGCCGAGACAGTCCTTGGCGATGCGAAAAATCACATCCAGCGCGCTTACGGTTTCGGCATCTCTCAGAGCGGCCGGTTCCTGCGCACGTTTCTTCACGATGGGTTCAATCGCGATGAAAAAGACCGCCGCGTCTTCGACGGTGTTCTGTGCCACGTGTCCGGCGCGGCGCTCGGCAGCTTCAATTTCCGCTTCGCGCAGCCCTCGCGCGATGCCCACCCGTTCTACAACACGTTTTATCCGACCGACATTTTTCCTTTCACCGATGTCGACCAGACCGATCCCGAAACCGGACTGACCGACGGAATCCTCCACCGCGCCACGAAAGATCGCGTGGTGCCGAAAATCTTCTACACCGATACGTCTTACGAATACTGGGGCCGCTCGGCATCGCTGATCCACACGAACATCGATGGCCAGAAGGACGCGCCGCTGCCGGATACCACGCGCATGTATTTCCTCACCGGCGGCCAGCACGGCCCCGCGCCGTTCCCGCCGCCAAAGAATCATGCGCAGAATCTCACCGACCCGAACGATTTCCGCTGGGCCATGCGCGCCCTCCTGGTGGCCATGGACCGCTGGGTGCGCGATGGCGCCGAGCCGCCCGCGTCGCTCTATCCGCGCATTGCCCAGGACACGCTCGTGCCGCTAGGCGCCGTGCAGTTCCCCAAAATTCCCGGCGTGAGTTTGCCGGTGCACGTTCAGAAGGCGTACCGGGTGGATTACGGGCCCGAATTTCGTTCGCAAAGAATCGTGACTGTGGAGCCCCCAAAAGTAGGAAACTCGTTCCCTACGCTGCTGCCGCAGGTGGACAGCGACGGCAACGAAACCTCAGGCCTGCGCATGCCGGAAGTGCAGGTGCCGCTCGCCACTTACGCCGGATGGAACCTGCGATCGCCCGAGATCGGCGCGCCTGAAGAAATGTTCAGCATGCAGGGCTCGTTCATTCCCTTCTTCCGAACGAAGGCCGAACGTGAACTGCGGCACGATCCGCGCCCATCGCTGGAAGAGCGCTACTCCGGGCGCGCGCAATATCTCGAAAAAATCGAAGCCGCCGCCCGCGGCCTCGTCGCCCACGGCTATCTGCTCGAAGCCGACATTCCCGACATCATCGACCACAGCGCTACGGAGTGGGACTATCTGAACCGCGCACCGTAGAGAAAGTCGCGAAAGGGAGCCCTTCGGGACTGGCTCCACCGTCCCTAATCGAGCCGGGTGCAAACTCCCGGCCCGCACGTCGTGGACGGTGGTGCCTGTCCCCTCTCGCACGAGCCCTCTCGGATTGTCATGCTCGCGGGTGTCGCGCCTTGCGACATGCCACTGCACTGTCCCCCTTCGCCCCTTGCAGAGTGCTTAGGCTCGCGTTGCTGACCAATTTCCTTGCGGATGTCTTCGGCGACACGCTTCGGCCCATCGATTTGGGACCAACAACGCGCGGACGGCGTCCACTGAGCGATGAGGTGATTTCATGTGGCGGGCCGTGCCTGCAATTTTTCCATGCAGTTGCGTGCCTCATATTGTGTATCAGCGTCTCACCGGCAAAGAACTGGTCGAGCTACGGAGGACTAACCGAGCCGCCACTAGAGGGAGCGGCCTTTGCATTCTGCCTCCGCGCCCCCAGCCGTCGCTCGATCAGCTCCAAAAATTCCGCTTCTCGATCCATCTCTGTGCGAATCTTCAACCAATACATCGGCAGTGGGGCCATCAGTTCCGTGCAGCCTTCGCATAGATTGATGGCATCCTTCTCGGTGGTGACTACGGCTTCAACCTTCGCAACCTGGAACTGATGTGCCATCCGCCGTATCTCCCGCGCCCGGTACGAGTGGTGATCCTCGAACGCCACGCGCACCGCGGCCTCGATGCCCATCATGTCCAGCGTGCACCAGAAGGATTCGGGATTTCCCAGTCCGCAAAACGCTCCCACTCTGGACAATGCCGGCGCCGGAGCTGCCTGTCCGCTGGACGCCTCCATCCACTGCTCAGGAACGGCACGCGCATAAAAAATGGGAGCCCGCGCATTGTAACGTCTCACAGCGAGTCGGAGGTCAAACGTTCCACGGCTGCATTCGCTTCTTGTGATGACGATGATCTCGGCGCGCGAGAGGGCTTCGAGCGGCTCCCGCAGCCATCCCAGCGGAAATACTTCGCCCCCGCCGAACGGCCGGAGTGCGTCGATCAGCACGATGTCCACTTGCCTCTCGAGGCGCAGATGCTGGAACCCGTCGTCGAGGATCAGTACATCGGCCCCAAAACGCTCCTGGAGCATCCGGCCCGTTTCGAAACGGTCTGAGCCGATACCCACCGGCGCGCCCGCCGCGCGCAGGAAGATTTGCGGCTCATCTCCCGACTGGCAAACCGCCACGCGCGCGCCCGGCTCTAGGATGAGGTGCTTCTGCAGGGAGTGCCGCCCATAGCCTCGCGTGAGAATGCCGGGCCGGTGGCCGCTGCGCCGCATCTCGTCCGTCAGGTATGAAACCAGGGGTGTTTTTCCGCTCCCGCCCATCGTGAGGTTGCCCACGCTGATCACCCCCCCACTCAGCTCCCTTCGATGCCGCATGTCGCGCCGCCGCTTCCACGCCCCGAACAAACGCCAGACTCCGGATAGTGGCCAATAGAACATGAACTCGGCGATGTTCGGACGAAAGCGAGGGCATGCCCCCTTGGCCACATCGCGGATCACCGTAATGGCCTGCTCCGTGGCGCCGCGGTTGGCTTCCGCGCACTCGCGCGCCCGCCGTCCCATCTCGGCCGCGCGTTCGCGGTCTTTAAGCAGCCCATCCACCGCACCCGCAAGCTCGGAAGGCGTCTGGATCTCCGCAAACGCCCGGGCGGCGCGAAATTCCTCGACGATTTCGCGAAAATTCTCCATGTGCGGGCCGCAAATCACCGGCCGCGCAAAAAACGCCGGCTCGAGAATGTTGTGGCCGCCTCGCGCCGCCAGCGTGCCACCCATAAAAACAACATCCGCCAGCGGGAATAGCCCGCTCAGTTCTCCCATCGAATCCAGCAAGAGTACGCCGGGTAACTGCAAAGGACCCTGCAGATCCGATCGCCGGACAAAACTGACGTCCCTTTGGGCGAGTTTTGCCGCAACCTCTTGAAAACGCTCAGGCTTGCGTGGCGCAAGCACCAGCAATAGTCGCGTATGTTGTTGTATTAGCTGGTGAAACGCTTCCAAGACGGCGTCGTCTTCATCCGGCGGCATGGTGCTGGCAGCCACCCAGACTTCCGCCGCACCGAGCGCCTCGATGAACCGGCGGACGGGTGATCCGGGCTCGGCCGGCCGGGGTACCACGTCATATTTGAGATTGCCTCCCACAATTAAACGAGCAAGTCTCATTCCAGCAGCAAGATAGCGGTCACGCATGAGCTCGCTCTGCACCACCACGGCATCGGGCCAGCGCATCACTTCGCGGAAAAACCAGCGATGCCGGCGATAAAGGCGCTCGGTACGATCGGAAATGCGGCCATTCAGAATAATCAGCCCGCAGCCGGCCCTTTTCGCCTCGCGGAACAGGTTCGGCCAAATTTCGGTTTCAATAATAATGACTAGGGCCGGCTGAAGCGTCCGCAGGACGCGCCGGACGGCGAAAACGTGATCGATGGGAGCGTAGAATACTCCCGCCGCCAGGCCGGCAAGCTTGGCGCGTGCAGTGGCACGGCCCGCTAGTGTTGTTGTCGAAACGAACAGAGGCGCGCGCGGAAACTCTGCGCGTAGCCTCCGCGCCAGTTCGATTACCGAGAGGACTTCGCCGACCGAAACCGCATGCAACCAGATCGCTCCGGGAACAGTCTGGTTAAAGGAACGGGATAAGAAACCGAGCCGCTGCCAAAGTGAAGGAAAATAAGCCACATTGCGCAGGCTTCGGAACAGAAAATAGGCGACAACAACGGGTAGTGCCAACGCCTGCAGAAAGCGGTAGAGTAGATAAATGCCTTTTGTTTTCAAACGCTTGGCTCTCCTGATGAGTATAGCGGCAGTGGCTGGGCTGAACAAGGCCGAGCCGGCCGATAAAGACCGGCCCAAGTTTGAAATGGCGCCCGCGGCCAGCTATGCGTCGCATCAGACGAGCGAAAAGGTAACGATCGGGGCGTCGGTATACGACACTGCCGAGAAGGCGCACGAGGCGTTCGGCAAGCTGGATCCTTATCAGCACGGCATCGTTCCGCTGCTGGTGGTTATCCAGAATGACAGCGGGCAAACCATCCGCGTGGACCGGATTCGGGTGGATTATGTGGCCCCGGACGGCAGCCACGTCGACGCGACCCCGGCGCAGGATATCCGGTATTTGAACGGGACGCGCCAGCCCAAAGTCGTTACCGGACCTCTTCCCACTGCCGGTCCGCGACTCTCGCGCCACAAAAATCCGCTGGACGCGTGGGAGATTGAGGGGCGGGCTTTTTCAGCGAAAGTGATCCCGGCGGGCGAGTCCGCGGGAGGGTTTTTTTACTTCCAAACGGGCCACCGCCCGGGCTCGCGGGTATACGTCACGGGTCTGGAGGAAGCGTCCTCGCGACGCGAGCTGCTGTACTTTGAATTCCCCCTCAAAGACGAGCCGCGATAGCGTTTTGCCGTTGGGCATTATCTGTGTATTTCCGAACTAAATGATAACGGAAATTAGCAAAAATCAAGGGGAGTTGTTATCCGCTACTGTCCATCGATAGCAGCGGCGGCATCGTCCATAACCTTTGGCAACCAGGGTCTGTATCCCGTTAGAAATTAAACTCTAATTAACAGAAAATTTTTAACGTTTTTCTAAAAAAATCACCACAAAAAGTCTTTAATTGAGGGAGTTTTCCTTTATAATGAAAACCGCGTCAAGGAAGGGCGCGAATCGCAGTGCGTTGTCAATATTGCGGCAAAAATCTGTGGCCTCTGCGGGGACTCTTCGACGAAGATTTCTGCAGCAAAGATCATCGACAGCGCTATAACGAACGGGTTCGGAAAGCTCTCGAACACCTGCCCAAGGAAAAAGCCGGCCCGAAGACGGTAGCCGACTTCCAGTTTGAGAAGCCCCGCGTGCAGGAGGCGCCCGCCGCCAAGCCTTCGGGAGGGGAGGTGTGGCAGAGCCCGCCTGCTCCCGCCGTACCGGATTTCGCGCACGCGACGCAAAGCCCGTCGTTTGCGACCAGCACCTTCTCCATGGCAGCCGTGGCGCCAGCCATGGGAGTGGCAAGGCGCAGCATAAATGTCAGCGCAGCGTCGTTTGCTCCCAAGGTGATGAACATCGAAAGCCTGCGGGAACGGGTTCATCAGCACCAGGCGGTCGCCGCGACGATGGTGGAGGCACCGGTCGCCATCGCGCCGCGCGCCGGCAACATGGCGATGAAAGTTTCCGAGCGCTGGGGCGTCACTCCCGAGGCATTCGACGAGCTGAATCATGTGTACCTGCATGAGCTGGACCCGGTGCTCATCGCCGACTTCCCGCTGGCCGGGAACCTGGTGGCACCGATCCAAGCGGCGCCGACGGTGGTCAAGCCGAAACACACCGCCAGCGCGGGTCCCTGCGGCGCGGGCCGAGTGGAATTCTTCCCCATGCAGCGGCGGTTCGGCGGCGCGCAGCCCATGGGCGCCGACGCTCAGGACACCCTGCTGGAGCTGGCGTCGCAGGAAGGCGACAACATCTGGCTCGAAGATTTCATGAGCTGGCGCATTCCGGTGGCCATGGCTCCCAATCGTTCTTCGATGGCCATGCTGCCGGCGACGGACCGCCTGGCCGCGCTCGAGCGCGTCCGCAATACGCAGCCAGCCTCGGCCGCACGCCCCGCTCCCCTGGAATGGCGATTCGAGACCGCCGACCCGGAACGACGTTCGCTCGAAGCCGCGGGTCCGGCCGCTGCGACGGCTGTGGTGATCGAATTTCCGGCTCCGTGCGAGCGAGCCGCCTCGCCGCTCAGCCGTGAAGCGGCCATTTTCGATGCGAAGGCATTCCATCTGCAGATGCCGGAAATCGCCGTCGATGCCGGCGAGTTGGATCTGGTGCTGGCGACCGAACTGGCCGACGTAGCCCCCGACCACACCGATGCTTTCGGCGCCGAAACCAAGATAGGCGAAACACTGCTACCACGGGCCAGCGAGTGGTTCCCGATGGAAGCGCAGTCCGTGCTGCCGGCGTCTTCGCCAGAGTTCGATGGCGGCCTGGCCGCGCCCCAGTTCGCGAGCCTGGTGGCCCAATCCGTTCCGTCGCAGGTACGCAACGGAGCAAGCAGCGTGGCTCCGGGAGTGGCGATCAGCCTGCCGGATCGCGCCGTGCGCCTGAAGAACGGGCCCGACTTCTTTGCCGCCGAGCCAGCCATCGCGAACTCCGTGGCGTCGCCTGTTGCCGCCCGGCCGTACGCCGCCGCGGTGGCGCTTGCGGTTCCGGAAGTTTCCGCCAGCGCCGCCGGCACACTGCTCGAAGCGGCTGCTACACAGCCGGTTCTGCCGGCCGGCGCGTTCAAGGATGAGGAAGTGCTCAGTTACGCGGCGCAACCCATCCAGACCGCCTACATTGAGGTGCCGGCGGTGGAGCCGCAACCCGCGGGCTTCTGTTCCGCCGAGCTCACGAAGATCGATTTGCGGTTCCGCGATGCGGGCGACCGCCTGCCGCATCAACTGGACTGGATGGCGCCGCAGTTAGCGCTTTGCATCCCGGAATCTCACTACGAAGATTATCCGCTGGCATTGCAGGTGGATGTGCCCGAGCCGCGGACGGTGACCGTATTCGAGACGGCCAATTACGACGATCAGCCGACAAACAAAGTTCTGGCCATCAACGAGGTCAAGACCAAGCGCTATGCCATGCCGAGTTACCTGAAGGGCATGGCCGCCGGGTTGATGCTGGCCTCCTTCCTGTGGTTCGGCAGCTCGAGCATCAAGACGGACGGTCTCACGCTGCGGCCTGGCGACCTGATCCGGTTAACGATCCAGCGTCGCGCGTCTTACGAAACCGGGGACAATTTCCACGCGGGCCTGGCCTCGTGGGATGGCAAGAACTTCGCCAAATCCTGGGCCTACGACAAGGAAGGTTTCATGCGCCCAGGCCGCCTGGCGCTCTATAAGCCGTCACACGACATGACGGATTACAAGATGGAATTTCTCACGCAGATTGAGCGCAAGAGCGTGGGCTGGGTTTTCCGCGCCGCCGATGACCAGAACTACTACGCCATGAAGCTGGCCGTGACCGAACCGGGTCCGCGGCCGCTGGTAGCGCTACTTCGTTATCAGGTGATTGACGGCAAAAAGGAATCGCGCGGCGAAACACCGGTGCAGGTCATGATGCACAACAACCGTCCGTATCGCGTCGAGGTGGATGTGAAGGGCAACCAGTTTCTGACGTCGATCGAAGGGCAGTTGGTGGACACATGGAGCGACGACCGCTTGAAGTCGGGTGGCGTTGGATTCTTCACCGAAGGAAGCGAAAAAGCGCGGCTGTACTGGATGAAGATCACGAAGAACAGTGACTTCCTGGGCAAGCTGTGCTCCATCCTGGTGCCGAAGGAATCGTAACGCGCACGGTGGCCGAAAAGGATTGAGTAGTACACGGGAGATTAAGAAAGAGAGAGTTCAATGAGCTCAGTGAATCGGAACCCGGTGGACCTTGGAGCTTCACCGCGTTTAGCTGTGGTTGGCAAACCGGGGTCGGTGAAGCCGATCGGTTCGAAGCCCAATGGATCGGGCGAGAATGCCGAAGAAAAGGGCGGCCGTTCCCGATCTTTGGCTACCGCCGTAGCCCTGCACCTGGAAGGCAAACCGGAAGAGGCCTTGCGCGAGTTGCGCCGAGCGGTGGAGCGCGGGGAAAACAAGCCGGCCATCTTCTCGGCCATGGGCCACATCCTGTATGAGCTGCAGCGCTATCAGGAGGGCGTGGAAGCCTATTCGCACCTGGTGGACGTGGAGCCACACCATCGCAGCGGATATTTCAAGCTGGCCGTGTGTTTGGAAAAATTGGGCCGGTGGGATGAAGCCGCGGCCAATTTCCGCAAGGCGCTGCAAATCGCCCCGGGAAATTCGGAAGCGCAGCTGGGCCTGGGCATCTGCCTGCTGCACCTGGAAAACTCCGAGCAGGCGTTGGAAGCCTTCGATCAGCACTTGAGCCAGCAGCCCGAGCAGCCTGAAGTGCTGTTCGGCAAAGCGGTGGCATTGCAGCAGGCTGGGCGCCTGGACGAAGCCGCCGGCCTGTATAACAAGCTGTTGGAGCGCAATCCGCGTTCTGAAGAATCCTTGGCCAACATGGTGGCGCTCGAGATCGCGCGCAAGGATTACGATGCGGTGCGCGATTACTCCGAGAAGCTGTTGTCGCTGCGGCCGCACTCGCAGGCGGCACTGGCGGGATTAGCTACTTCGGCGTTCGCCGCGGCGGACTTTGAGGCGGCATCCAAGTTCTGCGCCAAGCTGGTGGACCTGGTTCCCGATAGTTTTGAAAACTGGTTCAACCTGGGCGTGGCGCATCAGAAGACCGGCAATTACCAGGAAGCGACGCAAGCTTATGCGCGCGCCACGGAGCTGCGGCCGGATTCCGCGCAGGCGCACCTGAATCTGGGTGTGACCTTCCAGGAAACCGGGGCTCTGGACCGCGCCCGCGAGGCGTACGAAAAGGCTCTGAAGCTGGATGCCAACCTGCCCGCGGTGCTGTGGAACCTGGCGCTCGTGCTGGAACAGCAAGGCAACTACGAACGGGCCGAGCAACTCTACGCGCAGATTCCGGACAAAGATCCAGAGTGGGATGACGCCCAGTTCCGCATGGGTTACCTGAGGCTGCAGCGCGGCGATTACGCCGGCAGTATCGACGCCTTCGAAGCCTGCCTCAAGAAGCGCCACGACTGGCCGGAAGCCCGGCTCAACGCGGGCATCGCTTATTGGAAGATGGACGATTCCAAATCAGCGCGCAAAGCGTTTGAGGACGTCTTATCGCTGCGGCCGGAATCGGTGGATGCTCTCCGCGGCCTGGCGGCCCTCTCACTGGCCCAGCAGGATTACAACCAGGCGTTCTCGCTGCACAAGAAGCTTTTGGATCTGGGTGAGCGCAGCGCCGAGCTGTTCTATAACGCCGGCCTGATCGCCCAGAAACGCTCTGAAATGCAGGACGCCGCGAAGTACTACGAGCAGGCGCTGCAACAGCAGCCGCAGTTCGCTGAAGCACTGCTGAACCTGGGCCACGTACGCAAATCACTGGGCCAGGAAGAAGAAGCCCGCAACTGCTGGCGCAAGGCTGTGGAAGCCAAGCCCGAGCTGGCCGAGACGTATTTCGAGCCGACGGCTCAATAGACCGCTGCTGACAATCCGATAGTGAGGCGGCCGGGGCTGAGAGGTCCTGGCCGTTTTGCGTTTTGGGGCGGGGGGCACGCAGCGCCGTCCTCCAAACCGGCCTCACCAGGTCAGAGTGACCGCTACTCGCTGATAGCCCGAACCTGCATGGAAACGGACGCGCAGTTTGTCGCCTGCGATTTCGGCGCCGGATACGTGCAGTCCGGGACGGTTGATGCGCAATGGGAGCTCGTACGTGGAATCGCCCGGGGCCTCCATCGTGATGGTGAGGCGGTTGGGAGAACGTTCCTCGGCGAGCACTTTTAGCTGCCCGGTGTGTGATCCGGGTTGCGGCAGACCGTGCGGAATGTCGATTTCGACCGGCGGAACTTCGAGGCGGAGTTCGGCGCGGGTGGTTGGGCAATCTTCGCGCGGCGCGGTTTGGGGCGCCAGGCAGAACACGCCGGGCGGATCGGATCGCGCCTGGATCAACAGATGATCTGCTTCGCGCTTGAAGTCCAAATCAACGCGGGAATTGTCGAGCGGGACTTTGTGGAGCTTGGCTGAACTCCAGCTTGCGGGCAGGTGGGGCGCGAGGCGGAGCGTGTGATGCAAGGCGTCCCAATCGAGGCCGAACAGGCCGCGGATGGCCGGCGTCAGCACCATGGCGGAAGACCAGGTTTGATGCGAGCTGCTGCGACCGAGCGGCTGAAAGAATTCGCCGGAGAGCAGCTCGGTGACCGCGCCCAGGTCCTGCGCGTAGGTCAGGTCGACGTTTTGCATCAGGTGAGCGTAGCCGGCGAGCGGGCGGCCGGCGCGATATTCGGCGAGCGACACCCAGCCGGTGAAGAGCGGCCAGACGGAGCCTTGATGGTAGCTGATGGGGTCGAACAGGGATTCAGTGGCGCTGACGTCGCGCGCGCCCCAGTCGGTGGAGAACTCGTGCGAGGCCCAGCGGCTGAACATGGCGTCGGCGTTCGGCAAGGACAGCTCGCCGGTCCACCAGGCGACGACGGGATAAATGGTGGCGATTTTGTCGGTCGAGCCGTCCGGGTTGCGGCTGAAGGCGTAGAAGCGGTTTGCGGCATCGTAATATTCGGGTTCGAGCTTCTGGCGGATTTTTTCGGACTGCTCGCCGGCGCGGCGGGCGAGATCATCGTCATGCATCAGCGCGGCCAAATGCGCCATGGATGCGCAGGATTGCTGATCGAGCGCGGCGAGATAGATTTCCTGGTGCGGCATGCCCGGCGGCCAGGATTCCACCCAGCCGGTTCCTTCAGTGTTTTCGTAGATGCCGTCGCCATCGGAATCGTGCGCGCGCGTGAAGGCGTAAGCGAGCTTCACGGCGTCCCAATGTTTGCGCAGAAATTCCACGTCGCCGCTGGCGTTGACGTAGTCCTCCATGGCCATCACGAACAGGGGCGTGGAGTCGGCGGAGGCGTAGAAATAAGGAGTGGCTTTCCAATCGACCAGATCCGCGGTCTGAGAGAACTCGTGCATCATCTTGCCGTCGGGGCGCTGGCGGCGGATGAGGAACTCGAGCGCCAGACGGCTGAGTGAAAAATCTCCGTAGCCGTGGATGGCGTAGAGCGTCCACAGGGCGTCGCGTCCGAAGAACCAGCCAAAACCGGGACGGGCGGAATCGCCGGAGGAATAGTAGCCGGCAACGAGCCCGGTCTGGTCGTGAAACTTCACGCGCGCCTGATCGATGGAAACCGCGGCCCATCGCATAGCGTCGTCGAACCGGGCGTCGGGAGTTTCGGCGGTCAGGCGGTCGTCGAAGAAGTGCGCCCAATAGTTTTGGGTGCGGGAATAGAGATCGGGAATGCGATCGTTGAGGGCCGCCAGTTGTGCAGGACCGCCGGTAGTCAGCAGCAACGGAAAGAACGAATCCGAATCTCGTTTCGGATCGAAGGACAGCTTCAGTTCGAGTGGATACGTTCGGGGCCTTTCCTGATACGGCGGCAGGATTCCGGGGACGGCGCGCGGGATGGCTACCGCGCCTGAGAACTGCGGATTGTCGGTGTGCAGGATGTAGTAGCCGCTCTCGCCCTGCTTCACCCACTCGGCGCCAGGGCGTCCGAAGTTTGGCGCGGGCCACATGCGCAACATCTCAGGCTGAAAACTGAAAGTGAGCTCGAGCGGCCGTAGGGACGCGATTTCAAACAAGAGGATGGGGCCGGCGGCGCGCGCGACGAACATGTGCTGTTTGACGGTAAATGCTGCGTGCGAATAGGTGATGGTGGTTCGTTCGGGACCGACGTCGATGGTTGCGGCTAACGGGTTCAACTCGATGGGCACGGGGTAATCGGCAAGTTCGGCGGTGATGCGAAAGGCGCTCAGCACCTTGACCGGAAACACCCAGGCTTCGAAGATGCCGTCTTGATGGCCGAACACAGCGCCGGTTTCACCAGCTACGGTGAAGGGCTGGTTCGGCTGAGCTGCTCGAGTGATGCGGAGCGAACTCTCCGGAAGCGGAAAGCGCGGGACGGGATGCAGGGGCGGATTCTGGCCGGCGAGAGCCAAACAAGCGAGCAGCAGGAGTAGAGAGAGTCGCATGCGCTCCTATTTGGGGTGCTTGCGCGCCAGCCGAATCTCGAACAGGTTCGGCCAGAGCTTGCCGGTAACGAACAGGCGCTTTTGCGCCGCGTCGTAGGCGATACCGTTCAACACCGCGCCGGGCTCTACCGTATATACAGGGCTCAGCAGGCCTGAAAGATCGATCCAGCCAAGCACGTCTCCGGTTGTGGGAGATATGCGGGCGATGCGGTCGGTCTGCCACACGTTGGCGAGGATCTCGCCCTCCACGAATTCCAACTCGTTGAGCTGGTCGATCGGGCGGGCTCCGTCGTGGACCTTGATGCGCCGCTTCTCTTTGAAATTCCCAGCTTCAATCACGCGCAGTTCGGCGGTCCCGTCACTCATGAAGATTTCGCGGCCGTTGTTGGTGAGCCCCCAGCCTTCGCCGGTGTAGGCGAACCGCCGGAGCAGTCGAAAATCTCGCGCGCTGTAGACGAATCCAACCTGCGACTGCCAGGTGAGCTGATAGATCTCGTCGTGAAGGAGCGTGATTCCTTCGCCGAAGAATTCGGGCGACAGGTTGATCTGCTGAACCACCTCGCCGGTGTCGAGCCGGACCTTGCGCAACGATGAACGGCCGTTGAGACCCGTGCTCTCATAGAGAAATCCCGCGTGGAATTCGAGGCCTTGGGTGAAGGCCATCCGATCGTGCGGGAAGGCATGAACGACCTGGTACGTGTATTCGACCGGGTGGGGTGCGGAAGGTCCGAATAACGCGAGGGCCGCAAAAAGTCCGAGTGTTATTTGTAGCCGCAGCGCGCTCATCCTGGGAAGACACTTCCAATCGTCAGCCGGCCGCTGCGGATCGAGCGATCGAGCGCCGCGATGTCGGGAGAGATCGGGCGATCGCCTTCGATGGCGGCGCAAACAGACTGGATTCGGTGGCGCGCCACTTCGAGCGCCGGGCTGGTTTTAAGCGGCCGAAGGAACTCGAGGGCGCGAACGGAGGCCAGCGCTTCAATAGCCAGCACGGCGCGCGTGTTGCGCACCACGCGCTTCCATTTGAGCGCGGAGGTCATCCCCATGCTGACGAAATCCTCCTTGTTGCCGCTGGTGGTGATGGAGCCGGGCGAGGCGGGAGTAGCCAGCACGCGGTTCTCGGCCACTAGCGCGGCGGCGGTGACTTGCGCCATCATCAGCCCGGACTCGAGTCCGGCGTGCTGTGCCAGAAAAGCGGGCAGGTCCTCGTTGAGCGCGGGATTCACCAGGCGGTCGATGCGCCTCTCGGAGATGCCGGAAAGCGCGGTGAGCGCGATGGCCAGATAGTCGAGATGCAGAGCCAGCGGCTCTCCGTGAAAGTTGCCGCCCGACAAGACTTCATTGTCGAAGACGAGCGGGTTGTCGGTGGCGGAATTCATCTCGATGGAAAACACGCGCCGTGCTTCCGCCAGCGTATCGCGAACCGCTCCGTGAACTTGAGGCGCGCAGCGCAGCGAGTAGGCATCCTGCACGCGCCGGCAGGAGACATGCGACGCGCGGATTTCACTGCCTTCGAGCAGACGCAACAGGTGCGCGGCGCTGGTCAACTGGCCGGGATGCGGGCGGACAGCGTGCAGCCGTGGATCAAAAGCGCGCGGCGTTCCGCGCAAAGCGTCCAGCGTGAGGGCGCACACCACCTCGGCGGTATCGATGAGCACCTCCGCCGCGGCCAGTTCCAGGCAGCCAATGGCGAGCATGGCCTGCGTGCCGTTGAGGAGTGAGATGCCTTCTTTGGAGGCGAGCGCGAGCGGCTCGATGCCGGCAAGGCGCAGGGCTTCGCGTCCCGGCATGCCAGCGCCTGCGAACTCGGCTTCGCCCTCGCCCATCAACACGAGGGCCATGTGAGCCAGAGGCGCGAGGTCGCCCGACGCTCCGACGCTGCCTTGCGAGGGCACCACCGGCGTGACGCCGCGATCGAGCATCTGGCAGAGACGTTCCGCCACCACCGGCCGGATTCCCGAGAAGCCTTTGGCCAGCACGTTGGCGCGAATCAACATCATGGCTCGCACCTCTTCGCGCTCGAGCGGATCACCCGCGCCGGCGGCGTGCGAGCGCACCACGTTGCGCTGCAGTTGCTCGAGCTCGGCAGGCGGCACGCGCACATCAGCCAGCAGGCCGACTCCGGTGTTGACGCCGTAGACCGGCTCGTCGCCTGCCGCCAGGCGCTCGACCACGGCGCGCGACCTCAGCATTTTTTCGACAGACGCAGGCGCCAGTGCGGCGGCCTCTTCGTGGACCGCGACGGCAATCACGTGTTCGATGGCGAGGCGGTCGCCATCCAGTACGACCATACGTCATGTATGGTAGCGAAGAGCAGGTGCCAGCACCAAGAACGAGGTGCTAGGTGCTAGGTTTTAGGTGTTAGCAACCAAACGCGCTCGTGCCACAAAAGGCGGCCGGTTTTCCTAACACCTAACACCTAACACCTGAAACCTGGCACCTAGTGTTCCATCGCCCACCAGACCACGAAGTCCGTCATCGGCGGCGTTACTCCAAGCTCTCGCATCCGCGAGGCATTCTGGCCCCGGTGATGCTGGCCGTGCATCAACGCCTGGAGCAACAGCACGCCTGCGGGCGCCTCGAACGGCCCCTTCGGCCCGCGTGACAGGTGAATCATCTTGCCGAGATCGGCGGCGCCCAACGTCGCGGCCAGGCCTTCATTCGCCTTGCTCATGGCCGCTTCGAGTTCTTCCATGGACTCCCGATCCTTCATCCCGGCGATATCCGGCGTTTCACCGCGCGCCAGCGCCGCGAGCATCTCGCACGCCATGACCATGTGATTTAGCCGCTTGCGGATGTCAGGATCCGCCAGCAGCGTGGCATTCGTGTGAAGCGTCTTCCAGTGCTGCGCATCCGCCCAAGCCTGATGGCGGGCCAGGTCCTGCAACAGTTCTGCGTACATAGGTATTGATGGTATCGGAAAGCGAGGTGTTAGGTGTTAGGTGTTAGGTGTTAGAAAAACCTGCCTTCTCTGTGGTGCGAGCGTGCTGGTTTCCTAGCGCCTAAAACCTGGCACCTAGCACCTGTGTTCACTTCAGCGGTAACCGCACCGTGTTGCTCTCGTGTCCGTTGACGCGGGCTTTGATCTCGACGGTTGATGCGGCCGGCAGAGGGTCCGCGATGCGGAACTGGATGGCGGTCATGCCCACGCGGCCGGGCGCGGCGCCGGCGAACTGGGGCTCGATGATTTTATCGCCGAACAGCAGCTCGGCTTTGTCCTGCAGGGGGTACGGGCGTGAACTGGGGACGGCAAAGCCATCGGGCGGCTGAACCTGATATGGACCGAAACCGGTGCCGAGTGCAGTGACCAACTCGCCGCGGCGCGCGGGGCTTTGCGCCGTAACCATCGAGCCGTCTTCATGCAATGCGATCAGGTACGGGTTTCCAGAGATCTGTTGGAAGAACAGGCCCGGTGCGTTCCGTTGAACGGTGAAGGCGCCGGTGACATCCGGCTGGGTCAGAGAATGGACAGCGATCGTCTGCGCGCCTTCGGCGACCTCAGCCGGCAACTGGGCGTTGATCTGCCCGGGTGAAACAAACAGCAGCGGCAACATCTGATTCCCCACCGTCACCGTCACGCCGGCCAACGTCTGCGCCAGCGGGCTGCTGGGACCCACCTGCAGCGCCGGAGCCAGGCTGGGGCCGTAAATGGAGATCAGTGAACCGGGCGCCACAGCGGCTTCCGGCGTATCGCCCACGGCACTGCCCACCGCGTCAATCCCGTTCGCGCCCATGCGGACCAGCTTTGGCCAGACGCTGCGAGGGCGGTCCATGATTTCGGTGATGGTGGTGCCGGCGCCGGTGGCGTCGCCTCCCCAGCCTTGGAACTGATAGTCGGCCGAAACCAGTATGGAAATCGTCACCGCCGTCCCAGCCGTATAGAAGCCGCCGGCGGCAGCCGGGTTAATCTGCCAGCTGACCACCGCGCCCGGCGGATTCGCGGTGCATGTA
>Ga0335079_10001887_pt1 | contig 24013 bp, 27 predicted proteins | sample Lox_Sample_33_FD_206719 | JGI IMG/M metagenome (GOLD analysis project Ga0335079, IMG submission 206719) | Soil microbial communities from Loxahatchee National Wildlife Refuge, Florida, United States - Lox_Sample_3.3 | ecosystem: Environmental > Terrestrial > Soil > Wetlands | place: USA...
CGCAGTGAATCAGGGAGGGGCGGTCGAGCTGGCGCAAGCGGCCCTGGGGCTCGGCGTCGATGGCGCCGCGGGGCGTGAGACGTTCATGGCGATGGCGCGGGCTCAGGATGATGCGTTTCACGCCTATCTCGCGCTGCGCGCCGAGCGCTATGCGCGCGCGCCGGAGTTCGGCGAGTTCGGCCGCGGCTGGATGAAGCGGCTCTTTCGCGTGGCGCAAGCGGCCGAGCATCCGCCGCGGTGATCCGCGGCCTGACACGTTCCCATCCGCCGCGGTGAGAAGCGGCCAATCCTGGAGAAAATGATGGCAGCCTATCTGCTCGCCCGCTGGGGCGAAGCCACGACCAATCACGGGCTCGCTGTCTTAGCGATCTCGCTTTTGCAGGCGCTCGTCGGTGGCCAGCCGCCGCTCACGCTCGTGAGCATGGCGGCTTACGGCATTCTCAACATCCTTCTGCCGGAGTCGAAATGATGTGCAAACTTCTTTTTGCCGCTGCCGCCGTCCTGTCGCTCGCGGCGTGTGCGGCCTTGAACTCGAAGGTCGTTGATCCGCTTCTGACCGATCTTCAGAAGATCAACGCCACGGCGGCTGCGGATCTGAACAACGCCGAGGCGGTGGCCAAGGCCGCGACGCCTCCCGACACCGATGGGGCGAACTGCGCAGCGGCGGTGCTCACGGTTCAGGGCCAGATCGCGCAAGTCATGGCGGCGAACGATCTCTCGAATGCTGGCGTGCTCACGGCGGCGGAGGTGGCCTCGCTCTTCCAGCCGGGATCGGCGCAGTACAATCAGGCTGAGAACACCGTCGCGACCGGCTGCATCGCCAAGGCCAACGACGTGCTCGGCGCGGCCAAGGTGGTTGCGGCCGGGGGTGTTGCGGCAGTGCTCCCGCAGATCATCCAGCTCGCCGCCGCGGCGCCATGATCACCGATCTTCTCCGCAATATGGTGTGGGTGTGGACAGGGTGGTTGCTGTTCCTCGTCCTGTCCTTCGCAATTCTTGAAGGCATCGCGCTTACCAAGGGTGGCCTCACGCTCTCGATGTATACGTGGCAGCTGAGCGAGGAGTGGCCGCCCATCATCTGGATTTGCGGCGTGTTGTGCGGCGGCCTTGCGGTGCATTTCTGGTGGCATTGGGCGCCCCCGGGCACGGGGCCGCTCGGCGGCACTGGCGGCTAGTCGGCACGACGCGGTGCGGGTCCGCCCGTGTTCGCAACATCCGATGAGGGCGTGACGCTCGCGCTTACGCCCCGGCGAAGGCCGGGCGCGGCCGTTCGGGACTGCGGCGGCCGACGCGCAGGACGAGGAGCGCGGCGACGATGCAAATGATGCCCGACACCACGAAGGCGCCGTTGTAGTCGCCGAAATCGGTGCGCATCAGCCCGCTCGCATAAGCGAACACGGCAGCGCCGATCTGGTGCATCACCATGATCCAGCCATAGACGATGCCGGCCTTCCCGAGCCCGAAGATGTTGCTGGTGAGCCGCACTGTGGGCGGCACCGTCGTGATCCAGTCGAAGCCGTAGAAGAGCCCGAAGAGGCCGAGGCCCCAGTAGGAGAGGTCGAACGCGAACGGCAGGAACAGCAGCGAGAGGCCGCGCAGCCCGTAATACCAAAACAGCAAGACACGCGAGTCGAATCGGTCCGTGAGCCAACCCGACGCAAGCGTTCCCACGACGTTGCAGACGCCCATCGCCGCCAGCATCTCGGCCGACGTGTTTTCCGGAATGCCGTGGTCGAGGCAGGCCGGGATGAAGTGGGTCCCGATGAGACCGAACGTGCTCGCTCCGCACACGAAGAACGTCGCCGAGAGCAGCCAGAAGTCACGTGACTGAATAGCCTCGCCGAACACGGTGAAGACGGTGGCGAATGGATTGGCGCGCGGCGGTAGCGGTTCATCCGCCGCGTCGTCGGGCACGCCTAAGGGCTTCACGCCGATGTCGCGCGGCCGGTCGTACATGAAGAAGAACAGCAGCGGCAGGACGAGCGCCGCCATCACGCAGGCAGTCCAGACCGACGTGCGCCAGCCGAAACGCTCGATGATGCTGGCGAGAAGCGGCAGAAAGAGGAGTTGGCCCGTCGCGGCGCTGCCCGTCAGGATCCCGATCGCGATGCCGCGATGCGCGACGAACCAGCGGTTGGCGATGACGGCCGCGAGAACGAGCGCGGCCGCGCCCGTCCCGAGTCCGGCGCCTAGGCCCCAGGCAAGCCAAAGATGCCACGGTGCCGTCGCGAACAAAGTTCCGCCGAACCCAAGGATCGCTAGCACCACGGCGCCCATCAGCATTTTGCGCAGGCCGAATCGCTCGACGAGCCCGGCGGAGAACGGGCCTACGAAACCATAGATGAGGAGCTGGACGCCAATCGCGAACGAGATCGTCGAGCGGTCCCAGCCGAATTGCTGCTCGAGCGGAACGATGAGGACCGTGGGTGCCGAGCGTACGCCCGCGGCAACCAGGAAGGTGAAAAACGCGACCGCCGTGATGGTCCAGGCGTAATGGAACCGGGGTTTCTCCGCGGAGGTCATTAAAATGTCACCCGATCTCGGCCCCTTGAGAGGCCGAGTGTCGCAGGCACCGGCGAAACCGCAAGCCTTCTCTTGCGAATGGCAGGGATGCGGCATGACCCCAAAGCACATCGAGCCTCGCCGCCGGCCGGCGGGAGGCTCGAGTTCGATGAGCGGGCCGCGGGCGCTGCCGCGGCCCCGCTTCTAGGCGAACAGCCGGCGCAGCTGCGACAGGGGCTTCAGCGAGGGGCCCCACCATGCCGGCACGGGCGCCACGGTCCGCGCGAGTGGCCGAATTACCACCCCTGAGACAATATTGTCGCGAGCCTGGTTCAGGACCTTCACCACCAGACCATGGCTGGTCAGGGGATGGTCGTTGAACATCTCGATGCGCAGATAATCGCGCCCGGTAACCTGTTTGATCGCCATGAGGATCGGCTCCTTGAGCGCGATCGTCGCATCGGCCGCCATCATGGCGCCGAGGATGCAGCGCCGGCCGTCATACGAACGGAGCTGCTGCTTGCACCAGCGGTCCTCGCGCGACAGCAGGTCGATCACCTTGTCGATCTTGTCGAGGGCATCGATTCGGCCTTCCAAGCCGGTCCCGTCGAAAGGCATAACGCGTTCCTCTTGACCCAGTCGGCACCCGTTCTTGCGGTGCCACCGGAACCAACGGAGGGGACGGGACAAAGTTCTCGCCCATCGGCGAGAGGATGAAGTTTTGTGGCACCCAACCGGCGGGTTAGGGTGGGCGCCCGGACCGAACGAGGAGAGAGCGTTCAGCGGGCGGACATGTCCACCCCACAGCCTTTCGCCGGCGCCCGGCGTGGCTTATGATCGAGTCGCGATCGCCTTTCCGGGGGTGCGCCATGAGGTTCGGGCGGTTTCTTTTGGCGCTGGTCGCCGCGCTTGTCCTCAGCGGGGGCGCGGCGCGGGCGGAATCGGTCGACGTTGCGCTCGTCTTGGCGGCCGACGTCTCCCGCAGCATCGATGAAGGCGAATTCAAGCTGCAACGCCAGGGTTATGCGGCGGGGATCACGAGCCCGCGCGTGCTCACGGCGATCCAGGCCGGCACGCATCGCGCGATCGTGGTCTGCTTCATCGAATGGGCCGGCCCCGAGGAGCAGAATACCGTCGTCAAGTGGACGGTCATCCGTGATGCCGAAGGGGCGGCCGATTTTGCGGCAACGCTCGCGAGCGCGCCGCGCTCGTTCAGCGGACGGACGTCGATTAGCGCAGCGATCGATTTTGCCATGGCCGAGTTCGCGAAGAGCGGCGTCGAGGCCGAGCGCCGCATCATCGATGTCTCCGGCGACGGCACCAACAACGCCGGCCGCCCCATCACCGATGCGCGCGACGAGGCGATCGCGAAGGGCGTTACGATCAACGGCCTCGCCATCATCAACAAGCGGCCGGAAGGCTACTTCTTCGCCCACACGCAGCCGCCCGGCGGGTTGCCGAACTGGTACAAAGAGAACGTCGTCGGCGGGCCGGGCGCGTTTCTCCAGGTGGTCGAGGATTTCACGACCTTCGGCGACGCCATCACGAACAAGCTTTTGACCGAGATCGCGTCCGCGCAATCGCCGCGGACGCCCGCGCCGTTCGATTAGAGCGGAAGCCGCGCGCCCTCAAGCTTGGCCCCGTCGAGGGTCGCGCCGCCAAGGTTGGCGTCATCGAGGATGGCGCCGCTCAGATCCGCCTCGGTGAGGTCGGCGCGGCTCAAATTGGCCATCCGCAGATCGGCACGCGAGAGATCGGCCTTCCTGAGGCAGGTTCCCGCGAGGTTTGCGGGCCAGAAGCGGCCCGAGGGCGAGCCGTCCCGATTGCGGATCTCCACCGGCCCGAGCTGAGCGTCGCACAGTGTTGCTCCCGACAAGTCGGCGCGCGCGAGATTGACGCCGTGCAGTACCGCTTCGGTCAGGTCGCACTGGATGAGGTCGGCCGCCGAGAGATTGGCCATGGTGAGGCTCGACTTGCGGAAAATCGCGCTGCCGAATTTGCATTCGAGCAGGCTCGCGCCGCTCAGATCCACCCCCGTGAAATCGATCCGAACGAAATTGCGGCGATAGAGCTCGGCCCGCGATCCCTCGCGCCCGTGGCTATCTGCCCACATGACGTGATCGCGGATGATCTTCTGGATGTCTTCGGCAAGGGTCGAGATCGACAGGCTGATCTTGGCGCCGGTCAGCGTCGCGCGCGAGAAGTCGACGCCTTCGACTTTCGCCCCGGTGAAGTCGCTGCCTTCGAGATTGGCGCCGGCGACTGTCGCCTCGGCGAGGTCCGCGTTCTTGAAGTCCGCCTGGATGAGATTGGCGTTGCTGAGATCGGCTCCGGCGAGCTGTGCGTCGGCAAGTCGCGTGTTCTGCAGCGTCGCGCCCACGAGGGTCGCCTTGACGAGTTTCGCCTCCGAGAGGTCGGCCCCGGTCAGGATCGCGCCGTCGAGCTTCGCGCCAGTGAGATCGGCGCACTTCAAGCCTGTCGCGCGCATGTCGGATTGGCCGCTGACCGAGCCCTTGAACTCGACCGTGCCGTCGCCCGACGGACCGAGTAGCGAACCCTTGCGCAGATCGCTGCGCTCGAGGCGCGCCCCCTTCAGATTGGCGCCGCGCAGATTGACGCCGCGCAGATCGGCTCCGCTCAGATCGGCATTCGTCAGATCGACGTTGCTGAGATTGGCGGAAAAGAGGTCGCAACCGCGCAGATCGGCATGGGCGAGGCGGCTATAGGAAAGATCGCAGCCCGCAAGCTTCGCGCCGCGCAGATTGATGCGCGTGAGATTTGCGCCGGAGAGAATCTGCAAGGTGAGATCCGCGCACACGCCGCCCGGCTGCTTCTTCGTCCAGCGCTCGTGCAGATCGAGGATCTGAACGATTTCCTCGGGCGTTCGCACGGCCGGACCGGCGCCGTTTGAAGCCCTATTAAGTTGTTGGCGCAGCATGATTTCTTAGAGCGCTTGACCCCGGCTCGCAGGGTAAGCCCAGCGGGTTAAAACGCTGTAAAATTCTGTTCTTTGCGGGCCGCAACTAGGCCGGGAGACGCGCCAGCATCGCGCTCTTGAGCGCGTCCGGGCACGGCAGGCTCGCGATGCGGGGACGGCAGGCAGCCACGGCTTCGTCATCGCCGAGCTCGTCGAGAAGCGCCGCGAAATAGGTGCCGACCGCGCGCTGCTGGCGCTCGGCGATGATGTCGGCCGCCTGGACCAGCAGTTCTTCGAGGCGGCCGGCCGCGCTGTCCGCACGGAAGCGGATGGTTTCGACGCCGCCGATGATCTCGAGCCGGCGCGAGCGCCGGGCGATCGCCTCGATCATCGCGGGGCTGCCGGCAAAGAACCCGTCGGCATCGACGAGCTTCTCAAGCAGCGTTTCGAACTGGCGTCGCTGCGTCGTCGCATCATCGCGGCTCAGCGACTTCTCGCTGCCGAGCTCGCGCTCGATGCGCTCGATCAGGACAAGGCGCGTCTCCGGCATGGAGCCGGCGCCGAAGAGCGGCGCAAACGCTGCGAATGCCGGCGGCACCTTCTCGACCTCATGTCCCAATGCGAGATCGGCGAGCGTGCCAAGCGCGCCGGCGAGGTGCGACTGCGCGCCCAGAACCTCTTGGATGAGCGCTGCGGCGCCCAACAGGCCAGAGGCGATTTCGTCGATGAGCGGCACGAGCGCAGCGCCCGCGCTTGCCCACGTACCGGCCATTGCGAGCTTGTCGGCGGGTCCGAAATTTGTCTCCCACGCCACGCTCAGCGCGAAGCGCAGGTAGAAGGCACGGTCCGTGTCGCTCTTCGCCAGGTCGGCAATTGCGGTGACGAGCGCCTCGATGCCGTCGGGACCGAGCCGAGGAGCCGCGCGCGAGGCGAGTGCGTCGCGTGCCCGAGTGTTCGCGTCCGCGACGAACCGGTCGATCGCGTCGGCGCGCAGGCGCGGCTCGATGCCACGCGCCTTTGCTTGGATCGACGCCATGCGCTGCACGGCCTGCGTCTGCAGATTGTCCTGCCGCTCGAGCATGCGCATGTAGCGATGGTGGTGCAGCAGCTCGGTCGGCGTAATGCCGTAACGGTCGAGGAAGTTGCGCAAGAGCCGGGCGATTGCACGCCTGCTTGCGCGACCATAAAGGTCGTCGAGGGTCTCGCACCATGCCGCGTCGGAGGGCCCTCCGGCGATGCGGACCGGCGCCGCGCCTTTCTGCTTCGGACGCTCCTGCTCGAAGAGGACGGATTCGAACGACGTGCCGTCGTTGCCGAACCGCGCCCGCACGACGCGGACCGCCTCGATCGCCTCATCCCGGTAGAGTTCGTCGGCGCGTGCCCGCGCTTCGCCCTCGCTTCGCGCGAGGCAGTCGATAAGCCAGCGCCCATCGCGCCGCGCCGCGACCTCGTACCGTCTTCCCGATGTCAGGTTGAGCATGCCGGGCCGAGGAGGAGATAGTTCCGAGCCGCGAGTTTAGGTCGAGTGAGTTAACGAATGATGGCCCGTCCGACCGGAGTGGGCGCGCTTGCGCCCTATCGTCCGCATCTCCATAGTCCGCGCCATGCGTCAGCTTCTTCTCATCGCCGCGGCGGTCGCCGTCGCGTTCCTGCTCACCGAGTTCCTATTCTCGTTCTACGACTGGAACCGCATGCAGGCATGCGCGACGGCGGGCGGGCGGAATTGCGGCGGCCCGCCCCAGAGCCTGGGCCGATAGACGGGGGCTTTGCGCGCCGTGGCCGCGCCCGCGCCGTCGCGGTATCATGGCGGCGAGGAGAGCGAACATGGCCGACAAGATCGAAAAATCCGACGCCGAGTGGAAGAAAGAGCTCACGCCCGAGCAGTTTCACGTCGCACGGGAAAAGGGCACCGAGCGCGCCTTCACCGGCCAATACTGGGATTCGAAGGCGAAGGGCACCTACACCTGCGTCTGCTGCGGGCAGGAGCTCTTCAGCTCGGACACGAAATTCGATTCCGGTACGGGATGGCCGAGCTTCTACGAGCCCGTCACCAAAGACGTGGTCGAGACCGAGACCGACGGCAGCTTCTTCATGACGCGCACCGAGGTGATGTGCAGCCGCTGCGAGGCACATCTCGGGCACGTTTTCCCCGACGGCCCGAAGCCCACCGGCCTCCGCTACTGCATCAACTCGGCGTCGCTGAAGCTGAAGCCCAAGGAATGAGGCGCTTCAGTCAGTAGAGCGGATCGCCCGGCGTCATACCAAGTCCGAGCGCAAGCCGACCGGCATTCTGGAATGCGACGCCCGCGAGCGCGTAGTGATGCGCAATCGCATGCGCATCGCGCCAATGGCGCTGCAAGGCGTTCATCTCCGTCAATCCCTGGGCGCCGGCGAGGTCGAAGAGCCGATCGACCGCGCCGAGCGCGAGCCGCGCCGCGAGCGTGGCGTTGCGGCGATAGCGCACGCGATGATCGAGTGTGACGGGCTGCTCGGCGAAGAGCCCGGCGTTAATGCCGGCCGCGAGCGTCACGGCGGCATCGAGCTCGGCCAAAGATTCGCCGATCGCGACCTGCATCGGTGCGAGCTCGGCCGACTTGGCGCCAAAGGTCGAGGTCTTCGTCCGCGTGTAGCCGATGAAGCTGTCGCAGGCGCCTTGCGCGACCCCGAGGAGCGGCGAGACGATACCGACCCAAGCTTGCGCCGAGAGCGGCGAGCGGAAGATGACGCCGTCGTCGAGGCGGCAGCCGGGCGCCGTCGCCTCGCGCGCCTCGGTGATCGAGACCGTGTGGTCCGCCGGAACGAACACATTGTCGGCCACGATGTTGTTCGTGCCCGAACCTTTGAGGCCGACGCTGTGCCATACGTCGCGCATATGGAACTGGCCTGGCAGAAGCAGGCAGAGCCGCGCGTCAGGTGTGCCGTCAGCCCCTGCCACGATTGCTCCCACCATCGCCCAGTCGCAGTGATCGCCGCCCGATCCCCACGGCCATTCGCCGGAAATCTCCCATCCGCCGGGCACGGGCTTTGCGCTTCCCACCAGCGCGAACGAGACGACGAACTTCGGATCAGGTGCTTCGCCGAACACGCGCTTTTGCGCGGCGTCGGGGAAATAGGCGAAGATCCACTGATGATGCAGCAGGAACGATAGGCACCACGAGGTCGAGCCGCACACGCGGCCGATTTCGACGCAGGCATTCAGCAGGTCGAGCCAGTCGCCGCCCATCCCGCCGAAGCGCGCCGGGCGCATCATCGGCATGAGGCCCGATCCCATAATCGCCGCCACGTTCTCGGGCGGCAGGCGCCGGAGCTGCTCGGCGCGTCCGGCGTGCGGGGCCACCGCCGCGGCGATCCCGCGCGCCCGCTCGATCACCTCGGCGCGGCTCATGCGCCGATTGCCGCCTTCGCTCGCCATTCCAGTCCCTCCTCGACGGGTCCCGCCAGCGCGCCCGAATTCTCAATTAACCGCACGACCCTGAGCCGCGTCGCCATCCTGGCGGCGCGGCTTTTTTGTTTTTGCGGTTGGCTCCAGCGCGCCTGCACTCACACTGGCAAAGTGTCTTGCGCCCGTCCGGCAGCGTCAATAGCAACCGGGATGCGCCGGGCGCGCGGCTCGTCTAGACTTTCGTTGCTTGGCCCGCCCAACGCGGCGGGTTCGGGCGGGAGGACGGCCTTGGAATTCGGCATGTTCCATGAATTCCGCTGCGCACCCGGGGACGCGCACACGGAGGCTTTCGCCAACGGATTTGCGGAAATCGACGCTGCCGAGCGCATGGGGCTCGATGTCGTATGGCTCGGCGAGCTGCACATGGATCCGACGCGTTCGGTGCTGTCGGCGCCGCTCACCGTCGCGAGCGCTGTCGCCGCCCGCACCACCCGCATCAAGATCGGCACCGCGGTCCAGGTGCTTCCGCTCGGCCACCCGGTGCGCATTGCCGAAGAGGCGGCGACGGTCGACCAGATCAGCGGCGGCCGGCTCATCTTCGGCGTTGGCCGCAGCGGCCTGCCGCGCGCCTATGACGCTTATGGCGTCTCGTACGGCGAGAGCCAGGCGCGCTTTCCCGAAGCGCTCGCCCTCATCAAGCGCGCATGGACCGAGACCTCGTTCTCCTACGAGGGCAAGTTCTTTAGCTGCAAGAACGTCAACCTGTCGCCGAAGCCGTTTCAGCGTCCGTATCCGCCGGTCCGCGTTGCCGCCAACAGCGCCGACACGTTTCCCTATGTCGGCACGCTCGGCGATTCCATCATGGTGGCGGGCCGCGTCGGGCCGCTGAAGGAAGTCGTTCCCAACTTACGCACCTACCGCGAGGCCTATCGCGCCGCCGGGCATCCGGGCGAAGGTGCCGTCTATCTGCGCATCCCCGTCTATGTCGCGGAGACCGAGGAGCTGGCCCGCGGGGAGCCGGAAGAGGGCATCATGGCTTTCTACCGGACGCTGGGAGCGCGGCTCGAAGCCTCGGCCGGGCAAGCGGGCGCGCGCCCTACCGAACGTCGCGCCGAGCAGGGGCGCGGACTGCAAACCATGACTTATGAAGAAGTGCTGCGCGACAAGATCGTGGTCGGGACGCCCGCGCGCGTGGCCGCGCACCTCCAAGAGCTGCGCGAGGAGATCGGCTTCGACGGAATTCTCGCCGAGCTCAACTGCGGCGGGCGCCTGCCGCCGGCGCGGGTGATGAACTCGCTCCGCCTGATCTGCGAAGAGGTGATGCCACGCTTCCGGTGAGGACCATGCGCGCTGCATTCGTGCTTTCGCTCGTACTGCTCGGCGCCACTGCTGCCGCTTCGAGCGCCGATCCATTGAAAATCCGCGTGGGCTATCAGGCGACGCCCGAAAAATTCGCGCCTTTCCTCGCGCACCGGCAGGACATCGTCCCGCACCTCGGCAAGTCTTACGAGCTCGAGGCCTTGAGCTTCCAGGCGTCCACCATCGAGATCACGGCGCTCGCCGCGGGCGACGTTGATTTCGCGCTTTTGGGATATTCGTCGTTCGGCATCGCCGTCGACGCGGCCAAGATGGAGGATGTGCGTCTCGTCTTCGACAATTTCCGTGACGGCGTCGACGGCTGGTACTCGTTCAATTTCGACGTGCTCAAGGACAGCCCGGTCCGCACGGTCGAAGACCTGAAGGGCAAGGTGCTTGCCACCAACGGTGGCGGCAGCGTTTCCGATATCGCCATGCGCTATGTGCTGAAGAAGCACGGGCTCGAGGACAAGCGCGACTACACCTCCGTCGAAGTCTCGCTCGCCAACATGGTGCCGATGCTGACAAGCCGCAAAGTCGATCTCGGCGCACTCAACACCAACTTCGTGCACGACCCCGAAATCGCCGCCCAGCTCCGGCCCTTGTTCCTCGAGAAGGACGCTTTCGGCGTGACCGAGTTCGCGTTCTATTGCGCGCGCAGCGAATATCTGGAGAAGAACCGCGCGGCGCTCGCCGATTTCTTCGAGGATATCGTGCGCGCGGGACGCTGGCTGCACACGCCCGCGAACCGCCCGGACGCGATTGCGATGGTGTCGAAGATCATCAAACTGTCGCCCGACATCATGGCGCGCTACTACCTGCTTCCGGGCGCCGACGATTATCGCGATCCCAACTCGCGGCCCGACGTAGCGGCCTTGCAGCGCAATCTCGATGCCATGCAGGAGCTGGGGTACATCAAGTCGCACATCGACGCCGCGAAATACGCCGACCTGTCGCTGCTCGACGCCGCGATCGCGCGCGTCGACAAGGCGGGCGTCGGAAAGTGAGCTGAGGCGCGGGGATCCGCCATGCCGATCATCGACGTGCACACGCACATGTATACGCACGAGTACCTCGCCGCCCTGCGCGCCAAAGGCGGCGTCTACAGCCTCAAGATGCGGCCCGACGGGCGCGAGGAGATTTTCCGCGGCGATACGCCGGTCGCGATCCCGCAGCCCGGTCACCTCGATTATGACCTGCGCATCGCGGCGATGGATGCCAACGAAATCGACATCGCCATCGTCTCGTTGACCTGCCCCAACTGCTACTGGGGCGGCGAGGAGACGAGCGCCGCGGTGGCGCGGCAATCCAACGATTCGATGGCGGTGGCGCAGCGGAAGTATCCGGGCCGCATCCTGTGGTACGCGTCGCTGCCGTGGGAATATCCTGCGCGGGCGGTCGACGAGCTCAGGCGCAGCTGCGATGCCGGCGCCGTGGGCGTGATGGTGCTCGCGAACGTGTCCGGGAAGAGCCTCACTGATCCGTTCTTCGCGCCCATCTGGCGCGAGATCGATCGCCGCGCGCTGCCGGTCCTCGTCCATCCGACCGATCCGCCGGGCGCGGACCTTATGGACATGGGCAAGTACGATCTTTCCTGGGCCGTGGGCTTCATGGCCGACACGACGCTCTGTTTCGCGCGCATGATCTTCGACGGGTTCCTCGATCTCTATCCCAACCTGAAGCTCATTGCCTCGCACGGTGGCGCGACGCTTCCTTATCTCGTCGGCCGCTTCGACAAGGGCGACGAGGTCGAGCTGCCGCAGCGCCGCAAGGTGAAAGCGCGGCCTTCCGTCTATCTGAAGCGCATCTATTACGACTGCATCACCTACAATCTCGGCGCGCTGCGCTACCTCATCGACGTCGTGGGGGCGGACCGCGTGCTCTACGGCACCGACTATCCGCACCAGGTTCACGACATGCCCGGCGCGCTCGCCAACACGGCGGCGCTGGCGCCGGACGTATGCCGCGCGATCCGCAGCGAGAACGCGATGCGGACGTTCGGCCTCGCGCGCTAGAAGATGAGGCAGTTCGATACGGCCGACATGGCAGGGATGACGGCATTGGCGCAGTCGTAGCGGCGGCGGAACTCGTCGATCCGCAGTGGCGTGTCGAGCGCGATGAAGCTCCAGACGTCGTTGTGCTCGAGGAGCTTGCCGGGCAGCTTCTTGTCGTCCCATTCCGCCGAAGGGAGAACGGCGTAGGCGTACTCCGGGTCTATGCCGATCCCGGGAACCGGCACCGGTGCCTTGAGGCCGGTATAGAGGCCGAAGGCCTGCGGATTGGGAGTGAGGACATTGCCCGGGACCTGGTCGTGGCTGCGGATCGATTCGAACAGGCTCGCAAGCGCCGCGTAGGCCTGGTCGTGATAGGGAAAGCGGTCGTGCCGGACGATGTAGAGCGCAAGGCTCGCCGCTAATGCCGCAACAAGCGCCGCCGTCGCTCCTCCGGTCAGGCGGCGAGGCCAGCTTCGCGCCAGCTTCTCCGCCCCGAACGGCAACGAGATCAGCACAAGGCACGTGACCGGGACCCACAATCTCGGCATCGACCCCGCGGCATAGAAAACGTTGATCGCCGCCAGCGATCCGTAGAGAACGATGAGGGGCAGGTTGCGGCGCGACAGGAACGAGACGAGGATTGCGGCGAGGCTCAGGGCGATGGCGAGCGGCGCCGCCGCGGCTCCGAGCGAGAGCCAGGGGGCTTTCGACCAGAGACCGGGTACGAGCGCTTGAGGAATCTCGTAGATCGCGCCGGTCGCGAGCGTCGTGCGCATGTCGGCGAGCGTCTGCGACAGCGTGCGCAGCGACGATGCGGGATCTACCGGCAGCGTGCGAAAGAACATCGCGAGCTGGTTGATGCCGTCCTGGCCCAGCCCATGCGTATCGATGAAGCGGTTGCGCGTCACCCATGCGGCGAACGGCAGAATGAATCCGACGGCGTAGGCGAGGTAGCGCGGACCGTCGCAGCGCCAGTCGGTTCGCTCGACACGGAGCGCAACGAGGTAGATGAGCGGCAGCAAAACCGCCGCCGCGAAACTCGCCCGGATCGCCATGCCAAATCCGGCGACAAGACCGAATAGGAACGCGGTTCTGTGGCGGATCTCGCCCTTCGCCCATCCGATGTCGGCGAGCAGCAGCGCCACGAGCGCCCACAGCACCGTCGGCATCTCGCTGTCGGTCATGCGCGAGAATTGCCAGTAGTAAGGATCGAGCCCGAGCAGAAACGGCACCGCGAGCTGCACCAGCGGCGACCGGCTGAGGCGCCGCGCATAGAGATAGGCAAGAAGAATGCCGGCCGCGCCGTAGGCGATCATGCCGAGCTTGACGACCAGCAGGCTCAGCGGGATGCCGGCGAGCGCGACGAACGGCGTCAACAGAATCGGCAGGCCCGGCGGCCAGGTCGTATGCGGGATGTAGAATTGCGGATCGAGGCTTCGCGTGTAGCCGCGGCCGTCAACGAGCGACTGGCTCAACGCGACATAGCTTTCCGCGTCGCGCGTATCGAACGCCGAGAAGTCGAGGCGGGGGTTGGGGTCGACAAAATATAACAGCATCAGCGCCACGACCGCGGCGGGGACCAGATACGCGGACGACAGCACGACGCTCCGGCGCGGCACGGAACGCGCACCGGCCGTGTCGTCTTCGAGGGCAGTTGGAAAGATCGGTTTTTTCATTCGCCTCTTGCCGCGGTCCTCCATCCTTTTGGCTGCCTTGTGCCCGATCGTCCGACCGCCTTCAATGGCGCGACGGGAAGGCCCCATCGGCGCAGTCTATCAGTGAAAGAAAAGAATATGGAGTTTACGGGCCGGAAGCCGAGCCGAGCGCAGGACTGGCGGCCGTTGGCGCGCGCTGCGCTCTTGGCGCTGTTCGCGACCCTGACCGGAATCGCGGCGGCCGGCGCGCAGCCCGCGCCGGCGAATAAGGTCAATTACTATTACCCAGAGAACTGGCTCTGCCGGCCCGATCATAACGAAGCGTGCGAGGTGGATCTCTCGACCACCGTGATCGATGCGCAAGGCAAGACCAGCCTGAAGCGGTTCAGCCGCAATCCGCAGGCGCCGATCGATTGCTTCTATGTCTATCCCACCGTGTCCGAGGAAAGGGGGCCGATCAGCGATCTGAACGAAGGGCGGGCGGAGCGCGATGTCGTGCGCCAGCAGTTTGCCCCGTTTGGCTCGAAATGCCGGCTCTATGCGCCGCTCTATCATCAGGTCACATTGTCAACGCTGGCGTCCGAGGCCCGCGGAGTAGCACCGAATTTCGACCCGCTCGTCCCGGCGCGCGATGTCATCAATGCGTGGAAGACCTATGTCGGGCACGACAACGCAGGGCGCGGCTTCGTCCTCATCGGACATAGCCAGGGCGCGGCAATCCTGAAATACATCGTTGCCGGGCTGATCGAAGGCACGCCGCTCGCCCGACAGCTTGTCTCCGTCATCATTCCCGGCACCGACATCGATGTGCCTAAGGGCGAGAGCACCGGCGGTACCTTTGCCTCGATTCAACTGTGCCGGACGGCGGACGAGACCGGGTGCGTGATCGTCTATTCAAGCTACCCGGCGAGCGATCCGCCCGGCGCGAACGCGAGCTTCGGGATGAGCGCTCGTCCCGGGATGCAGGACGGCTGTGTCAATCCGGCCCGGCTTGCAACGGGCGGAACCACGCTCGACGCCTTCCTGCCGGCGACGGGCGTGCTCAAGACGAGAAATCGCACACCTTTCCTGGCGGTGCCCGGGTTGCTGTCGGGCGAATGCACCTTTGCGGAGAACCACAATTTTCTCGCCATCTCGATCGCCCAGGATCGGCGCGCGCCGAAGGTTCAGCAATTCCTGCGCGCGGTGGTCGCGCAAGAACCCACCTGGGGTCTGCACGCGATGGACATCAATCTCGCGCTCGGCGATCTGATTGGCATCGTCGGCACAGAGACCGACGCCTGGCTCGCGCGCAATCAGCCCGTCGCCGAGGGGAGCACAGTGCCGCACTGATCCCGCGCGGGTGGACGAGAGGAACCCGCCGGGGCTAAAAGCGCGTGAAAGAGCGGGCTTGCCGGATTAGCTCAGCGGTAGAGCAGCGGTTTTGTAAACCGAAGGTCGGGGGTTCAATCCCCTCATCCGGCACCAGCACGCGGCCCTGTTTGCTCTCGGGCGCAAATCTCCCGTACATCCCATAACGACCGGCATTCCCCCGCCAATGCGGCGCGCGGCTTGGCCGCTCACCGTCCGTATTGCAGGACGAGGGTGGTGCGGTCGAGCACGTGACCCTTCAAGCCGGCCGCAAGCTCGTCGCGCGAAAGGCCCGGCTGCAGCGCGTCTGGCGGCAAGTCTGTCGCCATGAGCAGGAACGTAAACGGGTGCGGCTTCTGGCCGGGCGGCGGGCAGGGGCCAAAATATCCCTCGCCCCCCGGACCGTTCTTGCCGCTCGTGAATTCGCTCGAGGGCTTGCTCGCCTCGCCTTCCTTGAGCGATGTCTTCGTCGCCGGGATACCGTACGCGATCCAGTGCAGGAATCCGGTGAGCGCCGGTGAGGCCGGATCGATGAGCGCGATCGCATAGCTCTTGGTCGCGGCGGGCGCGCCCGACCAGGTGAGCGCGGGCGACACATTCTGGCCGCCGCAATTGTTCGCTTCGGCAGCATATTTCGCCGTGAGATGCGTGAATTCCTTGTGGCCGGGCGACACCAGGCTGAAGGCCGGCTTCTTGTCGGCGGCCGGCGCCGGGCCGGCGAGAAGCGCCATGGCAATGACGGCCGCCGCGGCGGCCTCGAACGATCGCGATTCCCTCATCTCGTCATCCTCCCCCTAAATGTGCGCGTCATTCTCCCCGCTTTTGCGCACGCGCCAACTCCCCCTCATTTCACGAATTCGTTATCGATGATCGTGTCGTAACGCGGCAGCTTCTCCTCCGGCTTCAGGAAGCCGGCGGCGACGTTCATGTCGTCGCTGTTCTCGAGCATCTTCGCCGTGGTTGTCGGCAACTCCGGCGTCATCGAGCGCACCATGTCATAGGACGCCGCCAGCACCTTGTCGTCGTAGGTCGGGAAATGCGCCTTCATCTCGGCGAGCGCGGCGGTGCGGTCACTGCGGATGAGCTTCAGTGCCTCGACCACGCCATGCACCATCTTCGTGCACACCGACTTGTGCGCCGGACAGAAATCCGCGCGCGCCAGGAGCAGCGCCGCCGATAGCGGCGAGAATTGCGTGGGCTCGCCCTTCGCCGAATCCGACACGAGCACACCGGAGCCGTCGAGCAACGCCTGCTGCGGCGTCGGCGGGCCATTGGCGAAGCCGTCGATCGCCTTGCGCTCGAACGCCGCCAGAAACTCAGGCGGCTGCATCGGCGTCACCTGAATGTCCGTGGGCGCGACGCCGGCCTCCTTGCCGATCACCTTCAGCACGATGTCGGGGATTGCGGCCACGCCGCCGACGGCGAAGCTGTGCCCCTTGAGGATCTTGCCGCGGACGGAAAGCGGCGCGTTCGGATCGAAATGCGCGGCCTCGGCGATCTCCTTGCGGATGACGATGTCCTGGCCCGACTGGTTGATCGCGGTCGCGAGCGCGGTGAGCTTCTGGCCGCGCGCGTTGGCGCGGTCGATCGACGGGCCCGACGACATCGAGAAATCGGCCGAGCCCGAGATGACAGCGTTCATCGAGCCGATGCCGGTGATGTAGGTCACTTGGACCTCGAGCCCCTGGTCCGACCAGAGATGCCGGTCGGCGGCGACATACTGCACGAGGAAGAGCAGGTTCTGGCCGGGGATCGCCAGCACCGCATGCTCGTTCTCGGCATACGCGGGCGTCCCGAGTGCCGCCGCGGCGAGCGCCGCTCCGATGATGCTGCGTACTGCCCGGCCCATGATGCCCCCCTTTACTGTGACCTTATTGTGGCTTTGCTGCGCTGCGACGCGGCAACACGTCGTCACCGTTGAGCCAGGCGCGGATCGCGTTCTCCGCGCGCAGCACGGCGAGCCCCTCGCGCAGTGTCACCATGTGGCTCGCAAGCCCGAGATCGTCGAGCGCCGCAATCTCGCCGGTGATATAGCCGGCAGCAAGATGGCGCGGCCAGTCGAGGCTCGGCACCTCCACTCTTCCCTCCGCCACATATCCCGCCTCGCAAACCTTTGCGTCGGGCGAGAAGACGGCGCGGCATGCGAGCGGCCGCCGCTCGTACTGCGAACACGCGCCGTCGACGAGGAGTGGGCAGGGTGTGCGGCGACCGCCTTCCGGCGCTGTCGCTGCATCGATGCCCGCTGGCTGCCGCGCGAGCCGGATTGCCTCAAGCGGCGTCACATCAACATCGACGTAGCAGCAGAAAGCGCAACCGCGCCGGCACGCGACGCCGGCAAGCTCGGCGCCGCGCGGCTTGCTCTCCGCCGCCGCACGCGTCAGCGCTTCTTCGAAAAGGCCGATGCATTCGCCGCCGATCGTGTCGATCGCGTCCAGCGTTCGCTGTAAGTCTCCCGTTGTCGATGCGCGCACGAGCGCCGAACGCACGTGCGTGCGTACCGTTTCGGCGATGGCGCGGGCCGCGAGCGCACTTTCGCGCTGCGGCAATCCCGGACCCGCAGGCACGATGAGTTTTGCGATCGCGGTGGTGCTTGCGCGCGCATAGAGTCGGCGCATGTTTGTGCCGCCCGTGCCGCGCCGCTTTGCTTCTCCCATCGCGCTTCCCCCGCCCGATCCTATTCTCGCCACAATTCACGTTCAACGTTCGTGCAAAGGGGATGGTGCGCGCGCATCGTCCCTAGAAAACGGCACGAGGAATTGCGGGACCGCGCCGTCCGTTGTCCCTTCGGAGGCTCAGATGTTTTCGGCTCACGCCGCTCGCACGCTCGTCGCCGTCGGGATCGTTGCCGCTGTCGGAGCAACGCTCGCGCCCGCGCCCGCTTCGGCACGCGTCGTGGTGGGTTTCGGCTTTGGCTTGCCGGTGTATGCGCCGCCGCCGCGGATCTATTACCCGCCCGCGCCGGTCTATTACGTTCCGCCGCCTCCGCCGCCCGCCTACTACTACGCGCCGGCACCTGCCGCGGCCGTCGCGCCGCCCGCGTCGGCGCCCGCTCCTTCGTCAGCCGATTGCCGTCCGTACAATTCAACGACGGTCATCGATGGCACGCCGCAGCAGATCACCGGAACCGCCTGCCGCCAGCCCGACGGATCGTGGCGCATCGTCAATTAAGCCTCGGGATTCAAGTTCATGCTGAAGCGTTTGCTCACGCCGTTCGTTTTGTTGGCGGCGCTTTTTGCGCTGAGCGCGTGCTACGTCGCGCCGGCGCCTCCTGACTACTATGCCTACGGGCCTTATTATGGCCCCGGCTATTACTATGGTCCGCCGGTCGGCGTCGATGTCGGCGTCGGCTATTGGCACGGCCACCGCTGGCACTGAGCCCGCGCCATTAAGGCGCGCGCGCGACGACGTGGAAGATATGCCAGTGCTTCGCGTTGCCGCGCGGCGTTACCGCATCGGATTCTTCCTCGTCGAATAATTCCACGGTGAGACCGGCGAGCAATCGTTCGGCTTCCACGCGCGCAAAGCACGTGACGCCGGGGCGACCGGTCCAGCCATCGCGATCGCCGTAAAGCTGTCCTGCGAACCTCCCGCCCGGCCTCAGCGAGCGCACGATGTGGCGCCACAGCGGCGCAAATTTATCGGCGGCTACGAGCGGGAGCGCGAAGCTCGCATTGACGAGGTCGGCCGGCCCCCATTCCGTCTCCTCGAACCGCGCCATGCGCGTCGCGAGCCTCGGCCCGGGCGGCAGATCGGAGCGGCCCGCAAGCCGCGCGATCGCCTCGGCCTCGGCATCGATCGCAAGCACCGACCAGCCCCGGCGCAAAAGCTCGATCGTATCGCGCCCGTCGCCGCAACCGAGATCGACGGCGAAGCCCGCGAAATCACCGAACGCGGCGAGCGCGGAAAGCAGCGTCTTGCGCGGCGGGCGGCCGGCCGTTGCGTCGTAATAGGGGCCGAACCCTGCGGTCATCGCCGATCGGTTAACGAGGGCTTTAGACGTGGAGGCGCAGAGTGCCGGCTCATGCCCCGCTCACTTCGCGCTTTCCTTCGTCAACACCTCCTGGCGTTCCGCCGAGGTGAGGCGGTGCTCGAAGATCGCGATCTCGTTCCGCTTGGCGGTGGCGACGCCGAGCCCGGCCGCCTCGTGGTAGAGCCAGAACGCATCGAGCGCGTTGGGTTTGGTACCGATACCGTTGAGTTTGCACCACGCCATCACTTCGACCGCGCGCGGATCCTTGGCATCGGCGCGCGCGGCGAGAAGGTGCATGTCAGCATCGGTCGGCTTGCGTTTCTTCACACGCTCGATCGCCTCGCCGAAGCTCGGCGCGTCGGTCTGCTCCTGGGCCAGCGGAAGCGAGGGCGCCGGCGCGTCGGTCTCGGCCTTCGTGCATGCATCATCGGGCGACGTGACGCAATGGTAGGCGCCGTCGAGATCGTAGAACTGCGCGCGCGCGGGAAAGGCTGCGAGTGTCGCAAGTCCTGCCGCGAGAATGAGCCGTCGCATGCCGGGTATTATACCCGAGCGGCGGTGCGTGCGACGCTGGCACTGTCCGTCGCGACTCTTGCCGCCTGTTCGTCATTGTCCGAATATTTCGATTCCGCCGAGCAGCATGTCAGCTCCGCCGCCCAAGATGTCGAGTCGGCCGCCCAACACCCGGGTCCGGTCGGCCGCCTGATGGATCGTCCGCCGCCCGCCGTGACCGTGACCTCGGGCGACCCCTCGGGCCCGCTCCTTGCCGGGCCAGGCCTTGCCGAACTCCCCGATGCGTCGATCGATCTCGTGATTGCGCCGCCCCTCAAGGAGTGGCTCACCTTCGCCGAGCGCAAGAACCTCGCCGCCGCCAGCGAAGAGGCGGCGACTGGCACGACCGGCCTTCCGTTCGCCTGGCAGTCGGAGGATGGCACCCATACGATGACGGCGGCCGGCAGCGCCGTCGCTGTCGCCGACGTTTATCGCTCGCTGCGTGGCCAAATCTGCCGCGAGGTTCGGCAAAACATCACGAAAAGAGGCGATGCCCATTTCGGCATCGTGACGCTCTGCCGGACCGAGATCGCTGACGGCATCCCCGCCTGGACCATTGAAGCGGCCAACTAGGCCGCCGCGGACCTACTGCCCGCCCGCTGCTCTCCGAGCGGAGCTCAGAAGCTGTTCGCACTCCGCGGTATTGCCGCGCCGGTCCGCATCTCGTGCCGCACCCAAAGTCGACATGACGTTTGGGCCAACGGCGGCCTGACGCGGCGGTGGTTGCGAGTCGGTCATGCCGCGCGACTCCGTCGTGGCAGGAGGCGCTGGCAAGGTCGTTCCCTCGCCGGTCGTGCCGGTCGGCGCCGGGGCGGGGCCCGAAGCGTACTGACGCCCGAATTGTGCGGCGCGCTCGCCGCAGCTTTGCGCCAAGGCGCTTTCGAGCGCCATGCCGGATAGGATCGCCGCGAGCGGCAGGATGATTGCAAGTCTGCTCATCCCGGCAAAACGTCGGCCGTAAGGGCCGGGTTCCGCCGCGTGGCACCTGGCGTTGCGCGCTGCCAAGCGCTCGCCTATCACCCGCGCGATGGAATGGGGATGGGTGGGGATCGTTGCGCTCGCAGTCTTCGCAGCAAGCTATGTGCTGACAGGCGCGCTGCGGGGCTGGCTGTCGGCGCATGCCATCCTCGATCACCCGGTCGCGCGCTCGTCGCATCAAGTTCCGGTGCCGCGCGGCGCGGGGCTCGCGGTGATCTCGACGCTCGCCGCGGGTTGGCTCGCGCTCGCAAGGCACGGCGCGCCTCGCGGCGCGCTCGTCGTCCTTGCAACGGCGGCGGTGCTGGCGCTGTTGTCGTGGCGCGACGATCGCCGCGGCCTGCCTGTGGCATTCAGACTCGGTGCGCACGCGCTCGCCGTGGTCGTCGGACTTGCCGCCCTGCCGAGCGGGATGATCTTCCAAGGCGCGTTGTCGCCTCTGCTCGATCGGGCCGCAGCGGCAGTTTTGTGGCTGTGGTTCGTCGAGCTCTACAATTTCATGGACGGCATCGATGGGATCACCGCCGTCGAGACGATCGCGATCGGCATCGGCCTCGCGCTCGTCGCAACGCTTGCCGGCTCGGCGAGCGGCGTTGCGGCGCTCGCGCTTGTAGCGGCAGCGGCGGCGCTTGGCTTCTTGCGCTGGAACTGGCATCCGGCGCAGATTTTCCTCGGCGATGTCGGCAGCGTGCCACTCGGATTTCTGCTTGGGTGGCTGCTTCTTATGCTGGCCGCGCGGGGGCTGTGGGCGCCGGCGCTCGTCCTGCCGCTCTATTATCTTGCTGATGCAACGATCACTCTTGCACGACGCGTGGCACGACGCGCACCGTTCTGGCAAGCGCACCGCGAGCATTTCTACCAGCGTGCTCTCGCGGCCGACGGCGACCACGCCGCGGTGACGCGGATCATCCTTGTCGCCGACGCCGCACTCGTTGCGTTGGCGCTCCTTGCGGTCGCACATCCGGGGCCCGCGCTCGCACTTGCAGCGATCACGGTGGCGCTGCTCCTTTATCTCCTCGAGCGGCGGGCGCGGTATGGCTAGCGGCAGCGTGCTGGTGCTCGGCGCCGGTGGATTCATTGGCGGGCCGCTCGTCGTGCGGATTGCCGCGCGGGGCCGCCGCGTCATCGCCGCAACGCGTCACTCAGCCGCCTTCCCCGCAGGTGTCGAACCGCGCGCAACGGGCACGCTGACCGCCGCGACGGATTGGGCAGCGCTGCTTGCCGGCGCCGATGCGGTCGTGCATCTGGCGAGCCGCGCGCACCAGCCGCCGGAGCACGGCGAGGCATGGATCGAGGCCGAAGCGGCAACTGCGCGCTCGCTTGCGTCGGCCGCGCGCGCGGCCGGCGTGCGACGCCTCGTGCTCGTGAGCTCGGTCAAGGCGCATGGCGGCGCTGGCCACTTCCGCGCGAGCGATCCGCTGCGTCCCACCGATCCTTACGGCCGCGCAAAGGCGGCAATCGAGCAGGCGATGGGCGCGGCCGGTGAAGCGCTCGTCATCCTCCGCCCTCCGCTCGTCTACGGCCCGGGTGTCAAGGCCAACTTCCGTGCGCTTCTGCGGCTCTCCGCGAGCGGCCTGCCGCTGCCGCTCGCGCGCGTCGACAACCGGCGCAGCTTCGTCTTCCTGGAAAACCTGCTCGATCTGATCGAGCTAGCGCTCGACGACCCGGGCGCGGCGGGCCAAGCCTTCGTGTTGCGCGATGACCGCGACGTGTCGAGTGCCGAGCTTGTGCGTCTCATGGTGCGCGCGATGGGGCGGACGTCGCGTCTCTTTCCTTGTCCGCCGTGGGCTCTGCGCACGGCTGCGCGGCTCATGGGAAACGGTGAGGCCGCCGCGCGGCTCCTCGAAGACTTGACGGTCGACGACGAGCCCACGCGCCGCGCGCTCGGCTGGCGTCCGCGCATCGCTCTCGAGGACGGTCTCGCCGCGACCTGCCGCGCCTATCTGAGCGAGGCGGGCTGAAATGGCGATCGCGCGTGCCAAGCTTATCTTCCTTGTCACCGAGGATTGGTATTTCTGGTCGCATCGCCTGCCGATGGCGCGCGCCGCGCAAGATGCAGGGTTCGACGTCGCTGTCGCAACCCGCGTCGCGGCGCACGGCGAGCGTATTCGTGCCGCTGGCTTCGGCCTCCATCCGCTGTCCTGGCGCCGGGGCAGCCTTGGCCTTTTGGCAAGTCTTGCCGCAGTCGCCGAAATCATCCGACTTTATCGGCGCGAGCGGCCGCTCATCGTCCACCATGTGGCGCTGAAGCCCGCTCTGCTCGGCGGCATCGCGGCCCGCCTTGCGCGCGTCCCGGGCGTCGTGAGCATGATCGCGGGCGGAGGCTATCTCGCGAGCGCGGGCTCTCGCCATGCACGTCTCATCGCATGGGGCGCGCGCCGGCTGTGGCCCTTTCTGCTCCTGCGCCAGGGTTGCCGCGTCGTCGTACAGAACGAGGAGGATCGGCGCGAGTTGGCGGCGCTCCGGCCCGACGCGGCGTGGCGCGTCGTCCTTATCGAGGGCTCGGGCGTCGATCTCGTGCGCTACCGTCTCGCGCCTGAACCCGAAGGGCCGATCACCTTTGTCTATGCCGGACGGTTTATCGCCATCAAGGGGGTCGCCACGCTCGTCGCCGCGCACCAGATGCTGCGCGAGCGCGGCCTCGACACGAGGCTTGTGCTTGCGGGCGCGCCGGATTCGGAAAATCCGAGCGCCATCGATGAGGCGACGCTCGCGCACTGGCACACGCTTCCGGGACTTTCGTTGCCGGGTCACGTCGACGACATCGCGCCCGTCTGGCAGGGTGCGCATGTCGCCGTGCTCGCCTCGTTCGGCGGCGAGGGTTTGCCCAAGAGCCTTCTCGAAGCCGCGGCGATGGGCCGCCCGATTGTCGCGACCGACGTACCCGGTACGCGCGCGATCGCACGCCAAGGGGAGAATGCTCTGCTCGTTCCGCCGGGGGATGCAACCGCGCTTGCCGATGCGCTCGAGACGCTGGCGCGGGACAAGGATCTCCGCCGCCGCTTCGGCGCGGCGAGCCGCCGTATCGTCGAGCGAAGCTTTTCGGACGTTGCGGTCGCTGCCGCGACGCAAGTGCTTTACCGCGAGCTCGCCAAGGAGGTGGGCGCGGGAAACAAGGCGTCGGTCCGGCCCAAGAGCCGATAGGCGACGAGCCCGAGCCATTCGTGCATCGCGGTCTCGAGCGTGAGCGCGTCGTGGTCGAAAAAGAATCCGAACCACGCACCGCTCGTCTCGTAATCGACCGGATCAGGAACCATGTCCCATCCGACCGCACGAAAACAGCCCATTGCGCGCGGCATGTGATTGGCAGAGGTCACGAGTACCCAGACCTGCCCGGGCACTGGCTTCGCCACCGCTTTC
>Ga0335079_10001888_pt1 | contig 24008 bp, 17 predicted proteins | sample Lox_Sample_33_FD_206719 | JGI IMG/M metagenome (GOLD analysis project Ga0335079, IMG submission 206719) | Soil microbial communities from Loxahatchee National Wildlife Refuge, Florida, United States - Lox_Sample_3.3 | ecosystem: Environmental > Terrestrial > Soil > Wetlands | place: USA...
CATGGAAGATCGGATTGGCAGCCATCGTCCTTCGCCGTCCATACCAGTAGCCCGCGGACCACAGGGCGGCGGTCACCACTAAACCGCCGATAAGCGGCAGCAACCAGCGGGAAGAGGATTTGGGCTCGGCCAGGGGCTCGGCCGCAGCCCGCGCGGCCGTCGAGATGTCGGTCAGCGCCTCCAGATTGAAAGCCACGTCCTTTGCCGACTGAAATCTCTCCGCCGGATTCTTTTCGAGGCAATGGCGAACGATTTTCTCCATGGCAGGCGAAATGTTCCGGCTCGTTTCGCTCAGTTCTGGCGGATCCTCTTTCAGGATCGCGCTCATGGTGTCGGCACTGGAATCACCAAGAAAAGCACGCTGGCCCGACAGCATCTCGTAGAGAATCGCACCCAGAGAAAAAATGTCCGAACGAGCGTCGGCCGTCTTGCCCCGAACTTGTTCCGGCGACATATAACCAGCGCTGCCGAGCACCGTCCCCGCCTCGGTCGCCACCTGCATGGTCGGGGCCTCGTCTGCGCTGTCCGCGGCTGAGCGGGTAATTTTTGCCAGGCCGAAATCCAGGATTTTGGCTCGCCCGTCGTTGGTGATGAATACATTCTCCGGCTTCAAGTCGCGGTGCACGATTCCCTTCTCATGGGCGGCCGCCAAACCGTTCGCGACCTGCCGGGCGTAATCAATCGCCTTGCGGGTAGAGATCGTCCCAGCCCGAAGACTATCGCGCAAGGTTTCGCCCTCCAACAACTCGGAGACCACATAGGGCGTGCCTCGCTCGTCGCCGATGTCGTAGATCGAGAGAATGTTGGGGTGATTGAGAGCTGCGGCGGCGCGCGATTCCTGCGCGAAGCGTTGCAGTCGATCGGGATCCGCCGAAAACGATGCGGGCAGAACCTTAATCGCCACGTCGCGGCTTAGCCGGGTGTCGCGAGCGCGATATACCTCGCCCATCCCGCCTGCGCCAAGAGGGGACTGAATCTCGTAGGGACCAAGTTTCGTGCCAGATTTGAGGGCCACGCTGCGCCATTATAAGCTCCGCCGGGTGTCTTGGAACTGGCTGGCGGGTAGCCCTCCAGCTAAATCCTAACTCCTGCTTGCTCACCAAACCCGACAGGCGTTCGCTCTCACCATGGGTTGCCCTGCTTTGCATTGGAACGCTTGCTCGAAGTCCGGCATGTTTTGCACCACGCCGTTGACTCGCCAGCGCCCGGGCGAGTGGGGATCGGTGCGCACACCCAGGCGTAACGTCTCGGGCGTAACGTTCTCGCACCAGGCCCGGGCAAACCCGAGGAAGTAGCGCTGGTCGGGTGTGTAACCGTCGATCTTTTTGTCCGCATCGGGGGTCTCTTTCATCATCTCGTGCAATGCCATCAAGGCGATGCGCGCGCCGCCATTGTCGGCGGTGTTTTCGCCCAAGGTAAGTTTCCCGTTCAGCTTGAGATCGTCTACGGACACAAAGTCGCCATACTCCTGGACGATGCAGTTTGCGCGTTCTTCGAATTGCTTGGCGTCTTCCGCCGTCCACCAGTCGCGCAGATTTCCTTGGGGATCATATTGTCGTCCTTCATCGTCGAAACCATGCGTCAGTTCATGGCCAATAACCAGGCCGATCGCACCAAAGTTCACCGCATCGTCCATGGTGCGATCAAAGAAAGGTGGCTGCAGAATGCCCGCCGGGAAGACGATTTCGTTGTGATCGGGGCTGTAATAGGCATTGACCGTGGGCGGCGTCATGCCCCATTCCAATTTGTTGGTCGGCTTATCGATCTTGGCTAGTTGCCGGTGCGCTTCAAATTCTGAGGCACGCATAAGATTGCCAATCAAATCGTTGCGGTCGACCGTAAGCCGGCTGTAGTCGCGCCATTGATCGGGATATCCGATCTTGTTGCGGATCGTTGCCAGTTTGATCAGCGCCTGCTTCCGGGTGGCTTCCGTCATCCAGGGCAGCGTGGCGATGTCCTGCTGCAACGCGCGCTCCAGCGCATCCACCATCTTCAGCGTGCGCTCCTTCCCTTCTGCGCCGAAGGTTGCCTCCACATAGCGTTGACCCAAGGCCTCACCCAGTTCGGAATCCGTGGCATTGACGCAGCGCTTCCATCGCGCCGGCAACTCCTTCTGCCCGGTGAGGGTTTGCTGAAACTTGAAATCCTCCTGGACAAAATCATCCGAGAGCCAGGGAGCAGCGAAGTTCAGAATTTGCCAGGTCATGTAGGTTTTCCAGTCGTCCAGCGGAACCTGTTCAATCAGGGCGTTGATCGTCTTGAAATAATCAGGATTGTTGACATTCAAGTCTTTGAACGATGGGGCGCCGGTGGCGAGAAAATAGCGGTCCAAGCGGAGGTTGGGCGCCTGTGCCTCAATCTGATCAACGGTCATTTTGTGATCGCGGACCTTGGGATCGCGGCGCAGGGTGCGATCCATTGCCGCCTTAGCCAGTTGGGTTTCAACCCTCATCACCGCTCCAGCACTCTGGGCAGCCTGGGCGGGCGTTTGGCCGATCATGGTGAACAACTTGGCCATGTGATCGACGAAGGCTTTACGCAGGGTGACCATGTCAGGATGGTCTTTCAGGTAGTAATCGCGATCGGGCAGGCTGAGGCCTCCTTGGTCCACTACGGCAATCGTGACATTGGCATTGTGCATGTCGGGTTGGGAGAAAAAACTGAAAAGCGGGTTCGGCCCGGCCAGGGACTCGTCGGCCATAACCGCCATCATCTGCGTCTTGTCCTTGACGGCGGCAATGCGGTCCATGGTCGGCTTCAGCGGCCGATAGCCATTCGTATTCGCTTCCTGCTCGTCCATACAGGCAAAGTAGAAATCACCGATCTTCTGGTCGATCTGGTTCCGATTCGAATTGTCGACGCTGGCCTTCTCGAGTATTCCCCGCAGAACGGCGTAATTATGCTCCTGGACTTCCGTAAAGCTGAGCCAATCGGTATAGTCCGGCGGAATGGGATTGTTCTTCATCCAGTTGCCGCAGGCATAGGTGTAGAAATCAACGCAGGGATTGACCGATTTATCGATGTTGGCAATATCAAACTTGGGCGCAGGATACGGTTTCGACGCACCGCCCGTATCCATGCCCGATGTCTGGCTAAACGAACTGACGACACCTAATGCCACGACCGCACCGACCCGGATCATCATGCGACAGCTCATGACCTCTGCTCCCTTCGTTCTGCGAACCGACAATTCTAGCAAGCTGGCCTCAGGCCTACGCCCTTAGACGGACGAGGCGAGAGTTAGTTTTTTTTCTGGGCCCTGTAAATATCCTTCGTCCCTTCAGCTGCCGCAGGCTTATATCGATGCCGCAGCGGAAACACCGGCATCCTGCACTGGTGCGGATCCGGCCGAGATATCGGGTGAAGCCAACTGTCGCTCCTTGCCCGGCAAGCGCCGAGGATGTCTCGTGATCACGCTCGAGGCAACCGGTCTCAAACGAACCGATCCCGCGCTTCTTAGTTGTCTTGTACAATTTTGGCGTGCCGTATCGTAGGAAAGCGTGCTTGGTTGCGGTCCTGTTGTTATCCCTGGACCTGTTGGTTCGAGCCGAGTCGGTTTCGCAGCTGCAACCCACCGGATACGTCAACGACTTCGCGCACGTACTGGATCCAACTACCACCCAGCAGATCGAGGATATCTGCCAGCAGATTGACCAAAAGGCTCGTGCGCAGATAGCAGTAGTCACCATCAACTCCCTTGATGGCTCCGACATTGAAAGCTATGCGGTCGATCTTTTCAAGAAGTGGGGTGTCGGCTACAAAGGCACGGATCGCGGAGTTCTCATCCTGTACGTCATACAGGATCGCCGCTCGCGTATTGAGGTCGGATACGGACTCGAGCCGATCCTGCCCGATGGGAAAGTAGGCGGCTTTCAGCGCGAGGCTATCCCGCTCATGAAGAGTGGCGCTTACAGCCAAGCGTTGTTGCTAGTCACCAGCCGCGTTGCTGAAGTCATTGCCAGTGATGCCGGGGTCGAACTCACAACCGCGCAGCCTCGCGCTCCAACCCGGCCCGTGCCCCGGCCCGACGAGGGGATCTCGACCCTAGGAATCATTGTCATCGTGGTGGTTGTGTTAATCATCCTCCTCACGCCGCTGCGAAAACTTCTCTTCTGGCTGTTGCTTTCGCAAGGTTTGGGCGGCGGCGGTGGCGGCGGCGGTTTTGGAGGGGGAGGCTTCGGCGGTGGCGGCGGCTTCGGTGGTTTTGGAGGGGGCAGTTCCGGAGGAGGTGGGGCCAGCAGCAGTTGGTAGCATGCGAGGAAGCGATGAAACCCAACGACATCATTGACGAGTTTGTAAGGCGGGCGCGCGCGGCAGATGGGCCGAACCTGGAGAATGTGACCTTGTTCGGATCCGCCGTATCGGGTGATTTTCATGAGGGATTCTCGGACGTGAACCTGCTTTGCATTTTGCGGGACACATCGCTTCGCGCCTTGCGCCTTCTGACGCCAGTAGCCCAGTGGTGGGACCGCCAGAAACAACCGCCGCCGCTCTGCATGACCCGCCACGAACTCGAGCGGTCAGCCGACGTCTTCACCATCGAACTGTTGGACATGAAGCGACATCACCGTGTTCTGTTGGGCGAGGACGTGCTCGAAGGTTTGCGCATTTCGATGGACTTACACCGCGTTCAAGTGGAATATGAACTACGGGAAAAGTTGATCCTGCTGCGGCGGCATCTACTCTTAGTCGCAGACAACGAATCCCGATTGTGGGACTTGCTGATGCGTTCCGCGCCATCGTTCAGCACCTTGTTTCGCCACGCCCTGATTGCGCTCGGGGATGCCACCCAAACAGCACGGTCGGAAGCGGTCGAGGCGTTGTCGCGGCGTGCAGGCTTTGATCCATCGGCGATGCTGGCGGTGCTGCATGCGCGCCAACACAAGGCGGACCGGAAGGGCACGGACGTCTACGATCTGGCGGCTCGCTACCTCACCACGGTCGAGAAGGTGGCTGCCGCAGTTGATATGGCGCTGGACTCAGATGCATCGGGCCATAGGTGACGCTGTCGGATTCAGGCTTTGAAGGAGGGGCTATCGTGAAAGGTCTCGTCGCAGTGGTCGTGGTCATTGTCGTATTGCTGCTGATTGTATTTGGCCAGTACGTGGGCGTTCGCAACACGCTGGTCACCAAGAATGAGGCGGTGAAGGCCGCCTGGTCCCAGGTGGATATCGTGCTGCAGCGCCGTGCCGACTTGATTCCCAATCTGGTGGAAACCGTCAAGGGCTATGCGCAGCAGGAACAGACTGTGTTTGGCGACATCGCTAAGGCGCGTTCGGCACTGCTTTCGGCCGGAACGCCGCAGGAAAAGATCGCCGCCAACGGGCAGTTGGATGGAGCACTGGGGCGCCTTCTCGCGATCGTGGAGAACTATCCCCAACTCAAATCCAATGAGAACTTCCTGCGATTGCAGGACGAACTGGCGGGCACGGAGAACCGCATCGCCGTCGAACGCAAACGATATAACGATACATTGCAGGACTACAACACTTATGTCCAACAATTCCCTCATAACATATTTGCCGCCTGGGCAGGATTCAAACCCAACGAGGCGTACTTTACAGCCTCGGAAGGATCCCGTGAGGTGCCTAAGGTGAATTTCTCGAAACCCGGCTCGGCGCCGCAGTCGGCTCCTCAGCCAGCTCCAGCGCATTAGACTCGGCCCCTTGCCCAGCCAAGGGTCCATCAAGGACAAACCGCCTGGATCCACAAGGGAATCCAGGCGGTTTTCGCTAAGCCTAGCAGGTTTCAGGCTCTTCAGCGGGGCCGATGTTAGTTGTGCGTGGAGGCCTATGGTCGAAGGCACTTGGGGAGTTCCAAGCTCCTCTAGAATCGAGGTTTGCGCGTTAGACGGGACGGCGGCAAAGGAGATGTCGAGACCGCTCCTTGCATCATTTCGCATTTAGAGCGCTTTGATTCGTGGCTCATTACATCCGCCAACCATAAAAGCCACCCTCGCGTGCGATTCCGTCACGATCGCGAGAAAACGTAAAAAGCGCCGCCGGTCAAGGTAGTTTCTCCCCCGTATCCTCACCAATCTCGCTACCATCGCCGGTTTATCCTCACAAGTATCGCGGTATAATACGGGCGCGCTGAAGGTTGCCGGGCGTTCAGCTTAGATCGATTCTGCATCGGGTAAGCACCTCTAGGTATACGTCCGGCCCGTCTCTAAGAACCCCTTCACCTAAGAAGAGACACCATGGAGCTGTCTCCGGATCGCCAGGCGGTAACGCAGCTTCTCCGGCAGTGGAGCAGCGGCAACAAAGGGGCGTTGGACCAGCTGATGCCCTTCGTCTATGACCAGCTCCGCAAGCTGGCCTCAAATTGTCTGCGGGCGGAACGCCCCGACCATACCCTGCGGGCCACGGCGCTGGTTCACGAAGCCTACGTGCGGCTCATCGATTGCGACGTAGATTGGCAAGACCGCGCACATTTCTTCGCTATTTCGGCGCGACTCTTGCGGCGCATTCTGGTGGATCACGCCAAGTCTCGCAAGCGGGGCAAGCGGGGTGGCGCATTTCAGAAGGTTCCACTCGATGAAGCGGTACTGGTTGGACCGCAGAGCGATAAAGGCCTGGTGGAACTCGACGAGGCATTGCAGCGCCTGGCCGCGCAGGATCAGCGAAAAAGCGAATTGATCGAACTCCTCTTCTTCGGCGGACTCACTTACCGCGGATTTGCCGAGTACCACATGAACAACCGCGAACAGGCAGCCAAGGATTTTGACCTAGCCTTTGAACGCAATCCCTCCTTGCTTCCCGCGGATGTAGGAAAAGCATTCAGCGATTCGATTCGACATGACAACGCCAGCGGCTTGAAGCGCTTACGGGAAACCGAGAGCAGAATCGAAGAGCGCGGCGTCACTGACGCCGAGGGCATCTACAAGCTCGCGCAAGCGTTCACTGTCTTAGGCGACAAGGATTCTGCTTTGCATATGCTGCGTCACAGTATCGGAGGGGGGTTCTTCTGTTATCCCTATTTTGTGCGCGATCCCCTGCTCCAGAGTCTTCGTGACGAGCCTGAATTCCATGCGCTGATGAACCAAGCCCGCGACCGGCACGAACAATTCAAACGCACGTTCTTCTAGCGGGCCGGTTGTGCTCGGTTGGCTAAGGCTCGGTCGCAGAGTTGACCATCCGCTGATTCTTGGATCGCGGTGCTGGTCGCCGGGAACTTTCGGTCCGGGCTGCATCGAGCCTCGACGCCAGTTCGTCAAAGCCGGGTGTTGGACCTTTCCATCTCAGTTCCTCGACGTCCTTGAAGAGGATGAAGTCCGTCCGCAGGGTGGCCAGTCGCCGAAACAGCACGGCACAGTCCCACTCCCGACAAAGAGTGTCGGCTAGTGCACTTGCGTTGGCGGCGTTCAGCCGCCATTCGCGGCAATCCTTAGGGATGGACTCGAGATGAAGAAATTTTCGAAGCACAGCCGCCGAGGATTTCGCCCCCCAACCAGCCAATCCGGGATAGCCGTCGGCCGAATCACCTACCAAGGCAAGGTAATCGGGGATCGACTCCGGTGAGACGCCATACTTCTCGACCACCCCTGCTTGGTCAACAATCTTGCGCGTGCGGCGGTTCAGTTGGACGATGCGTGAGCCACGTACACATTGCGCCAGATCCTTGTCCGGCGTACAGATAACCACCTGTTCGACAAGCCTATCGTGAGCGGCCGTGGCGGCCGCGGCGGCTAAGGCATCGTCTGCCTCGAATTCCACCATGGGCCAGACGACGATGCCTGCCGCTTGAAGGACCTCCTCAAGTAGGGGGAACTGTGCCAACAAATCGGGCTCGACGCCGGCGCCGGTCTTATAGCCCGGCCACAAGTCGTTGCGAAAGGACTCGATGACGTGATCGGTTGCAACTCCGATGTGGGTTGCGCCTTCTTTGATCATACCCAGCACGGAGGCCAGGACGCCGCGAACCGCGGCGACTTCCTGACCATTCTTATCGCGCGCCGAGGGCAACGCGTAGTAGTGCCGGAACAATTCGTAGGTGCCGTCGATCAGATGAACATGCAAACGACTCTCCCGCCAGTATCTGCCCCGCTTTGAGTTTAACCGCTTGTCGCAAAAATGGTGACCCTTCTTACAGGGATAGGAACCGCAACCGCGGACCGGGTTTCCATGTTCCGATCACAGCCTAGGATCAAAGCAAGGCCATCGTGAGCCTGGAAAGCCGCGGTATTGCGCGACGATCTCATTGAGGGGCTCATGCCCCGACCGCTATTTTGTGTACACTTATGCCCACGAAAGGCGAATCGAAGATTAACTACATGATCTCTTCCAAGTCGGCCCTGCTCGTCGCTTTTTCGATCTGGTTCTTTGTCTCTCCTCTGCTTTCCCAGGAATTGTACTCAGACCTGGCGCGAGATCCCAAGCAGCCCATCGATCAACAGTACACAGACCAGATTCGCAAATACACCACGGATCCCTCCTTTCTCTCTCCCTTGGTGGACTACCTTCCCGCCTCGCCAACCGTCCCCACACCCGCAAAGGTGCTTATGGACGTCTCTGGCGCGCCCGACATGCTTCCCTACGCCGAAGACGTATACCGATATTTCCGCCTGCTGGCGGCGAGCAGTCCACGGGTGAAAGTCTTCACCATCGGCCGTTCCGAGGAGGGACGAGAGATGATCGCCGTCGCTATCGCCGACGCCGGACTTCTCTCGGGTGCGAAAGCGAATGATGCCCGTTTGGCCCAGCTTTCCGACCCCCGCACCATCGGTCTCGATGACGCCAAAGCCCGGCCGATTCTCGACCAGGCCTGGCCCGTCTACTACATCACTGGAACGATCCACTCGCCGGAGACCGGAGCCCCCACGGCCCTGATGGAACTCGCCTATCGTCTAGCCGTCGACGACGCACCCTATATCAAGTACATCCGCTCCCACATGATCGTGCTCATTACTCCGGTTGTCGAAGTCGACGGTCGTGATCGCATGGTTGATATCTATCGGTGGCACAAAGCCCATCCAGGCCAGGATTGGCCTCGCCTACTGTACTGGGGACACTATGTCGCTCACGACAACAATCGCGACGCCATGGCGATGACCCTCGCTCTAACTCGGAATGTCCTCGACACCTACCTTGGCTGGCATGCGCAGGTCTTACACGACCTGCATGAGTCCGTGCCCTTTCTCTACGACAACACGGTGGGCGACGGCCCCTACAATGCCTGGGTGGATCCCATCCTAGCTGACGAGTGGGCGGAACTGGGCGCGAACAACGTTGACCAGATGCAGAGATTCGGTATGCCGGGAGTCTTCACCCACGGTGACTTCGATACTTGGAGTCCAGGCTATCTGATGTTCCTGGCGGCCTTGCACAACGGCATAAGCCGACTGTACGAAACCTTCGGCAATGGCGGCGCCGATACCGAGAAGCGTATTCTCCAACCCGACGAATATTCGCGCACCTGGTACCGTCAGAATCCACCGCTACCGGTCGTGATGTGGTCGCAGCGCGACAACAACAACTATGAAGAAAGTGCTCTGCTCTCGACCCTTTCTTACTTCTCCCATAACAGCCGCCACTTTCTCGAGAACTATTACCTTAAGAGCAAGCGCTCCGTGGAGAAGCCATCGCGTGAAGGACCGGCCGCGTATGTGATTCCGGCCAGCCCGGCCGACATAAATCGCCAGGTCGAGTTACTCAAGGCCTTGCAGCGTCAGCATGTCGAGATAGAACAGCTATCGGAGGCGGCCACTTCCTCCGTCCCCGCTGAAAAACGAGGAGACAAGCCGAAGCAAGAAACCTTCCCTGCCGGAAGCATCGTTGTTCGCATGGATCAGCCTTATTCCCGCGTCGCCGATGCGCTGCTGGACCGGCAATTCTGGGCCCCTAGCGACCCGCAGAAGCATCCCTATGACGACACCGCGTGGTCCTTCCCTCATCTTTTCAATGTGAGAGTTGTTCGTGTCCTCGATGCCTCGATCCTCAAGTCCAAGATGACACCGCTCGGCGATCCAGCGATCTTAGCGGGGAAAGTCTCCGGCTCTGGAGCGATGCTGGCGGTTAGCAACAACGGCCAGATTTCGCTCCTGTCTCTGATCTATAAGCTCAAAGGTGCAGGCATACAGGTTGCTGAAAAGTCGTTTGATGCTGACGGCAAACATTTCCCGGCCGGGTCGCTGCTCATCACCGCCGCTGCCGATGGCCACCCCACCGAAATTCTGCGCGATCTGTCGCTCGATGCCTGGCGACTCGGGGCAGTGCCTTCCGTGCCGGTGCACGCGGTCACGCCTCCGCGCATCGCGTTCATGCACACCTGGCTTGGCACACAATCGGAGGGTTGGTGGCGCCAAGCCTTTGATACCACCGGGGTACCTTTCTCTTACATCAGCACCCAGACGGTAGCCAATCAAGAAGACCTCCACATGAACTACGACGTTATCGTGTTCGCCCCCGTGGGTCGTGGTTCCGCTCTCGAAATCCTCAACGGCATCCCAAGGTGGGGCAATCCGATGCCGTGGCAAAAATCCGAGCTAACTCCGAACCTCGGCGCCATCGACAATACCCCCGATATACGACCCGGCTTGGGTTATGAAGGCCTGGCTCATTTGACGAAGTTTGTTGAGCAAGGCGGGTTGCTGATCACCTGTGAAGATACCGCTCAGTTCGCCATCGAAACGGGCCTTGCGCCGGGTGTCAGCGTCGCTCCCCATGGCGATGTTCGGGTCGTCGGTAGCGTGCTCAACACAGTCTTTGTAGCCCCCGACAATCCCGTGGCTTTCGGCTATGGACCCGGTGTCCCGGTCATTAGCGCCAATGGCATGGCCTTCAACGTGAGCAATACGCTCGGCCGCACGGGTTGGCGCATGCTGACGGAACCTCTCGACCCCTTTAAGGACCCCTATGAGCAGCGGCCCACTGGCCGCGGGAGTATTGACGACAGCGACGAACCCCAGGGCAGAACAATAGCCGAACCCGAGCCGCTGGTTCGGCAGCAACCTTGGGAGGCCAAGCAGCTGAATGAGGAACAGACTCGCAACAACCCCCAGGTGATTCCGGTTCAGAGCAGGCCGGATGTCATCTTGCGTTTCTCCGACGCCAAGACCCTTCTCCTCGACGGCCTCCTCGACAAACCTTCGTCCATTGCCGAGCATGCCGTAGTGGTGAACGCGCACCTCGGTCGGGGAAACGTGCTGCTGTTCGGCAACAACCCCATCTATCGTGGCGAGACCATCGGCACCTACGCTCTGGTATTCAACGCCATCCTCAACTACCAGCACTTGAGGGGCGAAGCCGTAGGGGCGAAGGATCATTAACTGCCCCGCGGCGGCCCAAAATTGTGTTACATACCCCGGTTACGGTGAATAACGGCTTGTCCTGGTGCTCTGCCGTAGAAGGCCAGAAAGGGGAGCTAATTCGCCGTTTGTTCGCCCAACATAGCATAGCTCGCAGTCCTGTCAAGTGGGTAGAAAGTCAGCACTTTCCCGCTCCCTCCTCGGTTGGCTTATTGTGGTCTTATTTGCCGGATGGCGTGGAGTGCTTTTGGCGCTCGGTTGCGCACGGAGCAACGCCTATACTGGCAGGCACAGAAAGCTCGTTTAGGGGTCAGCCTTGTCGTTTCGCCCATGGGCTCAGCTTCCTGCTGTTCTAAAACGCCATAAAAATGACGCATTATGAAATAAAATGTTGAACTGACCGAACCCGGAAGGAATGGTAGCGTTCCATGCCCAGTGAAAGTACCCAGTCTTCAACCGATGGCGCCAGGATTCACGACCTTACCCAGGTTCGGCCCAGAGAGGAAATCAACACCGGCGATATCGAGTGGGAGATCACGAGAAATCGAGATCGGCCTCTCTCGGTTGTCTTGAAGGGAGTCATTGAACAGGTTCGTTCGCTGACGGACGCCGACGGTGCCCTCATAGCTATTCTGGACGCGTGGGGCGTCGTGTGTCGAGCCAGTGCGGGAGAAGCCCCGGAGGTTGGTTCCAGGCTTCAAGCTGAACCCAGCCTTACTAGAAAATGCATTGAGAGCGGAACGGTCGTGATCTGTGAAGACACCGGAAACGATCTCCGGGTAAGACTGGCGGGAGTGCCCCTGCGATTGCGGTCGGTGGTGGCGGTGCCCGTGCAGGGGCAAGGTTCTGTTCTGGGAATAATGGAGGTACTCTCTTCTCGACCGGCCGCCTTCAGCCCGCAGCATGTTGCCGCCTTGCAACGTATCGCCCGCTTACTGGTTCCCATGTTGCAGCGCGAGCAACCCGAGACGCCCAAGCCGCGACGAGGAACGGCACGCACCTGGACCGCCCTTAGCGGAGCCGCCCTTCTGCTGGTTTTGCTCGTGCTCTGGTTCGAGTTATATCACCCGGCGGGAAAGGTATCCTCAGCTGTCGCTTCCAGTACGCCGACCCCCACCGAGCCCTTCTGGTCCCCTCCCGTCCAGCCCGGGGCCAACTCGGGAGAGGCCACCTCCGCTCCCCCGGAAGTAAAAGGTCCCGGCTCAACGGTTGCCCCTGCACCCGCGCTTGTGATTGATGGGGTCCCGCCGGGAGCACAGATCTTTGTGGACGACCAGCTAACGGTCTCAACCCGCTCCAACGGTAAGGTTGAAGTTGCGATTCTTTCTCCTGGACGACATCGTTTGCGTGTCTCGGCGAAGGGTTATCAAGATTATGAAAATGGTATCCAATTGCTCCCGGGACAGACCTCGACAATCGAGGCCAAACTTGAACCCTTTGAACAACCGCTTCTAACTGAACCCGCGATAGATTCTAGCGCTGGCTTGAGTGCAACCATTCCCCCCGTCGCCAGCCTGTCGCTTCCCGAACTCGTCGCTTATCGTACTTTCAAGGCTCACTCCGGCTGGGTTACCGGGCTTGCGTTTAGCGCCGACGGGCAGCGGCTCGCGTCGGCCAGCTCGGACCAAACCGTCAAGTTCTGGAATGTGTCGACCGACCAAGAGGCAACCACCATCGCCAGCAGGATCAAAGAAGTTCAAGCGCTGGCCCTCAGTCGCGACGGACACTGGCTGGCAGCCGAGAACTCCAGCAAGGTCGTGACCCTTTGGGATGCCGCGACGGCGCGGGAGGTGCGTACATTCTCCAACAAGAAGCCGGGGGAAGGAATGGGCAGCAGCTGGGTTTATTCAATAGCCTTCAGCCCTGATGGCCGCTCGCTGGCTGCCGGCGTGGACGACAAGACGATTCGCCTGTGGGAGGTCGGGACCGGGGAGACGATTCGCGACCTGACCGCAGGCCACCGATCGCTGATCTACGTTGCCTTCAGCCCGAATGGGCGTTGGCTCGCGTCCGGGGGTGACGACAAGACGATCCAAATTTGGGAAGTAGCCACTGGTAAGCCAACCTGGACCTTGCGCGGCCACAAGAAAGATGTTTACGCGGCTGTTTTCAGTCCGAATGGCCGCTACCTCGCCTCCGCCAGCGCAGACAGGACCGTAAGGCTTTGGGACGTCGCCACCGGTCACGAGATCTATACTCTGACCGGTCATGGGAGCGACGTGACCAGTATTGCCTTTAGCCCCGACAGCCGTTGGCTGGCTTCTGGCAGTTGGGATCAGACCATCAAGATTTGGGATGTACAGACAGGCCGGGATGTGCGTACCCTGACAGGGTACGACCATCACATCTATACGGTGGCCTTTGACTCCCGCGGCCGTTGGCTGGCCTCGGGTAGCGAAGATGGCACGATCAAGCTCTGGCAATTGGGCCAGCACTAGACCGCAGCACCGTCAAGAATGCAACCGAGATATTGGAAGGCGTCCCGTCGGGGACTTTGAATCCTCATTGCGGCGGGTGACCTGGCATCGAAATCCTGCATCGAGAAGAATGCATCAGGGAAAAGACGTTGCGCTCTTACAGCTTCGTCGTCAACCCGCACGATTAAACCTAAAGTCACGAAACTACGGGCCCACCGAAGGAGCCGGTGCGCCGTGTCGCGAGCGCACAGGGCGGGGTCGCAACCCACTCACGAATTGAATGGTCGTGCTTTCAACACACGGCATCTCACAGGGGACTAGAAAAATGCGAAAGAACGTCAGGCATCACCTCCTTGAGCGCTTGCGCCGCACCACGAGCTGGATCGGTGAGGTCACCTCTTTATCTTGGATGGCCGTGTGTTTTTGTGGACCCAACCATCGACGCAGCCCCACCCGCCGGGAACCCCCACTCTCCAGAGTTCACAACCCTCGACGAAAACCTCGCCGCCGGTTCAACTCGACGGCGATGCTGCGGTCGAGCACGCCATGTCATCAGTTGGTATCACCACGCCACCACCGGGCTCCAATCTGTCGGGCTACCGAGCGACGCTACTTATCAGGACAATATGCAGGGTTTCGCCGCCGAGGTCGTGCGGCTTGCGTTTCAGTCCGCCAAGGCTGAGGCGGCCGCGCGGATCGAGTTTCAGCAGAAGAACAGCGGTTCGAACCCAGCGTCTTCAGAGACGACACAACAGCAGGCCTTAGCACGAATGCATGCTAAGACCTCTTCCCAGATCGATCAATTGCAATCGCAGATTGAAGGTCTGAACGCGCAACTGGCGAAAGCGCCGGCTGCCCGCCGGCACAAGCTGCTTTCCGAGCGAGATGCCCTTCAGGGAGAGTTGGAATTACAGAAGACATTCCTCGATACGAATCAGAAAATGGCGACCTTTGTCGAGACCAATGGCGAGATTGCCACGGTATGTAAGCGACGCCCGCCGCCGGCGCCAGTTTTTGGTCTTGCGCCGCGTCGTGATCGGCTTTTTGATCGCGATTGTCCTCACCATGGGCTTCATCAGCGAGTTCAGCTCTCTGGCCACATTTGCCGGCTTCATCACCGCCGGCATCGCCGTTGGGTTACAAGCCGTGCTTCTCTTGGTGGCCGCGTATTTCTTCATCATCGGGCGCTACGGCATCCGGATCGGGGACCGGATTACCGTGGCGGGCATTACCGGTGATGTTGTCGATATCGGGCTGGTGAGGCTGTACCTGATGGAACTGGCGGGTACGAGATTGGATTTCTATCCTGCCGGAAGAATCGTTGTATTCTCGAATTCCGTCCTTTTCCAGCCGGGCACGCGGCTGTTCAAGCAAATTCCTGGAACCGAATACGCCTGGCATGAAGTCGTGGTCATGATTGCGCCGGACGGAAATCATAAGGCGGCACAAGAGAAGCTGGTGTCTGCCGTCAACGAAGTCTATTCGCAATATCAAAACGAGATCGAAAGCCAGCACGCCACCATCGAACACCGGGTCGATATTCAGATCGAGGCACCGCGGCCGGAGGCTGCAGTTCGCCGATGCGGGCCTGGAGCTTTTGGTGCGCTATCCGGTCGAAATTCGCAAGGCGCCTGACATCGACGAGGAGATGACCAGAAAAGTCCTTGGGTTGATCGAAACCGACGCGGCGCTGAAAGCCGCCGTCTCGGGTAACCCAAAAATCCGCTCGGCGGTAAAGGGCTGAGGCATCGCCTCAGCAGGCACAAGTTCCGGGGTTCTTATCTCCCCGGGTTGGCAAGCGATGGTCCGGCCCCCGGATGGACACCTACCGACAGTTCTTGCCATCTGACGATTAGCCCTTGTCTCGGCAAGAATTTGGATAGTACTATGATTCTATTAACCCTGTTGGGAAGCTAATCCGAGGCCCGTCTCACGGCCGGAGCGCACCTTGAGGTGGACGGGCGGTTGCCAGGGGAAGAGATTGAGTTTTCGTAGCAGGTCAAGCTTTCTATATTGCCGACGGTTCTGGCTTGTCTGGCCTTGGCGGTTTTGTTTTTCCTGTCATCTTCTGAGCTCTGGCATCATCACCATGACCTGGAGTCTCCCGTAGGTTGCGCGGTTTGTCACGTCCTCCACACCCCGATCATCCTGGCGCAAGTGGTAATCCACGTCGTCGACAATGGCGGAATTGGCCAGTCAACTCCGGTTGTGACACTTGCCCATGAATTGGGACCCGTCGCCGATCAAACTTCGCCTCGAGCTCCTCCCTCCGCTTAAATTTCAGTCTCCCGAATGTGCCGTTTAATCCTTACCACATGACCGTTACGGCGCCTAACTTCTCGCCGTACGCGCAGGACGTCGAAGTCCGCTCCACGGTTCCGCTGAACATCAAAGTCGACCTGCAAGTGGAAGGAACGTCGACCAGCGTCACGGTCGAAGCGCCCGAAGATCTAGTCGAGAACGAGCCCACCACCCATACGGATATTGACCGTCAGTTGATCAGTCGAATTCCGCTCGAGAGCGCGTCGTCTTCGCTCAGCTCCGTGGTTACGTTAGCTTCTCCCGGCGTGGCCGCGGATTCGAATGGATTGTTTCATGGACTAGGGGATCACGCGCAAAACTCGTTTTCAGTGGATGGCCAGCCAATTACCGACCAGCAAAGCAAGGTGTTTTCCAACCAGCTTCCCGTGGATGCCGTCCAGTCCATGGAAGTGATCGAAGGAGCGCCGCCGGCCGAATGGCGGCAAGACAAGCCTGGTGATTGATGTAACCACCCGCTCGGGACAGGGTGTCACCCCGCCGCATGGCAGTGTATTCGCAGAATATGGCAGTTTTGGATCAGTGAATGGGGGTTTCAATCTCGCCTACGGCGGCCAAAAGTGGGGGAATTTCATCGCCCTCAACGGATCGAACTCCGGTCGGTTCCTTGATCCGCCCGAATTCGTCGTCATGCACGACAAGGGAAACCTAGAAAATGTCTTCGACCGCGTGGACTACCAGTTCAACGATGCCGATTCGGTTCACTTCAACCTGAATTACTCACGTTCCTGGTTTCAGACCCGAATTCCTACGATGCTGAATTTGCTTCCCCCTGGCAAGGTCTGGTGGTCAACGATGGCGGCATTGGCCCGAACCATGAAGTCGTCGGGCCGACCGATCAACGGTCCCAGATTGGGACCTTCAGTGCAGCTCCCACCTGGAACCATGTGATCAGCCCGAACGCGGTGTTTACGCTTGGAGCTTGGGTTCGCCGTGATGCCTACAACTACTATCCCAGCGGCAATCCCTTCGAGGATCTCGGCCCCCTTCAGTCTTCAGAGGGAAAGCGTCTCCCAAGATCGGACTCTGACCAACACCGGATTGCGCTGGAATATTTCCTATGTCAGAGGTATCAACACCATCAAAGGAGGCATCAGCTATCAACAAACCTTCCTGGACGAGACCGACCACTTGGGGATCGTTGATCCCACTCTCAACGCGCCCTGCCTCACGCGGAATCAGAACCCCTTAACCGATTCCTTCTATGCTTACGCCCCCGAGCAAGGATTCACGGATCCCAGCCAGTGTGCAGCGGCCGGAGATCAGCCCAATGTGCAAGCGAATCCGAATGCCCCCGGCTACCCGCCCAATAACTTTCTGAGCCAGGCACTTTATCCCTTATTCAGTCCGGTTTTACTGCCTTACGATCTGACGCGCGGCGGCAGTCTATTCACCTTCAATGGTCATACGGATGTGAAGGAACTTAGTCTGTACCTAGAGGACAACATCAGCAAAGGAAACTGGAATCTGAGCCTGGGCATCCGCGGTGATCTGTATAACGGCCTTACCACGGCCAGCCAAGCGGAACCACGGCTGGGTATCGCCTATCACATCAAGCCCAGTAACACGATCCTCCGTGTTTCCTATGCACGGACTCTCGAGACTCCATTCAACGAAAACCTGGTGCTTTCGAGCATCGGCTGCAGTAATCCCGTTCTGGGACCACAAAATGGGATCCCCGGAACCGGTCTTCTTTCCTGCGCTTCCAGTTCGCTGACACCGATATCGCCCGGGTTTCGCAATGAGTTTCATGCCGCGCTCCAGCAGGCCTTCGGGAAGCACGTCGTCATCGATGGCGAGTACATATGGAAATATACGCACAAGGGTTACGACTTCAGCGTTCTCGGCAATACTCCGATCACGTTCCCGATTGAATGGCACAACTCCAAGATCCCGGGATTCGCGGCCCGTGCGAACATCACGAACATCCACGGGTTTTCCGCCTACGTTGTGATGTCCAGCGTTGCGGCGCGCTTCTTCACACCCCAACTCGGCGGGGCCGGCGCCACGTCCTCCGCCGTGGGTCCGTTCCGCATCGACCATGACGAGCGCTTCAACCAGACAACTCACCTGCAGTATCAGCCGTCCCAACGATGGCCCATATGGCTTGGGTTCAACTGGCGCTACGACAGCGGTCTGGTCGCTGGTGCGACTCCCTGCTACGGAGTTCATCCCGATAACAATTGCCCGGGCTCGTTCACCGGCGTCGACGGCGCGCCGACGCTGTCACTGGTGGCCTCCAACGTCGGGTTTGTGCCCCTTTCTGCCGATCAGGAGTTTGAAGCCGGGTTCACTTGTAACGGTGTGCATGCTGCCCCCCCGAGCACGGCCAATCCGGTTGGTAGGCCTTTAAGCTCTAACGGCGTAACCGGTGTATGCCCAGCCGCGCAGTTCGGGTCCACGCTCATAAGGGTGCCGGCGCCGAATACACAGAACGACGACAACAACCCCGCTCGCATCCGGTCGCGAAATCTTTTTGACCTCGCGGTCGGCGACGATAACCTGTTTCACGGTGATCGATTCATATGGAGCGCTCGCATCACGGTGATCAATCTGGCGAACAACTATGTGCTTTACAACTTTCTGTCCACATTCAGCGGCACGCACTACGTGACGCCGCGCTCGATCGCAGCTCAGATTGGATTTCATTTCTAGCCGGAACACGAATAGAGGCAGTCTCGATAAGATCGTGGATCAGATGGGTGGTTGTACAAAAGACGTCGGGCTAGGACAGCGATTTCGTCGGAGCGGGTGGATGCGGCGATCCAGTGGGAACGAATTCCAGGCCATACAGATACACGGCCCGACTGCGGATCGTTCCCAATGCTCGAACCAGGCTTTCGGAATTGGGGGCTTTGAACTCGACACCGACGGTTTCTCCAATCGGTAGGTTTGCCGCCGCGAACAAATACATGCCGCCTTCACTCACCTTGATCCCGAATCCATCGATGGTGAGTGTGTCGGTAAGAATCCGCACCGGTCCGTTCAAGGAGGAGCGTTGCCATCGGCGCTTTCCTCGATTTGCAGGCTTCACTACCACGGCTTCCCCCGTCCTCCCACATTCGGCGCAAGGATTTCCACAAGTCAGGCAATACTGCGATTATCGCCGGTTTCGCATTTGGCGAAAGTTACCCTGGTACAGGGTAGATGCCGCACTTCCATGGCGTTAAGGATTCCAGCAAGGGGCAATTCGTCCGGCATTGCTGGTCACGAGAGCCACGTTTTCCTACTGTTAATCCTATCGACTAATCCTTTCAGGTCCGTTGCCCCGCATTAGGCAATGAGATATAAAACGGCAAGCGACGCGGGAGATTGGCAATGGAGGGGTCCGAGTTCAACGAGCAAAAAGAGCAGGAGGAGTGGATTGCGAAATACCGAGCTGCGCTCGATGCAATTTCAAAGAAGCAACCCCACTCGCAAGGGCTATCGGCCATCGTCCAGGGTGTCACAGCACACTTCCAAACGGTATTCCGCACTGCCCGTGACAGACTGGGAAAGTCAAATAAGGCTGCTCAGCCAAGTCTTGAGCCCAGTAAGAATAAGGAAGAGATGGCGACTAGTACGCTGCAACCGCCGAGTGAAAAAGTACAAGCCAAACAAGAGGGAGTCCTGGCGGAACAGACGGCGCCTGCCGAAACAGAATGCAAAAAAGCGAGCTGACAGGCATCAACCAGGTTTGGAGATCGCCAGCATGTGACTTTGATGTGAATAGCTGGAGATTCCCTCGATGGTCCTTTGGTATTTTCCTCTGACCGATAACCAAACCTAAAAAGGCGCAAAGCAATCCCTGTCGATGAACTGGCAATCCCCCGTGGGGAGGTCCTCGCCTTCAGGATTTTCGGGCGGACGGCCTCCGGACACCCCCCATTCGTGCCCCCACATCGTGCAAAGAACTCACCGCAAAACCCTTAAACGAAGGTGGTTAGGCGTTTTTTGTCTTGTCGAGCACTCTCTCTTTGGATGTGTTTCGTGTTTGACAACTGGGTTAGTTGATGGCAGACTCTTGTTTCCTCCCCCAAAAGGCAGCAGTTTTGGGGGGTCTGCTGCGACCGAGCAACTCCCAAGGGAGGATGGTTCTAGTGGCGATCGGAGCATCAGATCCGGGTTTTCTGCTCTTGGACCCGAGCTTGAACCCTGTGGCTAGCAACGCAGAGGCCGCCCAAATACTTTCATTCCCCAACGTACCGGAAAGGATTAAGGGCCTAAACGTCTTCTTGGCGGACAAAATCCGCTCCAGTCTGGTTAACCACCAATCGAAGGAATCGCTGAGTTTCGTCAAGCAATTTAGGTCGGGGAAACGGCGCTACATTTGCCGCGCTTTCCGGCTCCAGTCCCACGAGAATGGGCTTCGCCTGGCTGCTGTGGTTCTCCTGGAAAGGTATTCTTCAGGCACGACAGCCTTGTCGGAGATCTCGAAGCAATTCGATCTAACCGAGCGTGAACAGGAAACCGTGCAATTGCTTGTCCAAGGCCTTACCAGTAAAGAAATTGCAACTCGAATGGGCATTAGTCCTAATACGGTGAAAGCTTTTCTCCGGCTGGTAATGGTCAAAATGGGAGTATCGACGCGCTCCGGAATTTTGGGACGCATCGTCGGATCCTAAGTTTACGAACGGACCGCCGGCTTCAAGCTAGCCCTACTGAACTAGTCCATTAGACGACTTTACGCCGTGCGCGCTCGGCATGATCATTACCTCCTCGTGAAAAGAGTGGAGGAGCCCGATCGCAGGCGGTATCCACGGTTTCCCCACGTACTCGAGATTCAAGCGCAGGAATGCCCCCCGGTTGACTACAGCGGCACAATCAAACCACCCATCCCGGGTCGGGTTCAGAATGTCAGCAGGGGCGGGGTTTGCCTGTTAAGCCAAACGAAGATTCCGCGAACGTCTCTTTTGCGTTGCGAAATTGCCATCGCGGAGGTGCCAGTCACCGTGCCCACTCTCGTCCGAGTCCGCTGGACCCGAAAACAGGACCTTGAAGCCGAGAGTTATCTTTGCGGGCTCCAATTCTTCTTGTAGTCCCGGCTGGCCTACGTTCGCGGCCGACTTGACGCAATGCTTGCTAATTTCGGTTCAGACTATCTCGGATTTTCTCTGACCTTCTCCGCCACTCCCAGAATTGCCGCCGCCGCAAGTGTCGCCAATTTGTAGTCCTTGGTCCAGGGTGGACCGATCGAAGAGCCAAGGTTTGCGACCCTTCGCTGCAGTTGATTGGCCGCATCCCCCCAAGCAATCTCAATCTGCTCATCGAGTTCACGCTCTCGGATTGTCGTGACAGAGATTTTCGAGCGCTCACAAGCCCGCCTAACGGCATTCCGAAAGAACTCCCCTTCTGCCGTGTGAATGAGCGAGTGCGCCGTGAGAACTTTCGCGAGAGAGGGCAACGGGCGACCCGCGGCCAGCAGGACAGCTGAACCTAGGAGGCGATAATCGCGCCCTTCCAATTCCCGGACCACATCCCCGATCGCCTCGAACGCCAAAGACTCGGAGGCGGCGGCACACTTCGCAAGGTACTCTTCCGCGGCTGAGAGTTTCAGACTCGAGGCATAGTGATAGGGCTGCTTGGCCCCGGGGATCTTCGGATCAGCGGTGACGATGCGCCTCCTGGCGACAACGTCCACGGAGTTGTCATCTGCGGAAATGGCGACGAGCCCACCCCACCCGGAATGCATTCGAAAACCTAGAGCCGCATGCTTCATGCCGTGAGCTTCCGCCGCAACGTCTCGGAGACCTCGGAAAACGGTCGATGAAATTTTGCTGCGAGATGCAAAGTTCCGCAGTTGGGCACGCCGAATACCGCTTCCGATGTTGATTTGTGATGTCTATTTCTTCGCCGATGATTCAATCTCTTGCATGCGACCCCGTACCTGTCAGCACGGGGAGTGGAGCGCAACGCCCATGATGGCATTCACGTCCCGGTTCGGGAACTGGGCGGCTGGGATTCGAAACGGTTTGGGGGTGGAGGCGGGGCCCTGCAACTGGATGGCTCGCGTCTCAACCCAGACGTGGCGATGAAAACGCGCCATCAAAACGAAAGCGCCCCCTGACTCCCTGAGTCATGGGACGCTCATCGCTCCCCCAGAGCTGCTGATAACCAGAGTACCTTCACTGCTTCCAGCGGGGAATGGCTCGGACGGGCTACTGTGGAAAATGCGATGCTCCGATCTGCCTGAGCACTCCTGATTATCCAGGCCACGCCAATTGCCCCGCCGGCGTGACTCGATCAAGCGACGCGAGCCGCAGGAAAGCTCCGAGGCCGATAGTACTCCGTAGAGGATTCGTCTTTGCGTCATGTCATCCAGACAGCTTTAGGTGCGGGAGCCCCTCCCAGCACACGTTCCACGCTCAATCCCAAAGCCAGAAGCGCACGGTCACTGCCCGCCGGACCGTCGAACTCCAGGCCGATCGGCAGTCCTCCGGGCGCCGTCCCCGCCGCCACAACCAAGCCCGGGAGTCCTGCCGTACTTCCCGGAGCGATATTCCGTCCCACGGCGGTTTCAAATGGTACTTTCTTTCCGCCAATCGACACTTCGACGTCCTCGCCGATGAGCGGCGGCGGAATCATGGTTGCCGGAAACACAATCGCCGCCACACCCGTGCCTGCAAAGTACTGCCGATAGACCTCTTTCAGTTCCGGTAAGTGCCGATCGCGCACAAGCCGATACTCTTTGTCCCCGACGAAAAGCTTGCCTCCGGGCAAGAGATCGCGAAAATCTCGCTGGATGTCCGGGCTCGCCTGAGAGATCAATTGATCGAAGGTGACTCCCGCTCCGTACTCCTCCAGATATTTCTGCAGTGCGTAGCGCACATCGTGATTCTGAATCGGGTTCGTGGTGAGCTCGATGAGTCGGGCCAGTCCCGGTACGTCCGCTTCGATCAACTCAGCTCCCGCAGCTTGTAGCTTGGCCAGGGCTTCATTGGTCACGCGTTCCAGTTGGCCGTCAAGATCACGGAACCAATAGCTGCGCGCCAGTCCAAGCTTGGTTCCTTTTAGTTCGCTCGCACGCAAGGCACCCCCGTCGCCCGTCACTACAGAATCGAACAAAGCCAAGTCAGCCACCGTGCGTGCGTGAGGCCCTACTTGATCGAAGAGGGGCGAGATCGGAACCACTCCTGTCGATACATATCTCCCCGTCGTTGGTCGTAGTCCAGCGATACCGCACATCGCCGCCGGCACACGTATCGAGCCCTCCGTGTCCTCTGCAACGCCCAGCGGTGCCATTCGCGCGGCCACTGCCACGGCTGTTCCCCCGCTGCTTCCACCTGGGATCCGCTGCACATCGTAGGGATTGTGTACCGCACCAAACGCCAGGTTATTGCTCGTCCACCCAAACGACAGTTCGTGCAAGTTGGTTTTCCCCAGAACAATCGCTCCCGCAGCCAGAAGCGCACGCACAATCGGAGCGTCTTCTGGCGGACGAAAGTTCCGCAGAGCCGGGGTTCCTCCAGTGGTTGGCATATCCTTGGTGTTTACGCTGTCCTTTACCGGAATCGGCAATCCGTGCAGCGGTCCGAGTCTTGCTCCTGAACTCCGCAAACGATCAGCGGCTCTTGCCGCCTCCAGTACTCGGTCCTGCGGTAGGGTGATAAAAGCGTTCAGCGCCTTCGCTTGTTGACACCGTTCAACAAGGGCCGCCGCATATCGCTCTGCGGTGACTTCGCCGTTTCTTATTTTGGCGACCGCATCAACCGCCGAAAGCTCCAGCAACTCGCTGGTCGAGATTTCTTTGCGCTCCATCATTGCATTATGGCCTTTGCACCCGGTCGCGGCAGCTGCTGCCGACAGCGAAACAAGCGAGATGAACTCTCGACGTGACAACCAACGACCTTCCTTCATGAAGGATTCTCCAACCTTTGAATGAAGTTGCCAGACCGTCCGGCCCATGGGTTCCGCGCGGTCGTCGCCACCGGTTGAACATGTTAGAGAGGGCGGGGGGAGAGGTCAACGACAGGTTCGAATTGGATGGTAGACCCCATCCATCAACGCATAGGCCCACGTAGAACGTTTGCAACTTCGGAACCGCGACC
>Ga0335079_10001889_pt1 | contig 24005 bp, 26 predicted proteins | sample Lox_Sample_33_FD_206719 | JGI IMG/M metagenome (GOLD analysis project Ga0335079, IMG submission 206719) | Soil microbial communities from Loxahatchee National Wildlife Refuge, Florida, United States - Lox_Sample_3.3 | ecosystem: Environmental > Terrestrial > Soil > Wetlands | place: USA...
ACGGGTAATTCAACACAGCCTTTAACCCAGGTTCAATATGGAATAGGCAAGACGATTACTATTGCAACGAATAAAGGCGATCTGCTTACGCTAAGTCTCTCAGTAATCACCATGACTGTGCTGATAATAGCTTTCAACTTGACCGTCTGGAGACGGATATACCATTACACTACGAACAGGTACACGTACAATCGTTGAAGTGAATATGGGAAAGAATTTGGTTGGCACAGGGAATGAGCGCTTCATCAAATCTAACACTCGAGCATAGTTATCACGAAGCACAAAGGCCGATTATTTCGGTGGAGCAAGTTGACCTGAACTATAAGAAGGATAAGGGATTCACTCCTATTCTAAACGCCGTTTCATTGACCGCGTCAGTCGACCAATTCGTAGCGATCACAGGTCCATCCGGATGTGGAAAATCATCGTTACTACGAATTATTGCAGGGTTAATGAAACCGACCTGTGGCGCAGCAAAGTACCGAGACTCACCCATCATCGATACGCGTCGAGAGATTTCGATGGTCTTTCAAAACTTTGTACTCCTTCCTTGGAGAACTGCGCTTGAGAACGTCATGTTCCCTATGAGGTCGGGACATCAAGATATCAATAAAGTCAAGGAGAAATGTCTGGAAGCTCTATGTGAAGTTGGTCTGAAGGGTTTTGAAAACGTCTACCCCGGCGAGTTATCTGGAGGAATGAAGCAACGGGTTGGTATCGCACGAGCCTTAGCTGTAGAGCCTGAAGTTCTGCTCATGGACGAACCCTTCAATTCTCTCGACAACCTTACTGCAGATCATTTAAGAAAGGACATTTACTCATTACTCATCAATCCAAACACTTCAATCAAGACCGTGATTATGGTCAGCCATAACGTGGAGGAAATCGTTGAGCTATCGGACCATGTCGTCGTATTGTCTCCTAGACCCGGCCGAGTAGTTGGAAAAGTGGAAATTGACCTGCCCCGACCGCGCAACAAAAAAGCAGATGCCTTCTCCAATTATGAGGACAAAATCTACTCTTACTTGTCATGAGGATGCGCAGATGAAAGCGAAAAATCATATTCACATGCAAATGGAAGAATCTGGCCCCTTGATTATGCCCGCCCACGTTAGAACCGGGCAAATAATGGGTTTGGTTGACGTAACCGCGGAACTTGGAAATTTGACGGACCTGGCCTCTCTCGCCGACGAACTGGGCGATGATATCGATACGCTATTGCCGATTATTGATACTGCCGAGATGCTTGGTCTAGTTGAGGTGAAGAAGGGAGTAGTCTCACTAACTCAGCTCGGTTCAAAATTTCAGCATGTCTACCGAAACAAATTGCACCTCATCAAACAGCAGGTGGCCAAAATAGAGCCTTTCAAAACCGCCGTCGACCTCTCGGCACGTGGTATCTCGTCTGCAGAGATAGCACGGGCGCTCTCGGAGCGTGGCGTCGTCTGGCACCATGAACCAGAACTGAATGAGGCAGAAGTCCATAGCCTACTGATTCACTGGTCAATTTTTGCTGGCCTGTTAAAATACGACGGAAAAAATGGTAGGTTTCATAGACTTAGGGACCAAGCGTAAGCAAATCTACAGTCAAACCATACTCGTTTCATCGTGACGACTATAGGATTCTGTCGTGGTTTTGGAGCGCTTAGGCGGCGGTTTTGTCGTTACCCAGGAGGAATTTGTGGGTAATTTTGTCGTTTCGTGTCGCATTTTATGGGGGGGCGCGATTAGGGGTATTTTGGGCCTCTAATGGTTAAAGGGCAGAGCATCGACGACCAGGAAGTCTCCCAAGATGGCTCGAAACTTTCAAAAAACCGTTGAATGAAAGCGCTTCGTCTTGATGGATGTTCTTCGTTCCGGTGGCGCATCCATGTAAACCCCGTGCCTGCTTGATAGAAGTCTTGAGATTGTTTCTCCGAGCATGTCAATCTAAGATTTTCAGACCCGCTGTTCACAAATGGAGTCAAAGCCTGGTAGCGCTACGATCCACTGGTTTGTTATCATCGTTGATTCGGATCATAAGACTCGCGAGAGCAACCATGCCACGCATGGTAATCGATGTAAATCTAGATCAATATCAACAAAACAGACACGACAGCGAAACATTTTGAGAAACATCAAAATTGTGCAATACGGGATTGGACCAATAGGTACACTCCTGGCACAATGCGCTTCGAAGAAACGCGGACTACAATTTGTAGGCGCCGTGGACATTGACCCAGCCAAGGTGGGTAAGGATTTTGGAGAAGTGATCGGAGCGGAGAAGCTTGGGTTTACGGTAACAAATGACGCGAAGAAGCTTCTCGCGAAAACCAAACCAGACATTGTTTTGCATTCCACAGGCTCTTATCTGAAAGCAGTCAAACCTCAATTCCTCGATCTTATGAAGTCACGAGTCGACATTGTATCGACTTGTGAGGAACTATCGTACCCATTTCTAAAGAACCCAGCTATCGCTAAGGAACTTGATTCGGCGGCTCGGAGAAACAAAGTCACGCTTCTCGGAACTGGCGTGAACCCGGGTTTTGTAATGGATACGTTAGTGTTGACCGCTACGGGAGTTTGCCAAGACGTCAAGAGAGTGAAGGCAAGCAGAATACAAGACGCATCAACCCGTAGACTCCCATTCCAAAAGAAAATTGGAGCAGGATTAACATTGGATGAGTTCAAGTCGAAAGTCGCAGATGGAACGATAAAACACGTGGGATTCCAAGAGTCAATTGCCATGATCGCCTCAGGTCTAGGCTGGAAACTCGACAAAATCGATGAAACCGTAGAACCAAAAGTGGCGGAAGAACCCGTTTCAAGCCAATTCCTGAAAGTGGAAGCGGGTCAAGTGGCAGGAGTCAACCAAACTGCTCGAGGATTTGTGAGTGGGGAGCCTTTGATTGAACTCAACCTTCAAGCCTACCTAGGTTGCCGGGATCCAAAAGAATGGATCATCATAGACGGAGAACCCCGAATCGATCTTACCATAAAAGGAGGTGTTCACGGCGATATAGCCACAGCAGCAGTTATTGTGAATTGCATACCTCGTGTATTGAACTCCGAACCTGGCCTCGTGACGATGAAGGATCTCCCCGTGCCCTCAGGCTGGTTCAGCGGTATTCAGAAATTCATTGAAAAATAGCAATGAGCTCACTGAGAGGCGTCAGTTAATTGAATAGGTAAGAATCGGAAGGGTGGTCGAGGTGTGGAGATCCGCCTATGGAGTGGAGAACTAAATTGGCGCCGGGGGTGGGACTTTCACCCCCCTGGGTTCGCTCAAAACCCCCCAGGGTTGGATTTGAACCCACGAGGCCCAGAGGACCAACAGCTATCTTGGCCCATTCATTTCGTTGATCTCGAGGTTCAACGTTCCGAACGTCGTTGGGAACTCTGTCGCCTTACCTAGCTAGGCTACCCCGGCTGCCCGCTAAGGCGTGTTTGGCGAACGTATTAAGCCTGCACTCAGCCGGTTAACTAAACTGAATCTTCTGGGACCACAGATTGCGTTCTTGGAAAGATATTGTCAAAGAAGCGGCGTTTGTATGGGTGAACCTCGCTCATTAGCAAATCCGTGAGTACGTAGTAGCTGGTTTCGAACTCAGCTTGGGAGTTGTTTCTGAACTTCATCACGGGCATTCGCGATGTAGGTTTTTCCCAAGCTTTATCCCACGCCTCTACCGCGCCAGTCATTTGACGCGCTTTATTTCTTCTTTCCAACTCGCTCTTCTCAACTATCACTAACACAAGTAACCTAACGACCCCTCTGGCCCTTGAGTTGAGGAGGAACTCACGGGTTGTGTTCTGGGGCGCAGTGGTGTCCATGACGACGCTTTGTCCACTACTTAACGACAAATCACGAAGAACCGCGAGCGCATTGTAAACGAATTCATCGTCCCCCGGTTCACTAGACCCATAGTACATGGTCCGCATATCGTCAACACTAAGGCGAACGAAGCTTGGATGATCAGCAACCAGCCGACGCGCCAACACCGTCTTCCCTGAAGCCGGGTAGCCACTTAGAACAACATTCCAGAGCGTCATGCATTTTCAAGGTGACTAAAGATGAGTGTGCAAGAATAACTTGATGGCCTCAACGAAAAACTGGAGTAGTAGCATACGCGAATAATCTTCCGTTTGGTAATAGTCGAATAAGAAACTAGGGTTGCATGGGTCGAAACCTCTGAGCAAACCGAGGACGCATTCTACCCTGCCCCTGAAAGCCCTCTTGTCTTTTCAGTGCCTCAATCAATTGTTTCACGCCCTGAGGGTCCTTAACATTCTCGAAGGCCATTATCACTTTTCCTTCGCTCAGGAACGAGAGATCACCGAAGGCTTTCAGCACTCCTCTGCGAGGTCCGCCGTAAACTCCAAATCCTCCAAGCCCCGGCAAACCGAACATGCGCGGCGTCAGAAATACTCCGCCACCAAGCGAGTCGTTAACTCTGTGAAGATTCATGATGACAACTTCAGGCCAATGTGTGATACCGATCTGAGCGGTAATCTTCTGGCTGACTGGATCGTATTTTAGGCATCGTTTGTTTGTAATCGCCTCCTCTAGGGCGACTTCCTTGTGTAGGAGCCCCTTCGTCATCTCCTTATGCCAGAGAATCCTCTCACCCTCGTTTAGAGGTATGAGGGATTGGATGTGTGGAATCTCAACGGACGAGTTCTCAGCTATGATTTCGTCAGGGTTTTGGGCAGCTCCTTGAACAACCGTGGCATTGCGCTGAATGGGTACCCCGCAGTTCGGACAGAGTTGCGAATTTGGCTGTAACTGAATGCCGCAATTTGAGCAAAACATCCGTCTCGCACCATTAGCTAGCTTGCAGTTTCTTGGTGTATGCATCTGCTAGTCGGCCTAGCTTCAGAGCGAGCCAGACTAAAGCAACTACAACGACTATGCCCAACGCTGCCCTAATGATTAGTGCCAACAGAACTAAACCTAAACCTGGCATTGCTTTCACATCGAACCGCACGGTCATCACTCCGAATAAAACGGATTGTGGATGATTCATTCACGACGAATCCCCCTTGTTCCAGTTTACGAATGGCTTTCGCACTCTTGCAGAACAATTCACAGTTATCCTTACACTTTGGGAATTCAACCTGCCCATCTACTGCAGAGGCTCGCGAATCCAAGAGTGCCAACGAGAACACGCTCACAAATCCTTTAGTTTCTTCATACCTCCTGAACCTTCTAGCTCAAGTATCCCTTTTGCGACATCGGAAACTTATCAGGCCGGATTTTCCAAACCTTATATGACGCAGAAACAACGCTTAACTTCCCTGAATGTTCGTGGTTAAATTGCGTAGTTTTCTCCTGATCAAGACAAAACCAGGTAAGGAAAAGGAAGTTTTAGAGAGGTTCAAGGCTTTGTCTGAGGTACGCGAGGTTCACTTGATCACAGGCAAGTTTGATTTGTTAGTGGCATTAGAGTCCTCTGAGTCAGAGTTCGACCCAAGGCAGAAAGTTGCCGAGGTAGTGATCGATAAAGTTCGAAAGGCGGGGGGCATCATTGATACCAGAACCATTATCCCAATCGAGTCAGAATCACATGCCTCACAAAAACCTGAACGGCCAACCTCGAAAGGATTTGTCTTCGTAATGAGCGAGGCTGGCAAAGCTAAGGATCTGATGGACAAATTGCTAGGCATATCTGAGGTTCAGGCAGTGTACATGCTATTTGGAAAAGCAGATGTCCTAGCCGAATTGGAAGTCGAGAAAAGCCTCGTTAACCCACCACCCCAAAAAATAGCGGACATAGTCGAAAACAGAATCGGCAAACTAGGAATGGTTCGTGACACAGACACATACGTTCCACTCGAATCCATAATCAAGTGAACGCAACCTAAGTTTCACTGCGCATAGTAAGGTTACTGGAGCTTGAGTGAAAGAATCGAACATCTCAGAGTGAGTATTCAGAAACTTACAGAAGCAATTTGGCATCTGGACCAGCTGGGCCCATTAGAATCCGAACTGAAGGTTCAATATTCGTATATGCAAGAAGCGCGAGCATACTTAATGGAATTACTCAAAGCCGAAACTCGCAACCCGAAGCAGCATCCATGACACAAATGCGAGATACCAGATCTACCGGCTACGGCTACGATAACCCAACCATGATCCAGTAGTCTCCACCGGAACCTACGACTACTGTGCGACTTCCACTCACGGTCCAACTATAGTACGACCCAAGAGTCGCCTGTCCGAATGCTATCGCGGTAACGGACTGAATTGATGCGGAGGGCGCGCGAAACGTGATTGCAATTTCTCCGCCGTAAGGACTTGATGAAACGGCAAGCTGTTGACCTGATTGATCGTAGAGGGAAACCCGTTGAATATCGAGGCTGCAGGAGATCATGTAGAAATCAACATGAATCGTGTATGTGGTCTGAGCACTCTGGGCGACGACTAGCGGAATTAACGGGCTCAATAGGAGAGGAAGGAGTAGGGTGATGCGTAGCCTCATCGTGCTCCACGACCTAATTTCTAGCGAGCTAGGCGGGTTGTAAGGATAGGACTCCGCCCGCCTCATACCATTGCACGTTTGGTCCGATTTGAAACGTTTCAGTCGCATAGCCCGTGGAGGAGAAAGTGATTGTGCCAAACCAACCGTAAGGATAGGGCAGCTGCCACGAGCCGTCTTGCGCAGTTGTCGCGGATTGCGCGTATCCACACTTTGTAATGGTAATCGTTGCCGAGATCGGTTGTCCGGTCATGGCGCTGTACACTTTTCCGTAGAGAATCCTAGACTGAGCACTTACTGGTTGAAGAGATAGCGGGACGAATGCTAACATAAGAACGGCCGCGGTTAGGAAACAGAGCCTAATCGTCTGCACTCGGTTCACTGAAAATAATATACTTCGACTTTTAACCTATAAACGTCGGTGTCACTTTGATGCGATTCTGTTACGTTTCATTGTTTTCCGGTAAACACCGTACGCTACGACACACGCTACTAGAACTATAGCGACAGCGACAACTAAGATCCAGGCGAGAGTGTAGGGTTGACCTATCGTTGCTCCTGGAACGCTTACGCCATATTGTTCTTGCTGCATCTCCTGTAACCCAATACCGGTGGAATAGGTGATCTGTACTAACAGGACGACTAGTGGGTATCCGTTCGTTGAGTTTGTGGCTTGAATTGTAGCCGGCATTTCGAGGTTCAACGTCCATATTGCCGATTGTAAGTAGTTTAGATGAAAGCCTCCTAGACTCTCGGAATGGATGTTAACCCATGTACCATTCAAATTTGGATCCAGAAACAGATCACCTTGAAGAAGGTAGACATTCGTCGGCGCGCCGTTCAAAATTTCAAACCTCAACTGTGTAGTTTCTCCCGCGGGGATCAAGAAGGGCCCCTGACCTTGACCAATCAATACAATTTCAAGCTGGTTAGGATCTTTTCCGTACACTAAGGATGAAGTCGCGAACAGTAGCAACAAGAGCACGAAGAACGGGACGGCCCTCCTGCAACTCATTCGCATTTCATGCAATCCCCAACAGGTTTTCATCTACTTTCGAGTACTTGCCCAGTCGATTAAGTGAAACCATATTCTGCAACATATTAGCGCTGCATTAGTATAGTCTCAAAAAGGAGATCATCAAGCAATCGAAATTCAGTTTTAAGCGTAACTGTCGAAATCCTGTCTTTCCTAGCCAATATGATTACGAAACTGAGTCGTCTCCCGACACCAATCTTTTTTACAGAACACGTGAAATTAACATATGGATTGACATGCGGTCGGCTTACAAGTGCGGCAAACTAGTTGGCATTGCTTTCTTGATGCTAACGTTAACATTAGTGGCAAGCGGCGCATTCGCAAGCGCCCTCAACCCACCATACGATCCTCCGTACCCCTTTCCTCCGACGTTTCCCGTCAACAATTTCGACTTCACGATAACAACGAGCACTACCTTGGTCAAGATTCAGCCCGGCCAAACAGGAAGCTTGGTAGTTTGGGTCAATCTGTACTGTCCAAACTCAACTACGACCATACGCTGTGATTCAACGGTACTTCAACTTGTAACCCTGCAGACCACAGGCTGTCCAAGCGGAGCGTTCTGCGAACTAGACAGGCAGCAAGTTCTACTGCCGCCTCTCTACCAAGCTGGAAGTAACTTCCTGGTCTACACCTTCTCAACGAGCAGCCTCAGCGGGGTGACGCCGATTACGGTTACCGGAACAGATCAATTCGGCCGTGTCCGTTCAGCAACGTTTGGCGTAGCGATCTGCTACTGCTAACCCCTCGAGGGATAACACGAACTAAACTGAATTTAACGTGACGACATCTAACCAGTCAACCGTTATTTTCCTTTAAGAGAACTCCGTACCCTCAAATCGATCTGTCGGCTCAGGCGAGGAATAATATTTAGCAGGAATCACTCTACGACTGTTGAGCTAACTGATAGTCGGTTGGAGTTGTAGAATTGCTCGTGTAAACCAATGACGTTGGTGTCGTTGGTTGTATGTCTGCGAAGTTTGTGGCGATTGAAGAGGTGAGACTCGAATAGTCAAGTACTCTGTTTACGTCAGCGCGGATTGAGAAGGTGGATGTTTGGTTGAGTAAAGTTAGGTAGAAGGTAACCACGCGGTATCCGCTGTTGACAGGGAGTTCGATCTGAACATTCGCCATATCATTAAATGGTCCATAATAGTTGGCTGATACGACTGAATTCGTAGCGTGTAAAGTCACAACTACCGAGATGTCGGATTGGCCCGAGTTTTGTATGAGGATATGGGTAATGTCAATGGTTCCAGGCTGTGTTCTGGTCAGTGCGGTCAATTGGTAAGAGCGGCGAATATCAGATGGTCCACCGAAAGTATAATCCACCACAGGCCTTACGGAAAGACCGTACCAAGCATAACTTCCCCCGACTACTAACGCTAGGAATATTACGGCGACCATGAATCGTTTGCTTGGTCTTCTCACATGTTGTTTTCCAAACCCTTTCATTGACATCTGAAATCAGGCCCCGGGAGTGGTTACTGCACCGTAGAGCAATAGAAGCACGGCGAGAAGGAGAAGTGGAACGGCAAACAGAAGGTTTGGATATAGCGTCACGACACGCGTAGGATCCTGCAGCGTTACGTTAAGTGGCATAGGTGCGGCTGCAACTGCTACCGCGAGTAATGTCACGCCGAGAATGATTCCAAGCTTGTTCGTGGCAATCTTCTCCCTGACAATCAGAAGCTACCTTCGTTCAATTCCAACCGATAAAGTATAAGCATAGGAGCGCAGTGGGTCATTGTGAGCTGTTCGCTAATGATGTCGAGATTTGAGAAGGAAGGACAACGCCTAGTATGCGAGAAATGCGGGTTTGAAACCAACAGCCAAGAAATCTTCGCATTACACAAGAAGAATTGCCCTCGAATCTAAACTGATTCAGCCCCATTACCCACGCACCCTTAATGCCGCATCACCACTCAAGCTAGCAACCATAGACTAGATGAGTTAGACTCACGCATGTGGAGAGTTTAGGCCCCATGGGCACCGTGGTTGAAGGGTTTATTTTTAGCGACTTTTGCCTACGCTGTCAAAAAGTCACGGAGCACAAAGTTGAGGCTGAGCACAACGAACTATATGGAAAGTGTCAATCTTGTGGGGAACAACGCAAAATGACTGAGCTTAAGCAAACGTACTACCCCGCCAGCGAGCTATGGGTAACACGATTCAAGATCGGAAACTTACCCAGCGTCGTGACAGGCAAACTTCTCGATGCGGCTAAGTATCGACGGTAACCACCCGAACGAATCACTACATCCATCGAACCCAAATTCTACCACGACAAATCGTTCCAAAAGCGGCTGAATGGCGAACCGTTGCACCTGGCGCAGGGTCGAAGCAAGCTTTCTACAACTTCCTCGAAAGTTCTTCCTGCAAAATCCAAATTGATTTTTCGCGTTTCGCTCGTTTTACTGAATTTCCTTTTTCGCGTTTTTGTAGTTAGTTGTAACATTTTGGATTTGTATGGTGATGCGAACCATATTTCGTGAGGTCGCGGAGAAATTTGGTGAAGAAATTTTCGCGAGCGATGAGAGGTAACGCTTATATCGAAAATATTTATTGTTAATGGTAGACGATGATTTTAGTCCGGAGGATTTTGAGTACAAACAATGTCCACTAGACCTTACGCTTACCGACATGTTGTCGCAACACTCCATGCTTGCCGCGCCAACTTACTCGACGACAAACTCATTGCGGATACGGCAGTGATCGCGATTCACAACGCAAACATGCAACTCGCGAAAACGAAATCGCCAAACCCCATAGTGTACAAGGTTGGAAACGACATAATGGGCGGTGGAGTCAGCGTCAACGCATTGATCACAACGAGTCACTTAACCCTGCACACGTCAAGGAAGTTCGGCACGGTTGAATTTGATTGCGCAACCTGCGGATGTGATAGCAACCCCTGGGCGGCGCTTGAAACATTCAAGCGAGTCCTAGAGCCAACACACGTGACTATGCAATACGAGCTCGGAGATCAACCAACCCTAACTATACCTCAGATAAGATCGATAACAACGACTCAGCGAATGAAGCATCACATAGTCGTCGTTTAGCTAAACCGGTCCCCATAGTTCGCTGCGCGATTAGGCGGACTCGGATTCGGCATCTTCATCTTTCGCGTCGCTGAGCTCCAGCCTCCTAACAGCACCCCCAATCTTGTCGATCAGCGCTTGCTCTACACCAGGCTCCATGCTAAGAATGACGAGATGAATGGCTGTTCGGTAGAGAATCAAGAGAACTTTGTCGTAGAGTACGGTTATTCGTTTAATTGCGCCGCAAAAGGGTCTCAGCTTACCTGCAGAATCAACCATCAATGGGGTCGCGACTTGCATGAAGTCCCGGTCCGTCTGTTCCGGAGTTAGTGACTCTACGCCTTGTCTCATTCTCGACTCGAGTAGGTCATAGTGAAGGTTCAGAATGGCCACGTAACGGATTCTTTCATCGAGTTTGAAGATTTGATCGGTTACGTCCTTGATATCTAGCAACTAGCTCCGCCCATCCTATAGATTTGAGTCGATATATGATCTTGCGCGACCAAGCTTGATGATTTAGTGCAAACCTTAATTCGAACACTGCTGTCGCTAACCGTCCTGCGGCGCTGGAAAAATGCACGATTCAGCCAAAGTCAGACGTGAGATCGCCAGGTTATATGACCGAGACCCAGAAGGCTGGCGAGTCTTGGTTGGCAAAGACAGATCAGGATTCTATGACGCACTGATCTCACACGGAACGGAGGGCTGGCAAGTTAAGGAGTACCAGGTCAACCCATACAAGTTCGTTGGCCTAGGCTCCAGAATCCCACGCGTAACCTCAAGCCGAGTAATCTCGCAAGAACACCCGTTTGGCCTAAGACCGATTGGAGTTGAGCAGATGAAGGAATTCGCCTCTGTGGTGGATGACCCAAAGTCGATGACAGAGCTAGCCGCTAAGATGCTAAGCAACAAGCCTGTGAGCGCCCAAGAAGCTTTGGAAAGTGCGGCAATACTTCAAGGCCCAATACTTCAATCTCCACGCCCAATCGATTCAATCTCCTCGGCACACACGAAGTTGGACGAGAGATTGCGAAAGGAACTGCAACACATAGTCAACAAAGAGTTCCGCCACACGGTAACACCCTACATTTAATTGACCTTCTCCAATGGCCTCCGCGGCCAACATGACTCTGCTCGCCCGACCCAACTTCGAACTCACATCTCCCAATACGAACAACCTGGCTTGTCGCAACCCTTCCCGCGTTTGGCAATTATTCGCAGGCCCATGACCAAGTACAGACCACAACAAGCCTCAGTATTCCTAATTGTCATGAATGACGGTCACGTGCCAGTAGGATATATCTCTCGTAACGAACTGATACAGGTTCAGATAGAGAAGTTCGCAGATGACAGAGTTGTTGAATCTGGAGGACTGGGCAAGTATTTCGGAGAAAGAGGAAAGCAGAATGTCTCCGAGAGATGAACGTAAATGAAAATTCGAAATGCCGAGATATACCAAATCGGAGAATCCACATCTGCTGGAAGCGCTACGTGGGCGGGAAACTCAATCGTACTCAAGTTAACAACCAGTGATGGCCTGATCGGATACGGTGAAGCAGTCCCAACTCTTCGGGTCCAACCGGTGATTCAATCGTTACATGAAGTGGCCCATGTTTATGTAGGAAAAGACCCGAATAATGTGGAACGGAATTGGCATGAGTGGCACAAGCACGACTTCTACCTCCCAATATCGTTTGAATCCACGACAGCGGTCAGCGCTTTCGATGTAGCCTGCTGGGACATTATCGGAAAACAATTCGGAGCTCCGGTACACCAACTTATTGGTGGACGAATGAGGAACAAGGTTCGGCTTTACTCGAATGGTTGGTACAATGACTGCGTAACTCCAGAACAATTTGGAGAACGCGCGAAACAATACGTCAAGATGGGTTACACGGCACTGAAATTCGATCCCTTCGGCGACTACTACGATTGGATTGACGAGAAAGGCTTGAAGACGGCCTATGATAGGGTGAAGGCTGTGAAAGATTCAACGAGTGGCAAAGTGGATATACTCATTGAGCATCACGGTCGCTTCAATCCCAACTCAGCAATAATGATCGCAAAACGACTGAAAGAGTTCGACCCACTCTTCTTTGAAGAACCTGTCCACCCTGAGAATATAGAAGGGCTCAAGAAATATCGCGCAGAAACGGACGTGAGAGTAGCAGTAGGAGAGCGCATACTCACCAAGGAACAGGTCATTCAAATTCTATCAAGTAATCTAACGGATTTCCTTCAACCCGACATAACCAACATAGGAGGAGTTACGCAAGCACGGAAGATCGCGGCCATAGCCGAAGGATTTGGGGTTGAAGTTGCATTCCACAACGCTTTCGGACCAATTCAGAACGCAGTGACCTTACAGGTTGACGCCTCAATCCCTAACTTTCTGATTCAGGAGTCTTTTTACGATGTGTTCCCAGCATGGAAACGACAACTGGTTAGGAACGAATGGAAAGTAGAAGATGGATACGCAACCATTCCAACCAAGCCTGGTCTTGGTGTAGAAGTAGACGAGAGAGTGCTCGAAGAGCACAAAACTGAAGGACAAAGAGATTTCGACCCTAACGAGCCAGTTTGGGTTGTGAATGGCACTTGGCGATCGCCATGAGCTGATATGGAACGGGTTAAGTTATCGTTCAGAATCAGCCCGCACTATGAGAATTGAGTTCGGTTATAGAGCTGAGGCGGAGCGACACCAACCTTCCGAATTGCTGAGCTATGCAGCGCGAGCGCAACGACTTGGGTTCGACTTCATTCCCATAAGCGACCACTTTCATCCCTGGTTTGATACCAACGCCGCTTGCTCTTTCGCTTGGTCATGGATATCTGCAGCAGCTGCAACAATACCACAAGTAAGGTTCGGGACGATAGTAACTGCACCGATTGGCAGATACCATCCCGCGGTTATTGCGCAGGCATATGCCACCATGGACGCCATGTTTCCAAACCGAGTGTTCATCGCCCTAGGTACGGGGGAGGCGATGAATGATTCCCCGCTGGGTTATCCGTGGCCGAAATTCCCGGAACGATTGGAGCGAGTGAGAGAATCCCTAGAAATAATCCGCCAACTCTGGACCTCTAACTTCGTAAACTACTCTGGCCAATACTATTCACTGAAAGAGGCGAAGCTCTACACCAAACCCCAAGGAGAAATACCCATCCTTGTTGCCGCTAACGGGGAACACGCCGCAGCCCTCGCCGGCAAGTATGGCGACGGATATGCTACAGTCGACCCAGCAATGCACAACATCAAAAACGTATGGCCAATAATTGAACAAGCTGCAAGACAGGCGGGAAGGGATTCGAGCAATTTTCGCAAGAACGTTGAACTCTTCTTCTCATACTCCGAAGACTATAACGCAGCGTTAACTTCAGCGAGAGAATGGAAGTCTGCGCTAATACCGAACATTCTAAACCTCTCGATAGCTGACCCGCGAGAACTAGAGAAGAGAGGAAATCAGATCTCAGATAGCGAACTCACTGAGGCGTGGACGATCACAACTGGTCCGGAGGAGATTATCAAGAAAGTAGAGCGAGCAATCTCATTGGGATTCAACGAAATCCAATTCCACAGCTCCAGTCCCTCGGAGGAGAAGTTCTTGGATATGTGCGCGAAGGACGTTCTGCCATATCTCAAACAGGAAATTAGGAAGTGAGTTCGTTGCAGAATGTAGACCCTCTCTTCATCTTAGAGCCAATAGTCGTAATTGGTTTTAGCCTTGCAGCGGTTGTCTATTGGCACAGAAAACATCCGATTAGCCTCGCCGTCCTTGTCTTCTCCTTGCTTGCGTATGGCGGAGCAATTGTTGTCAAGTTGCTTTTCCAGTACGTGACGGGACCATTCCTCTTGCCGCTCTTTTCGAGCGCTTTCATATTGGGGTTTTACCTTGGCATTCAAACCGTTGTGTTTGAGGTTGGCGGTGCGTTCTTGGTTGCGAGGTTCGCGGTTGCGAGGGGCAAGATGCGCGGTGATGATGCGGTCGGATATGGGTTGGGTCTTGCACTATGGGAAAACGCTGGCCTCCTTGGAATCCTATCGCTAATCAACGTGCTCTACTACGCTGCAGCTATTTACAGTGGAGGACCAATGGCCGACTACCTGTACAACATTCTCTCGAAGACCCAACCCCAACTCTTCTACTCCCCGATTGAAGCTTTCCCACTTGTCGGCTGGGGAATTCTGGAAAGAGTTAGCTCACTACTTGTGCACCTCTCATGGGGTTACCTATGCGTAAGGTCAGCGTACGATCACAGGAGAAATTATCTGCTGTTGGCGTTGCCAATGGGCATGATCGACATGCTTGTTCCATTCGTTCAATTACTGACGGTTCCAATTTTCGAATGCGTTATCTTCGTACTTGGCGTACTGTGCTTGATCGTTAGCTTAGAAGCCACGAAACCGAGGACAGAAAAGCCAAAGAAGAATAACTAAGAAAAGTGACTGAAGATCAAACTTATTTTCGAAACATATTCTAGAGTTGTGAAAGATTCTTGTCTCCTTCGATGAAAGCGGCTAGGCTTCACCACCTCGGGAAAGCTCTCAGCATCGATCGAATTCCGGTTCCGCGACCGAGGGCGGGAGAGGTGTTGGTTGACGTACGAGCGAGCGGTCTCTGCCATTCTGACTTAAACTACCACAAAGGAGTTGCAGCTGTTGGGAAGCTTCCGATAATTCTTGGGCATGAGATTGCCGGAGTTGTAGCGAAGGTTGGGCCGCAGGTTAGGGGCTTGAGGGAGGGAGACAAGGTTCTAGTTCATTACATTTCGAGTTGTGGGCGTTGCGATTATTGCCGTAGTGGCCAGGAGAATTACTGTTTGAGATACCTAATGATTGGTAAGGATATTGATGGCGGTTTTGCTGAATTCGCACGAATACCCGCTAGGAGTATTGTGAAACTCCCTGAAACGATTCCTTTCGACGAGGGAGCAATAATGGGGTGCGCAGTTCCAACCGCATTTCACGCGTTAAGGAGGGGCAGGGTGCGACCGAATGACACGGTGGTAGTTTTTGGGGTTGGTGGCCTCGGTATGCATGCTATTCAACTTGCTAGGAGAATTTTCAAAGCGAGAAAAGTCATCGCTGTCGATCAATTTGATTGGAAGCTGAAAAGAGCTAGAAGCTTTGGGGCGACCGATACGGTAAACGCAGCAACTAGCGACGTTCCTCGCTCCGTTAAACGAATTACAGGTGGAAAATTCGCGGATGTAGTGGTGGATTTTGTGGGTTCCGAGGGGACCATACAGCTAGGAACTGGCTGTGTAGGAAAAGGAGGGAGATTAGTATTGGTTGGCATCAGCGCCAACTCAATCCAACTCTCACCATACAGAACCATAATTGGAAAAGAAATCGAAATCGTAGGAGTCGATGATCATTTGAAAACTGAGCTAACTCGACTCGTCAGCCTCGTACGATCCAATCGAATAGATCTCTCACATTCGGTGACGCATCGCATAAGCCTAGAAGACATCAACGATGGCTTTCGAATACTCGAGGATAAGTACGAGAAACCTATCAGAATCGTTGCATCGAAACAGTATTGACTATGGTTACTTGAAGCGCTTCGTACTTTTCTTCAGAACAGCGATCGCCCCGGCGAATGCAAGCACCAGTATGAGTGGGGTAAGGTTGGTTGGGAACTCTGGAGTGGGGATAATTGAGGGTTGTTGAAGATGGAAGTTTACGGTTAATGACGAATTGTCCGTTACCGTTACAGTAGTGCTGTTGCCCACCAAGTTTAGGCCTGGGGTGGAAATGGAGAGCTTGTAGACCCCTGGGGGGACGCGGATTAGGTAAAACCCGCTCATGCCGGAAAACGCGTGAAACGTTTGGTTGTTGCTATTCGCGGTGATTTCTGCCCAATCGTACCCGCCCCCATTAGTTCCATATACGAAACCGCTTATTTGTCCACCAGGACCCCCGTAATACTGAGCCGAAGCTAAGCTTCCCGTCAGAATGAGTGCTATGATCACCAGGAGCACGGGAAGTAAATGTGTCGATCTCAACGGAACTCACTGTATCGCAGTGCCCGTAAAATCAATAAAAGAATTTGCAATCGAAATCATCTAAAACCCGATTCATCTCTCAGGGCTCTGGATGAGTCGCTGAATCTCAGAAGTTGGAATACGACGGCATGAGTCACAAGGCTGGCGGCGATTGCTGATACAAAAGCAAAGCCTACTCCCCACTGGGTTATGGTTGATGAGACTATCAGTAGGAAAATTGTCGCGGTAACTGACCCTGCAACAACGCCCCTCAGAAGCCTAATCGCGTTCTCTGCACTTTCGAATCGATGAGTAAAGACGGCTAGCACGGTTGCGTAAAGCGGTATAGGTGTCAAAAGCCCAGTCAACTTCGGACCGAGAAATTGAGCTATGGCGGTGATTAGGAAGACTAAGAGTGTCGCGAAAAACATGCGTGCGGGAATCTCCCAGTTGGGAGGTGAGCGAGGAGCAGAAGACGGGCTAGGGCTCGGTATCAGTAGAAAAGTGCATGCTATGCAGACCAGGACCAAGAGTGGACTTATCAAGGGTGGTACGTTGACGTTGTCAAGCAAGAACGTGCACGCGACCCATGCACAATAAGCGGTGAGCACGCTAGGTAACCAGAATGTTCGACTTGCCAGCTGAGTATATGCGAAGGAGAAGATGGAGACAGAGATTATGCCGATCATCATAGCTTGCGAAGCCGCTGCCGTGAATACGTCTCCCTGTTCTAGTGCGAGGAAAAATGCGACAGGTCCTGAGGTTAAGGGCAAACCGATAAGCCAACCACCAATCGTTGGACCCCAATGACGACCCGCAAGGCTGACTATGCCTATGAAGACTGGCACGAGAATTAACTTCAGGATGAAAGTAAGCCAGTCTATGTTCATCATTTATGACTTCACGATGTTGCTCTTGCCCAACGAACGGAACTGGTTTTTCCACCTCACTCATGTAACTTCTACTAAGTGGAATCACGTTTAACAAAACTGCTCGTGGTTCGACTATTAGCCATGAGCATATCGCGAAGGATGTTTGCCATAGTAGCCGTTATTGCATTGGTGATCATCGCAATTCTCGGCGTGACGTACGCAAATTACAGCGCGTCTACTGCCCTGGGTCAGGATCAGCAGGTAGCAACTAATCCCTTGAGCCCTCCTTCATCCCAGCCCGTTATAGCCGCTAACACTACGATAATTGGCACGACGCCAGTCTTCACGAGCACAACCGAAGGAACACTGCTAGCTGAGAACCCAGGAGTTCAGGATAATTACGGCTCATGCACATCGGTGCATAGCGGTAACGCCACCGTCCAATGCTATGGTCAACTGTACCAAGTATCGAATGGGTGCATAGTACTGATAGTTCCAGTCATGGATCCGAATAACAACCCCGAGGTAGTCAACCAGTACTACACGCTGCACAACTTGCCATCCACACATCCACCTTTAGGCTCATGGGTCACAATAACTGGACAAATGGAAACGCAGCCCACAGGCACATCAAGTAGCAGCGAATCTTGTCCGTTGAATTCGATTAACGTAACCAACGTCTCCTAGTGCAAACAATCATCGAAAAAATTTTCTAGGTTGGGTACTCTATGCAACGGACGCAGCAGAAATGAACTAACGAAATATTTTTCGGACGGGAGTTAGGGAATGTTACAAAATGGGAAATTCAGCTGAAATATGATTGGGGTGCTTTAACTCGTCTGCTTCATTTCTGCACCACAACATGTTCCAGCTGAAGTAGAAGTGGCGCCGCAAGATTCACATTTGTACATGGCCATTCGAAGATTCACCTCCGAACAAAAGACGCAGACCACATATTTTCCTGCATCGTATATTTACTTTTGTGGCTTGCAAACTAAATCGTCCTACTCAATTTTCCATCCGGGTGGATTACACGTCGAAAAAGCCCCGATTCCGGTCGACGACTGCCACGAATTATCCGTTACCAAATGCCCAACGCACACGCTTTGCCCTTGCGTCAAACTGTTGTCTCCCGTTCAGGGAAAGTAATTAACCCCGATTAGTGGTGCGTGCCCATCAAGAATTACGGTCGGTCGCCATGGACCCTGTCCAAGTTAACCAGCTTACCAAGGCCTTCGAGACCAAGGAGGGGAGATTTCTTCGGCGGAGTTCGAAGAGGGTTGTGGCGGTGGATGGAATCAGCTTCAACGTGCCCAAAGGTGAGATCTTCGGGCTCCTCGGACCAAATGGCGCAGGGAAGACAACTACCATCAAGATGCTCTGCACTCTCGTCTCCCCTACCACAGGGGACGCCTACATTAACGGCTTCAGCATCGCGAAGAATGAGCAGAAGGTTCGAGAGAACCTTGGCGTGATGCTGACTGGGGAGAGGACGCTATACTGGAAGTTGACTGGACAAGAGAATTTGGAGTACTTCGCCGCCCTATACCACCTCGACCCATCCTTCACCAAGAAACGAATCAAAGAACTACTCGCCCTCGTCGGCTTGGACGAACGGGAGGGCACGTTGGTTGAGAACTATTCCACAGGAATGCGCATCCGATTGTCGTTCGTTAAGGCGCTCCTAAACGACGCCCCGGTCCTCCTCTTCGATGAACCCACCGCAAGCCTCGACCCCCAATCCTCCCGCCTAATCCGAGATCTAATCCGGGACCTGAAACAGCAGGGGCACGCGATCATCCTCACCACGCACAACATGGAGGAGGCGGACTTGCTGAGCGACCGCGTCGCTATCATCGACCATGGAAAAATTGTCACACTAGCGCCTCCGGCGGAATTGAAGCAGAAGGTGAAGAGTTCAGACATCATCGAAATTCAAGCACGAAACCTCTCTGAACAAATCGCGGATAGCCTTCAATCCTATAGTGAAGTGTCCCAGGTCGCGCTAACGTCTGCTGATCAAGCTAATGGTGAACTTCTCCGAGTCCATGTGGAGAAAGGAAAAGAGATTCTTCCACGGATTCTCGAGTTTCTGGTTCGTAAGCAGGTTACGATAACTAACGTCACCTTCATAGAGCCAACCTTAGAGGACGTCTTCATCTCCCAGACGGGGCGTAGCCTGAGGGATTAGGCTGCAAACAGTTACTGGTGTTAAGGGTACGCTGATGGCCTTAGGGGCGATTTTCTGGAAGGATATGAAACATCATATGCGTTACCCTGGTAATTTCCTCATCTATCTCCTGCTGCCCTTTCTTTTCACCTTTCTGATTCTCGGAATGGGGTTGGCTGTTGGCGGAAACAATTTCTCATCCTACTTCGCTGAGCGAACAGGCACGACTAACGTTGTAGTATACGAGATTCTCGGCAGTGCGGTCTGGATGATTAGTTGGGTTGTGGTTGAAGACGTTGGAGTAGCCTTGAGGGATGAGCAGATCAAGGGCACACTGGAACAGAATTTCTTAGCCCCAATAAACCGGATCACGCTCCTTGTCGGTCTGAGTTTGGCGGACATAACTGTAACTTCGACAATTTTCTTCGTGGTGGTGGGTATTGCCGTTGCGGTTACGGCACCGTCAACTTTCCTAACCATCATCCCAGCATTCTTCGCCCTACTTCTGGGGTTGGTTCCGCTGTTTGGGATCTGTTTTCTCTTTGCAGGCTTCGTGGTGCGTTTCAAGGAGCCGTACATATTTACTCAAATCGTGAACCTCCTCTTCGCAACCCTCACAGGAACCTACTACCCCGTCACTTTCCTCCCTTCCTGGCTCCAAATATTTTCACGCCTACTTCCACAAACCTACGTGATCGGTGATATGCGGCAGATTATGATTGCAAACCAGACTATAGTCAGCATGTATGGCAGCATATTCGTCCTCCTCGCGTTAGCCCTCGCTTATCCCGCGATTGGCTATGCGGTGTTCAAGAAAATTGAGAGACGGGCGGGAGTAACAGGTGAGTTCTCCAAGTACTAGCCAGTTAGGACGGTTGCTGACGGAGTTTCGGGCTGCCTTCCTCAAAGACCTCCGCGCCTACATCCGCTACCCGGCCTGGATACTGGGCGACTTTTTAAGCACGCCGCTATGGTTTTTCTTCTTCGCCCTCGGCGTAACCCTCTTCACACCAACCACCCCTGGCGCGGGCGAACGCGGTATGTCATACTTCTTCTTCGGGTTCCTGTTCATCGTTCTGTTTAGCACATGCGTATGGGGTGTCGGGCAGAGTGTTAGGAATGAGCAGGAAGCTGGGACGCTGGAGCAATTCTTCCTCTCCCCCTCATCACGCACTACATTGATTCTTGGACGGTGGGCGAGGATTTTCCTAACCGACATGGTAATTATCGGTTACACTACGCTTCTCGTTTACCTACTTGGCGGCTTGAACCTGCAACTCCTCGACCCAACACTCTTCGTGTTCGCCTTGGGTGTTTACGAGGTGAGTTTGATTGGGTTTGGGTTGTTGATGGCTGGGTTTACTATGAAGTTGAAATCTTTCAGCTCGATCTCGAACCTGATCTTCTTCGGCTACATGATCCTCACAGGCGCACTCTTCCCTATCACCCTCATCCCCATACCCGTCCGCTACATCTCAATGCTAATCCCGTTCACATACCTGAACGACATCATGCGCCACGCGGCGCTAGGCACTACAATGATTCTTCCGGATGTCCTTGAGTACTCGATTGGAGTTTTCGCGTCGTTGCTGATGCTTGTTGTAGGGTTTGTCGCGTTCAACCTGACCGAGAAGGAAGCAAGGATCAAGGGAAGCATCGCAACCAGCTAACAGCTGAGATGTTCCGGTGGAGTTCAAAGAGCTTGGAAAGTCTGGAATCAAAATCTCAGCCATAGGCATAGGGACATGGCAATGGGGCAGCCGAGAATGGGGCTGGGGGCGAAGATACGGGAAGAGCGAAGTACTAGAAGCGTTCCGAACCGCCCTCGACTCAGGCATCAACTTCGTTGACACAGCGGAAATTTACGGAAGAGGAAAATCCGAGGAAATCCTCGGTGAAGCAATTCGAGACCACCGTGAGGACGTAGTCATAGCATCGAAGATTTGGCCCTTCAACCTTAGCCGACGCCATATCATGCGTGCAGCGGACCGAAGCCGCCACCGACTTGGCGTTGACGTTATTGACCTCTACCAAATACATTGGCCAAACCCACTCTTCCCAATTCAGAACACGATGAAGTCAATGAGGAGACTAGTGGAGGCTGGGAAGGTTCGGTGTGTTGGCGTCAGCAACTTCAACCTAGACAGGATGAAGGCTGCGCAAGAAGGGTTAGCTCCGTTGGAGCTCGCGTCAAACCAAGTTAAGTACAGTATGCTCGATAGAGGAATCAAGTCAGAGCTTCTGCCCTATGCCGAATCAGCTAAGGTTACAGTAATCGCGTACAGCCCCCTCGCCTTCGGTCTTCTGAGCGGCCGGTACACGCCGGATAGCAAGCCTAGCAGCATCATCCAAGCAACTAACTACAGATTCTCGAAACGGAATCTCATACGCCTGAACAGTTTACTTCAAGTGCTCTCAGAGGTAGCAAATGTACATGGCAAGACCCTATCGCAGGTTGCGTTGAATTACTTAATCAGCAGCTCCACAGTTGTCGCGATTCCCGGCGGAAAGAGGCCTGAGCATGTGGCTGATAGCGCCGGTGCAGCAGATTGGCGAATGAGCGAGAATGAATCCCAAAAAATTAGCGCGGCCCTGTCAACACTAAGGTTCGATAAGTTAAGTGGGGTTCCTAATCTTCTTACTTCGATAAGATACCTGTGAACTTGCACATTCGCAAGTAGATGGACCTGTGAAGTTTGTAGGTTAAGATTTGGTGTATTCCTGCAAGGGTGCTAATGATGCCAGCTAGGTAGAACCCGATCGTGAACGCGCCCGTGGCTTGCAGTGTGTAGCCCTCGAGGATCGGGCCGGTGAAGGCTCCGATCGCGTAGCTTGTTAATAGCAGGCCGAAGATCGATCCGTACTCGGCCATGCCCCAATATTTTCGGACAAGTAGCGCGAATTCCGGTATGTACCCGCCGTAGCCAATGCCGAAGATCAGGGACCAAACAACGACCGAAACCCAGTCCCGTGCGTATAGGAGGAAGAAGATTGAGATGCCCTGAATTACGAAGCTCAGCCCGCAGATTTCCTCTTCCGAGAGCCTTTTGAAGCCGGCTGCGAACCTACCGACGATGCTGCCGGCGCCGATCGCGGAAAGCGCGACCGAGCCGAGGATTATGCTTGCACCATGGAATTCGAGGAGTGGGACGACGAAGACCATTACGAGGCTTCGGGAGAACGCGTTTCCTAACGCGTAGTAGCCATATAATGAACCAAACTGCTTACTCTTCGCTTTACCTATGGCCTCTCGGATGACCTGCCGATCCCTACCCTTCGTTCCGTGTGCGCCGAACGCTGCCATGACGGCGAAGGCGAGTACGATTACGCCTAGAACTTGGAATGCTGCGCGCCATTGGACGGTCGAGATTAGGAAGGCTTCGAGCGGAGCGAAGAAGACGCTACCGAACGCTGTGCCAGCACTTACGATCCCGGTAACGTTTCTAACCTCATCCTTTCCGAATTTGTCGAAGACCGCGTAGGATGTTGTGGGCCACATGGACCCCGTACCCGCACCGCCGATTACTCCGTACGTTAGAACGAGGGTTGCGAGTGATGGGGCTAGGCTAGATGTGAGTAGGCCTGCGCCCATTAGCGCGCCGCCGAATGCGATTGCCCTGCTAGGTCCGAACCGGTCTGAGAGTGCCCCCATGAATAGTGATGATAGGCCGTAGAGGATTGCGAAGGTAGCATAGACTAACGTAGTCCATATTGGAGAGGCGTTGAAGTCAGCGGCGATTCGCGTGAAGAAGAGACCGTAGGTTAGGAAGATGGCCAGGCACGAGTTGTAGAGAAAGAAGGCCACGACACGGAGGGAGTTGCGCATGGAAACCTACGGTGAAAGCATGAATCTTCTGAGAACTAATAAGTTCCGGCCAACCATAATCACGATTTCAACAGATTCCCCGCGAGTTTTTGTTTTCAGCAACTAGCAAATCATAATTGAGTGATGTGAAGAGAGTTAGTTGGCGAAATGAGGGAGCTAAAGTGCGGAACCTCGTAGCGCTCGCCATCATTCTGCTGTTCTTGGCAAGTGTTCCCCGCGGATTTGCCCAAGGCACGCCGAGCGCGACCATCCTGAACGATAGCAGCAGCTACATTGATGGGATTGGAGATTTTCATGTAGTTGGTGAAGTGTTGAATACGGGTGGGGCTTGGCTTGATTTCGTTAGGGTTATTGGAACGTTTAGGGACGTTAACAACCAGATACTTGACGTGACATACACGTACGCGTCCTCAAATTACTTGCCGCCGGGAACTAAGGGACCGTTCAATGTCTTCGAGCATAATAGCGTCAAGTCGTCGAAGATAGCCAACTACACGCTCGCGCTTGACTACAAGGTCGCGAATACCACGCCGGGTGTCAGTTTGACGATCCAGGGAGCGGCGACAGAGATGGATCCGGCTGGCGACTTGAACGTGGTGGGAGAGGTGAAGAAC
>Ga0335079_10001893_pt1 | contig 23993 bp, 25 predicted proteins | sample Lox_Sample_33_FD_206719 | JGI IMG/M metagenome (GOLD analysis project Ga0335079, IMG submission 206719) | Soil microbial communities from Loxahatchee National Wildlife Refuge, Florida, United States - Lox_Sample_3.3 | ecosystem: Environmental > Terrestrial > Soil > Wetlands | place: USA...
AAAACTTATACCGTTATCATCGAAAAGACTCAACTGCTTTCATTAGCCGTCGGCGTGGAAAAATTTTTAGCGGAAGTGGCGCGGCAGAATCCCGACTTGCAGGAAGCCTCATCCGATTACGATGAAGAACAGATGCGAATCAATCCGCCCGTTGACCCGATGTTCCGCGTCGGCGAGATCGGACTCGGCTACGATCAGACTCGCGACCGCGTGGTGCTGTTGGTGCGTGAACTGCTGACGGAGGATCAAGATCCCGAATCGGGCGCAGTCATCCGCTTTTGGTGTACGCGCGAACAAGTCCATAAGATGGCGCGCTGGGGGGCGGAAGTTTCTCAGCGCGGACGACCGCTTTGCCCGCAATGCGGACAGCCGATGGAACCCGAAGGTCACTTCTGCCCGAAGAAGAATGGGCATTTGCATTAATTAAGGTGGGTATATGTACGAAGTTGACGATAAGGATTTTGTAAGAGAAATTACTGATTTACGGCAGTGCGATGTAGGTGCACCTGCTCCAATGGTATTGGCTGGGGAACACGATGTTTTTCTCGCATATTATTTACAAGGTAAATTAGAAGAGAAGAATGATTACCAATCTTTTTATGATGTAGCGATTGTCAAATTTAAAGGATGTTACGCACACATGTTTGGACCCCCGAATGATGAGGCTTTTCATGGGCATCCATTAAGTTCGCGGGGTTTGCATCCATGTGGCGTTTTTGAAATCAAGGAATCATCTTGGCTTAGAAAGCTTGAAAGAATGAATTCTGTCCATCCGTATCACAATAAAGAACGTTTCATAGGACGTTTTCACCATTTCATATTTTCATTTCATGACACAACATTTGAGTGCATAGCAGAAAGTTTTGATATAGTTATAAAAAGGGGTTCAATTAAAAGCATGATTCCTCACATGCTCGAATCAATTAGGTAAAACGAAGATGTCATTACCTGCATCTTCGCATATCAAACTACAACAAGTCCTTCAATACGGCAAAATTAAACTCAAGGGCCAGTTCATGCTTGGCTCCAATTACACTTTCCTTGTTGATGTTCATTATGAAAACAAAATCTATCCGGCAGTGTATAAACCTTCGCGCGGTGAGCAACCGCTTTGGGATTTTCCCGAGAGCACACTGGCTTTGCGCGAGGTTGCCGCGTATATCGTCAGCGAGGCGCTCGGCTTTCACTTTGTCCCGTTCACCACGCTGCGCGCCGAGGGTCCGCACGGCTCCGGTTCGCTTCAGCAATATATCGAGTACGATCCCGAGTATCATTACTTCAATTTCAGCGACGAAGACAAGGCGCAATTAAAGCCGGTCGTTTTGTTCGACCTGCTCGTCAACAACGCCGACCGCAAAGGCAGTCACGTTTTCTTCGATGCCGACTCGCATAAGCTGTGGGCAATTGATCACGGGATTTGTTTCCATGAATACGATAAACTGCGGACGGTGATTTGGGATTTTGCAGATGAGACGATTCCCGACGATTTATTATCGTGCATCTCGCATCTCTCCTCGAACCAAAGCCTGCTTGCTGACCTTCAGCCTTATCTCAGCCCGCGCGAGATCAGCGCGCTTAAGTCGCGCGCCAGAGCATTGACCGCATCGAAAGTTTTTCCGCGTCCGCCGCAGGGACGAAGATCGTTTCCATATCCGCCAGTGTAATTGTAGGGGCGGACGGCGTCCGCCCTGGGCGAATACCATTCGCCCCTACGGAGAATAAACATGACAAATTACAAACTTGCATTCATCGGTTTCGGCAACGTTGCCCAAGCATTGATCCATTTGCTGGAACGAAAGCGCGCAACCTTAAAGAATCAATACGACGTTACGTTTTCCGTGACCGGCATCGCCACCGGCAAACACGGATTCGCTGTCAATCCAAATGGACTCGATATCGAGAAAGCATTGTCGCTGATCAAAGCGGGTCAATCGGTGGCGAGTCTTTCATCAATGCCCGTGAACGATTCGTTAGCAGTTATCCAACAATCCAACGCGGATGTAATGTTTGAAAACTCTCCGGTGAATGTCACGACAGGTCAGCCTGCGATTGACCACGTGCGCGCGGCGTTGAATGCGAATATGCACGCCATCACTGCCAACAAAGGCACGGTGGTGCATGGTTATCGCGAATTGACCGCGCTCGCAAAATCAAAAAACAAAAAGTTTTATTTCGAGTCGACGGTGTTGGGTGGCACGCCGGTCTTCTCCGTTTTTCGCGAAGCGATGCCCGCCGCCGAATTGACATCGTTCAAAGGCATCATCAATTCAACGACCAACATCATTTTGACGCGCATGGAAAACGGCGAGACGTTCGATCAAGCCGTGAGCTATTGTCAGAGCATTGGCGTGGCAGAGACCGATCCGTCTAACGATGTTGACGGCTGGGATGCGGCAATCAAAGTCGCGGCGCTGATCACGGTCTTGATGAATACGCCGTTCACGCCGCAGGAAGTGAATCGAGCCGGCATCCGCGGCATCACGCCGGAAATGATTCGAAGTGCAAAAGAAAAAGGTCAGCGCTGGAAACTGGTCGCGTCTGCGGAACGAAACGGGAATCAAATCAGCGCACGCGTCGCGCCGGAATTAGTGGATGCGTCTTCGCGTTTGTATGGAATGGAAAGCGCCAGCGCCGGGCTAGAATTCCGCACCGATGTGCTGGGCGACCTGGCAATCATCCAGACCGAACGCCCCGGCATGGGCGCCGGACCCGAAGAAACCGCTTACGGTCTCTTCGCGGATTTCATCAATGCGGTGAAATTCTCACTTTCCAAAACGTCAACGTAGTCAAGTCTGGACATTATCTCCAAGGTTTAGGATCCATATATGACTGTCTTCCAAGAAGCCAGTATCGTAGGCAACAAATTTTTCATCGGGCGACCAAGCAATTCCTATGTCGGGGAAACCTTTTAAGGGAATGTTGCTCTTTTGAATTGTGACATCTGGTTCCAATCCAGCTACAGACCTAAAGTTTAAAATTTGAAGTTGGTCACCTTGCGCAACGGCAAGTTGGTTTCCTTCTGGAGACCACGCGATTCCTGAGATGCCTATAGCATCATCACCATAAAACAGGAGTTTTGTTTTGCCGGTCATCCCATCCGTAAATACAAGTCGGATTTGATGGTATTGTAAAGAAGAGACCCATGCTAATATCGAACCGCTCGGTGACCAATGCAGGGGAACATCTAAATCTGCTTCAAGATCACTTTTGTAGCTTATCTGACCGTTTTGCATAATGACCACTTGCCAATGACCACCATTCGCGTCCTCGTGGGTCATGCTTTTATAGGCTAAATAACGGCCATCAGGAGACCATGAAAAGCAACACTTTTCAGGACTTCTATTCGTCGGCAATTGATCGACAAAGATTTTCTGTTGTACATCAAAAGATATTCCATCTCCCTGCACGAAGATTCTCCGATTATCCTGAGACCACTCTAACCGTCCGTCGTCCTGAAAGTCAAAAAAGTCAAACTGTCTGGGTGATTGGAAATTTTCAAATTGATTCGTCAACTTGTTCCAGATAGCTATCCCATCCCCTTGAAGCCAAGCTAGCATAAAACCATTAGGTGACCATGATGGAGCAGATACACCGTGCTCAGTGGTTAGCCGTGTCAGCTTGTTGTCGCCTCTATTCAATATACATATATCACTTAGATAGTATTGTGAACCCACATCCCAATTTATCAAATCAGACAGTTTAATGAACATACACTCGAATGCAATATTTTGCTGGTCGCTTGACCATGTGGGTAGCCATTCATTTCCACTATCGAAGCCCGTAGTGTTCCATACTGTTATTAACACAACGCATATTACTATGAAGAGAAGCACACTGATGAAAGCTAACAAACGAATAATTTTACGCATTTGCATCCTCCAGTAATAGCGCTACCATAAAACTACTTCCTATTCTTCTTCCTCACATAAAGCAATTTCTCGACATGAGCAACGACTTGGTTCTGCTCATCCATCACATCAACCGTAAACGTCGGCTCGATCTTTTCACCGCGGTCTGCGGCTGTGCGGATTTCATCTTCGCGTTCTGGTGAAATGGTAAATGTCGCCGTGACATTGCTTTTCCCTGGACGCAAAAATTGAATGCTAGCGGATTTATCCCACACGATGTAATCGCTTCCCAATAAGCGCATCAAAATCAACATGAACCACGGATCGCACATCGCATATAACGATCCGCCGAAATGCACGCCAACAATGTTTCGGTTGAGCTTCGTCAATTTCATTTCAACTTGAATCGTGCGCTCGTCAATGTACCGCGAACGAATCCCCGCGCCGAACAGCGGCGGATAATAATTGATCATCTTTTCCATGAAGCGCTGCAATCGAGCATTCATCTAGCAAAGTATAACAAGAGAGCCAATGAAAATCCATTGGCTCCTGCTTGAATCTAGCGGTTCGGTTAATAGCCGAGCCGGCCGCGAGTCAGAATTAGAATCGGGATTGCAAGCACAACCATTCCGAGAGCGAAGGAAAGGTTCGTGCTGAAAACAATTGGGGCAGAAAAGAGTGGCTGCACGGAAGAAGCAAAGGTATCAAAGCTGGCGTGCAGCAGAATGGCGATGAATACGCTTCCTCCAGTATGGTTGAAGACCCAAGTCATAATGATCGCAATTGCCACAACCATCACAAGAAAAATCGGCAAGTGAATATAGAAGGCAGATAACCCAGTACCTGGCCCTCCTAATTGAGCCGATGAGAAGAACTCCGGAAAGTGCCAGAATGTCCACAAGACACCCAGGAGCAGAGTGGCCTTCAACGCGCCATAACGGGATTGCATTCGGGGCAGCGCAAAGCCGCGCCAGCCGATTTCCTCGCCTAGCGGCCCGCCCCCAAAAAAGACGAGAACAAAGAGAAACAGATAACTCACCAGAAAGTATTTGGGAAAGCCCTGAAAACTCACCGCCGCTCCCGGCATAAACAATATTCCAAGCAATATCACTGCTGGAATTCCCAGCAAGATAAACACATACCACTTCCAGCCCACGCGCAATTGTGTTATGCGGCTTCTGAGGCGGAGCCATCCTTCTTGCCCTTCCGTGATGCGGAACATGACGTATGCAGACACGGCTGGTCCGAACGTGTGGATAGCGAACAGGAGGGGATTGTGGACGGCTTGGGGCAGGATGCCCCACTCTGAAAGCACCCAAGGTATTAGTAGGATCCAGGAGAATGCGTATGCCATAAAGAAGAAAGAGAACAAGGGATGATCTCGCATCCATTGTTGCAATCCTCTGGAAGCAGTTGTCGATTGAATGGAATCGTTTGAAGTATTCATGGAAAACGTCCTTCCTATACTTGTGGTTCAACATCGGCTTGCTATGGTCATCAAAATTACTTTCCAATTCTCAGATGAATCATGTACTGTATTTTCATCTGGTCCGAGATAAAGCCGATCATTCTGGTTTTCAAATTTATATCTTTATGTTTGAAGTAATAATAGACCTTCAATATCTCAAACCGATTGTCCCAAGACAAAATATCCTTGGTGTTCTTCAATCCCCACGTTAGATAGGATTTCTCATCCAAGCCGCTGCTGTTGATGACTCGTTTGTTGGCAATCTCCACACCACTTGGAGAACATGCGTCAAAGAACACTTCGCATCCCGGAAAGACATCGGCGATTCTTTTAAGGAAGGTCTTTACCTCGTCTTCTTTGAAATAATAAAATAGTCCCGCCGCGATAAACAAAACGCCGTCCACGACTTTAATTTCCTTGAGCCAGCTTTCGTCGAGAAAAGAAGCGGAGATGAACTTTCTGCGTTTGCCCTCCTTGATGAATTTTCGTCTTAGTTCAATGACATCCGGCAAATCCAAATCGTACCAAGTGAGTGATCCATTATCGATTCTATCGAAGGTCGTATCCATGCCACAACCGATATTCACAATCGTCGCCTTCGGATGCTGATCGAGAAAGCTCTTGATGACCTCGTCAATATAAATGCTGCGCATGATCCATGCGACTTGACTTATCTCGGTGATGTTCTTGGTGATGCTGGCAAAGTCATAATCCACTTTTTCGATGATCTCCAGCGCGGTCTGATCTCGAAGCAAAGGCTTTTTCTTTTTCGACTCGAATGCGCGTCCCCACAACGGGAGAAACAACGTTTTTTGTACATCGCCCAATTCGACAGAAATCTTATCCATTTTTCCTCCGCGTGTCCCGTCCCAGCTATTGCTTATCCAGAATCATTCTGTATAATAGTCCAAAGAAATTATAAATCTCTTCACCAAAAGGTCAATCGTATCAAACCCAACTATGTCCGATTCTGACGCCTTCATCATTTCCATTGTTCAACGCGCGAATCCTTCCGAAGCAATTCGTCAAGTCATTGATGATTCTGGAATCGATTCGTCTCGCGTTCAAGATGTGATCTTTGGCTTGGACGAATCCATGCTGATCCACGCCGACAAAATCTTAAGCGCTTCAAACCTGACCTGTTCAGCGGCTGCCGTTTCATCGAGTCTGCGCGGCACCTTTTTCGCCGCTCAATCCATCTTGAGCTTCGATGCAGATGTCCTGATTGTCGTCGGCATCGAAACCCTCGTTTCAACCGCCATGTTGTTAGTCTCACCGGATGCTGTCGGCAGATGGAATCTCATGCCGCGTGCGCGTCTCACGGCGCGTTCATTGAATGGACTTGAGTCGGCGTTGAAAGCAGCGGAGATCGAATTGAAAAACGTGGCGACCACGAAAGATGGAAAACGTGGCGCGGCGCTCATCAAAGAAGCGATAGATGAATTGGAACAAAAGTCTGCACGATGGGGAATGGTTACGATGAACGAATTGGCTTTGTTGATTGAAAGAATATAAATTGTAGGGCGGACGGCGTCCGCCCCTACAACAATCATGAACCACATCATTTATCTCGCGCTCGGAACAAACCTCGGTAACCGCTCCGCCAATCTGCGCGCGGCGATTGAGGTATTACCGCCTAATGTTAAAGTCATTACTGAATCAAAAATCTATGAAACGCCGCCGTGGGGAGTTGAGGACCAACCCGATTTCCTCAACATAGCTTTGAAGTGTGAAACCAACCTCGAACCAGAGCCACTTTTAAAATATCTCAAACGACTCGAAGTCCGGCTTGGACGCGAAAAAACATTTCGTTGGGGTCCGCGCCTGATTGACATCGATGTTTTGTTTTACGATGATCTCATTCTTGAATCTGAATCATTGACCATCCCTCATCAGCGTTTGCATGAACGCGTCTTCGTTCTCGTTCCGCTCGCAGACATCGCTCCCGATTTCATTCATCCCATTTTTAAAAAAACGATTGCAGAATTATTGGCAAGCAAGGATATAGATGATATTCATCTTTACAAATAGTATATAATCGCGGTGAATATGGAGGCACCCATGACTGATTCTAAACCGCTTAATTGGAAAACTAAACCCGGCGTAGGCCTGAACGTAGTCCGCCGCGCCGATGGCGGGATGAAGCTCACATTCAGCGATTTGTCCGAGACCACCATCCGCGAATGGCACGATTTCGCGCTGGAACATCTGCTGGGCTCGGACCGCCTGACGCGCAATCTCTATGATTTACGCGCAGTCAAAGACATTTCGGAAAAAGCGATTCGTGCAGCCGTCGAAGTGAACAGCGATCCCTCTGCGCGCAATATTCGTCTGGCGGTGGTTGTCGCGGATGAAAAGGTCGCCGCCGCGATTCGGACTATTGCCTCCCTCGCCCTGCCGGAAACCGCGGCGGCTATGAAAATCTTCACCGACATCAATGAAGCCGAGTCATGGCTTGCCCGTCCGCTCGACCAGATGGCATGAAGCCATTGCAAATTAACAATCACACATTTGATTGGGGAAGCCATACGTATGTGATGGGCATCCTCAACGTCACGCCGGATAGTTTTTCCGGTGATGGCATTATTGCAAAAGGTAATTCAATTGAAGTCTCTCTTGAACTAGCAAAGCGATTTATCAACGCGGGAGCAACGATATTAGATGTCGGCGGAGAATCAACGCGCCCCGGATCACAGCCGATCGAGGTCGATGAAGAGAGGCGGCGCGTGATTCCGGTGATCAAAGCTATTGTTAAAGAATTCCCCGATATTTTGATTTCAATTGATACTTATAAAGCAATCATCGCCGAAGAAGCACTGAACGAAGGTGCTCAGATCGTCAACGATGTGTGGGCATTGCGCGCTGACCCAGAGTTGAAACGCGTTGTTGCCAAATTTAAATGTCCCGTGATCTTAATGCATAACCGAAGCAATCCTGCTAGTGTGGAAGTGCGCGCGCAATTGGGCAACGCCTACATCGGCGCGGAATATAAAAACTTGATCGAAGATGTGAAACGCGAATTGATGGAAAGTGTGACGTTGGCGCGTGATGTTGGCATTTCAGATGAGCGCATCATCCTCGACCCCGGAATTGGGTTCGGCAAAAAGGTGGTACACAACCTCGAGCTGATTAATCGCCTCGATGAGATCCGTGCATTGGGCTTTCCTGTTTTGCTCGGACCTTCACGCAAGTCGTTCATCGGTTACACTTTGGATCTGCCTCCCGACCAGCGTTTGGAAGGAACCGCCGCCGCAATCGCGATTGGCATCGCGCGCGGCGCGGATATTGTGCGTGTGCATGATGTGGAATATATGGCGCGCGTCGCAAAGATGACCGACGCGCTTGTTAGAAATAAAAAAATATGACCTTCAGCTCGTTCGATACTAGCAGTTTTGATGATTACGGCAAGGAGCTTTTGAAAAACGGAATCATCGAAGCCAAGTCTGGCAATAAAGATTCGGCGCGCCGCTATTTCGACCGCGCAACATATATGAGCAGTGATCACGATGTGATGGCGGAAGCCTGGTTTTGGATGAGTCAGGTCACGGATGATCCAGCGGAGAAGCGCAAAGCATTGGAAAATTGTTTATCGAACGATCTACAGCATGCCCGCGCCCGCCGTGCGCTGGCTATCCTCGATGGCAAGATCAAACCCGATGAGATCGTTGATCCCGATGCGTTGCCCGCCGCTCCCGCCCATTTGTCGCAGACCGACGCGCAACGGTTTATGTGCCCAAAATGCGGCGGACGCATGACCTTTGCGCCCGATGGTCAATCATTGGTTTGCGAGTATTGTTCAAAAAATCAATCACTCCATACGCGAGCACTGACAAAGCAGGAAGATTTTATTGTGGCGATGGCAACTGCGCGCGGCCATGATAAACCGCTAAACGAGCAAGTCTTTCAATGTCAGGGATGCGGCGCACAATTCATCCTGCCGCCGGATCAACTCTCCGCGGTCTGCGTTTATTGTGGTTCGCCACATGTGGTCAATTTGGAAAAATCTAAAGACCTGATTGCGCCGGATGGAATCATTCCGTTTGCTTTTGATCAGAAACATGCGGTTCAACTGCTGATCAACTGGGTGGAAGGAAACAAGATCGAACCGGAGAAGGAAGTGGATCAACCGCGCGGACTTTATCTCCCGCTGTGGACATTCGACCTCGGCGGCGCCATTGATTACGCGGGCGAGATGATCGATCAAGATGATATTGGTTTTGGACGCAGGCAACCCAAAGTGATTCAAGTTCACGATAGCTATCCGTTGTTGATACACGACTTTCCAATTCCAGCCAGCCGAAAATGTTCGGCTCTGTTCGTGCGGCTCATCCCGACCTTTGATTTGAAAACCGTTCAACCGTATGATCCGCGTTATCTATCTGATTGGCCCGCTGAGCTTTATGATATTCCGATGGCGGACGCGTCGTTGGACGCGCGCAGTCAAGCTTTAACTTTGACCAAACGCGATCTGCCAAACAAAGCGGGTCTGGTGAAATTAATTTCAACTTCCTCTGCAAACATGACTATTGATTCATTTCGGCTCAATCTGCTTCCGGTTTGGATGACTGAGCTTTGGTTGGAGAATCGAAGTCATCTTGTTTTGATCAGCGGACAAAATGATACTGTGCAAAGCGATATCGCAATAAAATCAGATAAGCCCGCATTGATGGAATGGCTGGGCAATTTATTAGAAGATCATTGATTGATAAATTTATAGAATTATCCGCTTTGATTTTCTGAATGCCAATTAATTATTTTATAGATTCCAAAAGCTAAAAGTTCATATATTCCGAAATAACCAATCGCTGTGAGAAAAGGAAGCGCAGAACTTCCTAGTTGTGGTGAAGATGAATAACTAGCATCATAGCGAGCAGCTTCAATTGCCAAATAATGAACTTTACCCATTGCAAAGTTAGCAAACGCAGATTGATAAACTGCATAAGCAAAGAATAAGGAAAGGATAACCCCAGAAAGTATTCGACTTAATGTTCGCCTATCCATATTCGTCCTCCTATCGAACCAAAACTTATCTTCAAGCAAAAACAATTTGTAATGCCCATTATAATTCAAACACTTTTTAATAAAGACTAACAACCCGCTCTGCTAGTTTCGTGGTTTAATTCCCCGTATGTCGTCAACCCAATCCATCGTCCAACGCCGACGCGCCCGCCGCGCCGATGAACGCCGCGCCCGCGCTGCGCGTCTTGGGATGGGCGGTGTTGGACTTGGCATGATCATTTCATTCCTATTGGTCTTATTGATTTTGTTGACCGCGTTGGCATATGCGAACCTGATCAGCAATCTTCCAAACGTTGAACTTCTTCCAGCGTTGCTCAATCCGCCTGATGGACTTTTGCTTCAGCCCACGCGCGTCTATGATCACACCGGTCAGCATCTCCTGCTGACATTTGCGCCCGGCAACCCCAGCGATTCTCCGCGCCGCTATCTCCCGCTCAATCCGCAAAATCCGCAGCATCTACCAGATTTTCTCGCGCAAGCCACCGTGGCAGCCGCCCAGCCCGATTTTTGGACAAGCCCCGGTTACACACTCGATGGCTGGCAAAATCCTGATCTTCATCCGACCATCGCACAAAAACTTGTTTCCGACTTATTGCTTTACAACGAACCACCGACGATTCAGCGCGCTATCCGCGAACGAATCCTTGCCGCGCAAATTACAGCCAAATACGGACGCAGTCAAATCTTGGAGTGGTACCTCAATTCAGCCGATTTCGGTCATTACGCCTTTGGTGTGGATGCCGCTGCACAATTTTATTTTGGCACATCGGCGTTTGCATTGACTTCTCCAGAGGCCGCGCTGTTAGCTTCGTTGAGTCAATCGCCAAGTTTGAATCCATTTGATGCGCGCGACCTCGCGATACAACGCGGCGAAGCAGCGATCAAGGCCATGCAAGCCCTTCATTTTATTTCAGATCAGGATACAGCAAAAGTTCTTGATCAATTCTCGATTCCCAATTTACCGATTCCGGAATCTAACAATACGGTTGCTCCGGCTTTCATTGATCTCGCGGTCAACGAACTCGACCGGCAATTTACACGCGAACGAATCGAGCGCGGCGGCTTGAATATCATCACAACGCTGGATTACGATTTACAAAGCCAGGCGTCCTGCATTACATTGGTTTATGCCCATCGTTTGGCAAATACACCCGATCCGAGCACGCCGTGCAATGCGGCGCAACTGCTTCCATCCTTGCCGCCGGGCATAAATCTTTCGGAGCCGTCCGCCAGCGCGCTGATCACGGATCCGGAGTCGGGACAAATTCTCGCCGCGGCGGGTGAAACGCTTCGAGGCGCAGAGACGGCCAATTTAACGGAGCACGATCCTGGGTCCCTGATGGAACCGTTTGTTTATTTAACCGCCTTCACGCGCGGCGTGAGTCCGTCTTCCCTGGTGTGGGATATTCCATCCACAAGCAGCACGCAAAATCCCGATGGACAATTTCATGGTCCGGTTCGCGCCCGCATTGCGCTGGTCAACGATTATCTTGTTCCTGCAACCGCCATTGCAAATCAAATGGGAAGCGATGCCGTTTATCGCACTGAATCTTCTTTTGGACTCGATGGCAATACATTCAGCTTGCTGGATTTGGCTTCGGCGTATGATATCTTCGCCGCACAAGGCGTGCGTTACGGTCAACCCGGACTGATCACGGTCTTGCGCGTCGAAGGGCAGGATCATTCTGTTTGGCTGGATCAAAGCAACCCGCAAGCCCAGCCGGTGACCACCCCGCAGTTGGCGTATCTCATCAACAACATCTTGAGCGATGAAAGCGCGCGCTGGCCCAGCCTCGGACATCCGAACTTATCCGAGATCGGCAAGACTGCCGCAATGAAATATGGACAGACTTCCGATGGTCACGATATTTGGACGATTGGCTATACTCCTTCACGCTTGGTTGCCGTATGGACAGCGACCAATGCATCGGATGCGCCGCGCCTTTCGCCGCAGCTTTCTATTGGCCTGTGGAGCGCGTTGATGCAATCTGCTTCCCAGTCACTTCCATCAAAAGGTTGGTCAATCCCGGCGGGAATCACAACGATGAATGTCTGCGATCCATCGGGCTTATTACCCACTAAAGATTGTCCATCCATCGTCAGTGAAGTTTTCTTGAACGGCAATGAGCCGGTTCAATTGGATAATTTGTATCAGAGCTTTGCTGTGAATCGCGAGACCGGATATCTTGCAACCGTATTCACGCCGCCGCAGTTGATCGAGAACAAAGTCTTTATGATGATTCCGCCTGAGGCGCAAGCCTGGGCAAAATCCGCCAATATTCCGCTTGCGCCGACATCATATGATGCGATTCAACCGCCGCAGACTAATCCAAATGTGAATATCACCGCGCCTGCGTTGTTCGCGGATGTCAATGGGCAAGTGCAGATCAAAGGCACAGCCGCCGGTGCAAACTTCGACCGTTACCGCGTGTTGGTCGGTCAGGGAATTGACCCGCAAGATTGGATTCAAATAGGAAGCGACTCAACGACGCCGATCAATGATGGCATCTTAGCAACGTGGGATACAACGAACTTGACCGGATTGTATGCTGTGCAATTGCAAGTTGTTCGTGCCGATCACACCGTAGATGTGGCAACGATCCAAGTGACGATAAAATAATTCCATGCCATCGCTTGCAGATAAACTTAAATCACTTGGCGTAAAAGTCGGCACACGTGAAATCCCCGCGCCGCAACCGGACAAGCGCTTCCCCATTGATTCGGTGATCACCGGTGCATTCGCCTCGAATTCATTGGGAGAAACATTCATTCACGAAGAACATTTCGCCGCGGATTATCATCACGGACTCGCACCGATCAAACTTCAAGCTTCGCTGAATATGATGTCCGCTTGGGCGGCGGATGCGCGTCTGAGAGATCTACCGATTGAATCGTTTGCCTTTCTCGATACCGAAACCTCCGGGCTTTCGGGCGGCACCGGCACTTATGCATTTCTCGTTGGGGTTGGAAAGTTTATCAACGAAGAATTCGTATTGCAGCAATTCTTTATGCGCGATCCATCCGAAGAATCCGCGTTGCTGGAAGGTCTGGGAGAATTTCTCGCATCGGCGAAAGCGCTGGTCACGTTCAACGGCAAAGCCTTCGATGCGCCTCTGCTCGTGACGCGTTATACATTACACAACATTCCGGTTCCGTTCAGAAATTTTGCACATTTGGATTTACTTCCATTGGCACGAAGATTATGGCGCGACCGCTTGGAATCGCGCGCTTTGAAATACCTCGAAGAAAATATTCTGCTTGCGCCGCGCACGGTGGAAGAAGTGCCGAGTTATGAAATTCCTTACATCTACTTTGATTATCTCCGAGATGGGGATGCGCGTCCTTTCAAAGGCGTGTTCTATCACAACGCCATGGATGTGGTCGCCATGGCGGCGTTGCTCAGTCACACCGCCAAGATGTTGGAGGATCCGTTTCATGAAGGCATCGAACACGGACTGGATGTGATTGCGCTGGCAAAACTTTATGAGGATCTCGGTCAATGGGACACCGCCGCGCGTCTCTTCGAACGCGGACTCGAAAAGGGCATTAGCGAGGAAAATTTTCCAGAGACGGTACGCCGCCTCTCGGTCCTGCAAAAGAGGCGCGGCGATTTCGATGAAGCGCTTCGTTTATGGGAAGAAGCCGCGGACAAGGGCCACATTTATGCTTTTATCGAGTTAGCCAAATATTACGAACATAAGAAACGCGATGTGGAGTCTGCGTTGAAATGGACGAAGTCCGCGCAACAGCAAATTGAAAAATCCGACTTACCAACTTACATGCGAAAGCATTGGATGGATGAATTGAATCATCGTCTTCAGCGTTTGGAAACCAGGTTGGGAAAACAAAATGGTAGCAGTATAATAAGAGCGACCAACGGAGGAACGATGGAAATCACTATCTCAAAACAAAAAGGGCGTGTGCCGGTCACGGTGCTTCAGCCGCACGGCGATGTGGACGCGTCCAACTATGCCGAACTGTTGAATAAGGCACGCGAACTTTTCAACGGCGGCGCGAAAGATTTTCTAGTTGACCTGAGCGATGTACCTTTTATGAGCAGCGCGGGACTCGTGGCTTTGCACAGTATCTCTATGTTTCTGCGAGGTGAACAACCAGTGGATCCGCAAACCGGTTGGGCGGCGCTCAAATCGATAGATCGTTCACGCGGCAGCGGCATCCAGACTCACATCAAATTACTTAACCCGCAAGAGATGGTCAACGAAACGTTGGATAAAGCCGGCTTCACCCAGTTCTTCGAGGTTTACACTGATCTAAAAAAAGCGGTGGCATCGTTTTAATCGGCTGTGATTTATACGAGCACGGATTTATTTCATCGCAATCCGTGTTCGTCTAGTATTAGGATTTGCAATGTATGTTTCCCATTTCCATCGCGAAGAAGATTTGACTAAGATCGCGGACTTCGTCCGCGAACACGACTTCGCCACATTGGTGCTTGCCGAAAACAATGTTCCGATCGCCTCGCATCTGCTCGTGGACTTTCAAACGGATGCCGATGGAACTTGGCTCTTCAATGGCCACATGGCGCGCGCCAACCCGCTGTGGCGGAAATTTGATTCTGAAAGAGAAGTGCTGTTGATATTCGGCGGGCCAAATACGTATATCTCGCCGACATGGTACAACCATCTCAACGTTCCAACCTGGAATTACATCGCAGTTCATCTTTACGGCTTCCCGCGCCTGATTGACGGCGGGGATGAGCTTCGTGATATTCTCGCGCGTCTAATCAAGCGTTACGAGACAAACAGCGATTATCGCATGGAGTCTTTGCCACCTGATTTTGCGGACAAACAGATGCAAGGCGTAATGGGTTTTCAAGTGAGGGTCACGCGCGTCGAAGCCAGTTTCAAGCTGAGTCAGAATCGCGACGATGAAGATTATGCCAATGTCATTCAGCATCTCGAAGAACGCGGCGATGAGCAATCGGTCGCCATCGCTCAGCAAATGATAAAAAATAGAAAAGTCTAAAGCAAAACTCCTGCAAATTATGTTGCAGGAGTTTTATATTTTGAATCAATCTGCGTGACCATGTTCTATTATCTCATCGCCCGTTTCGGGACCAAGCAAAGGGCGCCATTTTCCAAAGCGTGCCTGATAGAGAATGATCACGGTCGCCAAAAAAGTGGAGATGGGAACAGCCGCGATCAATCCAAGTGAACCGACTAACGTCCGCACAATTTCTTCCGCCAGAAATTCAGAGTTGATGAAATAGCTGTAGCTTCCGTTGCCGAGGGTGAAGATCAGCAACAGCGGCAATGCCGCGCCCGTGTAGGCTAAAACTAATGTATTAACGGTAGCCGCCACATGGTCCTGACCGATGCGCAGGGCTTTTTGAAGCGTGCGTCGGAATCCCAGCGCGGGATTGGCATCATGAATCTCAACCACCGCCGCCGATTGCGATGTGACCAAATCGTCCAACACGCCCAATGAGCCGATGATCATTCCGCCGAGCAGGAGGCCGCGCGGATCAATCGGCACCGACGAAAACTGCATCAGATAGGTTGCGTTCTCGTCGCCATAGCCTGTGAGGCGCGTCAGATAGACAAAGAATAAGGAGAGCGCACCGGTGATTAACAAAGAGACCATGATGCTGACAACCGATGCGTGTGTTTTTAGATTCCAGCCATAGGTTAAATATAAAGTTGCGGCTAACAGAATCACGGAACCAATCAAGCTGACTTTGACCGGATCCTCTCCGGCGAGAATATGCGGGATCACGTAACCGATAATCATCACCATGCTGACGCCCAGCGATACCAAACTGCCCAGCCCTTTCCAACGTCCCATGATCAACATGGAAACCACAAATGCAATCAGCAGAATCAATAACGGTTGGGTACGCACATAATCTACATAATATGCTTGAAGCACACCGTTGGGAGTTTTATCTATTTCCACATACACTTCATCGCCCGGCGCAAAACGGAAATTATCGTTGCGCAGTTGACGCTTTCCATAATCAATTTGGAACGGGATGCCTTGGTAATCGCCCTGCAAAACTTCCACCTGCATATCTTGATACAGCTGATTCCGGCCGTTGAGATTGATCTGACCTTCATCAATAATCTGCGTGATTTTAGCCAGCGCAGTTTGCGAACCCAGTGTGGCTCCTGCGCTGCCGGAAAATTGCGGCGGCTGAAAAAAGTAGGGTATGCCCACGATCAGTAAAATCGCAAACAGCAAGATAAGAACAGCAGCCGCGACAAAAAACGAAACCGGTACTTTTTTCATTTTTCCTCTTTATCAGCGTGCGAGTATAACGGTGTAACGAAGAAAGCGAAAGGCAGCCTCTCATATTCAACTAATGCTTGCCAGAACCATTTATGGATATAATCCTTTCAATGGAAATACCGACTCAGCGAGTTAGTTTGTCGCGCATCTTAATCTGGATTATTCTTTTTAGCGTTACAACGATTATTCTCTACAGTAGTCTGCCTTCATCGGCATGGTCCTGGCTCGGACAACGGCTTTCTGTTTTTGCTACCGTATTTTTAGGAATTTTTATCGAGGCTTTTCCATTTCTATTGATGGGGACGCTTTCCTCGGGATTGGTCGAAGTCTTTCTTTCAGAAGACTGGCTGGCGCGTTCAGCCCCGCGCCGCGCTCTGCCCGCCGCGTTGGTCGGAGCCTCGCTTGGTTTGATCTTCCCAATCTGCGAATGCGGAACCGTTCCGCTAGCGCGCCGCCTCTTCCGAAAAGGACTCCCATTACCGGCTGGCATCGCCTTTTTATTAGCCGCGCCGGTTCTCAACCCAATCGTGATCTGGAGCACGGCGACCGCATTCGGCTTGGGAAGAATGCTATTGTGGCGACTCGGTCTCAGCTTGTTGATGGCGGTATCCGTCGGCTTGGCATTCGCAATCGAAAAAGATTCAGCCAATATTATGCGGATGCCGCTATTTAAGGTTGAACCGTCTATTCAGCATACGCATTCAACACATGAAACTTTCATACAAAAAATCTGGCGAGCCTTGCTGATCAGCGCCGATGAATTTTTTGAAATGGGACGTTATTTGGTTTTAGGTGCATCGCTGGCATCGCTTCTACAGGCTTTCATTTCGCAAAGCTCTTTATTGACGGTTGGAAGCGGGCCCATCCTTTCAGTGCTGGTCATGCTGGCGTTGGCTGTTTTGCTTTCCATTTGTTCCACCGTCGACGCGTTTATCGCGCTTGGCTTTATGGGAATCTTTAGCTTCGGCTCCGTGCTTTCTTTTCTGGTTTTCGGTCCCATGGTCGACATCAAAAGCATTCTGATGTTCCTGCAAGTCTTCCGCCGCAAGACCGTTTTTTATCTCGTGCTTCTTCCATTCCTGATGAGTCTATTGGCAGGATTGGCATTCAATTACTTTTACGCTTGAAAATTATGTCTATTCGCCTCTATCGTTTTGTGCAAGCCTTCATTCTGCTCGCGCTGGTCGTGTTCATCGGCTTCAAGCTGATCAGCGGCACGTTATCGCTGTATATCAATATGCAATACATGCCGTTGACTATTTTTGGAATCATCGTACTTGCCATCATGACATTTGTTGTCATTCGATACCCAAGCATAGAGTCGGACGAGCATGAGCATTCTGATTCAGATCATCCACATAACATTTCGCCAAGCGCATTGATTATCTTGATTGTTCCATTGCTGATCGGCGTATTGATTCCGGTTCATCCTCTCGACGCCACGGCGGCTTCCACGCGCGGCATGAATGTCTCTGCGCCTTTGGTTGGAAGCTCATCCACTCGCGAGTTCCAATCGGCGGCGGACACACGCAATATTCTCGATTGGATTGTGATCTTCAATTCCACTGACGATCTCTCACCTTATGTCGGTCAAACCGCCAGAGTGACCGGTTTTGTTTATCATGATCCGCGTCTTTCAGCTAATCAATTCATCGTCAGCCGTTTTGTCATCACCTGCTGCACTGCGGACGCATCAGCAATCGGCATGATCGTTGATTGGAATCAAAGCGCGAATTTAGTAGGAAGTTCCTGGGTTGAAGTTAAGGGACCGGTACAAGCTGCCAAGTTGGGCGGCCAGCCCATCCCGCTGATCGAAGCAAGTTACGTTCAATCCACGCCCCAGCCGGATCAACCCTATCTTTATCCATGAAGCTGCGCACCTTTCAACCACTCGATCTCGCTGCTGGAGGTTTGGCTCTCGCGCTGATTGTCATCATCAGTGTGGTAATTTTGATAGGCACTTGGGAAGGCGTTGGCGTCAATATCATCACCTCGGATGACAGCGGAGAGATTGGTCCGCTTTCATCCGTCCTGCTTAAATTTTCAGAGCCGGTCAATCAAACCATTGCCCAATCCTTATTTTCAATTCAACCTAAACTATCCGGCAAGCTCGATTGGGTGGATACCAAGACTCTCCGCTTCACTCCGCTGGGACCATTACAACCCAACACTGACTATCATATAGAAATGAATGCTGGAAATTTAGGAAACAAAAACGCGTTTATACGCTTCAATCATCTCTGGACGCTTCATGTGCGCCAGCCGCAAATCGCGTACCTCGCTTCGATAAATAATAACATCCAGCTTTGGGCGGTGGACGCAGATGGAAAATCTGCGCACCAAATTGGAAACTTCAACAAAGCCATTTTCGATTTCGATGCATCACCGAATGGAGAGTATCTGGTTTTTTCGGCGCTCAACGATAAACAGGGCGCTGATTTATGGTATGTAGACCGCAATGGAAATTCATTGCGTCTGCTTGTTCTTTGCGGTGCGGATCGTTGTACTGCGCCCGCCATTTCGCCAGATAGCCAGCAAGTTGCTTACACACGCGAAACCGCTCCCATTACCCCAAGCATGCCTACCGGCGCTCCACGGATATGGGTACTCAATGTTCAAAGCGGAGAGAATCATCCTCTTTATTCCGATCCGCAAACCATCGGCTTTGACCCTGCCTGGTCCCCTGATGGAAAATATATAACATCGTATGATGGTGTTCAAGCAGTGATCCGAGTTGCATCCATCGCAACAGGTGAACAGTTTACATTACCCAGTGCCACAGGAGGCGAAGCGCCAACTTGGTCGCCAGACAGCCAAAATATATTATTCACCGATGAGGCTACTTCGCCGGATGGTTCAATCTCATGGACAGAAATTAAAATGGCGAATGTTGCCACAAGTGATATATCAATTTGGATTGGCAAGGATGATACGCAGGATTATCAATACGGAGAATTGGCTTGGGCGCCGAATCCTGATGAGATCATTATCGGCTTGCGGCTTCCACCCAATTTCACTTCGCGCGGATTACTATTAGTACGGCCCGACAATCCGGGTGGACCTACAGTGGCACGCGATCCTCAATTCATTTATCAAACTCCAAAATGGGACCCGTGGGGAAATGAAGTTTTGTTTCAGGAGGAAATGATTACAGGACAACATATTACAAACGTGGCGGTCTGGGAAATGGGAATGTCTCAGCCGCGTGTTGTGGCGCAAGGCACCTGGCCGCATTGGCTTCCATGATAGCCCTTGACTTTTTTATTCTTCTTGATATAATTGAAAATGATTTTCAATATCAATTATGGCAATCAAAAGCTGGCTCACTCAATTGCAGGATAACGGTTATCGTCTCACAGGCGCGCGCCGCGCCGTCGTTGAGATCATCGCTGATAGTCACCGCGCCCTCACCCCAGTCGAGGTTTACGATGCGGCGCGCGATCAATATCCGGCGCTTGGATTGGTCACTGTATATCGAACGCTGGAAAAGCTCGAAGAGCTTGGTTTGATTCAGCGAGTTCATCAGCCGCAAGGATGTCAGGCGTTCATTACTGCGGGCACAGGTCATCAACATCTATTGCTTTGCAGTAAGTGCGGACGAACCACTCTCTTTGACGGAGACGATCTCGATCAATTCATCAAGTCCGTTGCACGCAAGACAGGCTATCGAATCAACGAACATTGGCTACAGCTTTTCGGCTTATGTGAAAACTGCAAATAACCAAAGGAGAAACTTATGTGTATGTTTTGTGCGGCAATCCCCGTTGCAGCTACCACCGGCATCACGCTTAACGGTAAACAAATCGAAGCAAAAAAGAAAGCGGAGTCGGCGGGCATGGAAAAACCGATATCCAAGCCCATCATGCAAATCACAGCTGGGGTTGTGATCGTGCTGATGATCGGTTCGGTCACATATCACACGTTGACTTATCTTCCATAGAAATTTCAACACAGCCTTAGTAAGCTAATCTCATATTTTCGGTAACAAATGGACTCTGACCAGCCCATTAGTTCAATATACCTATTTTTAAGGAGAGATAAAATGAACAAAAACAAACGAAACAATTTCTGGATGCTGGTTGCTGCGATGCTATCTTTAGCGTTAGCGCTCAACGCCTGTTCTGGAACAAGCACTTCTTCCGGAAATAATACGGGAACGGTTTCAGTTGTAGCGGCGGAAAATTTTTATGGCGATATCGCCCAGCAACTGGGAGCCGGGCACGCGTCGGTGGTCACCATTCTTTCGGATCCAAACGCAGATCCGCATGATTATGAATCCACCGTGCAAGACGGTGTGGCAGTCAGCAAGGCTCAACTGGTGATCGAGAACGGCTCCGATTATGATACGTGGATGGATAAGCTTCTTGCCGCTTCTCCCAACTCCAATCGAATCGTTTTGATCGCCGCGAATGTTGCCAGCGATCTATTACCGGATAACCCTCACCTTTGGTACGGCATTGATAATGTTCAGTCCATCGCACAGAATATAACGACTGATTTGGAAAAACTCGATAGCGCGCATAAAGCTGATTACGATGCTGCGCTGGCGAAATTCCAGGCGTCGCTTGGACCTATTCAGCAGAAGATCGCTGAAATAAAAAATAAATATAACGGAACGCCCGTTGGCCTTACAGAAACCATCTTCCTGTACCAGACCCAGCCTATCGGCTTGAACGTCCTGACGCCATTCGAGTTTGAGAAAGCCATTGCAGAAGGAAATGATCCGCCCGCGGATACGGTGGTAACCGCCAATGATCAGGTTACGAAGAGCCAAATCAAGGTTCTGATCTATAACGTGCAAACCGTGACTCCGATTACAACAAATCTGCAAAACGAGGCCAAGCAAAATAATATTCCCATTGTGCCGGTGTCGGAGACGATGCCTCTTGGAAAAACATATCAGAGCTGGATGCTGGATCAACTGAACAATCTTGAACAAGCGCTCGGTGGTTAGAAAAACAGAAAGTAGTTAAAGCTCACTGCGGAGATCATAGTATTTTTTCTCTATGATCTCTGTATACTCGCCTGCGCTTGGCGCGGGTGTAAATGCGGTGAATGCTTATGAATCAGACGGAATTAGTTATTTCTCAAAAACTAAAGAGGAACACAAAAATGCAAGAACCAATTATCCGGCTGGAACAAGTGGATGTTCAATTGGGCGGAAAGGTCATCCTACATAATATCGGCTTGTCCATCCAGCCGGGTGAGTTTATTGTCATCCTCGGTCCGAATGGCGCTGGCAAAACCACGTTTCTTAAACTCCTGCTGGGGTTGATCCAACCCGCTTCGGGATCGGTGCGAGTGCTGGGTCAGACGCCGCGAGTCGGATCACATCTGATCGGCTATGCCCCGCAGCACCGCGCCTTTGATTCTGAATTGTCTTTACGCGGCCGCGATCTGGTTGGATTCGGGTTGGATGGTCATCGCTGGGGCATCGGATTGCCCAGCCGCGCTCGGCGCGAAAAGATCGACCAAGCATTGAAAGAGGTGGACGGATTGGAATTGGCGGATGCACCGTTCGGACAATTATCCGGCGGGGAACAACAACGCCTGCTCATTGCCCAGGCCTTGCTCACCAATCCGCGCTTATTGATTCTCGATGAGCCGCTCGCAAATCTGGATTTGGCTTATCAGCAGGATGTTGTCGCGCTGATTGATAAAGTTTGTCGCACTCGCGGCGTGACCGTTTTGCTGGTCGCACATGACATCAACCCGTTGTTGCAAGTCACGGATCGGGTTCTTTACATGGCTCGTGGTCATAGTGCCATGGGCTTGCCGGATGAAGTGATTACCGAATCCAATCTCACCCAACTTTACGGATCGCCCGTTCAAGTGGTGCATACGCTCGGACGGTTCTTTGTCGTAGGCGCTGAGGTCTAGCAGCAAAGCGCAAAGGATTATATTGTTCGCGATCTTTCAATATCCCTTTATTCAAAACGCTTTCATTGCCGGATCCATCGTTGCGATTGTTGCGGCAGTGCTAGGCTATTTCCTGATTGTGCGCGGATTAAGTTTTGCCGGTCACGCTTTATCCAGCATTGGCTTTGCCGGCGCGGCTGGAGCAGTTTTACTCGGTGTGTCGCCGGTCTATGGCTTGATGGTTTTCACCGTCGCAGCCAGCATTGCCATTTCCATCCTTGGACGGGAAGTTCGCGAACGGGATGTCGCCACCGGCGTGATCATGACGCTTGCATTAGGCTTGGGGATTTTATTTTTGTCGCTGTATCACGGTTATGCTGAACAGGCTTATAGCATTCTATTTGGGACAATTGTCGGAGTAAGCCGAGAAGATGTAGTTTTCACTTTCATCTTAGGTTTGATTCTATTGATCGCGATCGCCATCATTGGGCGGCCTCTGCTTTTCAGCACCTTCGATGTGGAACTCGCCGAGACACGCGGCGTTCCGATACGCGCGCTTGGAAGCATCTTTCTGATTCTGATCGCATTGACAATATCTATCACAACGCAAGTGGTTGGGATATTGCTTGTGTTTGCACTACTGATCGGGCCAGCTGCCACTGCCAGTCGCCTCGTTCATCAACCATTGCGAGCGATTCTCCTCGCAATCATTTTGGGACTCGCTTACACTTGGCTGGGAATTCTGCTTGGCGGAAATAGTCCGTGGCCCGTTAGCTTTTTCATCACCGCTTTATCCTTTGGAGTCTACTTGCCTGTTCGTTTGCTGTCCAAAGGAATCGATTCAAATAGGTCAGTTAAAGGGTTTGAAAAACTATCTATTGTGGATTCCGCTTTGGCGTCCGAGAAAGATCGCAATGATTGATATCTTGCGTCACAGCTTTGTTCAAAACGCTTTTCTGGCTGGCACGATCGTTGCGATCATCTCCGGCTTCATAGGATATTTCGTTGTCCTGCGCGGGCAAGCTTTCACGTGCGAAGCTTTATCGCACGTCGGCTTTACCGGCGCACTCGGAGCCGCCCTGATCGGAGCCAGTTCGTTGGAGGGAGTGTTCCTATTCACTTTGCTGGCGGCAATTGGCATAGGCGCGCTCGGCAAGCGATTGAGCGGCCGGGATATTGAAGTGGGAATGGTGTTATCGTTTTTGCTTGGAATTGGGGTTTTATTTTTGAGCCTCTACACTAAAAACGCGACCGAAGCGGTGGGCGTGTTATTCGGGTCCATTCTCAGCGTCACCATAAGCGATGTGATTGTTACATTGATAAGCGGGTTGGTGACGATCACATTGATGATAGTTTTTTTTCGTCCCTTATTGTTTGCATCCATCGAACCGGAAGTGGCGGAGGCGCGCGGCGTTCCCGTTCAACGACTCTCGATCCTGTTTCTGATTCTGCTCGCGCTCAGCGTGGCCGTCGCCGTGAAAGTGATTGGCGTGTTATTGGTCTTTGCGCTGTTAGTCGTGCCCGCCGCGGCAGCTGAACATTTGACGCAT